>ERZ772807.129-NODE-129-length-48864-cov-10.920588_pt1 | contig 48864 bp, 45 predicted proteins | sample MGYA00511472_ERZ772807 | MGnify/ENA primary metagenome ERZ772807 (study PRJEB29015, sample SAMEA2737947) | human oral metagenome | biome: human oral; feature: human-associated habitat; material: dental | place: China | collected 2039 ... | reverse complement strand
CCACGTGAACACCTTCGAGCCCTCCGACGTTTCTGCAGGCTGTGGTGCGAGGAGTTCGGCTTTTATCGGAAATTTATCTGGGCTGATCACCCACCCAGCCTCATCCTCATACAGCTTCACAATATCAGGACGAGCCGTCTTCAACTCAGGATCAATAACCTTCAAAGGCTCTACTTCCCCCGTAAGCAACAAATAATTCAGAGCAGAAACCCAAAAACCTAAAGCACTCCAGACATTAGAAACGATATATTCGTTACTTGACTGATACGGACGAGGAACTGGAACACCCCACGCACGATGCTCCCGAGTCCCAGGAATAAACTTACCAACCGCCTGAAACTCCCAATACTTTGTAACGCCTGACTGGTCTTCCTCATCCCAAAAAGGCTCCTCCGTAGGCGAAGGAGAAGATGAAAAAACCTCAGTTCTAGAAGGAGTTGGCCTAGAAACAGCGCATGAACTCAACACTGAGCCAGCAACAAAACCCCAACCACCAGTAAACATTAATCGGCGAGATAATCTGCCCATCATACTCCCCTTTCCGCGCAGCAAAATAAGCCAGGCAACAACCCAAACCCTATACAATAGAGTAATACACTGACCAAATCAGCCGAGATAGGTGAGAGTCCCCAAGGGTCGATGAGCCCTACGGGGTTGTTGCCGACCAGAGAATATTCGTTCCCTACCCAGCCAGTGCCGGGAACTGCCGGAAGTGGGTCACGCGAGAGGAACGAAGCCGTCGACCCATCTACCATCCGGTGTCCCAGAACGTTTACCCCTGCAATCCCGATACCGCCTGCACCATGTGCGGCGCGTGCGTGGAAGTCTGCCCCGTGAAAATCCCGATTACCGAGCAAATGCAGCGCCTGCGCGAAGAAGCCCAGCGCGCGCCCGACGAAGCCGTTCCCTACCCGATTAAAGGCCAAGGCGCATCGCACACCTTGGGCGAGCAACTGGCCTGGCGCATGTTCGACGGCATCTTCGCCGGCAAAACCGCCTACCGCATGTTCGGCGCGCTGGCCACCAAATTCCGCGGCCTGACCCCGGGCAAACAGCTGACTTGGACCGACAACCACGTGCCAATGAAGCCCGCGCCCAAATCGCTACACCAGCTGTTGAAGGAAAAACAGCAGAAAAACGGCGGCTAAACCGAGTGCAGGCTGCTTTTCGGACATAGGAATAAGAAGGGCAGCCTGCAAAGTCGGAACGGTTTTGGTTTGACAAAAGCCGAAATTTCCGGCCGGCCTTTTTCAGGTAGCCCGAACACCGCAAAGCTCGTTCCGCACAACATAAACCAAAGTGCAGGCTGCTTTTGCATCCGAACCAATTGAAAAATCGGAAAAAACGGTTTTCAGGTAGCCTGCCTGCCGACAAACCCAATCCACCGCCTGTTTTCAGGCAACCCAAAAAGCAGCCTGCACCCCGGGCTGCCCCTTTTTACCGACACACACGGAGACATCATGAGTATCGCCCTTTCCGTCTTTCCCATCTTATTGCTGATTGTTTTGATGATCGGTTTCAAAATGCGCGGCGACCGCAGTGCCATCTTGGCTGCGTTGTCCGCTGTTTTGATTGCCATTTTTGCCGTGCCCAACGTGGGCGGCTTCACGCCCCCCACAGGCTACGGTGCCGGATACGTCGGCTGGGCGTTTGCCGAAGGGGTGTTGAAGGCCATCTTCCCCATCCTGATTGTGATTCTGATGGCTTTGTTCAGCTACAACGTGCTGCTGGAAAGCAAGCAGATTGAAGTGATTAAACAACAATTTACCAACATTTCCAGCGACAAGCGCATTCAGGTGCTGCTGATTGTGTGGGGCTTCGGCGGCCTGCTGGAAGGCATGGCGGGCTTCGGTACGGCAGTGGCCATTCCGGCCGCCATCTTGATTGGTTTGGGCTTCAGCCCGCGCTTCTCCGCGCTCGTATCGCTCATCGGCAACAGCGTGGCCACCGGCTTTGGCGCGGTCGGCATCCCTGTGATTACCTTGGCCAAAGAAGTATTCGGCTCGGCAGTAACTTCCGAGCAGACCCATGCCATTGCCGGAGACGTGGTGATTCAGCTGGGCTTCTTGATGTTCTTGGTGCCGTTCGTCATCCTGATGCTGACCGACACTTCTAAAAAATACCTCGTGCCCAACATTATCCTGTCGGCCGTGGTGGGCGGATTGTCGCTGGGTGTGCAATTTGTGGCCGCTTACTTCATCGGCGCGGAAACGCCTGCCATTTTGGGCAGCATCGCCTGTATCGTCTTCATCGTGCTGTATGCCAAAATGACCGAGAAAAAAGATACACCGGCCGATAAAGCCATCAGCATGGGGCAAATGGCGAAAGCATGGTCGGTGTACGGTTTCATCTTGTTCTTCATCATCATGGCCAGCCCGCTGTCCGGCCCTATCAGCGGGTTTTTGAAATCCACGCTGGTGAGCAAAATCCACCTGCCGATTTATAAGGAAGGCATATATTTCTCCTTCGGCTGGTTGTCTAACGCCGGCTTGATGCTGTTTTTGGGCGCATTTATCGGCGGCTTGGTGCAAGGCGTTTCCGCCGGAAAACTGTTCCAGATTTTGGGGCAGACTTTGGTGAAAATGAAGGCCTCGGGCATCACCGTCATCTGCCTGGTGGCCATGAGCGCGATTATGAGCCACAGCAGCATGATTGCCGTGATTGCCAAAGGCTTGGTGGACGCCACCGGCACGTTCTATCCGCTGGTTGCACCGCTGGTGGGCGCCATCGGCACCTTCGCCACCGGCAGCGACACCTCTTCCAACATCTTGTTCGGCAAACTGCAAGCCTCCGTGGCCGACCAGCTGGGCATGAATAAATCATGGCTCGCCGCCGCTAATACAGCCGGCGCGACCGGCGGCAAAATCATTTCGCCGCAAAGTATCGCCATCGCCACCGCCGCCTGCGAACAGCAAGGCCAAGAAGGCGCCTTCCTGCGCTCGGCCATGCCTTATGCGATTGCGTATGTGATTATTGCGGGCATTACCGTGTATTGCTTCACCGCATTCGCACTGTAATCCCATGGCATCAAAAGCAGCCTGCACTTCGGAAATTCAAAGTGCAGGCTGCTTTTTCGTATAAATAAACAATTTAATTATTTGAATTACAAGAATTTAGTTCAAACAGGCAAACGTAGAAATACTACAGAAAAATCAAAATTTGATTGCAATTTTGCCCATGAAAAGGCAAAATAAATCCGCGAAATCCCACCACCATCCATTATCTTATCCAGGAGCAGAGCCATGTCCATCAAAAACGTTGTACAAATGATTGAAGACAACGATATCCGTTTTGTCGATTTGCGTTTCACCGACACCAAAGGCAAGCAACACCACTTCACCATTCCGGCGCGCATCGTGCTGGAAGACCCCGAAGAATGGTTTGAAAACGGGCAGGCTTTTGACGGTTCTTCCATTGGCGGCTGGAAAGGCATTCAGGCATCGGATATGCAGCTGCGCCCCGACCCATCCACCGCATTTATCGACCCTTTTTATGACGATGCCACCCTCGTGCTGACCTGCGACGTGATTGACCCTGCCGATGGCAAGGGCTATGACCGCGACCCGCGCTCCATCGCCAAACGCGCCGAAGCCTATCTGAAATCATCCGGCATCGGCGACACGGCATTTTTCGGCCCGGAACCCGAATTTTTCGTATTCGACGGCGTGGCGTTTGAAACCAGCGCGCACCAATCGCGCTTCAAAATCACTTCCGAAACCGGCGCTTGGTCGAGCGGCAAAGATTATGACGGCCAAAACACAGGCCACCGTGCCATGCTCAAAGGCGGTTATGCGCCCGTTGCACCGGTGGATGCAGGACAGGATTTGCGTTCCGCCATGGTGCGCCTGCTGGAAGACATCGGCATTCCCGTGGAAGTGCACCACAGCGAAGTCGGCACAGGTTCGCAAATGGAAATCGGCACAAAATTCGCCACTTTGGTGAAACGCGCGGACTGGACGCAGGATTTGAAATATGTGGTGTGGAACACGGCGCACAATTTCGGCAAAACCGCCACCTTCATGCCCAAACCCATCATGGGCGACAACGGCAGCGGCATGCACGTCCACCAATCCATCTGGAAAGACGGTCAAAACCTGTTCGCAGGCGACGGCTATGCCGGCTTGAGCGACACCGCGCTCTACTACATCGGCGGCATTATCAAACACGCCAAAGCCCTGAACGCGATTACCAATCCGTCCACCAACTCTTACAAACGCCTCGTGCCGCACTTTGAAGCACCGGTGAAACTGGCGTATTCCGCCAAAAACCGTTCCGCGTCCATCCGCATTCCGGCGGTGAACAGCCCGAAAGCCGTGCGCATTGAAGCGCGCTTCCCCGACCCGGCCGCCAATCCGTATTTGGCGTTTGCCGCGCTGCTGATGGCAGGTTTGGACGGCATTCAAAACAAAATCCACCCGGGCGACCCGGCCAGCAAAAACCTGTATGACCTGCCGCCCGAAGAAGACGCGCAAGTGCCGACCGTGTGCGCTTCTTTGGAAGAAGCATTGCAGGCATTGAAAGCCGACCACGAATTCTTAACGCGCGGCGGCGTGTTCAGCCAAGACTGGATTGACAGCTACATCGCGTTCAAAGAAGAAGACGTGCGCCGCATACAGATGGCGCCGCATCCGCTGGAATTTGAAATGTATTATTCGCTGTAACCAATATCGCGGATGAAAATAAAAGTGCAGGCTGCTTTTGGAACGTTCTCAAAAGCAGCCTGCACTTTATTGGTGATAAGGATTTATTCCTCGTCGCCGTCGTTCAGCGCGTTGATGCTGTATCCGCCGTCCACATAAGTGATTTCGCCGGTAATGCCCGAAGCCAAATCCGACAGCAGGAACGCAGCGGCATTGCCCACTTCTTCAATGGTCACATTGCGGCGCAACGGATTTTGCGCAGCCACATGTGCCAGAAGTTTGCCCAAATCGGCAATACCGGCGGCCGCCAACGTTTTAATCGGGCCGGCGGAAATGCCGTTGCAGCGGATGCCTTCTTTGCCCAAGCAAGACGCGGTGAAACGGATACCCGCTTCCAGGCTCGCCTTCGCCATGCCCATCACGTTGTAGTTCGGAATCGCACGCACCGCGCCCAAATAGCTCAATGCCAAAATCGACGCATTGCGGCCCTGCATCATCGGACGGGCGGCTTTGGCCAACGCAGGCAGGCTGTATGCCGAAACTTCATGCGCCGTATTGAACGCTTCGCGCGTGATGCTGTCCAAAAAATCGCCGCTCAACGCTTCTTTCGGCGCAAACGCAATGGAATGCACCAAGCCGTCCAAGCCGTCCCAATGTTTGCCCAATTCGGCAAACGCGCCCGCAATTTCCTCATCGCTCTGCACGTCGCAATGGAACACCAAATCCGAACCCAAACCGTTGGCCAGTTTGCGCACGCGCTCTTCCAGCTTGTCCACGGCGAACGTGAACGCCAATTCCGCGCCCTGTTCATGACACGCCTTGGCAATGCCGTATGCAATCGAGCGGTCGGAAATCATGCCCGTAATCAAAATCTTCTTGCCTTGTAAAAAAGCCATATCGTATTCCTTTACTTCTGTCGTTATTGTACCGTAAAAGCCTGCCATTATATCCGTATTTTACCCATCGGGCATAGAGCTTGCGCAACAAAAAGGCAGCCTGCACCCCAAGTCCCCGAAGCGCCCTGCCCCGCCGCAATGATTTTTAATGCCCAGAGTGTGGTTTTATGTTAAAGTTCGACTTGTTTTGTTAGGGTTTGCCCGCCCGTGCCGCCAAAGGAAAACGGCACAGATTCGCGACAATCCCGATACGATTTTCCAAAGCAGCCTGCACCCTTGCTTCAGGCTGCCCAAAAGCATGGTCTGCGCCCACCAAAGCAGCCTGCACCCCATTCCATTAACCTCAAACCCAAAAGGTAACACCCATATGGCACAAAACGTAATCGTCATCGGCTCGCAGTGGGGCGATGAAGGCAAAGGCAAAATCGTGGACTGGCTGGCCGAACAGGCCACCGGCGTGGTGCGTTTTCAAGGCGGCCACAATGCGGGGCACACGCTGGTGGTGAACGGCAAAAAAACCGTCCTGCGCCTGATTCCCAGCGGCATCCTGCACGAAAAACTGGACTGCTTCATCGGTTCCGGCGTGGTAGTTTCCCCCGAAGCCCTGCTCGGTGAAATCGACGAACTGATGGCGGCAGGCGTGCCGAACGTGGAACAACGGCTGCACATTGCCGCCACCGCACCGCTGATTCTGCCGTACCACATTGCCCTCGACCAAGCGCGCGAAGCCTCCAAAGGCGACAAAAAAATCGGCACGACCGGCCGCGGCATCGGTCCTGCGTATGAAGACAAAGTGGCGCGCCGAGCCGTGCGCGCCGGCGATTTGCTGAATATGGACATGGTGGCGGACAAAGTGCGCGCCAATTTGGAGCTGTATAACGTACAGTTGCAGCACCTGCATAACGCCGAACCCGTATCATTCGACGACGTGATGGCCAGAATCAACGGTTTCCGCGCACGCATGTTGCCGATGATTGCCGACGTGCCGCGTACCTTGTACGACAAAAACCAAAAAGGCGAACGCCTGCTGTTTGAAGGCGCGCAAGGCACGCTGCTGGACATCGACTACGGCACTTATCCCTTCGTTACCTCGTCCAACTGCATTGCCGGCGCGGCATCGGCAGGCGCGGGTGTGCCGCCGCAAATGCTGCAATATGTGCTGGGCATTGTGAAGGCCTACACCACGCGCGTAGGCAGCGGCCCTTTCCCGACCGAACTGTTTGACGACATCGGCGCAGGCCTGGCGCAACGCGGCAACGAATTCGGTTCCGTGACCGGCCGTCCGCGCCGCTGCGGCTGGTTTGATGCGGCCGCGCTGAAACGCTCGATTCAAATCAACGGCATCACCGGCATGTGCATTACCAAGCTGGACGTGATGGACGGCATAGACGAAGTGAAAATCTGCACGGGCTACACCCTGCCCGACGGCAGCACCACCGACATCCTGCCGTTCGGCTCGGACGCGGTGGCCGCCTGTACACCGGTTTATGAAACGCTGCCCGGCTGGAAAGAATCCACTTTCGGCGTGAAATCTTATGATGCGCTGCCCGAAAACGCGAAAAAATACCTGAAACGCATTGAAGAAGTGTGCGGTGCGCCGATTGCCATCGTGTCCACCGGTCCGGACCGCGAAGAGACGATTTTAGTACAGCATCCGTTTGCTTAATCAAATCGAAAAAGCAGCCTGCACCTGGGAAACAAGGTGCAGGCTGCTTTCTTTGTATTGACGCCGCGCCCAAACCACTGCCGTGCTATAATTTTCCGCGCATTTCACACAATCCAAACAAGGGACCCATGATGAAAAAACTGCTCCCCGCCCTGTTGCTCTGCCTGCCCCTCGTCACCGTTGCCGAGCCGGTGCGCCAAATCAACAACCAAAGAGACATGTGCCAAGCCATACTGCAAGGCAGCGCGTTCAACCTTTATCTGGAAAAAACCTGCGGCTTCAAGGGCGGGGTTTCCCGCAAACTCGCCCAAATCGGCGCACGCCAATGTGCGGACATCTTCACTGACAGAGAGGCCCTTGCCCTGTCGGAAGAAGCCATACATGAAGGCACGATGCGCTTTGAAGGCTTCGACAAAAGCCGATTCTGCTCTGCCAACCGCCAGGGCTACAACGACGCCGGCAGACTGGCGGACGATTTTCTCAAACGCAACCCATAAACCGACAGCCGCCAAAAGCAGCCTGCACCCCGTTCCCCAAAGTGCAGGCTGCTTTTTATAGTGGATTAAAATTGCAATGATACGGCGTTGGCTCGCCTTAACGTACTACTTGTATGCCTTGCGGCTCGCCGCCTTGTCTCATTTTTATTTTAATCCACTATAAATCAAATGGATTATCCCGAAACCAAAGCAGCCTGCACTCTAAAAACAAAGTGCAGGCTGCTTTTTCAATATCCAAATTACTGTTTGTGCGCCAGCGCCGCTTTCACAAACGCTTCAAACAATTTATGCCCTCTGCGCGGATTGGACGTGAATTCCGGATGGAACTGGCAGGCGAAGAACCACGGGTGGTTCGGGATTTCAATCGTTTCCACCAGCCGTTCGCGTCCTGACGACACGCCGCCGATGACCAGGCCGGCCGCTTCAAGCTGCGGCACGTAATGGTTGTTCACTTCGTAACGGTGGCGGTGGCGTTCGCGGATTTGCGTTGCGCCGTAGATTTTGGCGGCGAGGCTGTCGGGTTTCAGTTCCACTTCCTGCGCGCCCAGCCGCATGGTACCGCCCAAATCGGCATTTTCGTCGCGCGTTTCCACGCTGCCGTCTTCCGTCTGCCATTCGTCAATCAGAGCCACCACGGGGTGCGGCGATTTCAAATCGAATTCGGTGGAATTGGCGCCTTCCAGCCCGGCCACATGGCGCGCGTATTCAATCAGCGCAATCTGCATGCCCAGGCAAATGCCCAAATAGGGAATGCCGTTTTCGCGGGCAAACTGCGCCGCCTTGATTTTGCCTTCCACGCCGCGCGAACCGAAGCCGCCGGGCACCAGCACCGCGTCAAAGTCTTTCAGGCAGCCTGCACCGTCTTTTTCGATGTTTTCGCTGTCGATATAGGTAATCTGCACATCGGTCTGCGTGTGGATGCCCGCGTGTTTCAGCGCTTCGGTGAGCGATTTGTAAGACTCGGTCAAATCGACATATTTGCCCACCATCGCAATTCTGGCGATGTGTTTCGGGTTTTGAATCGCGTGGACGATTTTTTTCCACTCGGTTAAGTCGGCCTGCTTCACGTTCAGCTGCAACTGCTCGCAGATAATCGTGTCGATGCCTTGGTTGTGCAGCATTTCGGGGCATTCGTAAATGCTGTCCACATCATAGCTGCCCACGATGGCGCGCTCTTCCACGTTGCAGAACAAGGCGATTTTGCGGCGTTCGTCTTCCGGCAGGATGCGGTCCATGCGGCAAATCAAAATATCGGGTTGCAGGCCGATGCTCAACATTTCCTTCACGGTGTGCTGCGTGGGCTTGGTTTTGATTTCGCCCGCCGCGGCAATGTAGGGCACATAGCTCAAATGGGCGAACAAGGTGTTGGTGCGGCCGAGCTGGCTGCGCATTTGGCGGATGGCTTCCAGAAACGGCAGCGATTCGATGTCGCCCACCGTGCCGCCGATTTCCACAATTGCCACGTCGTAACCCGCCGCGCCTTCGTGAATGCGGCGTTTGATTTCGTCGGTAATGTGCGGAATCACCTGCACCGTGCCGCCCAGGTAATCGCCGCGCCGCTCTTTGGCAATCACGTTTTCATACACCTGCCCCGCGCTGAAGCTGTTTTTGCGCGTCATGGTGGCGTTGATGAAGCGTTCGTAGTGCCCCAAATCCAAATCGGTTTCCGCGCCATCGTCGGTCACAAACACTTCGCCGTGCTGGAACGGGCTCATCGTGCCGGGGTCCACGTTGATATACGGGTCGAGTTTGAGCATGGTAACGTTCAGACCGCGCGATTCGAGAATGGCGGCAATGGAAGCGGCGGCAATGCCTTTACCAAGTGAGGAGACAACGCCGCCGGTTACGAAAATAAATTTTGTCATGATCATTTACCTGAAATGGAATGCGCGATTTTAACGCAATTTGCGGCAAATGCAAACCTGTGTAAACCGACAAAAGCAGCCTGCACCCTTTGTGCCGGTGCAGGCTGCTTGAAACAGCGCGCCGCCGTGTGGCAGAATCGGGGTTTTACCCTTTGCCTTGCGTGCATTGACTATGGAAAACCTGCTCTCCGTCGCCATGATTTTATCGCCCATGCTACTGGGCTTTGCCATACGCCTGCCCAAAACCGCACTGCGCCTGTTGGATAAGGCGCTGGACGGCTTGGTGTATGCCATTTTGTGGCTCATCGGCATCGGGCTGTCGCAAGTGGACAACTTGGTCGCGCAACTGGACGATATCCTGTTCTACAGCCTGCTGCTGTTCGCGCTGACCATGGCCTGCAACCTTGCGGTGTTGATGCTGTTCGACCGCAGGCTGCCTTTCCCGTTGGCACTGCCAAAAGCAGCCTGCACCGCTTCGGGTACAAGCGGCAGCTTCAAGCAGTTGCTGATTGTGGCCGCGGGCATTGTATACGGCATTGCGCTGCCCAAACATTATTTGCCGCCCACCCAATGGAGCACATACGTGCTGATGCTGCTCATGCTGGTAGTGGGCCTGCAAGTGCGCGGCAACGGCATTACCCTGCGCCAAATCTTGCTCAATCCGCGCGGTATCCAGATTGCCGTCCTGTTCATCCTGTCCTGTCTGTGTGCAGGCTGCTTTTTCGCCCTGCTGCTGCCTGACGTTTCCTTAATGCAAGGCATGGCCATGGCATCGGGCTACGGCTGGTATTCGCTCTCCGGCATCGTCATGACGCAGGCCTACGGCGCCACTTGGGGCAGCATCGCCCTGCTGAACGATTTGTGCCGCGAATTTTTCGCCCTCGTAACCATTCCGCTGCTCATGCGCCGCTCGCCCAGTGCCGCCGTGGGTGCAGGCGGGGCAACCAGCATGGATTTCACCCTGCCCGTGCTCCAACATTCGGGCGGCATACGCATCGTCCCGATTGCCATCAGCTTCGGCTTCATCACCAATATCGCCTCGCCACTGCTCATGGTGTTTTTCTCGTCTTGGCGATAACGCCGGCGCAGAGATTCGGCTATACCCGCGCCCGAGTTTTTGCTATGATAAGCACTCTTTGACTGTTCCCGAAACACCTTAAATATGAAAAAAACACTTGTTTCTTTGGCCGTTATCGGCAGCTTCGCGCTGGCCGCCTGCTCGCATTCCGACAAAAACGACAACGCAGCCGCTTCTGCCGCTTCCGCAGCCAGCGCCGCCGCGTGCCAAAACCCGGCCTACACCACCGCCATACAAACCCAATTCAAACAAGCGCTTGCCACGGCACAGCAACAAGCCCTGAGAAGCGGCAACGGCGAATACATCGACGCGCAGAAACTGGCGGATTTGGACAAACAAATCGGCATCAGCCTGACCGAATCGGGCGCAACGGCTTCCGGCTGCCAAGCCAAAATCAGCATCAGCATCCCCAAAACCCTGCTGGAACAGGCCGAACATTACGCACCGCTGCTGCAAAGCGGCAAACCGGCCGACAGCATCGCCCAAAAACTGGTCGGCAGCAATATCCAGTTTAACGGCGAAACGCTGACCATACCGTTCAACTTCACGGCCAACGGCGACAATATCAGCGGCAACAGCCAAACCTTGTCCCAAGTGGCGCAGATTCTGACCGACGTGCTGCTGCCGGCTTTTGTGAAAGGCAAATTGGAGATTGACGGCAAAACCCTGTCGCGCGACCAAGCGCTGAAACTGGTGCTGAATCCGCCCAAACCCGAGGCCGCGTCCGAACCTGCGGCAAAGGCAGAGCCGGTCGAAGTGCCCACCATCAGCGAAAACACAGACGAAAACAGCAGCGACAACGACACACCGCCTGCCGCGCCGCAAAAACTCACACCGCCCGACAGCGGCAACAGCAAATCGCGTATCAGCCGCCAAGATTTGAACGATGCGATTGACGCGCACAATCAGGCGAATGATTCAATCCGCAGCGCATGGCGCAACATCGACCCGACCATCCAGCAAGACTTGGTGGATGAGCAGCGCGAGTGGGAGCGCCGCAAAGCCACATCGTGTGGCAACGCAGCCGCCAAAGGCAATTCTGCGGTGGAAAGCCAATATCTGCGGATGCAGTGCGACACACGCCTGACACGCGAGCGCGTACAGTATCTGAAAGGTTTCAGTATCGAGTAATTTGTTGTTTTTATTGGGTGCAGGCTGCTTTCGTAAATTCAAAAAGCAGCCTGCACATTTAGAAAGCCCGCCATGACCGACATTCTTCGGAAAATCCTTGCCACCAAACGCGAAGAAATCGCCGCGCAAAAAGCCGCCGTCGATTTGGCGCACATGCAAAAGCTGGCGCAACAAGCCCCTGCCGTGCGCGATTTCGTTGCCGCACTGCGCCGCAAGCATGCGCAAAACCAGCCGGCGATCATTGCCGAAATCAAAAAAGCCAGCCCTTCCAAAGGCCTGATTCGCGCAGATTTCCAGCCCGCCGCCCATGCCGTTGCCTATGAAAACGCCGGTGCGGCCTGCCTGTCCGTGCTGACGGACGAACCCTATTTCCAAGGCTCGCCCGATTATCTGCGCCAAGCGCGGGAGGCCGTGTCGCTGCCCGTGTTGCGCAAAGATTTCATGCTGGACGAATACCAAATCTATCAGGCGCGCGCCTGGGGTGCGGATGCAGTTTTGCTGATTGCCGCCGCGCTGGACGATGCAGAATTGCGCCATTTGGAACAGGTGGCGCACGATTTGGGCATGGCGGTTCTGCTGGAACTGCACGACGAAGCCGAAGCCGAACGCTGCGCGCCGCTCACCACGCCTTTGCGCGGCGTGAACAACCGAAATTTGCGCACGTTCGAAGTGGATTTGCAGCAAACCATCCGCCTGCTGCCGTATTTGTCGGACAATGCGCTGGTCATTACCGAAAGCGGCATTACCGGCAAAGACGACATCCGCTTCATGCAGCAGCACGGCGTGAACAGCTTTTTGATTGGCGAAACGTTTATGCGCGCGCCCGATATTGAAGCCGCCGTCCGCCAACTGTTCTGACATTGACCATGAACGATATTTCCCACCTCTGCCGCCGGGCAAGTGCAGGCTGCTTTGCCCTGCTTTTGGCGGCTTGTTCGCCCTCTTCCGATTCCGACCGGGCCTCCCAACCGGCGCAGGCTTCCGCACCTGCCGCCAGCGCCGCCGCCAACCGAATTGCCGCCGAAGTGCTCAATGCCGCCAGCCAGGCCGATATTCTGCACACCAGCGCGTCCGAAGCCGCATCGCCCGACCCGCTGCCCGCACCCGGCAATGCATTCCCGCACGCCCACACCGTGCCCATGCCGCTGGATACGCCTTTGAGCGCGTCCGAAATCGCCAAGCTGCCGCCGCTGCCGGCCGAATGCGAACGGTATTACCGCCGTGTGGATGCCTGCTTCGCGCAGCAAGGCGAAGATGCCGAAGAGCTGCGCCGTCAAAATCAGGACGCGCGTCTGGAAGCCCTGCGCCAGCAGCCCGACCAAGCAGCCTGCATCGCCCTCAACCAAAGTTTCGACCAGTTGGCACCCCATCTTTCCTGCCAATAACCTTATGATGAAATTCGCTTTTTTGATTCTCCGCCTATTGGCCTGCCTGCCGCACGGCGTTATCCGCTTTTTGGCGCGCATACTCGGCTGGTTGTGCTATTGGCTAGTGGCGCCGCGCCGCAAAATCGGCCTGCGCAACCTGCAACTGTGCTTTCCAGAGCTAACGGAAGCGCAACGGCGCCGCATCCTGCACGAACATTTCTACCACATGTGCCTGCTGGTGCTGGAATACGGCCACTATTGGTATGGCAGCGCAAGCAGCCTGCACCGCCGCGTCCGCTATCAGGACAAGCATATTTTGGACGATGCGTTGGCGCGCGGCGACAAAGTGATTTTGCTGTATCCGCATTTCACCGCGTTTGAAGCGGCAGTGTATGCGCTCAATCAAGACGTGCCGCTCATCAGCGTGTATTCGCGGCAGAAAAATGCGGCCTTGGACGCGCAGGTGCTGCACGGACGGCATCGTTACAACAACGTGTTCCTGGTGATGCGCACCGAAGGTTTGCGGGCGATTATCAAACAAATCCGCCATCAGCCCGCCCCATTCCTGTATCTGCCCGACCAAGATTTCGGCGCGAAAGATTCGATTTTCGCTGACTTTATGGGCGTGCCGGCCGCCACGATTACGGGCTTGTCGCGCATTGCCAAAATGACGGGCGCCAAAGTCATCCCCGCCATTCCCACGCGCCAAAAAGACGGCAGCGTGGTGCTGCGGTTTTATCCCGAATGGCAGCATTTCCCCAGCGATGATGCTGTGGCCGATACCCAACGCATGAACGATTTTATTGCCGAACGTGTCCGCGAGCAGCCTGCACAATATTATTGGCTGCACAAGCGCTTCAAAACGCGGCCGGAAGGAGAGCCGCCGGTTTATGGATAAAGTAAGGATTTTGGTGGTGGAAGACGAACTGCCGATTCAGACGCTGATTGCATTCAACCTGCAAGAAGCCGGCTTTGACGTGTGCTGTGCGCAAAATGTGCAGGCTGCTTCCGACATCCTGTGCGCCCGCCTGCCCGATTTGATGGTGCTGGACTGGATGCTGCCCGATTGCGACGGCGTGTCGTGGATTGCCGAACTGCGCCGCCAAGCCGCCACCGCCGCGCTGCCGATTATCCTGCTCACCGCACGCAGCGAAGATGCGGACAAAGAACTGGGCTTTGCACAGGGCGCGGACGATTACCTGACCAAACCTTTTTCGCCGCGCGAACTGGTGGCGCGTATTCATGCGCGGTTGCGGCGTGCGCCGGCGGGCAATGCGTGGCGTTCGGCCGGCAGGCTGCAACTGAATCCGGAAACCCAGCGCGTCACGGTGGACGGGGCGAATATCGAATGCAGCAGCAGCGAATTCAAATTGCTGCACTTTTTGATGACGCACCCCGAACGCGTGTTCAGCCGCCGCCAGCTGCTCGACCATGTGTGGGGCGAAGACGCCTGCGTTGAAGAGCGCACGGTGGACACGCAAATCGGGCGTTTGCGCCGCCTGCTGGAATCTGCCGGGCTTTCCGACTACATCCAAACCGTGCGCGGCAGCGGCTACCGTTTCTCCGCGTCCGCACCGTAACCGAGGTTGCCATGTCGCCGCTGTTCCTGCACATTTCGCTCCTCGGCCTGCTCCACATCCTGTTTTGCTGCGCGGCATACGCCTGGGGCGGCACGCAGGGCGCGCTGTATGCTTGGGCGCTGGGCTGCACCGTGTGGCTGCTGTGGCATTTTTACCGCATGGCGCAGTTCGGCAGGACGCTGGAGAGCAGCATCGACCAAGAGCAGCCTGCACCGCCGCCGTATGATTTGTGGGGGCGGCTGTTTTATCGCATTATCCAGCGCGAACGCCTGCACCACCGCAAACGCCGCCGCCTGCACCGCACCGTGCAGCGTTTTCAGTCCGCCGCAGAATCCATGCCCGAAGGCATCGTCCTGTTAAACAAAAACGGGAAAATCGACTGGTTCAACCATTTGGCGGCGCAACACTTTTCCTTTTCGCCCGAACACGTGCTGGGCAGCCCGCTGCACAAACACATCCGACACCCCGACTGCCGCGCCTTTTTGCAGGCTGCTTCCGACGGTTCGCCGCAGGAAATGCGCTTTTCGCTGCGGCAGGACAACGGCCTGCTGCGCCACCTGCGCCTTATCCGCATCGGCTTCACGCGCAACACCGAACTCATCATCAGCGAAGACATCAGCCGCGCCGAGCAACTGCAAGCCTCGCGCACGGCTTTTGTTGCCAATGTATCGCACGAATTGCGCACGCCGCTGACCGTGATTCACGGCTTTCTGGAAACGCTGGCCGAACACCCGAACCTGCCGCCGGAACAACAGCAGCAGTTCATCCGCCTGATGCAGCACGACTGCGCGCGGATGCGCCATTTGGTAGACGATTTGATGACGCTGACCACATTGGAAGACCCGCAGCAGCAAAACGCGCCGAAAGCAGCCTGCAACTTGAGCCGCATGGCCGAACAAATCGTGCAGGACACGCGGCATTTGTCCGCCGGACGGCACACGGTGGCAGCGGATATCGCACCCGATATTTGGGTGGCGGGGCGCGAAAGCGAGCTGTATCAGGCATTGTCCAATCTGGCGTTTAACGCGGTGCGCCACAATCCCGAACCGTGCGCCGTCCACATCACACTGCGGCAGGTGGACAATCCGAACCCCTACAAAATGCCGCTGGCCGAATTCAGCGTGCGCGACGAAGGCAAAGGCATTGCCGCCGAACACCTGCCGTATCTGACCGACCGCTTTTACCGTGTCGATGCCAGCCGCAGCCGCGAAAACGGCGGCACCGGTTTGGGGTTGGCCATCGCCAAACACGCATTGGCCAACCATCAGGCCAGCCTGCACATTGAAAGCAGCCTGCACTACGGCAGCGAATTTACCGCCCAAATCCCCACCATCGCCCCGGATTCGCCATGAATTATGTCGGACGTTTCGCCCCCAGCCCCACCGGCCTGCTGCACATCGGCTCCCTGCTCACCGCCGCCGCTTCGTATGCCGATGCGCGCGCCCACGGCGGGCAATGGCTGGTGCGCATGGAAGACCTCGACCCGCCGCGTGAAATGCCAGGTGCTGCCGGCCACATCCTGAACACATTGGAGCAGTTCGGCTTCGAATGGGACGGCGAAGTGGTGTACCAAAGCCGCCGCCACGCGCTGTATCGCGCCGCATTGGACGACTTGGTGGCGCGCGGGTTGGCCTATCCCTGTACTTGCAGCCGCAAAGATTGGCACGCCGCCGCACGTTTGGGCGCGGACGGGTTTGTGTACGGCGGAACGTGCGCCCGCAAAAAGCAGCCTGCACTTTCGCCGTTTGCCGACCGCGCCGCATGGCGGATGCGCGTGCCCGATGAAACCGTTGCCTTCCATGACCGGATTGTCGGCACTTACGGGCAAAATCTGGCGCAGGACATCGGCGATTTCGTGCTGCTGCGCGCCGACGGCTTTTGGGCCTACCAGCTTGCCGTGGTGGTGGACGACGGAGAACAAGGCATCACCCACATCGTGCGCGGGCAGGATTTGCTGGTTTCCACGCCGCGCCAAATTTACCTGCAAAGCAGCCTGCACCTGCCCACGCCGCATTATGCCCACCTGCCCCTGCTCACCAACCGCCACGGGCAGAAATGGAGCAAGCAGACTCGTGCCGAACCGCTGGATATGCACCGCCGCGAAGCCCTGCTGCGCCAAGTGCTGCATTATCTGGGGCTGCCCGACGCGCCCGACGTGGACAAACCGCGCGACTTGCTGGCATGGGCGGCGCAACACTGGCGGATTGACCGCGTGCCGCCCGAAGCCGTCTGCACCGAAACCGAATAACCCATCCGAGAAAACACTATGGAATTGACCGAAACCCTCATCAGCACCACCCCCATCGAACACAACAGCTTCCTGCGCATCGACCGCGACCAAATCCGCCTGCCCAACGGCAACGAACACGCGCGCATCGTGGTGCGCCATCCAGGTGCAGCCTGCATTTTGGCCGTGACCGACGACGACAAAGTCGTACTGGTACGCCAATGGCGCCACGCCGCAGGACGCGCCCTGCTGGAAATCCCCGCCGGCAAGCTGGACGCGAGCGAAGACCCTGCGCAATGCGCCCTGCGCGAACTGGGTGAAGAAACACCTTACACCGCCGAACGCATGGAAAAAATCTTCGCGTTTTATTCCGCGCCCGGCTTCTGCGACGAAATCCTCCACCTGTACCGCGCCGTGAACATCACGCCCACAAGCAGCCTGCACCCCGACCAAGACGAATTTGTCGAAACCGAACTTTGGACGCGCGACCAAGTCCGCCAAGCCATTCAATCGGGCGACATTTGCGATGCCAAAACCCTGCTGGCGCTGCAATATTGGCTGATGGAGTCCGCATGAACACGCTGGATATCACCGCCATCCCCGCGCTGAGCGACAATTACATCTGGCTGGTGCGGTACGGCCAACACGCATTGCTCATCGACCCGGGCGAAGCAGAACCCGTGCTGGATTATCTGCGCGCGCACCACCTTTCGCCCACGCAGATTTGGGTAACGCACCAGCACGGTGACCACATCGGCGGCATTGCCGAACTCCAACGGCATTATCCGGACTGCCGCGTGTTCGGTGCGGACAACATCGCCCTTGCCGATGAAACGGTGCGTGACGGCAGCCAGATGGGCTGGCAGGGCTTCCGCGCCGAAGCATGGCACACAGCGGGGCACACGGCCGAACACCTCTGCTATCTGCTGCACGACGGCCGCCGCAGCCATTTCTTTTGCGGCGACACGCTGTTTTCCGCAGGCTGCGGCCGCATTTCCCCGCACAGCCGCGCCGAATGGCTGTTTCAAAGTTTCCAGCGCATCCGAACGCTGGCGGACGACACGCTGCTGTATCCTGCGCACGAATACACCGCCGCCAACCTGCGTTTCGCGCAATACATCGAACCGGACAATCCCGATATCGCCGCTGCAGCCGAAAAAGCAGCCTGCACCCCCACCCTGCCCGTTTCTTTGGCACACGAAAAACGCATCAACCCGTTTTTGCGCGCGCACCTGCCCCAAGTCCGCCAACGCGCCGAAGCCCTGTGCGGCTGCGCATTGCCGAGCGATGAAGCCGTGTTCGTTGCCCTGCGCGAATTGAAAAACACCTTTGCCTGACACACCAAAAGCAGCCTGCACTATGAAAACGCCGCCGATTAACACCAAATTCATCAACAGCCTTCCTGTTTTGTTCAGCAGCAGCATTGCCTGCATCATTGTGTATGCCTACCACTGGAGCACATATTTTTCGCCGTTGTTTCTGGGCATTATCGCCGGCGGCCTGGTGGATTTGGACAACGGGCTGACCGGCAAACTCAAAAACCTCTGCTTCACCATTGTCGCCTTCACCATCTCCTCGCTGTCGGTCCAGCTCACTTTCCAGCATCCGATCGGGATAACGCTCACCTTCACGTTGCTCGCCTTCGTGTTTACCTTTTTGGGCGCCGCCGGAACGCGCTTCCGCACCATCGCCTTCGGCACGCTCGCCGTTGCCGTCTATACCACGCTCACGCACGACCCGAAGGCGCCGCTGTATATGAACAGCCTGCTGATTCTGTGCGGCACGCTGTTGTATAGCGGCGCCGCCCTGCTTACCCACATCCTCTTCCCGCACCGCCCCGTGCAGGACAGCATGGCTAATTCCTACACCGCGCTGGCCGCCTATCTGGACGCCAAAGCCGAATTTTTCGACCCCGACGAAGTCGAACATCTGGAAGAGCGGCAAATCGCGCTGGCCATGAGCAACACGCGCGTCATCGAAGCATTCAACCACACTCGCAGTGCCTTGTTCTACCGGATGCGCGGCCAGCACCGCCATCCGCGCACCGCCAAAATGCTGCGCTATTATTTCACCGCACAAGACATTCACGAACGCATCAGTTCCAGCCACGTGCATTACCAAGCCTTTGCCGAGCAGATGAAGCACAGCGACCTAATTTTCCGCCTGCGCCGCCTGCTGCGCCTGCAAGCCCGCGCCTGCCGCGAATTTGCAGAATGCCTGCGCAAAAATACCGAATACCGAATCCCGCCCAAGCTGGAACGCGCCACCCAAGCCGCCGACCAATCGCTCGCCCACTATGCGCAACACAGCAGCGAACACAGCATCGCCCCCTACCGCATCCAACGCCTGCTGGACAACATTACCCACGTCAGCATGCAGCTCGCGCATTTGGGCAACCCCACGCTGGAAGATTTGGAAAACAACGACAACACGCGCATCCAGTCGGCAGAAAGTGGCGGCTTCAAAGGCGCATGGCGCAGCATGAAAAGCCAAAGCAGCCTGCACTCCCCCGTGTTCCGCCACGCCGTGCGCATGGCGCTGATTGCCTCCAGCTGCTGCCTGCTGATTGAGCTCATCGCCAAAGAACACATTCAGGACAACGATTTAAGTTTGGGCTACTGGATTTTGCTCACCGCCGTCTTCGTTTGCCAGCCCAACTATTCCGCCACCAAAAAACGCCTGATTCAGCGCATTTTGGGCACCGTGGCCGGCGTGCTGGTCGGCTCCGCCCTGCCCACCTTTAACCTGAATCTGGAAACCGAGCTGGCCATTGCCGCCGTCAGCGTTACCCTGTTTTTCCTGTTCCGCACCAACAAACACAGCTTTTCCACCTTTTTCATTACCATTCAGGCCATTATGGGCTTTTCCATCATGGGCATGGACGTGACCGGATTTTTCATTCCGCGTGTGCTGGATACGCTTTCCGGCTGCCTGATTGCAGGCTGCGCCGTGTATTTCCTGTGGCCGGACTGGAAATACCTGTCGCTGGACAAAACCGCAGCCGCCGCCATCAGCAGCAACGCGGGCTATCTGACCGCCGTGCTGCACGAACTGCACGACGGCATCAGCGACAACGTGCAATACCGCGTGGCGCGCCGCGTCAGCCACGACAAAGCCGCCGCCCTCTCCAGCACCTTATCCGATATGTCGGGCGAGCCCGAAAAACACGGCAGCCGCCTGGCCGACGGCTTCCAGCTGCTGAAAATCAACTATTCCATCATCAGCTATATTTCCGCCCTGGGTGCATACCGCAACAAAATCCAGCAGGACACGCCTCAGGCGCAAGAATTTCTGACACAGTTTTACCCCGCCGCAGAGCAAGCTGCACGGATATTGCAGCACGCCGCCTCGTGGCAGGAAGAAGAATTCGAACGCGAATGGAAAGATTTGCAAGGCCGCTTGGAAAAGCTGCGCCAAAAAGCAGACTGCGATACGCAAAGCCAAGTATTGTGGCAGCAACTGGTGATGCTGGCAGATTTGCTGCAACCGTGTTACCAGGCCCTGCATCCGTCCAACGTCATAACAAATTCAAACAGTTAAATATGGAGTTTAGTAACAGCAACGCCAGATAAAATAGAATGAAATAACGTAATCAAAACACCAAAATTTGGACAGAAAATGAAGTTGAGCAGTCATTAAATGAATTTAATGATGTTCTGCTTAATAATACATTTCTTATTGATGATTTAAAAAAGAAGTTTTTAGCAACAAGTGCCTATTGTTTATCTATGCTTCCGGAAGAAGAAGATATATATAAAATATTAGTCAATGGCACTAAAATTGTAAATTTAGAATTTGATAAACATGCAAATACATCATACATTACAAATGTGACTGATATTGATGAGTATATAAAAACATTAAATAACGAAGCCAGGAAATTATTTTTTAGATTGGCAAAGGAAATTGGCATGCGGAATACAAATATTTGAAGTTTTTATTTAAATTAAATATGTTGCAATAAATAAGAGGTGTGAGAACTTTGCCCACGCTTTTCCCATTTTTAGGCAGCCTGAATGCGCAAAATGCGATACCAACCCGATAAAAGAAGAATAGGCTTCTATCACATTCAAAGCAGCCTGCACCTTATAAGAGTATGTGCAGGCTGCTTTCAGCTATAGGATACGTTATCAGCATTAACGGTGGTACGAACACCATTTATTCAACAAAAGCGAATACAACACTCCCGTATGGCGTCAAATCACTCGGTATTGTTTCTACCACAACAAACTCTAAATCCATGGTGATTTCCTCAGTGAAATCGCCTTCTAATTCCGAAATTGCACTAAAAATATAATCCTGCTCTTTCTCGTTTAACTTTCTTTTAGAAAAAATAAATATTTTAATTAAATTATTCTCGCCAATTTTAAAAGAAATTAAATCCACAACCTTTGGAATATTGAACAATAATGCCCTTTGAAACAAATGGCAAAAATAGGCATTGTCTATCATTTAAAAATTCCTTTATCTGGATTGGTAAGACCGATTTTGGAATATTTGGTTCAATCCGTCATAAAATAAATCATTCAGCCGTCGCCATTGTTAGCGGCCAATCCTTTGAAGTATTGTCTGATTTGATGGGATATCGTATCCATGACTTATGGTTTTAAATAGATACTCATAAGCATCAGTCTCCAAATTAAAACTATTCATTTTTTCCGGAATATTACGTTCTGCATAATAAATTACCCATCTTCCATTTTCCTTTATCAAAGAAAAACATTCTCCCATTTTAATGTTATCAAAAGAGTAACAATTTTGCGGTATTTGTAGAAAATTCAATTTCTCGATTAATTCAGCTCTAGTCATTCAAAATCTCCCAATCATTTTTTCTTAATATCCATTCTTCAAATACCAATCAATATTTTGTGGCAATTGATATTAAATATTGAGTCCCCATCCCTTTTTGACCAAACCAAGGAAGAATACCTTTGGCATGTTTCTTCCTGCCTTCCATTATATCCCCGTATTCGGACACGCTTCATCAATTAGTGAGAGAATACGTCATCCTACCATGCCGCTTCATTTTAAATTATCTTCTTTAAATCAATCCAATAAACCAACAAAAAAGCAGCCTGCACATTGAAAAACCAAGTGCAGGCTGCTTTTCGACCATGTTTTATCCGCGCTATGCGATATTCAGCAGCTCTTGTGCCAGAAAACCGCCTTTCTGCACACCCGGCAGCGTGAAGAAATAACCGCCGCCGAAGGGGCTGATGTATTCTTCCAGCGGTTCCAGATTCAGCAGGTTTTGCACGAAGATGAAGCCGTCGGTCAAATTGGCCTGATAGCAGATAAACACCAGCCCCACGTCCAACTGTCCGTTTTTCGCCAGTCCGCGCGAATAATCGAACGGGCGGCGGTACAGCAGGTGTTTTTTCATAAATTCGCCGTCGCGCGGGTTCGCCAGCCGCATGTGGCTGTCTTTGGGCACGGCTTTGCCGTCCGGGTCTTTGGCGTAATCGGGCTGGTCGTGCTCGTTCTTCATGCCCAGCGGCGCGCCGGAATATTTGTCGCGCCCGAAGATGGCTTCCTGTTCCTGCAAGGGCGTCCTGTCCCAAAATTCGACAAAATGGCGAATCAGGCGGATGGCTTGGTAGCTGCCGTTTTTGGTCCACGCAGGTTCGTCGCGGCTGTTTTCGGCCACGCCCGTCCACAAAACTTGATCGGCGATTTTGGGGTCGGAAACATCGGGATTGCCGGTACCGTCGCGGAAGCCGAACAGGTTGCGCGCGGCGGTATTGGGTTCGGTTTTGGGCAGAAAGCCGTCAATGCTCCAGCGCGGCACGGCAAATGCGCTGGTGTGCTTGATGATGTCGCGCAGGGCGTTTTGGCAGGTTTCGGGCGAAAAGGCGCAAAATTGGATGCTGACGTCGCCGTCGCACCAGGCAGCCTGCAATTTGTCGTTGGGGAAATCGCGCATTTCCTGCAAATGTTTGGGTTTCTGCGCCGCCAATCCGAAGCGTTCGTCAAACAGGCTGCTGCCCACGGATACGGTAACGGTAAGCCCGTCGGGCGGTACGGTTTTGCCCAAAATACCGCTGCCGGCGGGCGGCAGGCTGCGGTCGCCGTCTTTCAGTTCGCCACCCTGCGTCAGAAATTCAATGCGCTCGGTCAATACGCGGAAATAGTTGCCCAGTTGCGAGCGGTCGCGCGCGGTCAAATCGAAAGCACAGGTGATGCCGAAGCTTTGGTGCGGCTCGACAATGCCGGCTTGGTGCGTGCCGTAGCACGGATAACTTTTGCTGCTGTGCCCTTCGCCGCAGGCACCGCTATCGGCAGATGCAGGCTGCTTTGGGTCGGACGCGCCGGTTTTACCGCACGCCGTCAGCGCACCGACGGCAACGGCCGCACCCGATAACGAGGCAGCCTGCATAAAGCGGCGGCGGGATGTATTGATGGATTCGTGGGAATGGCTCATTGTGTTCTCCTTATTTGGATATGGGGTTGTCCCGTGCAAGCCGGGCAATAGGAAAAGCAGCCTGCACTCCGGAAAACCAGCGTTGTCCGAGTGCAGGCTGCTTTCACCGTCAGTTCAAGCCCAATGTGCCGCGCAGTTTCGCCAAATCTTCCGCCAGCGCGTTAATCGGCGCCTGCAAGGCTTTGCGGTCGGTTTCGCTCAGCTTGTCATAAGTTTGGAAGCCTTTGCCGTCGCGGTATTTCGCCAGCACTTCATGCACCTGCTTCATATTGGTGTCGATTTTGTCCAGCAGCGCCTTGTTTTTCTCGGCAATCAGCGGACGGAACAAATCGACAATCTTCTGCGCGCCGTCCATGTTGGCTTGGAAATCGCTCAAATCGGTGTGGCTGTAGCGGTCTTCCTCGCCGCTGATTTTGCTGCCGGCCACTTCTTCAACCAGCACGGCCGCGCCGCCCACCACTTTGCTGGGCGGGAAGTTCAGTACGTCGATTTCCGCTTTCAGTTTTTCCACGTCGGCTTTCAAACGGTCGGCAACGGCACCCACATTGTCCACCGATTTTTCAACCCACAGCGCGTATTCCAAGCGGTGGAAGCCGGTGAACAGTTCGTCTTTCGGGCCGTTTTTGAAATCGTCTTCGCGCGCATCGATGGCCGGGTCGAGCTCGTTAAACAATTCGGCAATCGGCTCGATACGTTCGTAATGCGAACGCACGTCGGCGAACATGGCTTTGGCCTCGTCTTGTTTGCCGGCTTTTACTGCCGCCACAAATTCGTTGATTTTGCGAACCAGTTCCGCAGCTTCCGCCTGAACGTATTTTTTGTATGCCGCCAAAGGCTCGGCCAGTTTCAGCATATCCGCCTCGCCGCCTGCGGATTTAAAGCCGCTGTCGGTCACGGTCAGTTTGCCGTGCGGGTTGTTCAAAAGGCCGCAGGTCATGGCATATTCGCCCGGCAGCAGCGTTACCGTCATTTTGTCGCGCAGGCCGGGGGCGATGTTTTCACGTTCGTCCACCACCATCACGCCGTCCAAAATCTCCCATTCCAGTTTGCGCGTGCTGTTGTTTTGGATTTGGAATTCCACTTGTCCGCTCGGCACGGTCAGTTCCATCGGTTCGCAGGCTTTGTCGTTCACGGCGATTTGTACGGCTCCGCCTGCAGCCGCACCCGATGCTGCGGCTGCGCCCGATGCCGCACCGGAAGCCGATGCTTCAGGCGCTGCCGGTTTGTCTGCGGCAGGCGGCTGGCAGGCGGTCAGCGCCAACAATGTTGAAAGGGTGATAGTGCTTAATGCAATGGTTTTCATGAAATGATTTCCTTTGTATCGGATGATTAACGGGAAGCTTGCGCCTTGTTACCGCCTTGGCGCAAGAATAAAAACAAAACGGGGATTAAATAGGCAAAATACAGGATGAAATCCGACAGGACGGGGTGGTCTGTGTAGCCGAAGAAGCCGCCGAGCAGCACGCCCAAAGGGCTGTCTTCATGCAGCGTGCCCGACCAGTCCAGCGGCATGGAAGACTGCCAGTCCAGCGGATTGACCTGCCACAGGTTCCAAACGCCTGCCTCGTGCAATGCGCGGAACGCTCCGGCAAACAAACCGGCGGCAACAAAAATCAGGAAAATGCCGGTGATGCGGAAAAACCGCCCCAAATTGATGCGGACGCCGCCTTGGTACACCAAAAAACCGATGATAACGGCCAACACCAAACCTGCCACCGCGCCGATGGGCATGCGCGGATTCGGGCTTTGCTCGAACACGGCAATCAGGAAAAACACGGTTTCCAAGCCTTCGCGGATAACGGCCAGAAACGCCATCAATACCAGCGCCCAGCCTTGCCCACCGCCTTTATTCAGCGCGCTTTGCACTGACTGTTGCAGGCTGCTTTTGATGGATTTGGCGGCTTTCTGCATCCATAAAATCATGTAGGTCAGCATGCCCACGGCCACCAAGCCCAATGCGCCGACCACGAATTCCTGCTGCTTCTGCGGAATTTCGCCGGTGGTGCGGTGAATGGCGTAACCCGCGCCAACGCACAGCAGCGCGGCCAAAATCACGCCCAGCCACACTTTCGGCATTAAATGAGAATAACCCAACTGGCGCAAAAACCCGGCCACGATGCCGACAATCAGCGCCGCCTCAATGCCTTCGCGCAATGTGATAAACAATGCAACCCACATAAATACGTCCAAAATCCATGATGAATAATTGGTTAAATTATCCTTTACTCTGTAAATAAACGCAAATTATTTTTATTTATTAATGACGCATTGCAGGCTGCCGTGCCGTCCCGCACCCAAAAGCAGCCTGCACCCAAACCCGCCCAATTCGCTTATAATACGCACGCGTATTTCCGCCAACAGAGACACAGAATCATGAAAATCTCCACCCAATTTGATGCCGGCTCGATTATCGTGCGCGATTTGGCCAATCCCGAACACATCCGCCTGGCGCTGCGCCCCGACAACGCATCGCATTTCAAACAATGGTTTTACTTCCGCCTGCAAGGCGCGGCCTACACGCCCTGCCGCATGCACATCGAAGACGCGCACGAATCCGCCTATCCCGAAGGCTGGGACAATTATCAGGCCGTAGCCTCATACGACCGCCAAAACTGGTTCCGCGTGCCCACGCATTATGAAAACGGCGAACTCGTCATCACGCATACGCCGTTGTCGAACAGCATTTATTACGCGTATTTCGAGCCTTATTCGCACGAACAACACCTGAACCTGCTGGGCGAAGCGCAAGGCAGCGGCCTGTGCCAAATCGACGATTTGGGCAGCACCGTGCAAGGGCGCGACATCAACCTGCTCACCATCGGCAACCAAGTGGACAGCGATTTGAAAATCTGGGTCATCGCCCGCCAGCACCCCGGCGAAACCATGGCCGAATGGTTTATGGAAGGCTTTTTGTCGCGCCTGCTGGATTATCAAGACCCGACCGCGCGCAGCCTGCTGGACAAAGCCACGTTTTACCTCGTGCCCAACATGAATCCGGACGGCGCGTTTTTGGGCAACCTGCGCACCAATGCCGCCGGCGCGAACCTGAACCGCGAATGGCTCTCGCCCACGCCCGAACACAGCCCCGAAGTCTATTTCGTTCGCGAAAAAATGCACGAAACCGGCGTGGACATCTTCCTCGACATCCACGGCGACGAATCCATCCCCTATATTTTCGTGGCCGGCACCGAAGGCGTGCCGCATTACAGCGAACGCACCGCACAGCTTGAAACGCAGTTCAAAGCCGCATTGCAGGCTGCATCGCCCGATTTCCAAGACACGCACGGATACGCCAAAGACGCGCCCGGCCAGGCCGATTTGTCGCTGGCCACCAATTATGTCGGCAACACCTTCCGCTGCTTGGCTTACACGCTGGAAATGCCGTTCAAAGACAACGACAACCTGCCCGACGACGATTTCGGCTGGAACGGGCAACGCTCGCTGCGGCTGGGCGAAAGCATGCTCACCGCCCTGCTCTCCGTCTGCCGCACGCTGCACCGCGAAAAAACCGCAGCATAACCCCGCACCATCAAGTGCAGGCTGCTTTTCAGTCGGCAGGAAAAGCAGCCTGCACTTCATCCGTTTTGTATAGTGAATTAAAATCGCAATGATACGGCGTTGGCTCGCCTTGACGTACTACTTGTACGCCTTGTCTCATTTTTATTTTCATCCACTATATTTTCACCCATTTCACGGCACATCATGACCGACACACCGAAAAATTACCTCACCCCCGCCGGCCACCGCCGCCTGCAAGACGAACTCTACCAACTCGTCCACAAGGAACGCCCCGAAATCGTGCAAGTGGTGAACTGGGCGGCCGGCAACGGCGACCGCAGCGAAAACGGCGATTATCTGTACGGCAAACGCCGCATGCGCGAAATCGACCGCCGCATCCGCTTCCTGACCCAGCGGCTGGCCAACGCCTGCGTGGTCGATCCCGAAACACGCGAAGCCACCGACCAAGTCTTCTTCGCCGCCACCGTTACATTGGAACGCGGCGACGGTAGCGAACAGATCGTCCGCATTGTCGGCGAAGACGAAATCGATTCGGCAAAAGGCAAAATTTCGTGGAAATCGCCGCTGGCACGCGCCCTCATCAAAGCGCGCGACGGCGACATCGTCCGCCTGAACACGCCTGAAGGCACGGAAACGATTGAAATCCTCGCCGTCGAATACACCGCCATCGATTAACGCCACCCTTATCCTGCAAAAATCCCACCTGTTCCTATCTTTCCAATGTGCAGGCTGCTTTTTGCAGATACAAACCTCCCCCAAAAGCAGCCTGCACCCCATCCACCATGCTCACCGAACTCGAAAAAAACGCCATCCGCGACCATTACCGCGCCCTTTCCGAAAACCTGCCGAACTTCCGTCCACGCACCGCGCAGCGCGAAATGATTGCCGCCATCGCCAATGCCTTTTCCCGCACCCAAACGCAAAAAGAAGGCGAAGAAGCCCCAAAACGCGAAGGCGAAAGCATTGTCGTGATTGAAGGCCCCACCGGCGTGGGCAAAAGCCTGGCGTATCTGCTGGCCGGTGGCATCATGGCGCAAACGCGCGGCAAACGGCTGATTGTGTCCAGCGCCACCGTTGCCCTGCAAGAGCAGCTGGTGGGGCGCGATTTGCCGTTCGTGGTGGAAAAAAGCGGCTTGGAGCTGAGCTTTGCCATTGCCAAAGGGCGGGGCCGCTACCTTTGCCCCTACAAACTCTACCAACTCACGCAAACCCACGCGCAGCAAAGCCTAACGGGTTTCGAGCAGCCTGCACTGTTGTGGGACAGCAAACCGAAAAAAGAAGAACTCGACACGCTGCACCAGATGGCCGACCGCTTTTCCCGCCGCCAATTCGACGGCGACCGCGACACATGGCAAGAAAAAATCGACGATTCATTGTGGAAAAAAGTGGCCAACGACCCGCACAGCTGCCTGAAATCCGCCTGCCCGAACCGCCCCGAATGCCCGTTCTTCCTTGCGCGCGACACGCTGGACACGGTGGACGTGGTGGTGTGCAACCACGATTTGCTGATGGTCGATATCGGCATGGGCGGCGGTGTCATCCTGCCGCCGCCGGAACACAGCTTCTACTGCATTGACGAAGCGCACCACCTTTCCAAAAAAGCCCTGAACCAGCTGGCGGCGGAACATTCCTGGCTGCAAGCCATGTGGACGCTGGAAAAACTGCCCGCGCAAACCGCCAAAATCGCCATGTTGTGCGACAAAGCGGAGCTGGCCAACCTGGCTGACGAAGCCGCTGCCGCCCTGCTCGACTGCATGAACGAATGGCAGTTCCATTTGCAGGACGAACCCAGTTTCCAAGAAGCCGACAGCGCCCATGAAAGCGTTTGGCTGTGGGACAACGGCGAAATCCCCGAAGAGCTGGTCGCGCTGGTGCACAACTGCCATATTTCCGCGCAAAGCCTGTTGAAGCATTTATACAGCCTGCGCGACGCCCTTTCCGCCGCCCGCCGCGACAAAGACCAAAACAGCGTGCAAATCGACCGTACCGCTGCGGATTTCGGTTTGTTTGTGGGACGCGGCGAAGAAATCGCTGATTTGTGGCAGCTGATGTCCGCCACGCGCCAAAGCGAACAGGAAGAGCCGCTGGCCAAATGGATCAGCCGCCGCCTGACCGACAACAAAACCGATTGGCAGTTCCACGCCAGCCCCATCAGCAGCGCGCAGCAGCTGGCCAACCGTTTTTGGCGGCGTGCGGCAGGCGTAGTGCTCACTTCCGCCACCTTGCAAAGTTTGGGCAATTTCAACCTGCTGCTGCGCCAAACGGGGCTGAACTGGCTGCCGGAAACCAGCACGCTGGCACTGCAAAGCCCGTTCGATTTCACCGCACAGGGCGAGCTTTATCTGCCGCCCGTGTCGGCCAGCCCGAAAGACAGCGCCGCGCACACTGCGGAAATTGCCGAATGGCTGCCGCGCCTGATTAGCGACAGCGAACCGATTGGCACGCTGGTGCTGTTCAGTTCGCGCAAACAAATGCAGGAAGTCGCCCTGCGCCTGCCCGCCGCCTATCTGCCGTTGCTGCTGATTCAGGGCGAACAGTCGAAAAGCAGGCTGTTGCAGCAGCACCACGATGCCATTGCCGCCGGCAGGCCCAGCATTATTTTCGGGCTGGACAGCTTCGCCGAGGGCTTGGATTTGCCGGGTAATGCCTGCGTGCACGTCATCATTGCCAAGCTGCCGTTTTCCATGCCCGACAACCCCATCGAAAAAACTCAGAGCAACTGGATTAAGCAGCGCGGCGGCAATCCGTTTATGGAGATTACCGTGCCAGAAGCAGCCATAAAACTGGTGCAGGCGGTGGGGCGCTTAATCCGCACCGAGCAGGATTACGGCCGCATCACGATTTTGGACAACCGCATCCAGACGCAACGCTACGGGCAGCAACTGCTGGCAGGGCTGCCGCCGTTCAAACGGATTGGCTGAAAGCAGCCTGCACACGGAAAATTAACGTGCAGGCTGCTTTCGGAAGAATAAAAAGGCAGTCTGCACATTGACACGGAAATCTGTTTCCTGCCATGTGCAGGCTGCTTTTGGCGCGCAAGGCTTTCGGATTGGCATAAAACACGATAAAATGCCGCTTTTCCCCCAACAGAGAGACAATTCCCATGACGCACTTCAAAAAAATCCTGCTGGTATCCATGGTGACCGCCGCGCTGAACGGCTGTATGGCATTGGGTGTTTTGGGGCTGGGCGCAGTGGGGGCAAGCTCCATCGCCGACCGCCGCAGCACAGGCGCGCAAACAGACGACCAAATCATGGAACTGCGCGTGAAAAACAACGCGATGACGGCGATTAAACAAGCCAATCCGCAATCCAACACCACGCTCTCCATCATCAGCTACAACCGCAAAATCCTGCTGGTGGGCCAGGCCGACAACGAAAACGACAAAGCCCTTGCCGAACAGGCCGCGCGCTCCGAAACCAATCAAGAACGCGTGTATAACTACATTACCGTATCGCCCGTCCAACGTACTATATCCGACATCAACCGCGACACTTGGATTACTTCGAAAGTCCGCAGCCGCGTGATTAACGTTCCGGGCGTGTATGCAGGGCATATCAAAGTTGTTACCTTCAACAACATCACCTACCTGATGGGCATGCTGACTCCTGAACAGCAAGCCGCCGTGGTCGAGCGCGTCCGCACCACCGCAGGCGTGCAGCAAATCGTTACCCTGTTTGAAGATTACCAACCCGCACAACCGGCACAGCAGCCCGCTCCCGTGCAGCCTGCCGTGCAAACCACCGTCCAATAAACCGATTCCGAAATGTTCATGTTAAACGCAAACCGCCGATTCAAAGCCGCCGCCTTGGGAAAAATCACCTTCGGCAACATTCTCATGACCCTGCTGTGCTTGGGCACATTCGCCGTAGCAGGCCTCATGTATATGATGTACCAACAGGTCATCAGCACGCCTGAAACCACCGCTGCAAGCTACCAGCGCGACCAAAATGCCGCCGCATCCAACCCCGAGCTAATGTTGCCCAACGGCAAAACCGCACAACAAGGCGCTTCCGCCCCAGCCGCGCAAATGCCGCCCGCACGGGTGGTGCAGGCTGCTTCCGAAGCGCAAACCACAATGGACGAAACACCGCAGCCCGTGGAAACCGTACCGCGCCGCCATACACCGCGCAAACCGGCCGCCACTGCCGAAAAACCCGTTGAACCAGCGGACACACAGGCCGTTGAGCTGAAACCGACCAATCTTTCCCCGCAGCCGCGCCAAGAACGCGTGATTGCACCAACCAACCAGGCCGCCGAGCGCCCCTTGAAGCCCGAAAACACACCTCCAAGACGCGAACGCCAGCGCCCTGCCCGCGAATCGAACGACGCGACCGACTATTTATTTTAAATAAGGCTTGCATTTATTCGGGCACTGCCCTATAATGCGCGCTTTCGGGTCGTTAGCTCAGTTGGTAGAGCAGCGGACTTTTAATCCGTTGGTCGAGCGTTCGAATCGCTCACGACCCACCAAAGTTTGTTCATGCAAAAGCAGCCTGCATCTTAAAAGTGCAGGCTGCTTTTTTGTGTATATACGCATATTGACTCGCTGTATCTAAAAGAACATCTGAACTATTATAATCTCGCCACATTTTGTCACTATTTTGCTATTGTTTTGTCATCGCACAAGGACAAAATGGTTGCAAAGCGATATTCCAACGTTCGGGAACCAGAGTAGGGAAAGATGGGACGGCGGGACAACCATTCCACCCATCAGGTTCGGTGACCATCAATCCGAATGGCATCATTCAAATCAACCCGCCCAGAAAGTGAAGACACATTATGTTTATCAATTTAAATACCAACGAAACTTACGATTATAAATACATAGCTTATCGCTTCATGAAATATGGCAGAGACGACTTGGGAGACCGAAAACAGTTTTTTAAATGGTCCGATTCGCTGGAAAACTTTCTTGCCGTCTGCGGCAATCATTTGAATGAATTTATAGACGACTGCAAGAACGACCCTATCGATTTGCTGGAAGGCAGCGGATATAAATATGTCAGCGACTTGGGCTTTCCCAATGCGCACGATTTCGCCTATCAATTTCCCGATGAATTCTTCCAACTGGTTTTAGATTCCCATTTAGTTACTGTCTTAAAGCCTTATTTTGATGAAGGCGAAGAAACCATGAAATTTGTGATTAACAGCGTGGACAGCGTTGCGATTGAAAACGGCAATATTATTCTAATGGGAACTGGGACACGTCGTTAAATCCGAACGGCATCATTGAAATCGACCCACCCAGAAAGTGAAGATGTGGTTCGCAGCCGTTCTTCGATGTGCACAGGCATTTATCTGTTCCGCCAGGTGGACGAGTTGAGGATTAAGCGTTTGCAGCCGATTAACAGCCACACGTTCCGCATCATCAGTGATAATGCCGACAAGGACATTTATTCGACTACGGATTTGGATTTGCCCAAAATGCAAGATTACGAATTTGAGGTGTACCGCCGCTACCTATGGCATTGCATCATTAAACCGTAATGATGATTCTTGATAATTTGCTAATAGCTTTATGACAAAACTATCACTCCCCCCACAACTATTGCAGGCTGCTTTTTCGGTTTCAAAAGCAGCCTGCACATCTTTCTTTTACTTCAACGCCTCTTCCGCCGCGCGCAGCCCCTGTTCCATGGCATGTTGCAGATACGGCTGCCAGGCCACGTCGCTGTTGGCCATGAAGATGTTACCCACGGCGCGCTGCATTTGGCGCGTGGTGCTGCGCTCGGCGGCTTCGCTGTCGAACAGACCGACCCGTTCGTAGCTGTATCCGTGCGCCCAGCGGTTGATGGTCAGGTCGGCCACGATGTCGTCCGCATTTTCGCCGGCCAGCGCAAACAGTTCGCGCAACTGCGTCAGAATTTCGCCGCGCAGTGCATTCTCGTCCTGTGCCGCCAGCGCCTGCCGTCCGGCACGGTATTTGTCGCGCGCGGTTTTGCCATTTTGTGCGGTGGCGATACGGACGCAGTGCAGCACAATCGGTTCGTCGGGCGTTTGCGCGGGCGTGTAGCCGCCCATTCTCACGGGATAATCCAGCCACAGTTCGCAATAAGGCTGGTTCGGGGCGTAAATGTGGTACACGCCGAGTTTCTGGAACGCGCGGGCGTTTTTCAGCGCGACTTTGGTATAGACCATCGGCACTTTCACGTTGGTCCGCATGGCGTCCTGCTGCGTTTGCGGCATTTGCGGCACGATGCGCTGCGCCAATGTGGCGTGCCCTGCGTAAATACATTTGCGGGCGGAAACGCGGTAAAGGTCGCTGTCGCTTTTGCCTTGCAGCGCCACGGCCACGCTGCCGTCGGGCTGGTTTTCCAGCAGCAGCGCGGTGGTGTTCAGGCGGATTTTGACGTGGCTGTCGGGCTTGTCCAGCGCGGCATAATCGGTTTTCGCCAGCACCACGTCTTCCATGCTCATCCGCAGCCGCCGTCTGTCCAGCGCATCGGGTATCAGGCGGCGCACCAACAGGCGTGCCACGGAGGCGTTGCCGTCGGGGAAGTGGTAGATATAGGGTTCGTCATGCTCATTCTTGGCCGCAGGCAGCCTGCAGTTTTGCAGGCCGGGATAGCTATTTGCCCACGCTTCGGCCACGGACACGGCACGGATGTCGTGCCCCCAGTAGTCCGAGCTGATGTTTTGCAGATAGGTTAGGCATTTTTCGGGTAGCTTGGCCGTGTCGTGCAGGAAGTCGTAATAGCTGGTGGTGGCGGCATATTCGCTGCGCTGGCGGCGGCTTTTGCCTTTCAGGTAATCGGGCGGCGAAACGTAAAGCTCGGTCAGCGCTGCCTTTTCCGCATCGGACAGCGGGAACTGGCCAATCACGGCGCGGGCGGAGGCTTTGCCCGTTTCAGGCTGCCCCGCCACCACTTTGGCCTCACCGAACGTGTTTTTGCCGAAGAACACGCCTTGTTTCAGCCCCCACGTTTTGCGGTACAAATCCTGCTGGAAATACTGTGCGAATTTTTTGTAGTCGATGCCGATTTCCTTCACCAGCCGTTTGACTTTGGGCGAAAACGTGCCTTCGGGCGAATCCAGGTTTTCGCTGCCGCCGTAGGTAATCAGCGTTTTGCCGTCCACCGTGAATTCATTGCGCTTGGCGTGTCCGCCGAAATCGTCGTGGTTGTCCACAATCAGGATTTTGGCCTGCGGACGAGCTTTGCGGTAGGCATAGGCCGCGGTCAGGCCGCTGATGCCGGAGCCGACCACGACCAAATCGTAGCTTTCGCGCGCCTGTTCGGGCATGGTGATTTTGCGGCCGCGCAGGGCGACGCTGTGCGGTGCGGCACGGGAACTGTCGTGGTCGCCGCGCAGGCCGGTGAGCGACGGCGGATACAGCGTGGCGGTGGCAGCAATTTCGGCGGCGCGCGCGGGGGAAATCAGGCGGTAGCCGCCCAAAGCGGTTGTGCCGGCCAGTGCGGCGGCGGTGCCTAAAAATCGGCGGCGTGTGAGTTGGGACATGACGGGGTTCCTGTTTGTTGAATGAATGAGTTGGAGGGGGTGCAGGCTGCTTTTGGGGGCTTTGAAGCCGTTAAAAAGCAGCCTGCACTTTTTAACTGCGTTGAAGCTGTGTTTTAGCTTCGCAGAAACTCTGCTTCCTTCGGAAACTTCGTTTTCAGACAGCCCGAATAGTCTAAATACTTTAAAAGCTTGTGATGCGAACAATATCAATTGGATGGGGATGATCTGCCAATAGTTGGCGCAGGTCGATACCCGCACGCAAATTGGCTTGCTCAAAATCCGGATGGATTGGCCATTTCTTCTGCAAGGCCTGATTGAGCTCTTGCTCGCGTTCTTTGTGTTCGGCTAGCAGGCCGGCAAGGTCATAAACAGTTTCTCCGGCCGGTGTGCCGTCTTGATGGACTATGGGGCGTACAACAGGATAAAAATCAGGGAAATCCGTTTGGATTTGGCGGATACGTTCTGCCATAGCGGCCATTAGGCGGCGATGGAAATCGTGTACTTCGTGTATAAAATCATCAAAGCTGATCACGAAAACGGCTTCGCCCGTATGCTGAAAGAACGGGATACCATTCTCATTCGTGCGGTTGCCATTCCAATAAATATAAATTTCATCGGCATAACGCCACACACGAAATTCCGGCATAAGCATATAGCCGCTGCCCAAATAGCCATGTGGGAACAGGCACTTGTCTAACAGGTCGTCATCTTCATCTAAGATTACACTGTTCCAGCGTGCTTCCCCTGCCAAATCATCGACGGTGGGATTGAGTAAGCATTGATGGGCGAGTTCGCCCACGTTGTGCCAAGTGTAAGGCAAGGCTTCAGATAGCACGTCTTCATACAGCCGTACGATGTAATAGTCGGGTTCGTTGGCGGGCAATCCGTTTGCGGTGGCGTGTTGCTCGACTTGTGCGCGTTCTTCTGCCGTTAAGCAGCCCGGATTATAGGACAGCAGGCGTTTGCCATTGATGCAGATGTTGTAGCTGCCGTCTGTAAGCCAAAACCAGCACGGGCTAGCATCATTAAACGTTAAGGCCTGTTCAATATTTTTAAGTGTGAAATCGAATAGCGGCATGGGTGTTCCGTCGTTATTAAGGCTGCCTGAAAACCATTTCAAAGCAGCCTGCACCTTCACATCCGCACTCAAATCGCGCCGATTTTCTCTTTGTTCGCCTCAATCCACGCCTGCAATTCTTCGCGCGTCATCCATTCCGTGTTGTTGTCGCTGGCATACACGAAGCCTTCGGGCACTTTCACGCCGTTTTTGATGCGCTCCGGCGTTTCGTCCCAGCCGTTGATGGCGGGCAGAATTTTGAAGTGTTCGGGATATTCGTAGGTGTGGAACGAGTCTTCCGCACCAATCATCTGCTCGTGCAGTTTTTCGCCGGGGCGGATGCCGACGGTTTCCTGCGCGCATTCGGGTGCAACGGCAGCGGCCAAATCGCAAATGTTCATGGAGGGGATTTTTTTCACATAAATTTCGCCGCCCACCATGTCGTCAAACGCGTGCCACACGAGTTCCACGCCCTGTTCCAGCGAAATCATAAAGCGGGTCATGCGCGGGTCGGTAATCGGCAGTGTGCCGCGTGCGCGCTGGGTGAGGAAAAACGGGATGACCGAGCCGCGCGAGCCCATCACGTTGCCGTAACGCACCACGGCGAAGCGGCAGCCGTGTTCGCCGGAATAGGCGTTGCCGGCCACGAAGAGTTTGTCGCTGGCGAGTTTGGTGGCGCCGTATAAATTGACGGGGCTGCTGGCTTTGTCGGTGGACAGGGCGACGACGCGCTTCACGCCTTTGTCGATGCAGGCGTCAATCAGGTTCATCGCGCCGTTGATGTTGGTTTTCACGCACTCGAACGGGTTATATTCGGCGGTGGGGACGATTTTGGTGGCGGCGGCATGGACAACGTAATCCACACCGTCAAGCGCGCGGTAAAGACGGTCTTTGTCGCGCACGTCGCCGATGAAGAAGCGCACGCGTTTGTCGCCCTGAAATTTTTTCGCCATTTCCCACTGCTTCATTTCGTCGCGGGAGAAGATGATGATTTTTTTGGGATTGTATTTGGCCAGGGTCATGGGCACGAAGGTGTTGCCGAACGAGCCAGTGCCGCCGGTTACGAGGATAGTCGAGTTGTTTAACATAATCGTCTGTGTCAATAAAATCAATACGAAAAAGCAGCCTGCACTTTGCAGTTTTCACAAGTGCAGGCTGCTTTCTACCCAAAGCGGATAGCCAGGCCGGCCGCAGTCAAGGTTAAATCTGCCGCGCCAATTCTGGCACGATGCGTTTCAGCGCGCTTTGCCAATCGGAGGCTTCATAGCCCAGCGCGCGGATTTTTTCGCACGACAAAACCGAATACGGCGGACGCGGAGTGCGTTCTGCATTTTCAGCGGCCGTCACTTCGCGCACGAGAACATTGCCACCGTCCGGCAGGGCGCGAACCACCGCCTGTGCAAATTCCAAGCGGTTCACGGCTTTGTCGCCGCAGTAATGGTAAATACCGCGCGGCGCTTGGCGGCATTGCGCCAAATCCACCATGATGCGCGCCAAATCGCCGGCATAAGTCGGGCAGCCGATTTTGTCGGCCGGCGTTTTCACTTCGCCCGAAGCAGCCTGCAACAGCACGCGCTTCACGAAATTGTTGCAGTGGTTGTCGAATTCGGAAAACACCCACGAAGAACGCACGATAATGCTGTCCGGATTGGCCGACAGTGCCAGCAGTTCGCCCGCCAGTTTGGATTTGGCATAGGTCGAAAGCGGGTTGGCATAATCGTTTTCGGTGTACGGCATGCGCTTTTGCCCGTCAAACACATAATCGCTGGAAATGTGGATGAAGCGGATGCCTGCGCGCGCAGCCGTTTCCGCCAAAATCCGCGGGCCTTCCGCATTCACGGCAAACACTTGTTCTTTATGGCATTCCGCCGCTTCCAAATTGGTGTAGCCCGCCGCGTTAATAATTACATCCGGCTCGAAATTCTGCACCATATTGTTCACGGCCGCCGCACTGGTAATGTCCAATGTGTTGGAATCGGCGGCAATCATTTCCCAATGCTCGGACTTTTGCTGCTTGATACAGCGGCCAACCTGCCCGTTCGCACCTGTCAATAAAATCCGCATAATGTACTCTCTGTGTCTGTCGGCATTGCCCGTATCTGCAAAACGGTGATATGGGCAATCACCATAAAAAAGAGGCCAATTATAGCAGCGCCGCCCTGTTTTGCGTGGGAAATTTGCAGCCTGCACAACGGGTTTTGCCGACGGTGCATACGGCGCGTCATCATTTGTATGCAGATTTAATAAAGATAAAACAAACAATTAAAGATTTATTGTATTTAAAATATTGCGCATTGAATTCGTTTTGTGTATATTTGCATACAAATAATTTCAAAGGTAACTCAATATGTCTGCAAACCGTATTCCTTTAAGCGTGCGTATCGACCAAGAAGAAGCGGATTTCATTGCGCAACTGTCCATTGAAGGGGCGAGCACGCCGTCCGAAAAAATCCGCGAATTGCTCAAACAGGCGCGGATGTCGCATGAAACCGTGCGCGATTATTCGTTTGCGCTGGACGAAATGGAGCGTTTGATTCAGCCGGCCAAACACCGCGTCCTCCATGCGGAAAAAGAGTTGGGCGTGCATTCCGCCATTCTCACGCGGTTGTTCGAACTGCTGCCCGACATGATGGCGACGCTGGCCACCGATTTGCCCGAATCGCCCGATATCCAGCAGCTACGCGAATATGAAGAAAAAAACCTGTGGCGGATTGTGCGACTGATGGATGCCGTGCTGCAGCTGGCGATTGTGGGCAAAGGCGCGGCATACGACGACGGCGTTTTGCAGCATTTGGACAACACGCTGAAACTGGCGGCGATTGTGCAGCAGGCACGGCAGCCCGAATAACGCATTGAAACGTGCAGGCTGCTTTTTCATTTCAATCTTCAACCCATTAAGGAGCAAATTATGAGCGAATCTTTGGCACGGCGCGTGGCGCGTTTGGTCAGCGGCGGCTTTCACGCCATGTTGGACAAAGCGGAAGACTGCATACCCGAAGCGGTGATGCAGGAAAACATCCGCGAATTGGAGCGCACGATTGACGAAGTGCGCACGGAATTGGGCAAAGTGCTGGCGCAAAAACATCTGGCCACCAAAAAACTGGCCGATGAAAACAACCGCCACGAACAACTGGCCGGCCAGATTGCCACCGCTTTGAACGCGGGACGCGAAGATTTGGCGAAAGCAGGCATTGCCGAGCAGCTGGACATTGAAGCGCGGCTGCCCGTGTTGGAACAAAGCCTGGCCGATTGCAGCAGCCAAGAGCGCGAACTGGACGCGTTTGTGGCGGCGCTGTTGGCAAAAAAACGCGAAATGCAGGCTGCTTTGGACGACTGGAAACGCGCACAAGCCAGCATTGGCGGTGCAACTTCGGGTAGTGGCGCGGACAGCAACAAAATGGCACAACTGGAACGCGCGGCGGAACAAAACGGCGTACAATTCAACCGTGTTTTGCAGCGTCAGGGTGGCATCGGCATTGCTTCACCCGATGCGGCACAGGCCGCAGCATTGCAGGAATTGTCCGACCTGGGGCGCGAAGCACAGATTGCAGCGCGTTTGGCGGCTTTGAAAGCCAAGCCTTGAAAGCAGCCTGCACTTTTCAAACAATTGTTTATTTGGAGAAATATTATGCAAAATATCCGTCAATGGTTCCGCAACGCAGTATTGGTACTGGCCGGCGTTATGCTGCTGGCTGCCTGCGGCAATTCCGCCAAAGCCGATTTGCAGGCCATCGCCAAAGTGATGGTCGACACAGGTTACAGCCCGCAAAAAAATCAGGAATACCAACTGCGTTTGCAACAAGCCAAATCCGAAGCCGAAAGCAAGGCGATTGTGGGCGAAATGCTGCAATACTTTGAAAAAGTGCCCGCTGGTTTGAACGCGCTGTCGATGAAAACCGATGAAGGCCGCGGTATCCGCGACGATTTGGCGCAAGGCATGGACAAAGTCATCCGCGCCACCAAGCAGGCACTGACCCTGTCGCCAAAAGATACCGCCGCCATGATGGAAGCGCAAAAACTGGCGCTGGAAGGACAACAGCAGCTTTTGCAGGGGCAGAACAAATTCATGGTGGCCGCAGGGCGCGAAGGCATCAAGCTGGAGAATAAATAACGGCAAAAGCAGCCTGCACTTTTTCAAACATTTGGTTATTGTGAGAAATATTATGAAAATTATCCGTCAGTGGTTTCGCAACGCAGTATTGGTATTGGCCGGCGTTATGCTGCTGGCTGCCTGCGGCAATCCTGCCAAATCCGATTTGCAGGCCATCGCCAAAGTGTTCGTCGAAACAGGTTACACACCTGAAAAAAATCAAGAATACCAACAGCGATTGCGGCAGGCAAAAAGTGAAGCAGAAGTTAAGGCCACTCTGGGCGAGATGGCGCAATATTTCGAAAAAGTGCCGGCCGGCCTGAACGCGCTGTCGCTGAAAACCGACGAAGGCCGCAGCATCCGCGACGATTTTTCGCAAGGTATAGATAAACTCGTCCGTGGTGCCAAGCAAGCCATTGCGGCACCGGCCCAGGACAGTCAGGCTCAAGAGGCTGCAAGCCGATTAGCACTGGAAGGCCAGCAGCAGTTCCTGCAAGGACAAAATAAGTTTATAGCCGCCGCAGGGCGCGAAGGCATCAAGCTGAACAATAAATAACGGTAAAAAGCAGCCTGCACCGTTCATCCGCCGAATGTACCCATAAAAGTTACACATTCAAAAGGATAACTCATGATGGACCGAAACAATTTGTCAACGCCCGAAAAATTCAGATACATCGCCATCTTGGCAGGCAGTTGGGCCAGTATCGTCCTGTCGCACTTATGGGTGGCAAAGTCGCCCAAACCCATGACGCACACTTTGCAGTTTTGGGGCATGGCAATGATGTTTTGGACATTGATGGCGGCCGTTTACTCTATCGTATTCCTGCTCAAAATCCTGCTGGTCGGAAGATACGATGCCTCCTGGAAAATCATTTTATTGCCCGCAATCGCATCATGGCTTGGCTTTGCGTTATTCGCCCACGCTTAATCCCGCAACAAAAGCAGCCTGCACGCCCATATGCAGGCTGCTTCAAGGAAACGCAATGAAAACGGATGACTACAAATCCCCTGCCGACCGCTGGCAGCAATCCCAACAAAAATCATCCAACGCCGCGCTGTATTGGCTGCTGGGCATCGGCGTAATCTTGCTGGGGCTGGCAGGCACACTGGCAATGATGAAAGACGGCATTCATATCGACCTGCCGAATATCGCCGATTTTGGCAAACGCGAACCCGAGCAGCCGCAAATTGACCCCGCCCTGATGAAACAGGCGCAAGACGGCAATGCCGACGCACAATACGCCGTGGGGCGGATTTTGCACCGCAACGGCATCGAAGCCCAGGCTTTGGTGTGGTACGAACGCGCCGCACAGCAAGGCAACGCCAAAGCCATGAACAACGCGGCGGTGCTTTATGCCGAAGGCAAAACCGTGCCGCACGATTTGGAACGCGCCTGTGCCTATTTCGAAGCCGCTGCCCAAAAATTGCCCAGCCCCCAAGCAGACGAAAATGTGCGCATGTGCAAAGAAAATTTGGCCCGGCAATCATAAAGATAGACATGGGAATCTTATTTTAACTGGCAACGGGCACCGGATAACAAGGACAAACTATGTGGCAAATCATCAACACCCCTGAAACACTGATTTTCGGCGTCGCGCTGGCCATGATGCTGCTGCTTGGCCTGGTGGAATGCGCCTTGTGGATGATGGGCGCGTCCAGCGACTGGCTCCACAGCTTCCTGCCCGACTCGCTGGGCGAACTGGGCGACGTACATTCGCCCGATGTGGCCATGGACTTGGATTCCGCAGGCACGTTTCTGCGCTTTTTAAGCTGGCTATATTTAGGCAGGCTGCCCGTGCTGATATGGCTGGTAGTGTTCCTGTCGGTATTTGGCACGCTGGGCTACGGGGTGCAGGCTGCTTTGTACGGCATTTTGGGTTATGCGCTGCCCATGTGGCTCGCCGCCATCGGCATATGGCTGCTGTCGCTGCCTGTGGTGCGCACGCTGGCCGCCGGTTTGTACCGCTGGCTGCCCAAAGACGAAACCAGCGCGCAACGTTCCGCCGATTTGGTCGGCCGCGTGGGCATTATCGTGCTGGGCAATGCAGACGCAGAGCATGCCGCGCAAGTCCGCGTGAAAGACGCATTCGGGCAGACGCATTATGTCATGGCGTGCGCAGACGGCGGCGCGGTACTGACCCAGGGCAGCCACGTCCTGCTGGTGGCGGAACGGCAAGGCCGCTTCCTGATGATTGCCAACCCCAACCCCCATTTGCAGGAAGACGAATCGTAACGCCCCGAAAGCAGCCTGCACCCCCATCGCGCCCATACCGCCGGTGCAAGCTGCTTCAGAATCACCACCGTTCGCACAGCGCGAATCCGACTGACCCCGCCGCATTCAACGGCACTTGATTTTGTTCTATTTTTCAACAGAAAGGAAAACCATGGGACTGGTTGAAATTTTAATTCTGGCAGGTATTGCACTCATCGCCCTGTTTGTCATCGGCCTGATTTTAACGCGCCTGTACCGCCGTGCCAGCAAAGAAGTATCGTTCGTGCGCACCGGCTGGGGAGGCGAAAAAGTGATTATGAACGGCGGTGCGCTGGTGTTGCCCGTGCTGCATGAAATCATCCCCGTGAACATGAACACGCTGCGGCTGGAAGTGCGCCGCGAAGCCAACCAAGCCCTGATTACGCGCGACCGCATGCGCGTGGACGTGACCGCCGAATTTTATGTGCGCGTGAAACCCACTTCCGAAAGCATTGCCACCGCCGCGCAAACGCTGGGCATGAAAACCATGTCGCCCGCGCAGTTGAAAGAATTGGTGGAAGGCAAATTTGTGGACAGCCTGCGTGCCGTCGCCGCCGAAATGGCCATGGAAGAGCTGCATGAAAAACGGGTGGATTTCGTGCAAAAAGTGCAGCAAGTCGTATCGGAAGATTTGTATAAAAACGGCTTGGAGCTGGAAACCGTGTCGCTGACCGGCCTAGACCAAACGGCATTTGAATTCTTCAACCCGCAAAACGCCTTCGATGCGGAAGGCTTGACCCGTTTGACCGAAACCATTGAGGTGCGCCGCAAAAAACGCAACGACATCGAGCAGGACACCGATTTGGCCATCCGCAGCAAAAATCTGGAAACCGAGCGCAGCCGCCTGCAAATCCTGCGCGAAGAAGAATATGCGAAGCTGGACCAAGAGCGCGAAATCGCCCTGCGCCGCGCCGAACAAGAAGCCAGCATTGCCGAGCAGGAAGCCGCCAAAAAACGCGAAGCCGAAGAAGCCAAAATTGCCGCCGAACGCGAAGTGGATTTGAAACGCATTGCCGCCGAGCGCGACATTAAAAACGAAGACATCCGCAAAGCGCAGGCCGTGGAGCAGGCCGAAGTAGAACGCCGCAAAGCGATTGAATTGGCGGAACAAGACCGCGCGATTGCCGTGGCGGAAAAATCCCGCGCAGAATCCGAAGCCAAGGCCGAAGCCGATAAAGCGCGCGCCGCCGCCGTGCGCGAAGAAGAAAGCGTGATTACCGTGCGCGAAACCGAGCGCGCCGAACGTGCCAAAGCGGTGGAACTGATTGCCGCGCAGGAAGCCGCGCAAAAAGAAGCGATTGCATTGACCGTGGCCGCAGAAGCCGAAAAACAAGCCGCCATCGACCGCGCCGAAGCCCTGCGTATTGCCGCCGAAGCCGAAGCCGCGCAAAGCCGCATGCATGCACAGGGTGAGGCGGATGCGAAAATCCTGCTGGCACAAGCACAAGAGCAGCAATACCGCGTGGATGCCGAAGGTTCGCGCGCAGTGAACGAAGCCGCCAACGTACTGAGCGCGGAACAAATCGAAATGCAAATCCGCATGGCCCTGCTCCGCCACCTGCCCGAAATCATCCGCGAAAGTGTGCGCCCGATCGAGCAGATTGACGGCATTAAAATCCTGCATGTTGATGGTTTGGGCGGCGTGGGACAAAGTGTGCAAAGCAGCCTGCACACGGAACAAGGAGCCGCGGCGCAAGGCAATTTGGCCGACCAAATGGTGAACAGCGCATTGCGTTACCGCAGCCAAGCGCCGCTGGTGGACAACCTGCTCAAAGAAATCGGGCTGAACGGCGCCGACATCAACGGCCTGACGCAAGGCTTGGTGCAACCGGCTAAAGACAGCCATCCGAACAGTTCGGCAGATTAAACCGATAGCCCGATGGCATTTGTGCCAAAAGCAGCCTGCACTCTCTGAAAACGAAGTGCAGGCTGCTTTTCTATGAAGGGCTGGCATGAATACCCGATGCGGCAAAGACAGATTATAGTGAATTAAAATCGCAATGATACGGCGTTGGCTCGCCTTGACGTACTACTTGTACGCCTTGTGGCTCGCCGCCTTGTCTCATTTTTATTTTAATCCACCATAAAACGCCCTGCCCTTACCCGTTTACCCATCGTTCAAATACAAAAAAAGCAGCCTGCACCCGAAAACATCCGGTGCAGGCTGCTTTTATCGAACGCGCAGATTAACGTTTTTTACCGGTTACCGTAGCGACAGCCAAATTGCTGTTGCGTTTCAAAGCAATGCTTTGTACGCCTTCGGGATAAGTAATGTCAGACAGGTGCAGGATGTCGCCCGCCACCACTTTTTCGCAGTCTAGTTCCAATGCGGCAGGAATATTTTTCGGATTCACCAAAACATCCACCACAGTCATCAGCAAAGATACGCGGCCGCTTTGCAGTTTCACCGCGTGCGATTTTTCTGCGTTCACAATGTGAACCGGCAGTTTCATACGAACAGGTTGGTTCACATCAATCGCTTGGAAGTCGATGTGCGTTACTTGGCGTTTCACAGGGTGCATTTGGTAATCACGCACAATCACGTCTTGCTCTTTACCGTCAATGCTCAACTTCAGCACTTGCGTGAAAAACGCTTCTTTTTGCAGCGCGAAATACATTTCTTTATGGTCAACGGCAATCGCTTTGCTTTCGCCCAAGCCGTACACTACGGCAGGCACTTTGTTTTCATTGCGCAGGCGGCGGCTCGCACCAGTACCTTGCGCAGAACGGAGAGTTGCTTGAATAACAGTCATGTTCATTCCTTGAGATTAAAGTTAAAAATATGCCGCTGCCGAGCTGCGACCAACTCTGCGGCAAAACGACAGGCCATCCGAACCGTAGTCAGACGGCCTGAAATTCACGAACCGCGTATTCTACAACAAAAATAACGCATTGGGTTGGATTAAATCTTCGTTAAACAAGTAAGACACTGATTCTTCATTAGAAATACGTCTAATCGTTTCCGCAAGCAGGCCGGCAATAGACACTTGGCGGATGCGCGGGCTATTTTTGGCCGCATCCGACAGTGGAATCGTGTCGGTAATCACCACTTGGTCGATATCCGATTCGTTCAGGCGCTCCACCGCGCCACCTGAGAACACGGCGTGCGTGGCATAGGCCAAAACGCGCTCCGCACCGCGCTCTTTCAATGCGGAAGCGGCTTTGCACAAGGTGTTGGCCGTGTCAATCATATCGTCAATCAGCAGGCAGGTTTTGCCTTGCACGTCGCCGATGATGTTCATCACTTCGGCCACGTTGGCTTTGGGGCGGCGTTTGTCGATAATCGCCAAATCCACGTTGAGCATTTTCGCCACGGCGCGCGCGCGCACCACGCCGCCGATGTCGGGGCTCACCACCATCAGGTTGTCGATGCGTTGCTGCATGATGTCGTGGGTCAGGATGGGCGTGGCGTAAATATTGTCCACGGGCACGTTGAAGAAGCCTTGGATTTGGTCGGCGTGCAAGTCCACCGTCAAAACGCGGTCGATGCCTGCGGCTTCGAGCATATTGGCCACCAGTTTGGCGGAAATCGGTACGCGGGCGGAACGCGGGCGGCGGTCTTGGCGCGCATAGCCGAAATAGGGAATGGCGGCGGTAATCCGTCCGGCAGAGGCGCGTTTCAGGGCATCGGCCATGGTGAGGATTTCCATCAGGTTGTCATTGGTGGGCGCGCAAGTGGACTGGAGGATGAACACGTCGCGGCCGCGCACGTTTTCCAGTAATTCGATGGCAATTTCGCCGTCGGAGAATTTTTTCACCGATGCGTTGCCCAAATTGTTGTCCAAATGCTTGGCAACACGATGCGCCATTTCAGGGTTGGCGTTACCTGTAAATACCATTAAGCTGTCGAAAGCCATTTCTTCACCTGCCGGATTGTGGGTTTTTTTGAAAGTGTTAAACATAGGTGCCCCTTTACATATTGGAGGGTTAATCCTATTTGCGATGGCGGGATTATACGCGATTGTAATTTTGCGTTAAAGTGCCTGCGCGGATTTTACACGGTTTTGTGGCGAAAGCAGCCTGCACTTTGCCGATGACGGAAGTGCAGGCTGCTTTTGCATTCAGCGCGTCAATACGTTTAAGGCTTCCCGATATTTGGCCACGGTTTTGGCCAATACGTCTTCGGGCACTTTGGGGGCGGGCGGCTGCTTGTTCCAACCGCTCTGCTCCAGCCAGTCGCGCACGAACTGTTTGTCGAACGACGGCGGATTGGTGCCGACTTGGTAGCTTTCCACCGCCCAGAAGCGGCTGCTGTCGGGCGTGAGCACTTCGTCCATTAGGGTTAAAACGCCGTTTTCGTCCAAGCCGAATTCAAATTTGGTATCGGCAATGATGATGCCGCGCGTTTTGGCGTATGCCGCCGCTTCGGTATAAAGCTGTATTGCTTTGGCGCGGACTTCTTCGGCGCGTTCTTTGCCAATTATCTCGGCGCAGCGTTCAAATGAAATATTTTCGTCGTGGTCGCCCACTTCGGCTTTGGTGGACGGCGTGAAAATCACTTCGGGCAGCTGTTCCGCCTCGCGCAGGCCTTCGGGCAGCTTAATGCCGCAGACCGTGCCGCTTTTTTGATATTCCTTCCAGCCGCTGCCGCTCAAATAGCCGCGCACCACCGCTTCGATTTTCACAGGCGTGAGCCGTTTCGCCACCACCGCGCGGCGGGCAACCGCTTGGGCTTCGGCTTCTGGCAGCACGTCGAACACGGTTTGCCCCGTGAAATGGTTGGGCATGATGTGCGCCAGTTTGCCGAACCAGAAATTGGAAATCTGCGTCAAGATTTCGCCTTTCCCGACAATGGGCTCGTCCAAAATCACATCAAATGCCGACAATCGGTCGGTGGCGACAATCAGCATGGTTTTGCTGTCGATTTCGTACAAATCGCGCACCTTGCCGGAATAGATTTTTTTGAGAGAAAGTGTATTCATCATCATGCTTCCATATAAAACAATCGGTTGAGTCGATAAAAAGCAGCCTGCACAGCAGCCTTTTCAAGTGCAGGCTGCTTTTTGATGCCAAAAAACAGGCGGCGAGTTTGTTTACTGCGGTTGCGTGCGCCGGTATTTGCGCGCCAGCCGCTTGGCTTTGCCGTACCATTGCAGCGCTTCATGGCGGGAAACTTGCGCTTGGCGGTAATTCAGTCGGACGTATTCGCGAAGCAGCGCATCCACATCCGGCGATAATTGTCCGTTTTCTGACAAATATTGGCACAATTCAAACGGGGCGACAGACGGCAAATCGGTAAAGCCATCGCCCAGCAATGCGCTTTTGAGCAGCGAAAAGCCCTGCGCCATCGGCGACACGACGGCCTGCCGCTTCGATTTCCGCCACCAAAGCCACAAGGGAACAGCAGCCAGCGCACCGCCCAAAAGCAGCAGCGCCAAGACGCTGGCAACGCGGACACGCCCCAAACCCAGCCAGCCGAACAGGTTTTGCTGCCGGTCGGTGTCGTAATTCACCACCCATTGCTGCCAGTAAAAACGGCCGCGGTCGGCAAGCTGGGTGAAAAAGCCGGTGTTTTGCACCAATTCGCCCACTTCGTCCGCCAATGCGCCGCCCACGCCATTGTCAATCCGCGCGGCAGACACGGCACCGGTCGGGTCGATGCGCTTCCAGACCTGCCGGTCGGCCAGCCAGACTTCCGCCCATGCGTGCGCGTCTTTGCTGCGGATTTGCCAAAAACCCTCGCCGGCATCGTATTTGCCGCCCTGATAGCCCACTACCACACGCGCGGGTATGCCGGCCGCCCGCATCAGCGTAACGAACGCATCGGCATAATGTTCGCAGAAACCTTGGCGGCTTTCAAACAGGAAACGGTCGGTGGCATTTTCCGTGCCCAACACGGGCGGCTTGAGCGTGTAGGTAAATTTTTGTTTTTGGAAATATTGATAAGCAGCCTGCACAAAGGCCAGCGTATCGCCGCCGCTTTGCTGATACAGCTCTTTGGCCAATGTGTGTGTTTTCAGATTGGTATTTTGGGGCAGCTGCGTGTAAAACTGAATTTCCTGCAGCGTGAGTCGGTGCGGCAGCTCGTCGCTCAAAGATGAGGTCATCCTGAAACGGCGCACACCTTGGCGGCTGAGCACGCGCACGGAGTTGCCGCCCTGAATCACGAAGTCGCCCAATTCGGGCATATTGGCATAATCCAACGCAGGAATCCGCCCTTTGTCGTCTTCCATCAGGATTTCGTAACGGACTTGTTTGTCCAATGCAACCTGCGCATTATCGGGCGCATCGGGCAACGCCTGCCATTCGTTGCCGTTATACAGCCCCAACACCATCACGCGCCAATACAAATCCTGCGGGCGCGGCATAACGCCGTTGGTAAATGTGGCCGTGAACACCGGCTGGTTGCTCAACACCAATTCGCCGATGCTGCCGGGCTTCATGCGGTCGGACATGCCCGTGGTGGCTTCGGCGGCATGTTGCGGCAAACCGCCGAACGGCGTACTGCTGCGCGGTATGGCGACAAACAGCACTACCATCGGCAGCAGGGTCAGGCCGAATGCCGTCAGGCTGTGCCGCAATGCGTCGCGGCCGGCCACTTCATTGCACAAGGCCAAGGTACACGCCATCAAAATCAGGCAGAGCAGCGTCCACAGGCCAGTGAACAGGCCTTCGTCAAACAAAATGGCGCCGGTCAGCAAAAACATCATCACCACGACCATGATTTGCCAATCGCGGCGGGTGCGGCCTTCGTAACTTTTCAGCAATGCCAGCAGCAACAGGAAGGACACGCCGCCCTGCAAGCCGAAAATCGTCCCGAGCTGCTGCATGACCAACAAAAACACGCCCAGCAGCAACACGCCGTTCTGCCACGTTTTCAGGCTGCGGACGCCTTTATACAGCAAAGCGATGCGCAGCAGCATGAACGCGCCGAAAATCATGTTCACCCCCATCGGCAGTTGCCGCAGCAACGGCAACGACACGGCCACCAAAGATGCCAAGGCAAACATCATGGTGGCGAAACGCGGGGGCTGGTTCAAAAATCCGGGATGGGCAATCAACAAAACAACGGCCTGCAACACAACAATCAAACGTCAATGCGCTTGGATAAGCCTTCGATATAGTGGATTAAAATTGCAATGATACGGCGTTGGCTCGCCTTGACGTACTACTTGTAC
>ERZ772807.128-NODE-128-length-49391-cov-16.472454_pt1 | contig 49391 bp, 60 predicted proteins | sample MGYA00511472_ERZ772807 | MGnify/ENA primary metagenome ERZ772807 (study PRJEB29015, sample SAMEA2737947) | human oral metagenome | biome: human oral; feature: human-associated habitat; material: dental | place: China | collected 2039 ... | reverse complement strand
AGACAAGGCGGCGAGCCGCAAGGCGTACAGGTAGTACGTCAAGGCGAGCCAACGCCGTATCACTGCGATTTTAATCGACTATATTGTGAAATAAGCGGATAACGCCATCGCATCCAAGCTGAAAAAGCAGCCTGCACCCTTCTGAAATTCGGAAAAGTGCAGGCTGCTTTTTGCATGCCGCCGCCGGCAGGACTACAATATCCCCTTCGTTTCAACATTCGACAGGAGCACCGACATGGCGGCACAGCACACACCGGAACAAGCGGCAGACTTGGTACGCCGCCTGAAAACGCCGTTGCCCTAATCAACAAGGAAATCATCATGCAAAAACCAACGCCATTGCCCACCCATGTTTTGCCAACGGTGGATTTTCTGCAAGCCGTCAATCTTTTGCCAACCGTTGTTCTCTCCGCCAACCAAGTCCGTCTAGAACCATTAACGCTGCAACACGAAGCGGGCTTGCGCCAAGCGGTGCAGGATGGCGAATTGTGGAAAATGCTGGTAACGACTGCGCCCGCGCCCGAAGATGTGGCGCACTATATTCAGGCTGCCGCCAACACGCGCATGGCGTTTGCGGTGATAGACGAAACCACGGGCGACGTGGTCGGCACAACAGCGTTTTACCAGCCCGATGCCGCCATCCGCCGCGTGTTTATCGGCTACACTTGGTATCGGCAGTCGGCATGGCGCACGCGCATCAACACCGCCTGCAAATACCTGCTGCTTGCGCACGCCTTTGAAACGCTGGGCTGTCGCGTGGTGAACTGGGAAACGGATGCGCTGAACACGCGCTCACAGGCGGCGTTGGAACGCTTGGGCACGAAAAAAGACGGCGTGCTGCGCTGCCATAAAATCCGCAAAGACGGCACGGTGCGCGATACGGTGGTTTACAGCATGCTGCGCGAAGAATGGGCGGGGGTGAAAGCGGCGTTGGCGCAAAAATTAGGGCTGTAAGGCAGCCTGAAAATCCCTTTAACCCCAAAACGGAGTACCCAAAATGTCGTCCCCAAGCCAAAAAGCCGCGCAAACCATCCACCAAATCAAACACGATTTAACCGCCGAGCAACGTCTGCAAGGCTGGCAGCAGGCGCGTTTGCAGCAGGGTTTGAGCGGGGAATTCGCCCTGTCCGCACAGCTGGGCAAAGACGCGGCAACGGAAGAGCAAATCCGCTGGATTGCGGATATGTACGGGCGGTAAACGCCGCACTGCTTGGAAAACCAAACGTGCAGGCTGCTTTTTCAATACGGCCCAATCGCGTACAATAGCCGTTTTTTTACCACAGGTTGATTCATGCATTCCTTGCACAATATTGCCGTTTACTGCGGTTCCAATTACGGCGCAATTCCCGATTACTGCCAGCACGCGAAACAGCTGGGCGCAGTATTGGCGCAGCAGCAAATCCACTTGGTGTACGGCGGCGGCATACGCGGGCTGATGGGCGTGATTGCCGACAGCGTTTTGGAAAACGGTGGCACAGCCACCGGCGTGATTACGCATTTCCTCATCAACAAGGAACACGCGCACCCGCGCCTGAACCGCCTGATTACCACCGACACCATGCCCGAGCGCAAAAGCAAAATGATTGAGCTGGCCGACGGCTTTATCGCCATGGCCGGCGGCATCGGCACTTATGAAGAATTGTTTGAAGTCATCTCCCTGCTGCAACTGCGCCAAAGCCGCAAGCCCATCGGCCTTTTGAACGTGAACGGCTTTTTCGACCCTTTCATCGCCATGTTGCGCCACACAGCTGAACAAGGCTTCATGCCGATGGCCGACTTAGAATTGCTGTGCGTTTCCGACAACGCCGCTGATTTGCTGGAACAAATGCGCACGGTGGAATTTGTCGAAGCGCCCAAATGGGTCGTGCCGCAGTGGGCCAAAGAAATGGGATACGGCGCACCGCAATAAAGCCGCCGCCCGAAAAACCGCAACAAAAAAGCAGCCTGCACCCGCATTATGAACAAACACATCCGCACCGAAATGTTTCAGCGTTGGCGCGAAGCCAATCCGCACCCCACCACCGAACTGCAATTCAGCACACCGTTCGAGCTCCTGATTGCCGTGCTGCTGTCCGCACAGGCCACAGACGCAGGCGTGAACAAAGCCACCGCCAAACTCTTTCCCGTGGCCAACACACCGCAAGCCATGCTCGACTTGGGGCTGGAAGGCATTATGCAGTACACGCGCACCATCGGGCTTTACAAAACCAAATCCAAGCACATCATCGAAACCTGCAAAATCCTGGTGCAGCAATACGGCGGCGAAATCCCCAGCACGCGCGAAGAGCTGGAAGCCCTGCCCGGCGTGGGCCGCAAAACTGCCAACGTCGTGCTCAACACCGCATTCAGGCAACCGGTAATGGCCGTGGACACGCACATTTTCCGCGTGGCCAACCGCACCAAACTCGCGCCCGGCAAAAACGTCCGCGAAGTGGAAGACAAACTGATGAAGTTCATCCCGAAAGAATTCCTGCTCGACGCGCACCACTGGCTGATTCTGCATGGCCGCTACACCTGCAAAGCACAAAAACCGCAATGCAGCAAATGCCTGATTTACGATTTATGCGAATACGAAGGCAAAGCCTAAAAAGCAGCCTGCATCCCAAACCGCAAAGTGCAGGCTGCCATGCAAACGCAGAATACCATTGAACATTTCCCATCCATTCCAACGGAACACCATCATGCAAACGCTCACCATCTTGGGTAGCACCGGCAGCATCGGCGTATCCACGCTCGATGTCGTTGCACGGCATCCCGACCGTTTTCAGATTTACGCCCTGGCAGGGCACCGCCAAATCGACAAACTCGCCCAACAATGCGCGCAGCACCGGCCCAAAATCGCCATTGTCGCCAACAAAGATTTGGCCCTGAAACTCCAACTCCTCATCCAGCACACATCGCCCGATACCCAAATTCTGTACGGCGAACAAGCCCTGATTGACGCGGCCACAGCACCTGAAGTCACCGGCGTGATGTGTGCCATTGTCGGTGCTGCAGGCCTGCCCTCTGCCCTTGCCGCCGCACGGCACGGCAAAACCATTTATCTGGCCAACAAAGAAACGCTGGTGGTGGCGGGCAGTCTGTTTATGGAAACCGTCCGAAAATACGGCGCGCGCGTCCTACCCATCGACAGCGAACACAATGCCATTTTCCAAGTGCTGCCCCAGCCCTATTCCGGCAATCTCGCAGAACACGGCATCCAATCCATTATCCTGACAGCATCCGGCGGACCGTTCCTGCACACCGATATTCAGCAGTTCCCGCACATCACGCCGGAACAGGCAGTGAAACATCCGAACTGGAGCATGGGCCAAAAAATCTCGGTCGATTCCGCCACCATGATGAACAAAGGTTTGGAACTTATTGAAGCGCACTGGCTGTTTAATTGCCCGCCCGCACAACTGGAAGTCGTCATCCACCCGCAAAGCGTGATTCACAGCATGGTGCGCTATGCCGACGGTTCGGTGCTGGCACAAATGGGCAACCCCGATATGCGAACCCCAATCGCCTATTGCCTGGGTTTGCCGGAACGTATTGAATCAGGCGTGGGTGCACTGGATTTCAGCCAGCTGAACGCTCTCACATTCAGCACCCCGGAAGAAGAACGCTATCCATGCCTATACCTTGCCTATCAAGCCATGAAAGACGGCGGCTCATCCCCTTGCGTACTCAACGCGGCCAACGAAATTGCCGTCGCAGCGTTCTTGCAACAACACATCCGCTTTACCGATATTGCCAATGTTGTTCGGCACTGCCTGGAAAAACACAGTCAAAGCAGCCTGCACTCTATCGAGCAACTCTGGCACATCGACCAACAAACACGCGAACAAGCACAACAATATATTCAATCCATTGCCTAAAACAAAAAACCGAACGCAAAACGTTCGGTTTTTCTTTAATATTTGATTATTCGGCAGCAGCTTTGTCCACCAACTCAACCAAAGCCAAAGGCGCATTATCACCAGGGCGGAAGCCACATTTCAAAATGCGGATATAACCACCATTGCGTGACGCAAAGCGAACGCCCAAGTCATTGAACAATTTCACCACAACGTCGCGGTCACGGGTGCGGTCAAATGCCAAACGACGATTGGCCAGAGAAGGTTTTTTACCCAAGGTAATCAGGGGCTCAACAACACGACGCAACTCTTTTGCTTTAGGCACAGTGGTTACAATCGTTTCGTGAGTCAACAAAGAATTTGCCATATTACGCAGCATAGCAGCACGGTGGCTGCTTGTACGGTTTAATTTGCGGTTTCCATTACGATGGCGCATATCATTATCCTTTAATCTTTAAGGCTTTTCCAAGCCAGCAGGCGGCCAAGATTCCAGTCTTGAACCCAAAGTTAAACCTTTGGAAGCCAAAACTTCTTTGATTTCATTCAAAGACTTCCGACCTAAATTTGGTGTTTTCAGCAATTCTGTTTCAGTACGTTGAATCAAATCACCAATATAATAGATATCTTCTGCCTTTAAGCAGTTTGCAGATCGAACGGTTAATTCCAAATCGTCCACAGGGCGCAATAAAACAGGATCAATCGGCGGTGCTTTTTCTTCTTCAACTTCAGCAGGCGTACCTTCCAAATCAGCAAAAATAGACATCTGATCAATTAAGATACGTGCCGCCATACGAACAGCTTCTTCAGGATCTATTGAACCATTGGTTTCAATATCTAAAATCAAGCTATCCAAATCAGTACGTTGCTCTACACGAGCTGCTTCAACATCAAAACTTACCCGAGTAATAGGAGAAAAACTAGCATCTAATTGAATAGCACCAATTTTATTATCTTTAGTTACTCGGCGACCTGAAACTGTTTGGTAGCCTCGTCCTTGTTCAACTTTAACTTCCATATCAATGCTACCATTGTCAGACAAGTGGCAGATGACCTGTTTGGGATTAATAATTTCCACATCGTGTGGCAATTCAAAATCCGAAGCATAAACAGGTCCTGCCCCTGTTTTTTTCAATGAAAGCACTGCCTCAGTACGATTACCGTGCAATTTAAATACAACACTCTTAACATTCAACAAAATATCAACAACATCTTCTTGAACGCCATCTAACGTGGAGTATTCGTGTAACACACCTGCAATAGTAATTTCTGTGGGTGCAAAGCCGTTCATGGATGACAGTAAGATACGACGCAAAGCATTACCTAATGTATGGCCAAAACCACGCTCAAAAGGCTGCATTGATACTTTTGCACGGGTAGCTGATAAAGTATCAACATCAATTTGACGAGGTTTCAAAAACTCAGAAGTGCTGTTTTGCATTTAACTGTCCCTCACTGCGCTAGCATTATTTAGAGTAGAACTCTACTACCAGCTGTTCATTAATATCACTGTACAATTCAGCACGGTCAGGTACATTTTTAAAAGTACCTTCTAATTTAGACGCATCAACAGCAACCCAGCTCGGCAAACCAATTTGCGTTGCCAAACCCATAGCTTCTTGAATACGAACCTGTTTTTTAGCTTTTTCACGCACAGCAACAACATCCCCTGCTTTTACTTGGAAAGAAGGAATATTGACGACCTGACCATTAACTGTCAGAGCTTTATGAGATACCAACTGACGCGCTTCCGCACGAGTAGAGGCAAAACCCATACGATATACAACATTATCCAAACGGGATTCTAACAATTGCAACAGCAACTCACCAGTAGAACCTTTACGACGATCTGCTTCTGCAAAATAGCGGCGGAACTGACGTTCTAATACCCCATATATGCGGCGGATTTTTTGTTTCTCACGTAATTGTAAGCCGTAATCAGACAAACGTGGTTTTTTCGCACCGTGTTGACCAGGTGCAGAATCCATCTTACATTTTGATTCTAAAGAGCGACGTGCGCTTTTTAAATATAAATCCGTTCCCTCACGACGAGCCAATTTACATTTTGGACCAATATAACGTGCCATGTTTTACTCCTTAAATACGACGCTTCTTAGGCGGACGGCAACCGTTGTGTGGCAACGGAGTAACATCTGTAATACTGGTAATTTTGAAACCCAATGCATTTAGCGCACGAATAGAAGACTCACGACCAGGGCCAGGGCCTTTAATACGAGCTTCTAAATTTTTAACGCCATATTCTTGGGCAACTTTACCAGCGGCTTCTGCTGCAACTTGGGCAGCAAATGGTGTACTTTTACGAGAACCTTTAAAACCAGCGCCGCCAGAGGTAGCCCAAGACAACGCATTGCCTTGGCGGTCAGTGATTGTAATGATGGTATTGTTGAAAGATGCATGAACATGGACAATACCCTCACTCACGGTTTTACGTACTTTTTTGCGTACACGTGAGGCTGTGTTTGCTTTAGCCATCAATTAATTCCTCAAAATTTATTTTTTACCTGCAATCGCTTTACGTGGGCCCTTACGAGTACGTGCATTTGTACGCGTACGCTGACCACGACATGGTAGACCACGACGATGGCGCATGCCACGGTAGCATCCCATATCAATCAAGCGCTTGATGTTCATTGTTACTTCACGACGCAAGTCACCTTCTACTTCATATTTGGCAACTTGCTCACGCAAAGCATCTAATTGCGACTCATCTAAATCTTTAACTTTAGTAGCTGGTGCAATACCTGCTACTTTGCAAATATTTTTAGCACGAGTCGAACCAATACCGTAAATAGCCTGCAAGCCAATAACGATATGGGCATTATTAGGGATATTCACCCCTGCAATACGAGCCATATTTTTTCCTTAAATGGGCAAAAGCCGTCAATATAACACAAAAACAAAACGAATCAAAGCAATTAGCCTTGGCGTTGTTTATGACGAGGATCAGTACAAATGACGCGAACGACACGATTCCGACGAATCACTTTGCAGTTGCGGCAAATAGGTTTTACTGAAGGTTGTACACGCATATCTATACTTCCTAAATAATCAAAAGTTTATCGAGCTCTGAACACGATACGAGCGCGAGTCAAATCATAAGGTGTCAGTTCAACAGTGACTTTATCACCTGGTGAGATACGAATATAATGCATCCGCATCTTACCCGAGATATGACCCAACACTTCGTGCCCATTTTCTAGTTTCACTTTAAAAGTTGCATTGGGTAAAGTTTCTAGAATTTCACCCTGCATTTGTATAGTATCTTCTTTAGCCATAATCGTTATCTCTGCTTTTTAACTTCACTTACGCTCAATCAAGTACTCATACTGCTGTGTCATTCTATAGGAAGCGAGCTGAGTATTAAAATCCATAGTTACAACAACCAAGATTAATAATGAAGTTCCACCTAATGGAATGCTTACATATGAAGCTAAAAATTCAGGAATCAAACAAATAACTGTAATATATATTGCTCCAAATAAGGTCAATCGCAACACTACTCCTTCTAAATAGCGTGCGGTTTGCTCACCCGGACGAATACTAGGTACAAATGCACCACTTTTCTTTAAATTTTCCGCCATTTCTTTAGGACTGAAAGCCAATGCCGTATAAAAATAACAGAAAAATATGATTGTTGCTGCAAACAGTACTATATATGCAGGCTGCCCATGCTGTAATGCAGCCAATATTTTACCATACCAACTATTAGGATTATCATTCCCTAACCAGCCTGCAAGCATACTAGGGAACATGATAACACTTGATGCAAAAATTGGAGGGATTACACCTGCCATATTTAATTTAAATGGCATATGTGTATTCTTATGGGCACTATACAAACCTGTTTGTCGTTTGGCATAATGAATCGGTATCTTACGCAGCGCGCTCTCGAAATATACAACTGCATAAATCATTAACAAAATACCAATGACAATACCAATCGCAGTTAATGGCTGGATTGTCTGCTCGGTAATCAAGCTCCAGAGCTGAATGGCCCCAGCAGGAACACCTGCAATAATCCCCGCAGTAATCAGCAAGGAAATTCCATTACCCAAACCACGCTCAGTAATTTGCTCACCCAACCACATAAGAAACATAGTTCCACCAACCAAGCAACTTACGGTAGAAATATAGAATTCAACTTGCGGAATAACAACAATCTGGCGCTGCAACAAAAATGTTGCCACTCCGATACTTTGTGCTGCCGCTAAAGCCACAGTTCCAATACGCGTGTATTTTGTGATAACTTTTTTACCCGCTTCGCCTTCTTTTTTCAGACTCTTCAGAGACGGGACAATTTCAGCAGCCAACTGCATGATAATAGATGCTGAAATATAAGGCATAATACCGATAGCAAAAATACTAAAGCGTTCAAGAGAGCCTCCTGAAAACATATTCAACATGCCCAGGATGCCCCCTCCTTGGTCTTTATACAATTGAGCTAACGCAGCAGCATCTACTCCTGGCACAGGAACATGTGCACCAATTCGGAATACGATCAGCGCACCCAGCAAAAATAGGAACCGTTTCCTTAAATCAGGATTTTCCCATAATTTTACTTTTCCTGAGGAAGATAGTTGATTAGCCACTATAATTGCCCTACTCTTCTACTCTACCGCCAGCAGCCTCAATTGCTGCTTTTGCACCTTTAGTAGCCTTAATACCTTTCAAGACAACCGCTTTACTCAAATTGCCTGAAGAAATTACTTTTACTACTTCTGCATTGGCAGCAATTAAACCAGCCTGCTTCAAAGTTAAAACATCTATTTCATCCACAGCAATACTATTGAGTTCACTCAGCGTAATTTGTGCGTTGAATTTAGCTGTTACAGATTTAAAGCCTCGTTTTGGCAAGCGACGTTGTAAAGGCATTTGACCGCCTTCAAAACCAACTTTATGGTATCCACCAGCACGGCTTTTTTGACCTTTGTGACCACGACCACCTGTTTTACCAAGCCCGCTGCCAATGCCGCGACCAACACGGCGCTGGGCATGCGTTGCGCCTTCCGCCGGCTGAATAGTATTCAAAAACATAATTAAGCCTCCACTTTCAATAAATAGCGGATTTTATTAATCATACCACGGTTCGCGGGAGTATCTAACACCTCAACAGTTTGCTCGCGACGACGCAAACCTAAACCACGTGCGCAGGCACGATGCGATTCAATAGTACCAATTAAGCTTTTTGCCAAAGTTACCTTAATTTTCTTTTTCTCGCTCATCGTTTACTCCTTCGAACCCAAGATATCTTCAACTGTCAGACCGCGTTTAGCCGCAATCTCAGCAGGAGTATACAGTTTAGACAAGCCATCCAATGTTGCGCGGACAATATTGTAAGGATTGGTAGAGCCATGTACTTTTGCTGAAATATTATGTACACCCAAAGCATCAAATACCAACCGCATTGGACCACCTGCTTTAACACCGCTGCCTTCTTTTGCAGGCTGCATAAATACACGAGTTGCACCGTGTTTACCAATCACTTCGTGATGGATAGTGCCATTTTTCAAAGGTACTTTGATCATATTGCGGCGAGCTTGATCCATTGCTTTCTGTACAGCAACAGGCACTTCACGAGATTTACCTTTGCCCATACCAATGCGACCATCGCCATCACCTACTACAGTTAAAGCCGAGAATGCCATAATACGACCGCCTTTAACTACTTTGGTTACGCGATTCACGGCAACCATCTTCTCGATCAGGCCATCACCGCGCTCTTCTGTTTCATGTTTTGCCATTTTGGTCTCCAAAATCTTTCTTAGAAGCTCAAACCATTTTCGCGAGCAGCTTCAGCTAAAGCTTTCACGCGACCGTGGTATTGAAAACCCGAACGGTCAAAAGCTACCTTCTCTACGCCGATAGTTTTAGCTCTCTCCGCAATACGTTTACCAACCACAGCGGCCGCTTCGGTATTACCACCCGATTTCAAACTACCACGTACTTCGGCTTCAACAGTAGAAGCAGATGCCAATACTTTATCGCCTTCAGCACTAATAATTTGAGCATAAATATGGCTGTTAGTACGGAAAACGCACAAACGCACCATTTTTAAATCTGCGATACGTGCACGAGTTTTACGTGCACGACGCAATCTTGCGATTTTTTTATTCATGGTTACAGCCTCAATTATTTTTTCTTAGCTTCTTTCATGACTACCTGCTCGCCAACATAGCGAACACCTTTGCCTTTATAAGGCTCAGGTGGGCGGTAACCACGAATTTCTGCCGCTGCTTGACCAACTGCTTGTTTATCTGCGCCAGTCAATACAATTTCTGTTTGAGAAGGAGTTGCGACACTCACACCCTCAGGCATTTCGTACACAACAGGATGAGAAAAGCCCAAAGACAGATTTAAGGTTTTCCCTTGTGCTTGCGCACGATAACCCACACCAATCAGTTGTAATTTTTTCTCAAAACCTTCAGATACGCCTTTAACCATGTTGGCAACTAATGCACGAACAGTACCAGACATTGCAACAGAATGTTTGCTATCATCTGCAGCTGCAAAAGTCAATTGCCCATCATTTAATTCAACTTTAACCGCACCAGTTAAAGGCAGAGACAAAGCACCGTTTTTACCTTTCACGGTCAGTGTGTCTGTTCCAAAATTTACTTCTACGCCAGCAGGAACAGTTACTGGATTTTTCGCTACGCGAGACATCTTAAAACTCTCCCTAATTAGGCAACAATGCACAACAACTCACCACCAACACCAGCAGCGCGGGCTTTACGGTCAGTCATTACACCTTTAGAAGTGCTTACAATAGCAACACCCAAACCATTCATCACAGCAGGAATCTCACCAGAACCTTTGTAAACACGCAAACCTGGACGAGAAACACGCTTGATTTGCTCAATTACAGGACGGCCTGAATAATATTTCAAAACGATAGACAATTCAGGTTTTGCATCAGCAGATACAGAAAAATCTTCGATATAACCCTCTTCTTTCAAAACTTTTGCAATTGCGCATTTTAATTTTGAAGAAGGCATCGCCACAGTTACTTTATTAGAGCGTTGCGCGTTGCGGATACGGGTCAACATATCGGAAATAGGATCATGCATACTCATATTTTATACTCCTATTACCAAGAGGCTTTGATAACACCCGGAATTGCGCCACGCATAGCGATTTCACGGATTTTAATACGACCCAAACCGAATTTGCGGAATACGCCACGCGGACGGCCAGTGATTGCACAACGACGACGTTGGCGAACCGGAGAAGCATTACGGGGAATCGATTGTAATTTCAGACGCGCTTCGAAACGCTCTTCATCTGTTGCACTTGCATTGTTGATGACTTCAAAAATAGCTGCGCGTTTTGCAGCGTATTTTTTAGCCAAAGCAACACGCTTTGCTTCACGATTAATAAGTGCTTTCTTAGCCATGATTAACCTTTAAATGGAAATTTAAACAATGACAATAAAGCTTTTGCTTCTTCGTCAGTTTTTGCAGTGGTGGTAATCGTAATATTCAAACCACGCAATGCATCGATTTTGTCATATTCGATTTCCGGGAAAATGATTTGCTCACGCACACCCATATTGTAGTTGCCGCGACCATCGAATGATTTACCACTTACGCCGCGGAAGTCACGAACGCGAGGCAGGGCAATAGTCACCAAACGGTCCAGGAATTCAAACATGCGCTCACGACGCAAAGTCACTTTGCAGCCTACTGGGTAGTTATCGCGGATTTTGAAACCAGCGATAGATTTACGAGCCACTGTCACCACAGGTTTTTGACCGGCAATTTTTTGCAAATCGCCAACCGCATGCTCCATTACTTTTTTATCGGCAACCGCTTCACCAACACCCATGTTCAGTGTGATTTTTTCAATGCGGGGCACTTCCATAATGGATTTGTAACCGAATTGTTTCATCAACTCGGGAACAACGGTGTTTTTATAGTAATCTTGTAAACGGGCCATTATTAAGCTCCACGATTAACAGGCACTTCTGCACCGTTTGATTTAAATACGCGAACACGTTTTACTTTGCCTTCGCCTTCCACCAATTTGATACCTACTCGGTCAGCTTTTTTGGTTTCAGGATTGAAAATGGCAACATTTGAAATAGCCAATGGCATTTCTTTTACAACGATACCGCCCTCAATGCCGCGCATAGGGTTGGGTTTTTGGTGACGTTTTACCAAATTAACACCCTGAACCACAACTTTGTCGCCCAATACACGAACAATTTGACCTTGCTTACCTTTATCTTTTCCGGTAATGACGATCACTTGGTCGCCTTTAATAATTTTGTTCATTGCCTAACCTTTCAACTTATAGCACTTCAGGTGCCAATGAAACAATTTTCATAAAACGTTCGGTACGCAATTCGCGGGTAACCGGGCCAAAAATACGGGTGCCCATTGGTTCCAGTTTGTTATTCAGCAATACTGCTGCGTTGTTATCAAACTTAATCAGCGCGCCATCGGGACGACGAATGCCTTTTGCCGTACGCACGACAACTGCATTGTAAACATCACCCTTTTTCACGCGACCACGCGGTGCTGCATCTTTTACCGCAACTTTAATAATGTCGCCCACATTGGCATAGCGACGCTTAGATCCGCCCAATACTTTGATGCACATTACGCGGCGCGCACCAGAGTTATCAGCCACATCTAAGATGGTCTGCATTTGAATCATGTTAATTAACCTTAAAAAAATCCAACTTAATTTACCGCTTTCAGCCTGCTTGGCGCATTTTGATATGCGGTACGCGGCTGAAACCTTGCGGTTCTAGTAAACCAGTCTTGGCCCCGAAGGGAAGATGCTCTTGTCCAGAGCTGAAAGAAGAGCGGATTATAGAGAGTTTTCAAAAGCGTTGCAAGTGTTTTGTATTGAAAAAAGCAGCCTGCACTGCAAAAAACGGTGTGCAGGCTGCTTTTTATGGCTTAAACGGCCGCCTGTTCATTTTCCCCGCCATTAAAGTGTCTGATTGCTGCAACACGGCAAACAACGTTACGCTTTCCCCTATTCTGCCGACAGGCATTATATAATCACGCGGTTTGTATTGTTTAAAGGAATCCCCATGTCAGATTTACACGTCGTCATTCTTGCGGCCGGCAAAGGCACGCGCATGTATTCCGACAAGCCCAAAGTGCTGCATACCATCGGCGGCAAACCGATGCTGGAACACGTGATTGACACTGCGGAACGTTTGCAGCCTGCACGCATTCATGTGGTGGTGGGGCACGGCAAAGATTTGGTCATGCAACAGATGGCGCACAAAAATGTCGGCTGGGTGGAGCAGACGGAACAGCTGGGCACGGGGCACGCATTGAAATCCGCATTGCCGCACATTCCCGACACGGGGCGGACGCTGGTATTGTATGGCGACGTGCCGCTGATTGACGCGCCCACCTTGCAGCAGCTGCTCGAACAAGCGGGCAACGAAGTCGGCCTGCTGACCGACATCCTGCCCGACCCAACGGGCTACGGCCGCATCATCCGCAATCCGCAAAACCAAGTAGTGGCCATTGTGGAAGAAAAAGACGCATCGCCCGAACAAAAAGCGGTGCGGGAAATCAATACGGGGATTTTCGTGCTGCCCAATGCGCGGCTGGCGGGCTGGCTGAATGCGCTGAACGCCAACAACGCGCAGGGCGAATATTACCTGACCGACGTTATCGGGCTGGCAAATGCCGACCATGTTGCGGTGCATCCGCTGGCCGTGCCGCATCATTATTTGGCAATGGGCGTAAACAACAAACTACAACTGTCCGAATTGACGCAGATTTACCGCCAAAACCGCGCCACAGAGCTGCTGCTGGCGGGCGTAACACTGTTGGATGCGCCAAGCTTCGACATCCGGGGCAGCCTGCAACACGGCAAAGACGTGGTGATTGACGCGAACTGCATTTTGGAAGGCAACGTGGTGCTGGGCGACGGCGTCACCATCAGCGCGAACTGCGTGATTAAGAATGCCGTCATCGGCGCGGGCACGGTTGTCCATCCGTTTTCGCATTTGGAAAACTGCACCGTGGGCAGCCATGCGCACATCGGACCGTATGCGCGCCTGCGCCCGAATGCCGAACTGGCGGACGAGGTGCACATCGGCAATTTCGTGGAAGTGAAAAACAGCACCATCGGGCACGGCAGCAAGGCGAACCACCTGTCCTATATCGGCGATGCGACCATCGGCTCGAACACCAATATCGGCGCAGGCACGATTACCTGCAATTATGACGGCGTGAACAAGCACCGCACCGTTATCGGCAACGAAGTGCGCATCGGCTCGAACACCTCGCTGGTAGCGCCCGTTTCCGTGGGCGACAAGGCCACCACCGGCGCGGGCAGCGTGATTACCAAAAACTGCGAAGCCGGCAAACTGGTCGTGGCGCGCGCCAAACAGGTGACCGTGGAAGGCTGGGTGCGCCCGGAAAAACCGAAAAAATAAGGCAAAAGCAGCCTGCACAAGCCAAAACGCACCGTGCAGGCTGCTTTTGCACACCGCCACATATCATTCCCCTTACCCACCACCGCAAACGCAGGCGAACACCCCAAAAGCAGCCTGCACCTTTGCACCCACCGAAAGGCAACCTTATGAACCCGCATCTGCAATACTTGCAAGAACTCAACCAAGCCGCCAAAACCTTCTGGCAAACATGGCAGGCCGAATATCCACAGCTGTCCGAACTGGACGACATCGACTTTGTGGAACGCAGCAACGACATCCTGCACCAAACCCTGCCCGATGTGGCGCTGGAACTTGAAGGCCATCTGAACGGCAAAGACAGTACCCTTGTCTTTACCGCCAACGGCGAACGCGACTACTTCCCCGAAGTTCAAGCCGTCGTCCAAGCCGCGCCGCAAAACCTGCCCCATACAATCCGCGCCTTCCGCAGCCCTATTCCCAATCTGGACGACGATTTCGTCATCGGCATGGACGGTTTCCAGCTCGGAATCGGCGATATTGCCGTGCGGCTGGACGAATGGCGCGAAATGCCTGCGCTGGAAATCGCCTTCAAGCGCGATATTGAAGAGTCCTATATCAAACACGCGCAAAACATGACCTTCATCATCCTCGACCACCTGCTCGGCGAATATAACGCCGCCGTCAAAATCGGCCCCATCGACTTTCTGGAACAACCCGAAGACGGCTTCTTCCCACTGTCCGAACTACCCGAAAAACTGGACGACATGTGGCAACAGCTCGGCCGCAGCGGCGTTTACCCGCAGCCCGAATGGGAATACGCCTTTGCCGAAGTGGAAGAAAACGAAGAACGCGAACAAGACCAACTGCTGCTGACGCGCAACCAATCCGCCAACAGCCTGCTCGGCCGCGCCGATATGGCATGGATTGTCTGGATTGACGCAGAACTGAACGATGACGACAGCGTGCAGGCTGCCTACGACCTGCACGAAGAATTCATCGGATACGCCGCGCAACACCAGCAAGGCATCGACACCCTCAGCGTCACCAATCTGTCGCAAGGCATCCGCACCGTGTATGCCGCCACCTCCGCACCCGAAACCCTGCTGCCGCAAGCCATCGCCTTGTGCGAAAAATATCCGCAGCTCAACGCCAAAGCCGAGTGCGAATACGACCCGACTTGGGCGCACTACCATTTCTAAGCCGCATGTATAGTGAATTAAAATAAAAATGAGACAAGGTGAGCCAACGCCGTATCATTGCGATTTTAATTCACTATGAGAAGCAGCCTGCACACCGAAATCCAATGTGCAGGCTGCTTTTTTGCCGCTGAAATATGCAATGAAAAAACCGTATCCCAAAACAGGATACGGTTTTAATTTTGGCGCGGTGGACGGGGCTCGAACCCGCGACCACCGGCGTGACAGGCCGGTACTCTAACCAACTGAGCTACCACCGCGCAATCGGTTGCTTAAACTAACTGCAAAAGCAACCGATAAAAAAATGGTGGGTGATGACGGAGTCGAACCGCCGACATTCTGCTTGTAAGGCAGACGCTCTACCAACTGAGCTAATCACCCATTCGTTTTCGTTGTGCAACGAAAGTCGGCATTAAACCAAATTTTGCACCGCCGCGCAATCAAAATCGGCAAATATTTTTTATCTGATTGAATCTGCGAAATATTATTTTCGCGCAGCGGCATTCAAAAGCAGCCTGCACTTCGGGTTATGAAGCCGGCGCTTGGATGTTCGGTTCGCGAATCATTAAATGCAGCACCACCGCCAGCGCGGCCAATACCAAATCGGCATGCCACATCCAGCCGTAGTCGTTAAACGCCATGATGGCCTTGCCGCCCAAATACGCGCCGAAAAAACCGCCGATTTGGTGCGACAGCAGCGTAAGCCCGAACAGCGTGGCCAGATAGCGCGTGCCGAACAGCCGTCCGGTCAATGCGGCGGTGGGCGGCACGGTGGCCAGCCAGGTCAGCCCCAATCCGGCGGCGAAAATATAAAAATTCACATCGGTGCGCGGCATGAACAGGTAAACGGTAATCAGGGCGACACGGACGGCGTATAAAATGGCCAAAATGGATTTGTTGCGCCATCGCCCCACGCACCAGCCGACCACCAGGCTGCCGACCAAATTGGCGATGCCGACAATCGCCAGCGACGTGGACGCGACCGACACGGGCAATCCGCACAGGGCGATTTCGTTCGGCAGGTGCGTTGCCAAAAAGGCGACGTGGAAGCCGCAGGTGGCAAAACCCAAATGCAGCAGGATATAGTTGCGGTTGCGGAAGGCTTGGCGGACAATGCGTGCCATCGGTTCGTGCGTGTGCGGCGCGTGAGAAGCAGCCTGCACTTTATGCGCGCCGTGCGACAGCCAGCGTGCGGCCGGTAAAATCAACACCGCCCACGCCGCCAGCACCCACATTGCACCGCGCCAGCCCAACTGGGGCAGCGAAATCAACCATTGCAGCATGGGCGCGAACACAAACTGCCCGAACGAACCGCCCGCATTCGCCACGCCCGAAGCCAGCCCGCGCATTCTTTCAGGCAGACGGTTGGCAATCAGGCTCATCAAAATCGACCAACTGCCTGCGCCCATGCCCCAAGCAACCAGCAGCCCCATGCCCACCAATAAGCCGAACTGCGTCGGCATGAACGACACCAGCAGCCAGCCGGCCGCCAGCATCAGCGACCCCATCCACAGCACGCGCCACGCGCCGAAGCGGTCGGACAGCGCGCCCGACAAAGGCTGCGACACGCCCCACATCAGCTGCGTTACCGCAATCGCCAGGCTCACTTCCGCAATCGACAACGCCGTATCGTTCACCAGCGGCCGCACAAACAGCCCCAGCGTCATCCGCATGCCAATGGTGACCAGTAAAATAAAGGCAGCCGCCAAAACAAAAAGCCAAAGCTGCCAGCGCGGTGCGTGTGAATGTGTCATACTTTATCCGAATCGTTATTATTGGACGCAGCAGATTAACAGACAACACCGCACTCCCAAAAGACCGTTTGACTGTATGGTTCATGCGATTTGGTTATATGCGGGCACGAAAAAGCAGCCTGCACTTCGAATTTGAGACGTGCAGGCTGCTTTTTGCACCGCCGCCCTTGTTTTCCGCGCCGTCCGCCCCATTTAGTTTTAATCCATCCACGTAACAGAAAGCCCGCCATGAGCGACAACATCTTATTGAATTTAGGCCACGAGCCGCATTTCGACCAAATCCGCACCGACGACATCGCCCCCGCCATGCGCAGCGCCATGGAAGAGGCGCGCGGACAAATCGCCCAAATCAAAGCCCAAAGCACCACCACATGGGAAAACACCGTGGAGCGCCTGACCGACATCACCGAAAGAGTCGGCCGGATTTGGGGCGTGGTGGCGCATTTGAACTCGGTGGCGGACACGCCCGAACTGCGCGCCGTGTACAACGAGCTGATGCCCGAAGTTACCGTATTTTTCACCGAAATCGGGCAAGATATCGAACTGTACGAACGTTTCAAGGCGATTAAAACATCGCCCGAATTTGCCCGACTGAGCACGGCGCAGCAAACCAAGCTGGCGCACGATTTGCGCGATTTCGTGTTAAGCGGCGCGGAACTGCCGCCCGAACAACAGGCCGAGTTGGCCGCACTGCAAACCGAATCGGCGCAACTCTCCGCCCAGTTCTCGCAAAACGTGCTGGACGCCACCGATGCCTTCGCGCTGTATTTTGACGATAAAAGCAGCCTGCACGGCCTGCCCGAAGACGCATTGGCCATGTTCCAAGCCGCCGCACAGGCAGAAGGCAAATCCGGCTACAAAATCGGCCTGCAAATGCCGCATTATCTGGCCGTGATGCAATATGCCGACAACCGCGAATTGCGCGAACAGGTGTACCGCGCCTATGTGACGCGGGCGAGCGAATTGGGCAAACCCGAATGGGACAACACGCCCATCATCGACCGCACGCTGGAAATCGCGCTGGCGCAGGCGAAGCTCTTGGGTTATCGCAATTATGCCGAATTGTCGCTGGTGACCAAAATGGCGGATTCGCCCGCGCAAGTGTTGGACTTCCTGCACGATTTGGCGCGCCGTGCCAAACCGTTTGCCGAAAAAGATTTGGCGCAGGTGCGCGCATTCGCCGCCGAAAAACTCGGCCTGCCGGACATTCAATCGTGGGATTTGGCCTATGCCGGCGAAAAACTGCGCGAGGCACAATATGCGTTTTCCGAAACCGAAGTGAAAAAATATTTTCCGGTCGGCAAAGTGCTGTCGGGACTGTTCGCGCAGATTGACCAGTTATACGGCGTGCGCTTTACGGAGAAAAAAGTGCCCGTGTGGCACGAAGACGTGCGCTATTTCGAGCTGGAAAAAGACGGCGAAACCATCGGCGCGGTGTATATGGATTTGTATGCGCGCGAAGGCAAACGCAGCGGCGCGTGGATGAACGATTACCGCGGCCGCCGCCGCTTCCTGTCGGGCGACAAGGCAGGCCAGGTGCAAACGCCGACGGCTTATCTGGTGTGCAATTTCACGCCGCCCGTGGCCGGCAAAGAAGCGCGCTTGACGCACGACGAAATCATCACGCTGTTCCACGAAATGGGACACGGCCTGCACCACCTGCTCACGCGCGTGGACGAATTGGGCGTGAGCGGCATCAACGGCGTGGAATGGGACGCGGTGGAGCTGCCCAGCCAGTTCATGGAAAATTTCGTGTGGGAATTCGACGTGTTGCGCGGTATGTCGGCGCATGAAGACACGGGCGAAGCGCTGCCCGAAAGCCTGTTCGCCAAAATGCTGGCGGCCAAAAACTTCCAGCGCGGCATGTTCTTGGTGCGGCAGATGGAGTTTGCGCTGTTCGATATGTCGATATACAGCGAAAGCGACGAAAGCAGCCTGCACCGTTGGGCGGAAACATTGCAACGCGTACGCAAGGAAGTGGCCGTGGTGCAGCCGCCTGAATACAACCGCTTTGCCAACAGCTTCGGGCATATTTTTGCCGGCGGCTATTCGGCGGGCTATTACAGCTATGCGTGGGCGGAAGTGTTGAGCGCGGATGCTTATGCCGCGTTTGAAGAAAGTGGCGACGTGAAAGCCACCGGCGCGAAATTCTGGAACGAGATTCTGGCCGTGGGCGGCAGCCGCAGCGCGGCGGAGTCGTTTAAAGCATTCCGCGGCCGTGCGCCGAGCATTGACGCGTTGTTGCGTCATTCGGGTTTCACGGCGGCATAGTGTTTTATCCGCGATAGGCTTGGTTGGCTTTACACGGCCGGTTCACACATCTGCGCGCCGCGCCGAGGCCGTCAAAGGCGGCCAACCTTCCATCCTAATCGCCTGCCGAATGCAAAAAAGCAGCCTGCACTTCCGTTTTCAAAGTGCAGGCTGCTTTTTATTGATGAGACCAATCAGTTCTCTTTAATCACTTGCGTGTGATACGCGCAAGAGGCATGACCCGGTTTGCATTGTGCCATTTCCACGCGGATGGTGTAAGTGCCGTTGCTGGACGGTGAGAATTTAAACAAAGGATAGGTGTCGTCCATGTGGTCTTCGCGAACAACTTGGCCGTTGTGCAGCAAAGACATATCCACGTTTTCGCAGCTGGAAGGTGCGCAGTCGGTGTAGATGGCATAGACGTTGCCGGCCTTCAAGCTGACAGAATGGGTGGTGGATTTGCCACTGCCCAAAACTCCTGTGCGGTAGAACACTTCGGCGGCACGGTTATTCGGATTGCCGGTTGACATATTCAGGTTGCCTTTGCGCTCTTGCGCCAAGAATTGTGCAGGCGGCAGGTTGGGGTTGGACAATGTGCCTGCGTCGGATTCCGCAAATACAGGTGCGCTCAATACAGGCAGCAAAGCCAAAGCAGCCAAGTGTGTCAGTTTCATCGTATATCCTTCTGTATGTTTCGATGGGTTTAAAAAACAGATTGCCGGCAAAAGCTGCCATCTTGCACCAATTTATCGGCAATGCAGGCATTATCATAACAAAATATGCTCGTGCCGTGTAAGGAAAATATGACACAAAAGCAGCCTGCACTTCCGTTTTCAAAGTGCAGGCTGCTTTATTATGCTTTATCCGATTAGCGGGTCATTTTAATGACTTGCGTGTGGTACGCGCAAGATGTGTGGCCCGGTTTGCATTGCGCCATTTTCACGCGGATGGTGTACGCGCCGCTGCGGCGGGGCGTGTAGGTGAACAAAGGCAGCGTGTCGGGCAATGTGTCTTCTTCCACAACGCGGCCGTTGTGCAGCAATGCCATGTCCACGTTCTCACAGCCGATTGGCGCACAGTCGGTAAAGAAGCGGTACATTTGGTTGGCATTCAGGTTCACGGTGTAGTTCGCTGTTTTGCCGGTGCCCAAGCGGCCGGTGCGGTAGAACACTTCGGGGGCGCGGTTGTTGCCGTTACCCGTGGTCACTTCCAAATTGGCTTTGCGCTCTTGCGCCAGGAATTGTTCGGCCGGCAGGTTGGGATTGCTTAATGCGCCGACAGACGATGGGGGTTCTGCCTGTTTTACTACCTGAACGTGGTAATCGCAGCTGCTGGCCGCGCATTCGCTCATGATGGTGCGGATTGTGTAATTGCCGGTTTCTTCGGGCGTAACATGGAACAACGGGAATGTATCGGGTTCCGTATCTTGCCGCAACACCTTGCCGTTATACAGCCACTGCATATCCAGATTCGTACATTGGTTGTCGCTATCGCAGTCGGCAAACACGCCATACCGCTGGCCCTTTTCCATTTGGACGGTGTATTCCGCCGTTTTGCCGGCACTCAGCGATGCGCGTTGGTAAAACACTTCCGCGCTTTGATCAGCTTGCGAAAGTTCCAGGTTTTTCGCACGTTCGCCATCAAAAAAATCGGCAAATGCAGAGGCGCTCAATGCAGGCAGTAAAACCAATGCGGCCAAGTGTGTCAGTTTCATTATGTATCCTTAATCTATGTTATAGGGGGGAGGTGATCGAAATGCGGCAAAACAGCCGGTAAATGCGGCCATATTGCACCGATTTATCGAATATTTCCGATTATCATAACAAAATATAATGGGGACGTGTAGCGGAAAATATTGAGTGAATTGAATACATTGCCATATGAAAAGCAGCCTGCACTTCCGTTTTCAAAGTGCAGGCTGCTTTTTTATTCATCGTTCAGACGATTAGTCGTTTCTTTTAATGACCTGCGTGTGGTACGCGCAAGAGGCATGGCCAGGTTTGCATTGCGCCATTTTCACGCGGATGGTGTACGCGCCGCTGCGCGATGGGGTGATGTGGAATAAAGGATATGTGTCGTCCATGTGGTCTTCACGAACCACGCGGCCGTTGTGCAGCAATTCCATATCCACGTTTTCGCAGCTGGAAGGCGCACAGTCGGTGTAAATGCCATAGCTTCGGTTCGCCTGTAAATTGACAGTGTGATTTGCGGATTTACCGGTTGCCAAGCTGCCTGTGCGGTAGAACACTTCGGCAGAACGGTTATTCGGATTGCCCGTTACCATATTCAAGTTGCCTTTGCGCTCTTGCGCCAAGAATTCTGCAGGCGGCAAGTCAGGGTTGGATAATGTGCCTGCCGAAGTCGAACCGGAAAATGATGGACTTTCTTCTTTCACCGCTTGAACGTGGTAATCACAGCTGTCAGCCGCGCATTCGCTCATGATGGTACGAATGGTATAGTCGCCGGTTTCGGTTGGTGTAACGGTCAGCAAAGGGAATGTATCAGGTTCCGTATCTTGACGCAGCACCTTGCCGTTATACAGCCACTGCATATCCAAATTCGTACATTGGTTGTCGCTATCGCAGTCGGCATATAAACCATATTGCTGGCCTGCTTCCATGTGGACGGTGTATTCCGCCGTTTTGCCGGCACCCATCGATGCGCGTTTGTAAAACACTTCCGCGCTTTGATCGGCATGCGAAAGTTCCAGGTTTTTCGCGCGTTCGCTATCAAAAAAATCAGCAAATGCAGAGGCGCTCAATGTAGGCAACAAAACTAATGCGGCAAGGTGTGTCAGTTTCATCATATATCCTTTATATTTATATAAGGTCAAGTTAAACAGTTATACAAAATTGCCTGAAAATCTCACGCACCGCTCCGATTTATTGGCAACTTTGCATTATCATAACAAAATTTTAAAAACCGTTCTAGATAAAGCAGGCAATTTGAAACGAACCGGTTTCAGACGCAAAATCGACACGAAAATACCGAAATCTACAGCAAAACAGGCCGTTTGGAGACATACGCCAAACAGCCTGAGTTTATATTTGTCAACTATTTCCAAGGCCTTAAATCCACAATACCCAGCACCTGCTTCTGCTCGCTGTCCAACAACACCGCCATATCCACCGAAGGGGCTTTCATTGGCAGATAGCTATCCGCCTGTGGGTAGGCAGCTAATTCTTTAGCCACTTGTTCTGCCGGATTATATTGCTTCAGCTCATCCAGCCCGTGTTTGCGCTCCAACATACCGCCCCAGCCGTCATTCAGCGGCTGATACAAATCCGCCATCATGGACGGGGAAATGCCTTCCTGCATTTCCAGCATGGTCCGCTGGTTCTGTTCCGCCGCATCTTTATACGGGCGCACCGACACCCATTGCGGCGCAAATAAAGGATTGGATTGATATTCCGGCAAAATCGTTTTATCCGTGGCGCGCACCACCGAATCCGCCTGCACCACTTCAAAGCGCAATTTATCAAACGCGATATACACTGGCCTGCTCACGGCAATGCTGTGCATCCCGTATAAATAAGCCGCCAATTGCACCGCCGCAATCACGCTCAAATCAAACTTCAGCGTTTTTTTCTCTTTGCTGCTGGCCACTAATAATGTAAGCAGAGGACCCAACACCACATCAATGCCCAGCATCATCAAAAAGATGTGCGTAACCCCCACCGCTTTTTGCAGCGGATCGGGATGCCACACCCAAAATACCAAGCCGATGCCGATTAAAGCCACTAGTGCCGAAATCAGCAAATGGACACCTGCTGCCTTAATTCTGAATTTCATTGCGCATATATCTTACAAGGTGATTTATCGACTCTGGCAAGAAGCAGGAAGACGCTGGCTACCCACTGTGCCGCTGCAAACCCAAGTGATAATCTGACGGTTACCAGGATTAGCAGTGGGAGTCAAAACTACGGTGCTGTTACTATTGGCACCGTTATCAAACGTTACGGTAATCACACCATCATCAGGATTGACCACTACGCCACCCGCTGAAAAATATTTCCCCTGCAACTGAGCAGCCGAAGTCATAATGCTGCTGCCAGCAGGAGGATAAGTGCCGGTTTGCCAATAATAAACGCCGATATCGGTTTTCAAGCCTTCCGTAGCCTTTAAAGCTTCGGTAGCTTGGGCTCGGGCAACATAGTTCTGATATGCCGGCAGGGCAATAGCAGCCAAAATGCCGATGATGGCAATCACAATCATCAGCTCAATCAAGGTAAAGCCTTTGGCTAGGGCGCGGCCGATTTTATTCGTATTCAACATTTCTTCATTCCCTCTAACTATGAAACCCCCTTTATCAAGCAAAGGGGGTTCTAACAAACCTAAGCTATATTAGATTAAGGGGTTGCCTTCTTCGCAGCGCCTTGGCAGCTAGTTGGCAGACGTTTAGGTTCAATCGTGCCACCGCATACCCACTGTGCGATTTGGCCACCAGCGGCAGAAGGAACAGCAGTCAGCGTCAAAGTTTTGCCGCTGTTCGCACCGCGAGTGAACGAGGTGGTAATCACAGAAGGTGTACCGGCAACGGTAACTTTCTCTTTGTCGAAGTATTTACCTTCCAACGCCTGAGCGCCGTCCAGAATTGCCTTACCAGCGGTAGTGCTGTTATCCGGCCATGCGTTTTGGTCAGCATAGTAGGCACCGATGTCAGTTTGCAGACCAGAAGTAGCTTTCATGCCTTCAGTAGCTTGAGAGCGGGCAACGTAGTCTTGGTACGCAGGCAGTGCGATAGCAGCCAAAATACCGATAATTGCGATTACGATCATCAACTCGATCAGGGTGAAACCTTTTTGCATTGTTTTCATGGTATATCTCCAAAAAAGAAAATGTGTTGTTTAAAATAAGGGATTAAAAGTAAGCTTTTACAAGCAGCTTTGTGTAGAACAACACAACATCGTTGCGATTCACTTAGTTTTGTTTCACGCTGTGTTGCGTCGCTTCTTGCCTTACTGGGTAGCAGTCGGTGTGCCACCCGATGATGATTTTATAATATTTTGTTTTTTAATGAAATTTAAAAATGCGCCAATTTTTGTCAGTGCTATTTTTGGGCATTTCGGCGGATGGACTGACGTTTTTTGTCGGATTTTGTCGGATTATTTCTGTTCAGACATGGTTCGACAAACCGTCCAAAGCAGCCTGCACACTATATATGGGGAGTGCAGGCTGCTTTTTGCGTATAATCCCTTTATTTCGCCAACTCGTTTTGTAATTCTCATGACCGACACCCCAAAAACCTTGCTCCTTGTCGATGGCTCGTCCTATCTTTACCGCGCGTTTTACGCCATGACCCACCTGACCGCGCCCGACGGCACGCCCACGAATGCGGTATACGGCGTATTGAATATGCTGCGCCGCCTGCGTGCCGAGCAGCCGCACGATTTCTGCGCCTGCGTGTTCGATGCCAAAGGCAAAAACTTCCGCCACGAGCTGTTTGAAGACTACAAAGCCACGCGGCCGCCCATGCCCGACGACTTGCGCCCGCAGGCGGACATGCTGCCCGAACTGGTGGAGCTGATGGGCTGGAAGGTGCTGAAAGTCCCCCAAGTGGAGGCGGACGACGTGATTGGCACATTGGCCGTGCAGGCTGCCGCGCAAAAGATGAACGTGGTCATTTCCACGGGCGATAAAGACATGGCGCAACTGGTCGGCGAACACATCACGCTGGTCAATACCATGAAAAACGAAACGCTCGACAGCGAGGGCGTATATCAGAAATTCGGTGTGCGCCCCGACCAAATCCGCGATTTTCTGGCGCTGATGGGTGACAAAGTGGACAACGTGCCGGGCGTGGAAAAATGCGGCGAGAAAACGGCGGCCAAATGGCTGGCGGAATACGGCTCGCTCGACAACATCATGCGGCAGGCCGACGGCTTCAAAGGCAAAATCGGCGAAAACCTGCGCGCCGCACTACCCCAACTGCCGCTGTCCTACGAATTGGTAACCATTAAAACCGATGTGGATTTGTCCGCCGAACTGCCCAACGGCTTGGACGACCTACAGCGCAAAGCCCCCGATTGGGCGCAACTGGTGCCGCATTTCCGCCGGCTGGGTTTCAAAACCTGGCTGAAAGAAGCCGAAAACCAATCGGTGCAAGGGCAAACGGACGATTTGTTTGCCGATTCGGACGCGAAACCCGTTCAAAAGCAGCCTGCACTTCCCGAAAGCGGCGAACGCAGCATTGCGCCGCGCCCCGAACGGCTGAACTATCAGACCGTTACCACGCGCGAACAACTGGCCGCCCTTGCCGAACGCTTGGCGCACAGCAGCGTCATCGGGCTGGACACCGAAACCACATCGCTCGAACCGATGAAGGCGCAACTGGTGGGCATCAGCATTGCCTTCGGCGCGGGCGATGCGGCGTATATCCCCGTTGCCCACACATTTGCCGAGCAGCTGGATTGGGCAGACATTAAAAGCAGCCTGCAACCGTTTCTGGAAAACCCGCAGCTGGGCAAAATCGGCCAGAATATGAAATACGACCAACACGTTTTCGCCAACCACGGCATTGCCCTGCAAGGCATTTCGGGCGATGCGATGCTGGCTTCGTATATTGTGGAAAGCCACTTGGGGCACGGGCTGGACGAGTTGTCCGACCGCTGGCTGCAACTGCCCACCATCACCTACGAAAGCCTGTGCGGCAAAGGCGCGAAGCAAATCCCGTTTGCCGACGTGCCGTTGGACAAGGCGGCCGAATATGCCTGCCAAGACGCCGATTTCGCCCTCCGCATCGAGCAGCATTTGCGCACGCAGATGGACGGCAAACAGCTGGCCATGTATCAGGAACTGGAACTGCCCGTGGCGCAGGTGCTGTTTGCCATGGAACGCAACGGTGTGTTCATCGACAGCAACGAGCTGGCGCAGCAGAGCGCGCAGCTGGGCAAAGAATTGTGGCAGCTGGAAAACGAAGCGTTTGCATTGGCCGGCAAGCCGTTCAACCTCAATTCGCCCAAGCAGTTGCAGGATATTTTGTTCAACCAGATGGGGCTGCCCACCAAAGGTATTAAAAAAACCGCCGGCGGCAGCTATTCCACCGATGAAAGCGTGCTGGAAAAACTGGCGGACGACTTCCCCCTGCCTAAACTGATTTTGCAGCACCGCAGCCTAGCCAAACTCAAATCGACCTATACCGACAAATTGCCCGAAATGATTTTGCCCGCCACAGGCCGCGTGCACACCAATTACGCGCAGGCCGTGGCGATTACCGGACGGCTGGCCAGCAACAATCCGAACCTGCAAAACATCCCCATCCGCACCGAACAAGGTCGCCGTGTACGCCGCGCATTCTGCGCACCCGAAGGGCAGATGATGGTGTCGGCCGACTATTCGCAAATCGAATTGCGGATTATGGCGCACCTTTCAGGCGACCCGACCTTGCAGGCTGCTTTCCAAAACAATGAAGACGTGCACCGCCGCACCGCCGCCGAAGTCTTCGGCGTGCCGCCAGAACACATCACCGCAGAGCAACGCCGCTACGCCAAAACCATCAATTTCGGCCTGATTTACGGCATGAGCAGCTTCGGGCTGGCCAAAGCACTCGGCATTGACAATATGTCGGCAGAAATGTTCATCAAACGCTATTTCGCGCGCTACACGGGCGTGGCGGAATACATGGAGCGCACCAAAGAGCAGGCGCGCAGTTTGGGCTATGTGGAAACCCTGTTCGGCCGCCGTCTGTATTTGCCCGACATCCACGGCAGCGCCATCCGCCGTGCCGCCGCCGAACGTGCCGCCATTAACGCACCCATGCAGGGCACTGCGTCCGACCTCATCAAACGCGCCATGATTAAGGTGCAGGCTGCTTTGGCTGCCGAACAATCGTCCGCCCAACTGGTGATGCAGGTGCACGACGAACTGGTGCTGCAAGTGCCGGAAGATGAATTGGCGCACATCAAAGCACAGTTGCCGCAATGGATGTCCGATGTTGGCGAAGGCGTACTGGCCGTGCCGCTACTGGCGGAAGTCGGCGCAGGAAAAAATTGGGATGATGCGCATTGAGGATGGCCGTTTAATGTGAAAGCAGCCTGCACTTTAATTTTGCAAAGTGCAGGCTGCTTTTTTGATTATACGGATATTGAATCAAGGATAACTACGACAATTCTTATCCGCGCGCGCCGGATTGGCAAAATATTCCGTCTCTGCACACGTTGAACTACTTTCTTCACACAGCAAAAACGTCAAATCCTGGTTCATTACCAAAACACGCGGTTCCTTGGTCTTATCCAAAGCCACCGCTTTAAGCGAATACTGCCCATTATGAGTAGCACCTCTCGGCGCACCTTGTGGACGAATACAAAAATCATCGTTACCTTGAACGGGCAGCGCCGCCCACTTCCGTGATGTTTGGCGGTAATGGCCATGCGCCGCATAATGCCGTTCCCATGCCTGCGCATTGTCCAACATCAATTGCTGAACCTCGCTAAGGCGGGATTTGCGAATATAGGAACGATAACTTGGATACGCAATCACCGCTAATATCGTTATGACCACCACGGCAATCATAACCTCTTGCAAAGTCATACCCTTTTTATGGCTTTTATGTATCATCATAACAATGTCCGATAATCATTATTGACCATCTAAAAAGCAGCCTGCACTGCCCACCCATAAAAAAACAGGATATTTGACTTACCTATTTGCAGATAATATCAAATACCCTGTCCATCACAATCGTCTCGATTATACGCTACGTGCTTTCTCTACCAACTCTTTAACCACCCAAGCTTTGGTTTTAGACAATGGGCGTGATTCTTCAATCACTACCACGTCACCAATGCCATACTGGTTTTGCTCATCATGAACATGAATTTTAGTAGAGCGGCGGACAATCTTACCGTACAAAGGATGTTTCACTTTACGTTCAACCAACACAGTAACGGTTTTGTCCATTTTGTCGCTAACTACTTTGCCTTGCAAAGTACGAACGGTTTTCTCAGTGCTCATTACTTATTACCTTTTTCAGCGATGACAGTTTTCACACGAGCAATATCGCGGCGCACTTGCTTAATCTCACTGGTTTTACCCAGCTGACCAGTAGCGTGCTGCATACGCAGACCGAATTGTTGTTTCAGCAAATCAACCAAAACTTCATTCAGTTGCTCTACTGACTTTTCTCTCAATTCATTGGCTTTCATTATTTACCCACCTGTCTTGTTACGAATGTAGTTGCAAGCGGCAATTTAGCAGCAGCCAAAGCAAATGCTTCGCGCGCCAAAGACTCTGCCACACCATCCATTTCATACAACACTTTACCAGGTTGAATTTCAGCAACGTAGTATTCTACGGAACCTTTACCGCCACCCATACGGACTTGGATAGGCTTGGCTGTAATCGGTTTATCCGGGAATACACGAATCCAAATACGACCACCACGTTTAATATGGCGAGTCATTGCACGACGTGCTGCCTCGATTTGACGGGCAGTCAAACGACCACGCGCCACAGCTTTCAAGCCAAAATCACCGAAGCTTACTGTGTTGCCACGAGTTGCCACACCGGTATTACGGCCTTTGTGCTGTTTGCGGTATTTCAGTCTAGTTGGTTGCAGCATTTCGACCACCCTTTCTGTGATTGCGACGATTCTCACGTTCTGTAGGCTGTGCCTGAACCTGACCCATCTCGCCTTTATACACCCAAACTTTCAAGCCGATGATGCCATATGTGGTCAAGGCTTCGCTGGTAGCATAATCAACATCAGCACGCAATGTATGCAGAGGCACACGGCCTTCGCGATACCATTCGCTACGCGCAATATCCGCACCGTTCAAACGGCCAGAAGTCATAATTTTGACACCTTTTGCACCGGCACGCATCGCATTTTGCATAGCACGTTTCATTGCACGGCGGAACTGTACACGTTTTTCCAACTGCTGTGCAATACCGTCAGCAATTAATTGTGCATCCAGCTCAGGTTTGCGAATTTCTTCAATGTTTACGTGAACAGCAACACCCAGCAATTTTTCCAAATCACGTTTCAAAACCTCGATGCCTGCACCTTTTTGACCAATTACAACACCTGGACGGGCAGTGTGGATAGTAATACGAGCAGATTTAGCAGGACGCTCGATAACAACACGGCCAACGGAAGCATCAGCCAAATGTTTGCTTAAATATGTACGAACATCAATGTCTTGTTTCAAAACGGTGGCAAATTCAGTGCTTTTCGCAAACCATTTTGAAGACCAGTCTTTATTGACAGCCAATCGGAAACCGACTGGATGGATTTTTTGTCCCATGGTTATTCCTTAATTGCCTACCACCACGTTAATGTGGCAAGTTTGTTTTTCAATACGGTTACCGCGGCCTTTTGCGCGAGCTTGGAAGCGTTTCAATGATGCAGCTTTATCCACATAAATTGTAACAACTTTCAGCTCATCAATGTCGGCACCATTGTTGTGCTCGGCATTGGCAATTGCAGACTCTAAAACCTTCTTAATCAACTCAGCACCTTTTTTAGGGCTGAATGTCAAGATATTCAGAGCTTGGGCAACGTCTTTGCCACGAATCATGTCTGCGACTAAGCGAGCTTTTTGCGCAGAAATGCGGGCGTTTTTATGTTGTGCAGATACTCTCATGTTTCACCTTATTTTTTCTTAGCTTTTTTATCAGCCAAATGACCTTTAAAGGTACGAGTCAATGAGAATTCACCCAATTTATGACCAACCATGTTATCGCTAATAAACACAGGCACATGTGTGCGGCCATTATGAACAGCGATAGTCAAACCAATAAAATCAGGCAAAATAGTAGAACGGCGGGACCAAGTTTTGATTGGACGCTTGTCGTTTGTTGCACGAGCCGCATCTACTTTCTTCAGCAAGTGTAGGTCAACATATGGACCTTTTTTCAATGAACGAGCCATTTAATTAACCTTTGTTAGAGTAACGACGACGAACAATCATATTATCCGTGCGTTTATTGTTACGAGTACGGTAACCTTTAGCAGGAGTACCCCATGGGCTGACAGGTTCGCGAGCTTCACCTGTGCGGCCTTCACCACCACCATGAGGGTGATCTACGGGGTTCATTACCACGCCGCGAACTGTTGGACGAATACCGCGCCAACGATTAGCACCTGCTTTACCAATTTTCTTCAGGCTTTGCTCTTCATTGCCCACTTCGCCAATGGTTGCACGGCAATCAACATGAATGCGTCGAACTTCGCCTGAGCGCAAACGTACTTGAGCGTAGATACCTTCTTTTGCCAGCAGCACAGCAGAAGCGCCGGCAGAACGGGCAATTTGTGCACCTTTCCCTGGTTTCATTTCGATACAATGGATAGTTGTACCTACTGGAATATTGCGAATAGGCAAAGTATTGCCCACTTTAATCGCAGCTTCAGCACCTGAAACCAGCACTGCACCTGCTTGAATACCGCGAGGAGCAATGATGTAACGACGCTCACCATCTGCATAGCACAACAGTGCAATATGAGCAGTACGGTTAGGATCGTACTCAATACGTTCTACTTTTGCCGGGATACCGTCTTTATTACGTTTAAAGTCAATAACACGGTAGTGATGTTTATGGCCGCCGCCTTTATGGCGAGTTGTGATGTGGCCATTATTGTTACGACCGGCAGTCGAATTTTGTTTTTCCAACAAAGGAGCATAGGCTGCGCCTTTGTACAGACCTTCGGTTACGACGCGAACCATGCCGCGGCGACCCGCAGAGGTCGGTTTCATTTTTACGATAGCCATGCTTATTCCTTATCTGCAGCGGCTGCAGCTGCTTCCAAATCCAGCTCTTGACCGGCAACCAAGCTCACATAGGCTTTCTTCACATCGCTACGACGACCAATTGTTCGGCCAAAACGTTTTGCTTTGCCTTTAGTTGTTGTCGTTTTAACGGAAGCAACCTTCACATTAAACAGCTGTTCGATTGCAGCTTTGATTTCCACTTTGGTAGCATCTTTCAGCACCTTGAAAACCATTTGGTTGCGTTTTTCAGCCAGCATATTGCTTTTTTCAGAAACAACAGGGGCCAAAATCACTTTCAACAAACGTTCTTGATTCATACCCATTGCTCCTCTAATTGCTCAACAGCCTCTTTTGTCAGCACAACTTTTTTGTAACGCAGCAGGCTGTATGGATCAGCTTGCGTTGCTTCCAACACCAGCACATTTGGCAAGTTGCGTGAAGACAAATATACATTCTCGTCCAATTGTTTGGTTACAAACAACACTTGTTCCAAACCCAAATTTTTCACTTGGTCAGCAAAGTCTTTGGTTTTAGGTGTTGCAGCAGACAAACTTTCAATGACAAACAAACGCTCATCGCGAACCAGTTGAGACAAAATAGTTGCCATACCTGCGCGATACATTTTGCGGTTCACTTTTTGAGTGAAGTTTTCATCAGGTTTGTTCGGGAATGCACGACCACCTTTACGCCACAATGGAGACGAAGTCATACCGGAACGGGCACGAGCCGTGCCTTTTTGACGCCAAGGTTTTTTAGTGGAGTGTTTCACTTCGGCACGGGTTTTTTGAGCACGGTTGCCTGAGCGGGCATTTGCCAAATAAGCCGTTACCAACTGGTGAACCAACGCTTCGTTGTATTCGCGAGCAAACAGCGCATCGGAAGCAGCAACACTACCCGAAACCTGTCCTTGCGCATTTATCAGTTTCAATTCCATTACGCACCTGCTTTCTTAACGCTATGGCGAACAACAACATCGCTGTTTACAGCACCGGGAACGGCGCCTTTAACCAACAGCAGGTTGCGTTCTACATCAACGCGGACGATTTCCAAATGCTGAACAGTGGATTTGGTATTGCCATACTGACCAGCCATGCGCTTACCGGGGAACACGCGACCGGGGTCTTGCGCCATACCGATAGAACCTGGAACACGATGCGAACGGGAGTTACCGTGAGAAGTACGTTGCGCGCCGAAATTGTGGCGTTTAATCGTACCGGAGAAGCCTTTACCTTTTGATGTACCGGTCACATCTACCAACTGACCTGCGCTGAACAGTTCAACGGTAACGCTGTCGCCGGCCTTCAATTCGGCAGCTTTTTCTTCAGAAACAACAAATTCATGCAGACCGCGGCCAGCCTCAACACCTGCTTTCGCAAAATGACCGGCTTGCGCTTTGTTTACATGGCTTGTTTTTTTCTCACCAAAGGTAACTTGTACGGCAGTATAGCCGTCAGTTTCTTTGGATTTTACTTGTGTAACGCGGTTAGCAGACATTTCCAACACGGTTACAGGGATAGATTCGCCCTGCTCCGTGAAGACACGTGTCATACCAACTTTGCGTCCAACCAGACCTAAAGTCATGATTTTTTCCTTGTAATTAAAGGGATTGCTTACGATTGAGCAATCTTATGGACATAAAAAACAAACTTAACCCATGGGGTTAAGCCGCGCAATATACCACACTTTCATAGAAACACTCAACAAAAACTTTGAATGTTAATGTGTTTTTGTGGCATTTCCGATGTCGCAGCCACTGCAGGCTGCTTTTCACTCAACTGAAAAAGCAGCCTGCACCCTATTCGGGGTCAAAACCGCTGGCATCAATACGGCCGATTTCGGTTCGATTTTTATAATCGAACATGGCCGCTTCGTCGCCGAAATCAAGCATATAGCGCGTGCCTTGGTCGGTGGAGAAATACCACGCCAAATATCGGTTGCCTTGGTATTCGACAAAATCGCCCGCATTGATGCTGACAAACTCCAAACCAAATGCCTGGCACAGCGCATCAATCAGCTTGGCATAACGCGACCGTGCGGCTTTGGCAGCCGCTTTGCGCTCTTCCAAATTCGGGATGGCGGCAACCAAATCTGCGACAATCCTCTGCCATTCTTCTTCGTCCTGCACGCAGTGTATGTCCGGGTGGTGTTTCAGCCATTGGCCGTTATGGTCAATCAAATTTTCCTGTTTGTCCAAATCAAAGAAATCGTCGCTCACTTGGTTCAAAATGTCGCGTGTTTCGTTTTCGCCGAAATATTCGCCGTTCAAAAAGGCTTCCATTTGCGCTTCGTCAAACTGTTGCAGGCTGCTTATGGCGCGGCGGAACAAATCCAGATTTTGCTCTGCACCCATTGCGGCCAAGCCCTGCTCCACCAGCGCAAAAATCCGTCCGTTCGCACCGGTGTTGTAAACAAATTGGGAAAACCCGCCGTTATGGACTTGGGCGTGATAATAATCCACATAATAGCTTTGCAGCGACGCGGGATGGATTTCGTCCTCATTCAAATATTCGTTCAACAAAGCATTGAGCAGGTCGATATTGGAACTTACGATTTCATATTCATCTTCATCGTCAAACGATTGTTGGGAAACGTAGATTTTCAGGTTCTGCGCCATAACGGAATCCTTGTGGGCAAAAAGAATTTAAAAATGCAGGCTGCTTTTGCGTTTCAGGCAGCCTGCACGCCGTTTTGCCGACTTGCAGGCTGCCTGAAAACAGCTTCAACTTTTACCGAACATGGTAATTCGGCGCTTCTTTGGTAATCTGCACATCATGCACATGCGATTCGCTCATGCCGGCAGACGTGATTTCCACAAATTCCGCCTTCTCGTGCATATCCGCAATCGTGGCGCAACCCAGATAGCCCATACTGGAACGCAGGCCGCCCACCAGCTGGTGGATGATGTTGATAATCGGGCCTTTGTGCGGCACGCGGCCTTCAATGCCTTCGGGAACGTATTTTTCCGTGTTGTCCGTTTTCTCTTGGAAATAGCGGTCGGACGAACCTTGGCTCATCGCGCCGAGCGAACCCATGCCGCGATAGGATTTGTAGGCGCGGCCTTGATACAGCTCGATTTCGCCCGGCGCCTCGTCCGTGCCCGCAAACATGCCGCCCAACATCACGCAGTCCGCGCCCGCCGCCAAAGCTTTGGCAATGTCGCCCGAAAAGCGGATGCCGCCGTCGGCAATCACGGAAACGCCGCTGCCTCTTAAGGCTTCGGACACGTTGTGTACGGCGGTCAGTTGCGGCACGCCCACGCCGGCAATAATGCGCGTTGTGCAAATCGAACCCGGGCCGATGCCCACTTTCACCGCGTCCGCACCCGCCGCCGCCAAATCACGTGCCGCCGCCGCCGTGGCAATGTTGCCGCCGATAACCTGCACTTCAGGGAAATTCTGTTTCACCCATCTCACGCGGTCAATCACGCCTTGGCTGTGGCCGTGCGCCGTATCGACCACAATCACGTCCACGCCGGCTTCCACCAAAGCTTTTACGCGCTCTTCCGTGTCCGCGCCCGTGCCGACTGCCGCGCCCACGCGCAAACGGCCTTCTTCGTCTTTGTTCGCATTCGGGAATTCGGTATTTTTAACGATGTCTTTCACCGTAATCAGGCCTTTGAGCTCGTCTTTCTCGTTCAACACCAGCACGCGCTCGATTTTGTGTTTGTGCATTACTTCGCGCGCTTCCTCAATGCCGGTGCCGACCGGAACGGAAATCAGTTTTTCGCGCGGTGTCATAATCGCAGACACGGGCAAATCCAAACGCGTTTCAAAACGCAAATCGCGGTTGGTCACGATGCCGACAACCTTGCCGTCCTGCACCACGGGCAGCCCCGACATTTTGCGTTTGCGCTGCGAACGCTCCGCCAGAAGTTCGCCGATGAGTTTGTCGGGCGACACGGTTACGGGGTCTTTCACAATGCCGCTTTCGTGGCGTTTCACCTTGCGCACGGCCAAAGCCTGCTGCTCGGGCGTCATATTTTTGTGGATGATGCCGATGCCGCCTTCCTGCGCCATGGAAATCGCCAGACGCGCTTCGGTTACCGTGTCCATCGCGGCGGACAACAGCGGCAGGTTCAATGTGATTTTCTTGGTGAGCGGAGTTTTGAGCGAGACATCGCGGGGGAGAACTTGAGAATGGGCGGGGACGAGCAGAACGTCGTCGAAAGTATAGCCTTTTTCGATAATACGCATTTTGGAGACACCTTTTGCTGGGTTTCGTTAAAATGCACGCGATTGTAGCATAATTGTCGGATTAAGGCATTAGCCGAACGCTTTTTTCATGACATATAAAAAGGAACACATTATAATGACTTATCTTCGCATCAATAATATGAAGGAAACCGTATGAAAAAAGTAATTGCAGCCGGCGTATTGGCATTATTGGCTGGCACAGCCTTTGCGGCGGAAACTGAAGTATTCAACTGGCGTTCGCGCAGCGGTCATAATGTGTATTCGGACACTCCGAACCAAATGCAGATGGGCCGCTCCAACGTGATCAATATCCGCACAGGCACTGTGATTCCGCCTACGCCGAAAGCTACTCCGATGGAAAACATGTCGCCAACAGAGCAGCAGGCAATTGCGAACCAGCGCATTGTCGAGCAAAACCGTAAGATCGAAGAAGAAAATGCAAAACGCGAGCAGGAAGCCAAAACGCAAAACTGTAACGCGGCACGCATGAACTTGGATACGGTGCAAAAATCCAATGCCCGCAACAAAGACCAGTTGATTCCGCGCTATCAGGCAGACATCAGCAAATACTGCAACTAAGCTCCGCGCTAAATCTTTGCAAAAAGCAGCCTGCACTTTCTTTTTTGGTGCAGGCTGCTTTTTTCCGCACCGCAAAACCATTAAAATTGACCTTTTCCATCAGCCATTAGGAAGCCATACATCATGAACCGGAACGAAACCTTATTTGAACGCGCCAAAAAAATCATCCCCGCCGGTGTCAATTCGCCTGTCCGCGCCTTCGGCAGCGTGGGTGGCACGCCGCGCTTTATCCGTCGCGCGCAAGGACCATTCGTGTGGGACGAAAACGGCACGCAATACATTGACTTTGTCGGTTCGTGGGGCACGGGCATTGTCGGACACGCACACCCCGAAGTGGTGGGAGCTGTGCGTGAGGCCGCGATGGACGGTTTGTCGTTTGGCGCGCCCACGGAAGCCGAAATCCTCATTGCCGAAGAAATCGCCAAAATCGTGCCCAGCGTCGAACGCTTGCGCCTAGTATCGTCCGGCACGGAAGCCACCATGACTGCCATCCGTCTGGCGCGCGGCTACACGGGGCGCGACAAAATCATCAAATTCGAAGGCTGCTATCACGGCCACTCCGACAGCCTGCTGGTCAAAGCCGGTTCGGGCCTGCTCACCTTCGGCAATCCCAGTTCCGCAGGCGTTCCCGCCGATTTGACACAACACACCATCGTCCTGCCGTATAACGACGTTGACGCATTGAAACAAGCCTTTGACGAATTCCCCGGCCAAATTGCCGGCGTGATTTTGGAACCCATCGCGGGCAATATGAACTTGGTGCGTGCCAGCGCGGAATTCGTCCAAGCCCTGCGGCAAACCACCGCACAGCACGGCGCAGTGCTGATTTACGACGAGGTGATGACAGGCTTCCGCGTGGCGTTGGGCGGCGCGCAATCGCTGCACGGCATCACGCCCGACATGACTACGATGGGCAAAGTCATCGGCGGAGGGATGCCCGTGGCAGCCGTGGGCGGCAAAAAAGAAATCATGGACTGCATTTCGCCTTTGGGCGGCGTGTATCAGGCGGGCACGCTGTCGGGCAATCCCGTGGCCGTGGCGGCCGGCTTGAAAACGCTGGAAATCATCCAACGCCCCGGTTTCTACGAACAGCTGTCCGCGCGCACGACGCAACTGGTACAAGGCCTGAGCCAAGCGGCCAAGCAGGCAGGACTCACCTTCTGCGCCGACAGCGAGGGCGGCATGTTCGGCCTGTATTTCGCCAGCCAATGCCCGCAAACCTACGCCGACATGGCCGCTTCCAACACCGACGGCTTCAAAGCCTTCTTCCACGGCATGTTGGACAGCGGCGTGGCATTCGGCCCGTCGGCATACGAAGCGGGATTCGTCTCCGCCGCCCACACGTCTGAATTGATTGAACAGGCAGTCGCTGCCGCCCAACCCGTGTTTGCGCAAATGGCGCGGTAAATCGACAACCAAAAGCAGCCTGCACTTTGAAACACCACCCAATGTGCAGGCTGCTTCTGCATTTCGCGCTATAATCCTCCCAACACCTTTCAAAGCAATACCCTATGAATATTTTTTACGAAGAAAGCGGACACTTCAAAGCAGCCTGCATCGTCCAAAAAAACGACAGCACCTACCAGGCGGACACGCAACACGGCAAGCGCGTGAAAATCAAAGCCGCCAATGTATTTCTGGAATTTGACGGCGACATGGACGCGTTTATGCAAAACGCGCAGGACGAAGCCGCCGCCATCGACACCAGATTGCTGTGGGAATGCGTCGGCACGGACGAATTCACATTCCGCGAAGCCGCGCAGGAATATTTCGGCAGCGAACCCAAAGCCGTGCAGTTGGCCGCCACGCTGATGGCGCTTTATGCCGCACCCATGTATTTCCACAAAAAAAGCAAAGGCGTGTTCAAAGCCGCGCCCGCCGAAATCCTGCAACAAGCATTGGCCGCCATTGAACGCAAAGCGCAGCAAGAGGCGCAAATTGCAGCGTGGGCAGACGAGCTGGTCGCAGGCAGGCTGCCCGACGCAGTGGCCGCCGACCTGCCGCACATCCTGCACCAGCCCGACAAACAATCCCTGCCCTACAAAGCCTTCCAAAAAGCGGCCGACCGCCTGAAAATGTCGGCATACGAATTGGCCAAACACACCGGCGGCGTGTCTTCGCTGCCCGAATACCTGTTGCAGCGCTTCTGCGTCAAACACTTCCCGAACGGCACACAAGCCCCCAAAATCGCGCTGCAAAAGCAGCCTGCAGATTTACCGACAGCCGATGTGCAGGCGTTTTCGATTGACGACGCGGCCACCACCGAAGTGGACGACGCATTGTCGGTGCAGGATTTGGGCAACGGCGTGAAGCGCGTCGGCATCCACATTGCCGCACCGTCTTTGGCCATCGAACCCGACAGCAGCATCGAGCAACTGGTTTTCGAACGCTGGAGCACGGTCTATTTCCCCGCAGGAAAAATCACCATGCTGCCGGACAACTGGATTGGCGCGTATAGCCTGGACGAAGGCAAAACCGTGCCCGCGTTCAGCATTTATTTCGACGTGGACGCGGAATGGCGGCTGTCCGAACCGGTGAGCCGGATTGAAATGGTGCCGATTGCCGCCAATCTGCGCATCCAGCACATCGAACCGTTTTTCAACAGCGAAACCGGCACGGGCAGCACAGACCATCCACAGTTCCCGTATCACGCCGAATGCCTGTACCTGCTGCAACTGGCCTACGAGCAGCAAAAAAAACGCGACCGGTTGGACGACCCGGCCGCCCCGAAAAAATACGATTACAGCATCGACTTCGACGCGGACGGCAAAGTCGTGATTGTGCGCCGCGAACGCGGTTCGCCCATCGACACGCTGGTGAGCGAAATGATGATTCTGGCCAATACCGCGTGGGCGGAAATGCTGCACAACCACGGTCTGGCGGGGATTTTCCGCGTGCAGCCGAGCGGGCGCGTGCGGATGTCCACACACTCCGAACCGCACATCGGCATGAATGTGGCGCATTACGGCTGGTTCACTTCGCCGCTGCGCCGCGCCTGCGACTACATCAACCAAAAGCAATTGCAAAGCCTGCTGCAAGAAGGCGTTGCGCCGCGTTTCGGCAACAAAGACAGCGGCCTGTTTGCGGCGCTGGGGCAGTTTGAGAGCGCATATACGGCCTACCGCGAATTTCAGGACACGATGGAGCATTACTGGGCGCGCGTTTGGCTGCAACAGGAAAACGTGCGCGAAATCACGGCGGTGGTGCTGAAAGACGACTTGGTGCGCCTGAACGGGCTGCCGCTCACCGCACGCGCCACAGGTATTCCGTTTGAAGTGGCGCCGAAGTCGGTCGTGAAGCTGGCAGTGTCCGACATCGACCCGGAACAACAGTCGGTGGCGTTGAAATATGTGTCAGTCGTCCCCAATACCATTGCGGCATCCAATACAGAAGACGATGCGGCAGCCGAAGCCGATTGATGGGGTGCAGGCTGCTTTTGGAGACTGAAAAAGCAGCCTGCACATTGGTTCGCCGCTGCAAAACACCCAAGGAAGAAATATGCGAATCCGTTTGAACCAGAATTCTTTATTGTCTTTCATCCAGCAACAAGTGGAAGAACGGCAGGCCTTTACCCTGTTGCTGGGACTGACCTCTTGGCTGCGCGCCGGCGGCAAAAAGAAAGCGGCCGGCCGGATGGCGGAACTGGTGCAGCTTTGCCGCGAAAACCCCGATTTGTGCGGCAGAACCGCTTCTTTGCTGTGCCAATGGCTGTGCAGCCTGCGCCTGTATCCGCTGTTCATCAGCGTGGGCATTTTTGCGCGGCAAGGCTTTGTGCGCGAATTGAACGAGCGCATTTACGAACATATCAACCCTGCCTACAAAGACAGCAACAATTTGCGCGACGTGTTTTTCCGCCTGTTCAGCAAAGACAGCGACAGCGTGTGGATGCAGACCATCCCCGATTCGGACTGGCTGACCCTGTTTGCCCTGCTGCGCCGCCACACGCCCGAACAAGAACGCCAAACCGTGCACAACCATTTGCGCCACGAAGGTTTCCACGCCATTGAAATGCTGTCGATTTGGGTGGCTGCCGAAGCCCTCGAACCCGATTTGGTGCGGCTCGACCCGAACCTGCTCAACCGCGACTCGCCTTTTGTGGCGCTGCAACGCGAAGTGGCTTCGTGGATTTTCGCCCATTTCCACCAAACGCCGTTTGACGACAGCCACCTGCATGTGATGTTGGCGCAATGCCGTTCGCAAGTGGACACCTTGCGCAAAAAAGGCGGCGCGGCGGGCGCAGGTTCGTCTTTGCGCGTGGCGCACCTGCTCGAACGCCTGCAACAAACGCTCGACCGCATCACCCTGCTGCTGAACGTGTTCGCCCCCGCCCAGATACCGCCCAGCTGCGTGCTGAAACTGGCCGGCGTTCTGGCCTATTCCGCCGCCGAACAGCACAGCGTGAAGCGGCTTTGGAAACGCAGCGTGCGGATGCTTTCGCGCAGCATCACCCAAAACACCAGCGACCACGGCGAACACTACATTGCCCGTTCGCGCAAAGAATATTGGGGCATTTTATACAGCGCCGCTGGCGGCGGCGTGCTGATTGCACTGATGTCGCTGTTCAAACTCTATCTGGGCAAACAAATCGAAAATAATTTCTTATACAGCCTGATTTCCGGCCTGAATTACGGCCTGGGCTTCATGCTGATTTTCATGCTCGGCTTCACCGTGGCGACCAAGCAGCCTGCAATGACCGCTTCGCGCTTTGCCGCCGCCGTGGAAGAAACCGACAAAGGCCCAGTGGTACAGCAGAAACTCGCACAGTTGCTGGTGGACGTATTGCGCTCGCAGATTGCCGCCGTGGCAGGCAACGTGTTGGTCGCCATCAGCGTGGCCATGATAGTTGCGCTGGTCTATGACGCCACCCACGCTTTCCCCCTGCTCAACAAAACCGAAGTCGGGGCGCAGCTTGATGCCGTCAATCCCCTGAAAGCCACCTTGTGGTATGCCGCCATTGCCGGCGTGTGGCTGTTTTGCTCGGGGATTATTTCAGGCTATTTCGACAACCGCTGCAACTACCTGAACCTGCGGATGCGCCTGCGCCACCACCCCGTATTGAAAATGCTGCTGCCGCAAACCCTGCGCGGCAAGCTGGCCGATTATTGGCACAACAACTACGGCACGCTGATGGGCAACCTGTGCTTCGGTATGCTGCTGGGCATGACCGGCTTCATCGGCCACGCGCTGGATTTGCCGTTCGACATCCGCCACGTCGCATTTTCGTCCGCCAACGTGGGCTATGCCGCCGTGTCGGGCAGCATCGGCATTCTGGTTTTCCTGCAAAGCGTGTTCTTCGTGCTGCTCATCGGCATGGTGAACCTTGTGGTCAGCTTCTCGATTACACTGTGGGTGGCGCTGCGTTCACGCGAAACCAAAATCGACGGCTGGTGGCAAATCATCCGCTACGCATGGTTGCAAGTGAAACAAAACCCGCGCTCGCTTTTCCTGCCGCCGCAAGAGAACACGAAAAACGCACCTGCCGCCGAGAGCGATGCAGAAAAATAATCCGCTGTTGCTAAAGCAGCCTGCACTTTAATTTTGCAAAGTGCAGGCTGCTTTTTAATATTTTGAACCATGCAGCCATTCCAAGCCCATCGGGAATTCGGTGCAGGCATCAGCACGAAAACAAATGGAACAGCCTGAATTTCTGCTGCGCTGTGGAATATGGTAACAAAAAAGCAGCCTGCACTTTGGGAAACTGAGTGTGCAGGCTGCTTTTGCGTTACCCATACCGCTTCTGCTTTATCAGCAGGCACGCGGCCACCACCAGCGCGGGCAGCGCCAGAATCATGAAAATCACCGTGTAATCCAGTTTCCATGCCAGCAGCTGTCCCGTCAGGAATGTGCCAGCAATCGCGCCGAAGCGGCCGATGCCCAGCATCCACGACACGCCGGTCGAGCGGCATTCCACGGGGTAGAACTGGGCGGCGAGCGCGGGCAGGGATGCCTGCATGGTGTTATAAACCACCCCGGCGAACAATATCACGCCGGCCAATGCTGCCACGCCCTGCGCCATCGCCCAGCCAATCATGGCCACGGAAGCGGCGGAAAGCAGCGCCAGCAGGGCAATCAGTTTGTTGCCGTTGAATTTGTCCATCAGATAACCGCTGGCCACCGCGCCCAAGCCGCCGAGCGCGAACAATCCGGAAACGCGCGCACCCAGTTCGGCCGACATGTTCGCTTCTTTGAACAAAATGGGCAGCCAGTTGATCAGCGCATAAAAAATAATCAGACCGAAAAAATACGACAACCACAACAATACCGAACCTGCGCGGAAATATGCACCCAGCACCATCCCTATCGGGCTGCCCTGCCCTGCGGCAGAAGGCTGCGGCACTTCCGCCGAAAACCGCGCGTTGTCCAAATCCGCATTCGGGTTAATGCGCAGCAACAAACGGCGGATTTGCGCGGCGGGTTTCTGCTTGGCAGCCAGATACACTGCCGAACGCGGCATCAAGAACACCATCTGCACGCCCAAAGCCAGTGGCACCAAACCGCACCACAACAACGCCGTGCGCCAGCCGTGTTCGGGAATGATCCACGCGGCGAAAAATCCGCCTGCCGCCGCACCGAGCGGAAAGCCACAATACATGGTGTTCACGATCATGGCGCGTTTGCGGGTGGGGCAATATTCGCTCAACAGCGTTACCGCATTGGGCATGGCCGCGCCCAAACCCAAGCCGGTGATAAAGCGCAAAACGCCCATTTCCCACAAATTACCCGCAAAGGCGGATGCGGTGCAGAATCCGGAAAATATCAGCACGGACACGGTCAGCACCGGTTTCCGCCCGAATTTGTCGGCCAACGGTCCCGATGTAACCGCGCCCACGGCCAAGCCGAACAATGCCGCGCTCAATACGGGCGCAAGGTCTTGTTTGCCGATACCCCAGTCGTCCGACAGGCTGGGCGCGATATAGCCGATGGCGGCGGTGTCCATGCCGTCAAAAAAAGCCACCAAGAAGCAGGCCAGAAAAATCAGCCATTGAAACGGGGAAATGCGGTTGTCGTCCAAAAAATTCTGTATGCGGATGGTTTTTTCCATAAATTGCGTTGCCTGACTACTTTAGGGGCGCACATCATACCGTATTTGCACGTCAAAAGCAGCCTGCACCCGAAAACAAAAAGTGCAGGCTGCTTTTTATCGCGTTATACTTCTCCTTTTGATTTGAAGAAGATTACTATGCGGTTACACCACAAAACCATACCGCTGGCCATGGCGGTTCTGGGCGCGGCAGGCGTGTGCGCTTCGTTATTTTCGCAATATGTGCTGGACATGAACCCTTGCGTGATGTGCATTCAGCAGCGCATGGCGTTGGCGGGGATTTTTGCTGTGGCATTGCTTTCGTTGCTGCTGCCCACGCGGAAACCCGGCGCGCGCACCTTGGCCGCTGTGCTGGTTTCCGCGCCGGCCGCTTTCGGTTTGTATATTGCCGTCAAGCAAATCCATTTGCAGTCGCTGCCGCTGATGGAGCAGCCTTCCTGCGGTGCGCCGTGGACATTCCGCCTGCGCGATGCGCCGCTGTTCGACTGGTACGAATGGTTTATCCGCGGCTCGGGCGCGTGCGGCGAAGTGTATTATTTTTTCGGCGTGCCGCTGCCGGTTTGGGGCGCATTGTTCTTTGCCGCCGCGCTACTCATCACATGGGGCGTGTGGTGGAAAAGCCGCGCCGTCCGATAAAAGCAGCCTGCACTTTTTAAAACTAGGAGACACTCATGCAAAACACCGTTAATGTCGATGCGGACGAAATTGAAAAATTCAGCCGCCTGGCCGCCAAATGGTGGGACAAATACGGCGAATTCAAACCGCTGCACGACATCAACCCCCTGCGTTTGGACTATATCGACCGCAACGCCCGATTAGCAGGCAAAACCGTGGTCGATGTGGGCTGCGGCGGCGGCATTTTGAGCGAAAGCATGGCATTGCGCGGTGCCGAAAGCGTGCTGGGCGTGGACATGGCGGAACTGTCGCTGCAAACGGCTGCCGCACACGCGCAAACGCACGGCGTGGGCAATGTGCAGTACCGCTGCATCAGCGTGGAAGATTTGGCCGCCGAAATGCCGCATTCGTTCGACATTGTGAGCTGCATGGAAATGCTGGAACACGTTCCCGACCCCGCGTCCGTCATCCGCGCCTGCGCCAAGCTCGCCAAGCCCGACGGCTGGGTGTTTTTCTCCACCATCAACCGCAACGCCACGTCCTACCTCCACGCCATTTTGGGTGCGGAATACATTCTAAACCTCGTTCCCAAAGGCACGCACACCTGGCAGAAATTCATCACGCCGGCCGAATTGGCGCGCATGGCACGGCAGGCCGGACTGGACATTACCGACACGCAAGGCATGGGATACAACCCGTTGACACGGAACTATTTTCTGGGCGACAAAGTGGATGTGAACTATCTGCTGGCCTGCCGCCCCGCCGCATAAACGTCCTGCCGAAAGCAGCCTGCACTTCTGTTTTCCACGTGCAGGCTGCTTTTTCCGCCGCCACGTCCAATACAAAGGAAACCCGTGCTCGTATTTTTAGACTTCGACGGCGTGCTGCACCCGTTCCCCTGCCATTATGCGCTGCATTTCTGCCAACGCGACCTGCTGGAAGGCTTTTTCAGGCAGCCTGCACAGGCCGATGCCCGCTTCGTCATCAGTTCCACATGGCGCAACCACTACCCTTTGGACGAACTGCGCCGCTGGTTCAGCCCGAATTTCCGCAACCGCATCATCGGCTGCACGCCGAAATTGGACAGTATTGCCTGGGAAGGCAGCCGCGAACGCGAAATCCAAGCATGGCGGCAACAACACGGCAGCCTGCACGAAGCATGGATTGCGCTGGACGACATGCCGCCATTTTTCGAACCCGAATGCGATAATGTTTATTTCTGCGATGCGTCCACCGGATTTGCCGAAAAAGACTGCGCCGCGCTGACCGAACACATCGCCCGAATCCGCCCACGTTACGGCCACACATCATGAGAATCCTGCTTTATCTTGCCGGCACGCTGCTGTGGCTGGCCTTGGTGTACACGCTCACCGTTGCATTGGCGCGCGCCGCCAAAACGCGCACTGTCCGCATCGCCCTGCTGCATTATTCATGGCAAAAGCAGCCTGCACATTTTATTTCGGCCGTCCTGGTGCTGGCGGTGTTTTGGCTGGGGCTGGTCGGCTGGTGGCTGAACGGCATTTGGAACCTGTTTGAAAAAATCACCCACGGATAACCCATGCCCGACACCAAACCTGAATTCAACCTGGAAATCTTCCTCAAATCGCTGCCCAATGCCGCCGGTGTGTACCGCATGATTGCCGCGGACGACAGCGTTTTATATGTCGGCAAGGCGGTGAACCTGAAACGCCGCGTCTCCAGCTATTTCCAAAAAACCGACCATTCGCCGCGCATCAAGCTGATGATTAAGCAGATTGCGCGGGTGGAAATTACGCTGACGCGCAATGAAGCCGAAGCGCTGATTTTGGAAAACAACCTGATTAAGTCTTTGTCGCCCAAATACAATATCCTGTTTCGGGACGACAAGTCTTATCCGTATTTGATGATGAGCGGGCACGAATTTCCGCAGCTGGCCTATTTTCGCGGCACGCCCAAAAAGCCGAACCAATATTTCGGCCCCTATCCGAACGGCTATGCGGTGCGCGACAGCATTGAAATCCTGCAAAAAGTGTTTCGGCTGCGCACCTGCGAAGACAGCGTGTTCGCCCACCGCGACCGCCCGTGCCTGCTTGCGCAAATCAACCGCTGCTCCGCGCCGTGCATGGGCGCGGTGTCGCCCGAAGAATACGGCGAACAGGTCCGCCATGCGGTGGCGTTTTTGAACGGCAAAACCGCGCATTTGATGAAGGATTTGGAACAAAAAATGTTGCAGGCTGCCGAAACGTTGGATTTTGAAGCAGCCGCCAAATGGCGCGACCAGATTCAGGCGCTGGGCACCATGCAGTCCAAACAGTTCATCGACAGCAAAAACCTGAACCAGCCGCAGGATATCGACATTGTGGCGGTGGCCGAAGCGGGCGGCAGCGTGTGCCTGCATTGGGTGAGCATCCGCGGCGGCCGCCATGTAGGCGACAAAAGTTTCTTCCCCGACACGCGCTACGACCCCGAGCCGAACGCGCAGGATTATGCGGAAGCCTTTGTGGCACAACATTATCTGGGCAAACCCAAACCGGATATTTTGCTAAGCAATTTCGCGTTGCCCGAAGCATTGCAGGCTGCTTTGAACAGCGAACATCCGCGCGCCATGCAGTTTCCAAAAGCCGAAAAGGGCGAGCGCAAAGTGTGGTTGAACATGGCGGTGAAGAATGCGGAACACGCGCTGGCGCAGCACCAACTGCAAAACAGCCGGCAAACCGAACGCGTGGAACAGCTGGCGGAACTTATCGGTTTACCCGCCAACGAATTGCGCCGCTTGGAATGTTTCGATATCAGCCACACGCAGGGCGAAGCGGCCATTGCATCCTGCGTGGTGTACGATGATTTTGCCATGCAGCCGAGCCAGTACCGCCGATACAATATCAACACGGCAAAGGCGGGCGATGATTATGCCGCCATGCGCGAAGTGCTGACTCGGCGTTACGGCAAAATGGCGCGCGCGGCAGCCGATGGCGAACCTGTGCGCCTGCCCGATGCGGTGCTGATTGACGGCGGCATGGGGCAAATCGGCGTGGCGGTGAGCGTGTGGGAAGAGCTTGGCTGGACGATTCCGCTGGTCGGCATTGCCAAAGGCGTGGAGCGCAAAGCGGGGCTGGAAGAGCTGATTCTGCCGTTTAAAAACGAACGTTTCAGAGTACCGCCCAACACGCCCGCGCTACACCTGCTGCAAACCATCCGCGATGAAAGCCACCGCTTCGCCATCACCGGCATGCGTGCCAAGCGCGACAAGGCGCGGATTACATCTTCACTGAACGATATTGCCGGCGTGGGCGCCAAACGGAAAGCCGCCCTGCTGATGCGTTTTGGCGGTTTGCGTGGGGTGCAGGCTGCTTCTGTGGAAGATTTGGCGCAAGTTGAAGGGATTAGCCGCGCATTGGCCGAAAAGATTTATGATTATTTTCACAGCTAAAAAAAGTGCAGGCTGCTTTTTATCCCACCAAAAGCAGCCTGCACATAACAAAAACAGCCATCTCGAAAGATGGCTGTTTTAAATATAGGGAGGGAAATTACACTTTAGCGGCGGCGGCCACTTCGGCAGCGTAATCCACCACTTTTTTCTCAATGCCGTCGCCTACTTTATAGCGGACAAAGCTTAAGATTTCAGTGCCGTTTTCTTTGGCAAATTGTGCCACGGTTTGGTCCGGGTTCATCACGAATGACTGACCATTCAAAGACACTTCTGCCAAGAATTTTTTAATGCGGCCTTCTACCATTTTGGCAGCAATTTCGGCAGGTTTGCCGGAAGCAACCGCTTGTTCGGTGTAAATGTGGCGTTCTTTTTCCACCAACGCTGCATCCACTTGGTCTTCACGGACACATTGCGGTTTCGCCGCAACAATGTGCATGCCGATTTTACGGGCCACATCTTCCGAGCCGGTATATTCAACCAATACGCCTTCATTTGCCAAAGCGCCGTGGATGTATGCCACCAAGTTGCTGTTGCCGGAAGCTTCGATAATTTGGAAACGGCGTACAGACATGTTTTCGCCCAATTTGGCAATCACTGCTTTACGCTCTTCCTCAACCAACGCATTCAGTTCTTCCACGGTTGCAGGTTTTTTAGCCACTACGGTTTTCGCTACAGAATTCGCAAATGCCACAAAACCAACGTCTTTTGCCACGAAGTCAGTTTCGCAGTTCACTTCTACCAGTGCACCGGTTTTGCCTTCAATCGCAAATGCCAACACACCTTCAGCAGCCGTACGGCCTGCCAATTTACCGGCTTTCGCACCTGATTTAATGCGCAAGATTTCTTCAGCTTTTTCAAAATTACCTTCAGCTTCCACCAAAGCTTTTTTGCATTCCATCATGCCCAAGCCTGTTGCCGCACGCAAATCGGCAACCATTTTTGCAGTAATTTCTGCCATAGTGTTCTCCAATAAATTCAATCATTTAAAACAAGCTGCCGGAAATATTTCGGGCAGCCTGCACATTTCAAACTATTATTCAGCCGCTTTTGCCGCTGCCACAGTTTCCGCTACTGCTTGGTTTTTGCCTTCCAAAACAGCATCGGCAATACCGCGGCAGTACAAACGAATTGCTTTTGCAGAGTCGTCATTGCCAGGAATAATGTGTTTTACCAAATCAGGGCTGTTGTTAGAGTCAACAACGGCAATCACTGGAATACCCAATTTTGCAGCTTCCACCAAAGTACCATGTTGGTAACCTGTGTCAATCACGAAAATCGCATCAGGCAAACCTTTCATGTCTTTGATACCGCCCAAAGAACGTTCCAGTTTTTCCACTTCACGAGTCATATCCAACAATTCTTTTTTGTTATAGCCGCTGGTTTCAGCATTAGCCAAAACAGCTGCTTTTTCTTCCAAGCGTTTGATAGACTGCTTAACCGTTTTATAGTTTGTCAACATGCCGCCCAACCAGCGATGGTCAACATAAGGCATGCCTGCACGTTGCGCCTCTTCTTTAATGATATCGCGTGCTTGACGTTTGGTACCAACAAACAAAACAGTACCTTTGTTCGCCACCAAACGACGAACAACTTCTTGCGCCTCTTGGAACAATGGAACAGTTTTTTCCAAGTTAATAATGTGAATTTTATTACGCACGCCAAAAATGTATTGAGCCATTTTTGGGTTCCAGTAACGAGTTTGGTGACCGAAATGCACGCCGGCTTCGATCATTTGGCGCATAGTAATTTGAGACATATTTTTTCCTTTAAGGGTTAAAAGCATAACATTTTGACCAAAACTTATTAAAAATAAGCACCCTTGAGTAAAATGCGAGCAGTGTAAATTAAAAAAAGCTTCCTAAACATAGAAAGCTTTTCCATTATAATTAATTTTCAACAAAATAACAAGATTATTTCGTTGCAGGCTGCGGTTTTGCAGGCGTTGCCGGTTTGGGTGCTGCTGCAGCACCATTTCCTACTGTCGCCTGCGCACGGAATTTGTTAATCGTTGCCTCTTTAATTCCCGGTACTTTAGCCAAATCATCTACAGATTTGAATGGGCCATTTTTCTCACGATACTCAACAATCGCACGTGCCTTTGCAGGACCAATGCCAGCTAATTGTTTATCCAGCTCATCTACAGTTGCTGTATTAACATTCACAGCCGCAAAACTCAATGCCGCACAACCGATAGAAAACAAAGAAAATAATACTTTTTTCAACATAACAACTCCTTTAAAAAATTTCAATTAGAAGATTTTCGCAGCATACAGTATTGCTCAAATATTTTCAAGCACTTTTCCAATAAAATCCCCCCTGGACTGTATGCAGGGGGGATCTAAATAAGGGTTTGGCGATGACCTACTTTCGCATAGGGACTATACTATCATCGGCGCTGGTT
>ERZ772807.123-NODE-123-length-50402-cov-3.879337_pt1 | contig 50402 bp, 42 predicted proteins | sample MGYA00511472_ERZ772807 | MGnify/ENA primary metagenome ERZ772807 (study PRJEB29015, sample SAMEA2737947) | human oral metagenome | biome: human oral; feature: human-associated habitat; material: dental | place: China | collected 2039 ... | reverse complement strand
TGGTCACAAACCTGACTTGTCCTATCGTAAAGGCCGGTATGAGCAAGGAAGATGCTCGCAAGAATCCTCGTGCCACACGTGAAGATATGAAGAAATTCATTGAAGGAGACTTGAATAATGCTGAGCAAAACATTGACAAGCTGACCGACACACGCGATAAAACCCTGCCCGACAAGGCCTGTGTCTATGGTTTGAAAGCCCGGCTCTATATGTGGGTCGAGGATTATGCCAAGGCTGAGGATTATGCAAAGAAGGCCATTGCTGCTGCAAAGGTGACTCCTGTGACTAAAGCTGTTGCCTTGAACCCGACAACAGGTTTCAATACGACCGCTCCTTGGATGTGGGGTTCTAACCAGACTGCAGACGCTGCAACGGTGAAGACAGGTATTCTTAACTGGACCTCATGGATGTCAAACGAAACAACGTTCGGTTATAATGGTGCAGGCGCTGTGCATTGTATGATAGGAAAGGAACTCTATGACCGCATCAGTGATACCGACTGGCGTAAACTTTATTGGAAAGCCCCGGCTTCCAGCCCTTTGGCCGGCCAAGTTCCCTACTTAAAGGCTTCTTACAGGACAGCACTATCGACCTATGCTTCCATTAAGTTCCGTCCGGGTCAAGGTAACGACGGCGAGTCTTCCGTTGCTGCGGCCTGTGCCTATCCTTTGATGCGCGTCGAAGAGATGTATTTCATCGAAGCCGAGGCTGCAGCCCAGCAGAATAAGCTTGCCGATGCAAAGACGGTTTTGAACAATATCATGCAGACACGTGATGCAAACTACAATTGCCTACTCACGGACAAAGATGCTATTATTGAAGAGATTGTATTCCAGAAGCGCGTAGAACTTTGGGGTGAAGGACAGAGTTTCTTCGATATCAAACGTCTGAACTACTCTGTCAAACGTGGTTACGCAGACACAAACTTCTATGAACTCGGCCGTTACAACACCAACGGGCGGCCGGCTTGGATGAACCTCTGTATTGTTATAACCGAGGAAAACAACAACAGTGCGGTCAAAGGCTATAACAATCCTGACCCCTCGAGTCGTTATACTCCTTACATTAAATAAGTATTTCATAAAGGAAAAGGAAATGAAAAAGATACTGAAATATTCATTCGCAGTATTGCTCGGCTTGTGTATTGCAAGCTTAAGCGCCTGCTCAGACGATTATAAGTATGAACCGGCACCATCTGATACAGGTGGCAACGCATACTTGGTTGCACCAAAGTCTGATACTGTTAAGTTTACAGAAGATCAGGCTCAAAAGCTCATTGTGCGCGTGGCTCGTGCCAACTCAGCCGGGACGCAGACGATTGCCTTGTCAAGTGATAATAAACTCTTCAATGCACCGACTGATGTGAAGTTTGCTGCCGGAGAAAAGGCCAAGGACGTTGAGGTAACTTTCAATATGCCCGCAGGAAAATTAGAAAAGGTAAATATTGCCGTGGCCTCAAAAGACGCCTTTATCTACGGTCTGTCGGAGGTAACGGTTGCTTTGGGTATGCTTGGTAAACAGCCAAACCTGATTGTGCGCTCATACAGTACCAACTATGTACTGTTGGCTGACGCAAAAAACGGTTACGACTACGACATCAAGTTTACGATTGACGAGAAAGGCGTGGTGACTGTTCCGGCCCAACCCGCTTGGAAGCATTCAAAATATGGAAAGGTTTGGGTGTGTGGCAATGAAAAAGACGATGCGAAGGTCACTGCAGATGGTGTCAATGGCTCCGGTATTGCTGGAACCTACGATGAGAGCACAAAGATGGCCACGCTGAAGTTGATACATGCCGTGCCCAATGTGGGAGGAGCGTTCGGCACCAAGACCGACTATATCTTATTCCCGTAGACGCAAAATCCTCTGATATAACGAAAGACCGGACAGGCTTGTCTTGTCCGGTTCTTTTTTATATGTAAAAAGTTTTATTTCGTTTCTATCAAACAACACACCAATTCTAATGAGAAAGTTTTTACTCTTATCTTCTCTTTTCTTGCTGTCGGTGGGGATTCAGGCTGCCGACCGTAGTTTGTTGCAGAAGCGTCAGGCCGCATTGCAGGCACTGCGTGGCCTTGAAGCCTCGGGGCAGACACGTACAACCAGTTCGGCTACCGACTTGAAAGTTCTATCCGAGAACAAGGTGCTGACCGTCATGGGCTCAGAGGCAGGCTTTGCCATCATTGCCAACGATGATGTTTTCCCTGCAGTCATCGGCTATTCCAAGGACTCCTATAATGTGGAGAACAATACATCTTTGCGTTGGTTTGTTAATGCGGCAACCGCTTCGATGAGTAATTACCTTGCAGAAGGGAAGAAATATGCCCCGGTCATTCCTACCGGAACATTCAAAACGGCGGTGAGTCCGATTGTGAAGACCGTGTGGAGCCAGTCGAAGCCCTATAACAATGACTGCCCGCATTTGTCGGGAACGACACCTTATCCCACGGGCTGCGTGGCAACGGCATTGTCACAGATTATGAAGCACTACAATTATCCAGCCAAAGGTATCGGTAAAGGCACGTTGAGCGTCGTGGTCAACGGTAGCAGTACGATCATCTCGGCCGACTTTGGCAACACCACCTACGATTGGAAGAACATGCTCAATGACTATGATGCGGTAACTTATAATTCCGTGCAGGCCAAAGCGGTCTCAACGCTGATGGTACAATGTGGCATTGCTGTCAGCATGGAATATACGCCGAGCGGATCGGGAGCCTATTCCAACGAGGCCCGCCATGGTCTGATCAAGAACTTCGGCTATAATGCCGGTATCAACCTGCTTTATCGCAATTATTATTCCACATTGCAGTGGATGACCATCATCTATAAGGAACTGAACGCTGGCCGACCGTTGTATTATACGGGCTCGGACAAAACCGAAGGTGGGCATGCTTTTGTGATTGACGGTTATAACGAACAGGGCTTCGTCCATGTGAACTGGGGTTGGGGCGCCAAAGGAGGCAACGGCTATTACGACATTGCGCTGTTGAATCCACAGGGTTATTCCTTCAAAGAGGGGCAGGACATGCTCGTGGGCGTCTCCCCAAACAAGGTAATGGACTATCATTCACATATTATTAGCGATGAGGGATTCTCTGCGATGAAGTTCGGACCGATGTTGAACGTCAATGCCGGAACCATGTACAACTTGACCGGTGAGAGCTTCACGGGCGAGGTTGCCATCGTGCTTCAGAACAACACGACGACAAAGGTGTTGAAGAAGAACTTTGTCGCAAGAGTTGCCAATCTCCACTCCGTAGGCGAGCTCAGTGATATGATTACGTTGCCGACGGGACTTGCTGACGGAACCTACCGACTGTTTGTCGGTACGAAGTCCGCCGAGCATCATGAGACGGAATGGCAACTCGTGCGCCGGGCGAAAGGAGCTGCCAACAGCTACAAGGTTGTCATTGCAGGCGGTGCTCTTCAAAGTATCGACGGCGGTACAGGAGACGATGGTTGGACGACGACAGGTATTAATGTGGTCAAGGTAGCCGATGCTTTTGCGCCCGTCACCGTCTACGACCTGCAAGGGCACCGGCTACTCAGTGTTCCCGCAGCTCAATTCAACGCGGACGCACTCCCAGTGCATGGCGTGTTCATCGTCAAGCAAGGTGATAAAAGTCATAAGATTGTGAGATAAGCACCTGAAAGAAGCATTTTCAAACACAAGCCCTCGCTGCACTGCAACGGGGGCTTTTCATTTCTGTGGCTACCAATAGATGTACTTTTCAACAAGAATAAAGATTTTTTATAATCGTGAATTTCCAACGAATTTGCTGGAAATTGGATTTTTTTCCTTTGTAATTCATTGATAATTACGTATGTAAGCGTTTCAATATCACTTATATCGTAATTTTATTTCATTGCTATTTCTCTGTCGTTCGGTTAATGGAACTCCCTCGAACCTCGCCTTGGAATCATAAACTTGCCACTTTTGCATCGCAAACTTGTGGTTTACGACCGGTTAACTTATGATTTTCCGATTGCAGTGCTACAGCTTTGTCTCCAAAAGATAAAAAGAGAGCGTTAGGAATGGAAGCAAGAAAGTTAGTTGAAGGCGCCTTTTCTTGCATTATTGTTGTATAAATCCGAAATTTGCGTGTTGTTTGAAACAAATATTACTATATTTGCATTAAAATGAAAGTTTTTTACCCGAAAAAGCTTGCATATCAATTATACATTTCTTAACTTTGCATTCGATATTTTCAATCATAAGCAAGTCGTATCGGTGCTTGGTAGCAGTCGGACGGCTGATGTAATTTACAAATTTTAAAGAGAGAGATTTATGGAGAAGAGACTTTTGATGTTTCTTGCCGGTCTGTTCCTAAGCGTCGGAGCGGCCGTTGCACAGATGCAAGTGACGGGAACCGTGGTTTCGAGCGAAGACGGCGAGCCCATTGTCGGTGCTTCGGTCATGGTGGCTGGAACAAAGACGGGCACGTCGACCGATGTCGATGGTAAGTTCGGCTTAAGTGTACAAGCAGGCAGCAAGCTCGTGGTGACTTATCTGGGCATGCGACCGAAGACGGTCACGGCATCGGGTAACATGAAAATCAAATTAGACCCCGATAACCGTGTACTCGACGAGGTAGTCGTTACGGCCATGGGCATCACACGCGAGAAGAAGGCCCTCGGTTATGCCTCGCAAGTGCTCGATGCCAAGGACTTGAACACATCGGGAACATCGTCATTGGCCAGTGCCATGCAGGGAAAGTTGACGGGTGTTGACATTCGTACCTCCTCAGGAGCACCGGGTGCGTCGGCCCAAATCGTCATTCGCGGGGCGCGTTCCTTCGATGGTAACAACACACCGCTCTATGTTGTTGATGGCATGCCGATTTCTTCTACGCCCGATTTTGATACGGAAGACTCTGTCAAGGGGGCCGACAACGCCAGCCGAACGATTGACTTGAACCCCGATGACATTGCAAGTATCAACGTGTTAAAGGGACAGGCGGCATCAGCTCTCTATGGTATTCGTGCTTCGAACGGCGTGATTTTGATTACTACGAAGCGGGGTAGCAAGGCATCGGCCAAGCCCGTCATCACGTTTTCGACTGATTTGAGCGCGCAAACTGTCAGCCGTAAGTTCGAACGGCAGACAGTTTACGCACAAGGTGCAGACGGAACGAACTACAATCCGAATAACTCCATGTCGTGGGGTCCGAAGATTGCCGACCTACCCAACGACCCTAAATACGGCGGGAACGTCAACAACACATACACCAACGGCGACCTCACGTCACATGCCGGCATGTATTACAACCCGAAGTATGCAGCGGCCGGTCTGAGTGGCTGGGCCAAGCCCGAGACCCATGATAACGTGGGCGACTTCTTCAGGACAGGCTTCACCCAAAACTCCACTTTCAACATCTCGCAACGCAAGAACGATGTGAGCTATTCGTTCAGCATCAGCGATACATATCAGAACGGTATCATCCCTTCGACGGGTATGACGCGGACCGGTGCACGCGGTGCTGTGGATTGGAAAGTGGACGATAGGTGGAAGGCAGGCTTCTCTGCCAACTATAGCTCCGTGAAAGTGAAGGCTGCACCGGGTGCCAACAGCGGCATCATCAACGTGGTCTATTCCGCTCCGGCCGAATACGACCTCAAAGGCACGCCCTATCACGCGCCGGGAAAGCCCACTTCGCAAATTCTCTTCCGCAGCACGAACTTCAACAATCCCTATTGGTGGGCGGCCAACGACGAGTTCTCGCAGCACACGAACCGCGTCTTTGGCAATGCCTATGCGGAATTTACCCCGAAACTGAACTGGGGCGACCGCTACCACCTTGTCTTCCGCGAGCAGGCTGGGCTCGACACATACACCAGTAACAATGCCACTGTTGCCGAACTTGGCTCTGCTTACAACACAAAAGGCGAGGTGGAGAACTACGGAAAACAGAACAACATCTTCAATAACCTGCTCACTGCCAACTTCACGGCTAAGTGGGGAGCCGACAGGGAGTGGGATTTTGGGTTGGTACTTGGCAACGAGTTCAACCACGAATACCATCGCATTTGGGACTACGACGGCTCCGGTCTGGCCTTTTATGGGCAACCCACCATCGCCAACACGGCCTCGGTAGACGCTCATGAGGAGTATCATGAGCAGGAACGCACTGTGGGTTTCTTCGGTCAGGCATCGCTCTCGTGGCAGGATATGCTCTATCTGACCGTCACGGGCCGCAACGACATGATCTCATCTATGCCGCGTGGCAACCGTTCGTTCTTCTATCCGTCGGTCTCTTTGGGCTGGATATTCACCGAACTTCCACCGCTGAAAGAGCATCCGCTGCTTTCTTACGGTAAACTCCGCTTGTCTTATGCACAAGTGGGGCAGGCCGGCCGGTTCTATAACAACTATATGTATGTCCCGGCCTACGGTAGTGGCATGTATATCTACACGCCGATAAGCTACCCTCTTGGTGGTGCAAGGGGCTATGCGCCCTATTACGTGAAGTTCGATGAGAACCTCAAGCCACAGAACACGTCGAACTGGGAGACAGGTATCGACCTTGCACTCTTCAAAAGCCGTGTGAAACTGGAATATACGCTGAGCTATCAAGACGTGAAGGACCAGATTTTCGACGTCCCGACCGCAGGCTCAAGCGGCTATCAGGCTCTCCGTACCAATGCCGGCCGCATGACGACGTGGTCACATGAGTTCGCTTTGAACGCAACACTCCTCGACCATGCCGACTACAGCCTTGACCTCGGCCTCAATTTCACGAAGGTGACCAACAAAGTGAAGGAACTTGCCCACGGTGTTGAGAGCATCATGCTCGGTGGTTTCGTCGAACCGCAGATCCGTGCACAGGCAGGTTACACCTATCCCAACATTTATGGCAAGGCTTTCAAGCGCACAAAAGACGGTAGTCTGCTGCTCCGTAATGGTCTTCCGCAGGCCACTTCCGCCAGTGTCAACCTTGGTGAGTGTGCGCCCGACTTCAACATGGGTTTCAATCTCCATGCACGTTACAAGAAAGTCTCACTTTCAGCAACAATGGATTGGCAGAAAGGGGGCTGCATGTATAACGGAACGCTGCTGACAATGAACTTTTTCGGTGCCTCCAAGGAGTCGCTCCCTTATCATGAAGGAACGATGGTTGCCGAAGGAATCAACGAGGCAACCGGGCTGAAGAATACCGTTGAAGTGAGCAAACAGGATTATTATCAGGCTTACAACGATGTGACTGAAGCCGGCATCTTCGACACAAGCTATCTCAAGTTGCGCGATGTGACCTTGAGTTATCAGTTCCCTAAGTTTGCAGGTATTGACCTTTCAGTCTATGGTTTCGCCCGCAATGTCCTCCTTTGGGCTAAGATGCCGAACCTCGATCCAGAGAGTTCGCAGGGTAACGGCAATATGAGTGGCTACTTCGAACGCTACTCCGTACCTAACACTTCAAGTTTCGGTGGTGGCTTTAAACTCACATTCTAAGCACCGACTAACATTTGATAAACATAAAGAGCATTGATTATGAAAATGAAATATATATTTGGTGTGGCCCTGACTTCAGTGATGTTTGCCTCTTGTTCTGAAGATATCATGGATCATATCAATAAAGACGAGGCACACCCGAGCATCAATATCAACGCCAAACTCCAGCTGACGGATGCTGAAGTAGCGACAGTCTATAGCACGCTCTGTGGCAACTATGCCTGGTATGTCAGTTCTTATACCGAGCAACTCTTCGGTACCGGCAACAACCAATTACGCATGGTGGAGAAACGAAACCTATCGGAAGTGGCCGGAAGTGCAGTGTTTGAAAACGAATGGAACAGCACTTACCTCAATCTCAACAATCTCCGTCTGATGCATAACAAATGTCAGGAGGGTGGAGTTAATGCCAAGGAATATAATCTTTTGGGCGTAACTCAGACGCTTGAAGCTGTCAACTGGGCCACTTTGACCGACCTTCATGGCGACATTCCCTATAAGGAATGCTTCGTAACTTCCAATCCTCAGATTGACAAACAGAAAGTAGTTTACGACCGTGTCTTTGAACTTCTCGACAGCGCACAAATCAACTTTGCCCGCGGAACCGATGATTTCAGCGCGAATGATATTATCTATAGCGGTAAAGTTGCTAAGTGGGCAGCATTTGCCCACGCGCTGAAAGCCCGCTATCTGCTGCGTACCTATGGGGTAAACAAGACCACGGCACAGCTCCAGAAGGTTGTTGCCGAGGCACAGGCTGCCATCAGTGGCGGTTTTGAAGGCTGCGAATTAGCTGTGTTCAACGGTCAGACTGCCGACAACTCTTGGTATGCTTACGCTCAAAGTCGTGAGTACACAGGTTGTTCGTCAACGGTGGAGAAGCTGATGAGTGAGCGCAACGACCCACGCGAACCTATTTACAACTACAACAAATTCGGCAAGAATGTGGTTGCAAATCCTGGAGATGACGACTTAGCTTCAGAGACAGAGTATGTCAATTGGCCTGCTTATTTGGACAATGGTGCTGCTCCTTTGCACATGATGAGCAGTTCAGAGCTTTATTTCATCCTTGCCGAAGCGCAGGCACGTTTAGGTACAGACGCCAAGACTGCATTCGAAAAGGGAGTTACCGCCTCTATAAAAGACTTCTATGCTGCCGGTGGAAGCGTCATCGAAGCAAGCATTACCGATGCTCAGATTACGAATTATCTGACTTCAATCAATGCTCGTTTCACGGCAAATCCCTTGAATGAGATCCTCATTCAGAAGTATATTGCACAGACACGTGACGAGCAATTGGAGACCTATAACGACATCCGCCGTTGCCGTTACATTGACGGCAGCTATCCGGTCACCATGACCAACCCTAACAATACGTCGGGAGGTGCCAACCGTTGGCCGCTCTGTCTGCCTTATGGTGACAGCGATGTGAAGTCTAATCCAAACGTGACTGCAGCCTTTGGCAGTGGCAATGATGCCGGAATGTATGTCTTCACGAAGCGCGTGTGGTGGGCAGGTGGCGAATGATCTGCAGCTTATGGCTTCGTGACGAAGCGCACAAAATAGACGAAAGACATAGTCCACGTGTGGATTATTAAATTTCTCTCTCGCTTTGGGGCTGGCTTTTGCCAGCCCTTTTTGCCTGTAATCAGAAAATAGTGTTACCTTTGCAAAGCGATAATATACAAGGTAAAAAGATGAAAAGATTTGTAGGATTAATTCTGTTATTCATTTCTGTTGCGGCACAGGCACAGTTGGCAAATGCCGTGACAGACAACCACTGGGTGGGCACTTGGGCTACAGCGCAGCAGCCTGTAGTAAAGAGTTTCATGCCTTATAACAATAACATGAGCGGTCGTTCGGTGCGACAGATTGTAAAAGTCTCGATAGGTGGCAAGCAGCTTCGGCTTGAGTTGAGCAACGAACTCTCGCGTGAACCGCTCGTTATCCGCTCGGTCTACATCGCACATGCTGCCGACAGCTTCGTTATTGTGCCCTCCACGGCGAAGTATCTCACGTTTGGTGGCCGTTACAACACCGTCATTCCGGCGGGCAAGGCCGCTTTCAGTGATGCGTTGAACTTCGATCTGCAACCGTTGGAAAAGCTTGCCATTACCATTAATTATACCAAGGCTCCCGCCGTCCCTACGGTTCACATGGGATCCCGAACGACGAGTTATATTCTGCGGGGCGTTTCAAATCCCAAGACGAATTTTGCCAAGTCGTTCCGTGAAGACCATTGGTTTAACATCTCGGCCATTGATGTTTATGACCTCACAGCCAAGAGTATAGCCATCATCGGCAATTCCATCACCGATGGAAAGAACTCAACCAACAACGCACAAAACCGCTGGCCGGACATTCTTTCAGAGGTTTTGCAGAAGAAACAAGGCGTGACCGACGTCGGAGTTCTTAATCTCGGCATCGGCAACAACCGTGTAACGATGAAGGGAGGCTTTGGGTTTATGGCTCGCGAACGCTTCAATCGGGATGTCCTTTCACAGCGAGGTGTGCGTGCGGTTGTTATCTTTGAGGGCGTAAATGACATCGGAGCAGCAGCTTTCGGCCAAAGCGAAACCGTGGCAAACGACCTTATTCAAGCCTATGAAGAGATGATACGCAAGGCCAAGGAGCGCAATCTGCGCGTCTATCTCGGCACGATTACGCCATTCAAGGGGGCCGGCTATTATTCTGCTTTCCATGAAGCGGCCCGCCAAACTGTAAATCAATGGATACGCAGTCAGCGTGATAAGGTCGACGGCATTCTTGATTTCGATGAGCTGCTTCGCGATCCTAACGACCCCGAACGCCTGCAGAAGCATTGGCAGAGCGATTGGTTGCACCCCAATCCCGAAGGATATCGTGCCATGGGAGAATATGCGGCAGGGGTGATAACGTGTCGTTAGTCAGTGCTTCTTCCCTTGGGGAGTACTGGAATTGGTTTTTAGTTATTTATTTTTACAAATGCTTTCGCATAGCTTGCGTATTCAAAAAACATTTTATGTCGGGCCGAAATACGCGAGTTTTGAGCCTTTTAAGTAACATGTTGGCTATCAGGTTGTTATGCAATACCAGTCGTTTTCAGGTCTGAAATCATGTTGATTTTATTGCTGTTTTGACGCATATTGTATCGTGTTTTGCCTCACTTTGCATGCTGTCTTGATGCAGAAGACGTGGTGTTTTGATGCAGATTGCAAGCCAAAGTGATGCAGGTTGGAGGATAATGTGTCAGAAACGGCATTGCTTTTTGATTTGAAAGGCGCGATTTGGGCTTGTTTATGCGCTTTCTTTTTCTAAAAGGTAACTTCTGAAAGAGGCCTTTTTTGACCAATAAAATTTACAAAAGAGAGGCGTTTGTCGGGATGTTTCAAGCAGCGTTGTGTGGAGATTGGAGAGACAAGACAGGCAGAAAGAATACAGCTTCAGGCTGGGGATGCACCGCAGACTTCATCACTTTGGGTGCACATCAGTATGTTTTTGTCAGCCAACATCAAGTTGATGACGAAAAAAAACGGGCCGTTCTTCTTTGTAATCTCACTCGTTTGCAGTAACTTTGCAGCATACAGGAAACAGAATTTTAAGTTTATATAAGTTATGGCAAAGAAAGCGTTATTGATGATTCTCGATGGATGGGGAATCGGAAAGCATGGTAAGGGTGATGTTATCTATAATACTCCGACACCTTATTTAGATTATCTGAATGCAGTTTCTGCACATTCTCAGCTTCAGGCTTCAGGCGAAAACGTAGGTCTTCCCCATGGACAGATGGGTAATTCTGAAGTTGGTCACCTCAATATCGGTGCCGGCCGAGTGGTTTATCAGGACTTGGTGAAGATCAATAAAGCCTGCGAAAGCGGTGACATCTTGAAGAACCCAGGCATTGTTGAAGCTTATTCTTATGCCCAAAAGACGGGCAAGAAGCTCCACTTGATGGGCTTAACTTCAACGGGAGGTGTGCACTCTTCACTCAATCATCTCTTCAAGTTGATAGAGATAGGTAAGGAATATCAGCTCAAAGATGTATATGTGCATTGCTTCATGGATGGGCGAGATACCGACCCAAGAAGCGGCAAGGGCTTCATTGAAGACGTAGAGGAATGCTGCCAGAAGAATGGTGCTCACATCGCAAGTATCATTGGCCGGTTCTATGCAATGGACCGAGATAAACGCTGGAACCGCGTGAAAGAGGCTTATGATTTGCTTGTGAAGGGCGAAGGAAAACAGGCCGATGACTTGGTTAAAGCCATGCAGGAGAGTTACGACGAGGGCGTGACCGATGAGTTTATCAAGGCAATCAACAACAGCAAAGTCAACGGAACGATTGAAGAAGGCGATGTCGTTATCTTCATTAACTACCGTAATGACCGTGCAAAGGAGCTGACGGAAGTGCTTACTCAGCAGGATCTGCCGGAAGAAGGTATGACGACTGTGAAGGGTTTGAAGTATTATTGTATGACACCATACGACCCGAATTTCAAGGATGTAAAGGTGCTCTTCCCGAAGGAAAACGTGCAAGATACACTCGGAGAATACCTTTCCCGATTAGGTAAGAAGCAGCTTCATACGGCCGAAACAGAGAAGTATGCCCATGTAACTTTCTTCTTTAATGGCGGTCGTGAGGAGCCTTTTGAGGGCGAAGATCGTATTCTTGTGGCTTCTCCTAAAGTAGCTACGTATGACTTAAAGCCGGAAATGAGTGCCTTTGAGGTTAAGGATAAGCTTGTCGGTGCTATCAACACACAGGAGTATGACTTTATTGTTGTCAACTTTGCCAACGGTGATATGGTGGGTCATACAGGTGTATATCATGCTATTGCAAAGGCAGTCTGGGCCATTGACCACTGTGTGGAAGAGGTCGTTGAGACAGCTAAAACCAACGGTTATGAGGTGATTATCATTGCTGATCACGGTAATGCTGACAATGCAATCAACGAAGATGGCACACCAAACACTGCTCACTCGCTGAACCCCGTGCCGTTTATTTACGTGACAGATAATAACTCTGCCACCGTGAAAGATGGGCGTTTGGCCGATGTTGCTCCGTCAATTTTGCACATCATGGGCTTGGAACAGCCTGCTGACATGACGGGAGAATGCTTGATATCTGACAATAAATAAATGCGCAATGGTAAAGATTGAAGAGAGTTGGAAGCCCTATCTTGGCGCGGAATTCGATAAACCCTATTTCGTGAACTTAACCAAATTGGTGCGCGAAGAGTATCTGCATACCACGTGTTATCCGCCGGGAAAGCTGATTTTCAACGCCTTCAACCTTTGCCCTTTCCATAAAGTGAAGGTGGTAATCATAGGCCAAGACCCTTATCATGAGCCTGGTCAAGCCATGGGTTTGAGCTTTTCTGTGCCCGAAGGTGTAGTGATGCCCCCTTCACTTATCAATATCTTTAAGGAGATTGAAATGGATCTTGGCAAGCCGATGCCGCGAAATGGAGATCTCACACGATGGGCCGAGCAGGGCGTTCTGCTCTTGAATGCCACGCTGACTGTGCGTGCTCATCAGGCCAACAGTCATCAACGATTGGGCTGGACTACGTTTACCGATGCTGCAATCAAGGCTTTGAGCGATCATCGTGAAGGCCTTGTTTTCATGCTTTGGGGTGGATTTGCCCGCAGTAAAAAGTATCTGATAGACCAAAACCGACATCTTGTTTTGGAGTCTGTTCATCCTTCTCCGCTCTCCGCTAACCGTGGAGGATGGTTTGGAAATCATCAGTTTTCAAGATGTAATGAATACTTAAGAGGTAGGGGAGAACAGGAAATAGAGTGGTAAGAAACCCCTCCCCAGCCTTCTCCTCGGGGGAGGAAGTGCAGGCTTATAGCCCATTTTATCATACTTCGAATGTCTGATGTGGACATTTTCTGTCATGGCTGAACCGGCCAATTACTGCAAACAACATTATGAATAAAGAGGATTTGCATATTATACAGGTGGGAAACGTGTTGGTTTCTCCCGACATTATTACCGAGAAGTTCTGTTGTGATTTGGAGAAATGCAAGGGAGTTTGTTGCATAGAAGGCGATGCCGGAGCACCTGTTACACTTGATGAAATCGGTGGAATTGAGGATGCTTTAGACACCATTTGGGGCGATATGAGTGCTTCGGCACAGGCTGTTGTCGACAGACAAGGCGTGGCCTACACGGATATTGAAGGCGATTTGGTGACGAGTATTGTAGGAGGTAAGGATTGTGTTTTTACTTGTTATGAGGGCGATTGTTGTCTTTGTGCACTCGAACGTGCCTACCGTGACGGGCAGACACGCTTCATAAAGCCTATTTCCTGCGCCCTTTATCCAATACGTGCCAAGGAGTTTGGCCATGGACTTGTAGGCATAAACTATCATAAGTGGAAGATATGTAATGATGCAGTAGCAAAGGGTGAAGCCCTCAATCTTCCTGTTTATAAATTCTTGAAAGGCCCACTTATCCGGCGTTTTGGCGAAGAATGGTATGCAGAACTGTGTGAGGCAGCTGAAGAGATAGAACAACTGATAGCGGAATAACAGCCTTCTCATATCCTTTTTCGGGCAAGGAGAGTAGATGATTGTAGTCTTCTAAATTATAGAATAGGGTTGTTTTTGCAACCCTTTTTGCTTTTCTTCCTTTTGTTCTTTTGTCTTCTTACCTTTTAATTCTTTTATTTTCTATTGCTTTCTGTATTGTGAAGGCGACATGCCTACATGGTCTTTAAAGTATTTTCCCATGAAACTTTGGTTCGGAAAATTCAGTTCAATAGCAATCTCTTTGATGCTTTTTGCAGTGCTTTTCAGCATGACGCGCAGTTCGTGTATCGTGTAATAGTCAATCCATTCATTGGGAGTACGGTGGCTGATAGCCTTTACAGCCTCTGAAAGATACTTCGGAGTAATGTTCAACTGCTTGGCATACCAACCCACACGACGTTCAGAACGGAAGTGGTTTTCAACGAGTTTGACATAATCAAAGAATATCTTTTCAAGACGGGAAGAGTGGTGTTTATCGTTCTTCTGAATGCGATAGATTGCATTACTGAGGTCGTAAATGAGGGCTTGAAGCAGTAGTTTCACAGTCTCTACACGAAAAAGATGCGCTTTGTTGTCTAACTTTTGCTTGATGATGCTAAAGTAGTTGGCCACTGTGTTGACTTCATCGGTCTCAAGTTCACATACAGGATGGTTTCTTGCAAATAGGAAAAGCGAAGACAATTCGTGTACATTCAATATCACTTCTCGATAGAAGTTCTTCGACATAATGATGCCAATACCCTTGAAATCTGCACTCAAACTATAGTTGTCTGTGACGTCTCCGGGGGTGACGATAAGGATGTCTTTGGGCAGAACAACATAGTCGATGGTATTTAAAGAGTATTTTCCGACCCCTGAAGTGCACATGCCGAAAAACAGAAAGTCAAGTCTTCCCGGTTCATTAGAACGGGGTAAGTCTGCGATGTTATTGACTAAAAGGAGGTCTTCATCAATATGGCTTCCCTTGTTAGTCTCGAGTAAAAAGCCGATAGTTAGTTCTTTCATAAGTGGTCTATATAGTTAAAATGGTGTTATAAAAAGAAGAACAAAAGAGGTTATAACCGTCATTTTCACAAGGAAAAAGACTTGACTAATGCCAACTTATGTGCGGGTAGGGAGCGGTTTCTATACCTTCAACACGCTGGATTTGGCTGTTTTTAAAATGTTGGTCGCCTGTAATCCAAACGTTTCTGAACGTTCGTCGGGTGAATTTCCGATAGGCTTGTTCGTCCATTTCTCCGCTGCATTGATAGCCTAATCCATTGATGTTGAGACGTTCTTTCATGTTAGCATCACGCAGCGTTACACGCACATAGCCATGAAACCCAGTATTGAATTCATAGCAGACGGTATCGCCTTCAACGACATAATAAGTGGGTGTGATAATCTTCGTGACGCGTTCGGCTGTGTAAGCCACCCTGCGATAGTCTGTCTTCCGGCTGTTGTCAGCTGCTAAACTCACTGCTCCTTGCCAGCAGGCCGGTGCAAAATCAGCAGCATTCCATTGCGTCTGACTGTAGTCGGGGGCATGAAATATCTCGTCATATGTGGTGTCAAGCCGCACATTTGCCTTGCGACAAAGCCAGTTACTGTCTGAAACGAGGCTGAAAGGGCGGTTTTCTGCATCTCTTCCATAATAGGAGATAGCTACTTGGCGAGGCTGAATATGAGGATATGAAGGGCTATACCACACGGCAATCGTGTTGCTGTCGGGGCGAAGAAAGCGTGTAATATCGAAGCAAAGGCTGATAGGTCGGTCGTTAAAAGCTTGCTTGCGGAAAGGCATTCTGACGTCAGTCGACACATTATAACCGTTCACATAGAGATCAAAATAGCCTGTTGTGACAACTTCAAGCATGGCAAACTGTGGTCTCCCCTCGCAGAGATAGGTTTGCCGAAACCATATCTGTGCGGTAGAGTCTACGTCAGGATAGCCTATCCAATGGGGCTGAAAGCGTTGTGCCTGCAAGCTGATGGCCTGTAGAAAAAGCATGAAACCTAATATCCATTTTGTCATATCTGAAATTAAAAATCCCCCTCCTGCATGGAGGAGAGGGATATATGGCTTGTTAATCAGTAACAGATTTTATGCATCAATGTTAGCATATGTGGCGTTCTGCTCAATGAATTCGCGTCTCGGTTCAACGTCATCACCCATCAACATGGAGAAGATTTCGTCGGCTTCAGCAGCATTCTGTATGGTTACCTGCTTCAAGAGGCGCGACTTCGGATCCATGGTTGTCTCCCAAAGCTGCTCGGGATTCATCTCTCCCAAACCTTTGTAGCGCTGTGTGTGCAGGCTCTTGTCGTCTTCTTTTCCTTCAACATACTTGTCAATGAAAGCCTGACGCTGCTGCTCCGTGTAGCAATATTCACTCGCTTTCTTATAGGTACACTTGTACAATGGAGGTGTAGCGATGTAGAGATGTCCGTCTTCAATGACCTTCGGCATAAAGCGATAGAAGAGTGTCATGATGAGAGTGTCGATGTGAGAACCGTCGACATCGGCATCGGTCATAATGATAATCTTGTCATATCTCAGTTTGTCGATATTGGCTTCGCGGTCATCTTCGCCCTCAACACCAAAGCGGACGCCGATGCTCTGAATGATATTCATGACCGACTCGGCTTCGAAAACACGATGCCATTGCACCTTTTCTACGTTCAAAATCTTACCTCGAAGCGGCAGAATTGCCTGTGTGTAACGGTCGCGACCTTGCTTGGCAGAGCCTCCCGCAGAGTCTCCCTCGACGAGGAATATCTCGCATTCTTTCGGGTCTTTATTAGAGCAATCGGCCAGTTTCCCAGGCAAACCGCCACCTGTCATCACGCTCTTTCGCTGTACACTTTCACGTGCCTTGCGAGCTGCAATGCGTGCTGTTGCGGCTAAAACCACCTTTTCACAAATCTTCTTTGCCTCGATAGGATGCTCTTCTAAATAGTTTGACAGGGCCTCACCAACGGCTTGTTGCACGGCTCCTGATACCTCGCTGTTGCCCAATTTGGTCTTTGTCTGCCCCTCAAACTGCGGTTCTGCCACCTTAATGGATATCACAGCAGTGAGTCCTTCACGGAAGTCTTCGCCGGCAATCTCTATCTTTGCCTTCTCAATCTGCTTGGCAATGGTAGGTTCTGCATCGGCATAAGTCTTCAAAGTACGGGTCAGTGCGGCGCGGAAACCGGTCAGATGAGTACCTCCTTCAATCGTATTGATGTTGTTGACATAGCTGTGAATGTTCTCCGAATAGTCGGTGTTGTACATGATAGCCACTTCAATTGGAATGCCTTGCTTCTCTGTTTTCAGGTAAATCACATCGTCGAAGAGATGTGTGCGGTGGCGATCTACGTAGCGAACAAACTCTTTCAGTCCGTCTTTTGCATGGAAAACTTCCTGTCGGGTCTTGCCTTCTTCATTGGGACGGAGGTCAGTAAGCGTAATGCGTATACCCGCATTGAGGTATGCAAGCTCACGCATTCGGCTGGCAACGATGTCCCATTTGTAGGTCGTTGTAGTGAAAACAGTCGGGTCCGGCCAGAATTGTTGGCGGGTTCCACGCTTAGTTGTTTCCCCAACTACTTTGACCGGATAGAGCGGTTTGCCTTTTTCGTATTCCTGTTGATATATCTTTCCATCTCTGAAAACCTGCGAAAGCATGTGCGAAGATAGTGCATTCACGCAGCTTACACCCACACCATGCAGACCACCGCTGACCTTGTAAGAGCCTTTATCGAACTTACCGCCGGCATGAAGTACGGTCATCACGACCTCAAGAGCCGACTTATGAAGTTTCTTATGCTCATCAACAGGGATGCCACGACCGTTATCTTCAACGGTAACGGAGCCGTCTTCATTGAGCGTAATCTCAACATCTGTGCAGTAACCTGCCATAGCTTCATCGATAGAGTTATCCACTGTCTCGTTGATAAGATGATGAAGTCCCTTCTCACTGATGTCGCCAATGTACATGGCCGGACGCTTACGAACAGCCTCAAGCCCTTCAAGGACTTGGATATTCGAGGCAGAATAATTTGCCTCGGAGTTTTGATTTTCTGCCATTTCCTTCAAAAATGTGATTTAATTGCAAAGATACTAAAAAAGATAGAGACTGCGAAACTTTTATACGCTAAAATACATTAATGTGAAAGGGCTTTGCAGTTGATTCTCAAGAAGAAAGGAATAGTATGGAAATACGTAGGAAAAAAGAGGCTTTTCGGCATGCTCCTGTATCTTGGTCTCATTGCGTTGAACGTGGATGTAATCGTGAGAAAGCTCTGCTTTCCTGTAAAGATTATTGCTTGTTTTTAACATTTCGTGACTGCACCAAATAGAGAAAAAGAAGTGGGAAAACAGAGACTGTTACTCCATTTCGGCGTTCTTGGTGGGCAATTCCGTTCATCATGCGTTGTAACTTGACGCAAAACGCAACGCTGTTTGCATCAAATTGCATGGTAACCTCATGCAGATTGTCACGTAACTTGATGCAAATGACATGGTCTTTTGTTGTTATCTTTTGTTTGAATTTGAATGGTTTTTTGTAACACTTTGATGCTCAATATATTGCAAAAAGACAGAAAGTGGGGTGTGTTTTGGGTGAGGAGATGCTTTGTTCTGAATTTGCAAAGCATTTGAGAGCAATTGTAAACATTCGTGATGAATATTAACACATTATTCGTTTCTTGGGATATGGATGCCAAGGGGATAGTTTCTGCTCTCATCTGCAGACTTCCGGCAGCTTGTCATGTGGGGGGATAAGATGTTGAGATTTCATGATGATGAGCCTGCAAAGTCATTGTGGATATAAACGAATAAGGGTCGCAATTCCCCTAGGAACTACGACCTTTACAGACTCGTAAGTGCTGCTATGATTAGCCGAGCTTGCTGATATGAAGAGCCAAACCAGACTTGATGTTGGCTGCTTTGTTTGCATGTATGATGTTAGTCTTTGCTAACTTATCAAGCATTTTCTGTACTACAGGATACAACTTGACTGCTTCATCCTTGTCAGAGATTGCGCGAAGCTTACGAACAGCATTACGCATTGTCTTGGCATAATACTTATTATGCAGCGTCTTTGTCTTCGTCTGACGGATTCTCTTTACTGATGATTTGTGATTTGCCATCTTCTGTTTACTTCTATTTTATTTTACTTGTAGTCCCTAGCAGAGTCGAACTGCTCTTTAGAGAATGAAAATCTCTCGTCCTAACCGATAGACGAAGGGACCATGAGGCTTATTTTGCGGGTGCAAAGTTAGCGTTATTTTTCGAACTTACCAAACTTTTATTGAAATATTTTGTGATAGATGTTATTTTTTAATCTTTTTGGACTAACTTTGCCACTATGGTGATAAAGACGAAAGCAATAGTGCTGCATGCATTCAAATTCGGCGAAAACAAAATGATGATTGATTTGCTTACCGAGCAACAGGGACGTGTAACGTTTGCTGCACGGATATCAAACTCGCCGAGAGCGAAAGTCAAAAAGCAATACTTCCAGCCTTTTGCCGTGCTCGATGTTGAATATGATTATCGTCAGAAAGCTACGATTCAAACCTTTATTCATGTAGGGATTGCATACCCGTTGGGGTCAATACCTTTTGATTCCTATAAGCTTTCTATCTCGTTTTTCCTTGCCGAACTGACGGCATATGCCACGCGTGACGAACAAACCAATGCGCCTTTGTTCAACTATATCGTTTCAAGTATTGAATGGCTTGACAGCTGTGGCACCACATTTTCCAATTTCCACCTTGTCTATATCGTGCATTTGCTGCGCTTTTTGGGGTTCTATCCCAACCTTGAAGCTTATGAGGAAGGGTGCTATTTTGACATGCGCAGTGGCTGCTATTCATGCACTATGCCCACACATCGCGACTTTCTCGCCCCGTCAGATGCTAATCTTGTAGCCACGTTTTCGCGCATGGATTATGCCAACATGCACCTTTTTAAGATGTCGCATGCCGACAGAAACCGCTTCTGTGAAATCGTTTTGACCTATTACCGCTTGCATATTCCAAAGTTTCCCGAGCTGAAATCGTTGAAAGTGTTAAGGGAGTTGTATTGAAAAAGCAGATGAATGGCGCGATGACAGAAGTCCTCAACCTTTGCTTTGTCTTGTTTTGTGGGTTTGCAAGTCATGAGTGAAGGCGAAGGTTGAAACGTTTTTTGAGGGGATAGGGTAGACGGCTATGCTCCGAAATATGCCTCTAATTCTTTCATGGCGCAACCCTCTTCATTGTTTAAGTCTTTGATGAGTAGCCCCTTCTCGAGCAGCAGGATGCGCGACGATATGTCGGAAACGAAGTTCAGATTGTGGCTCGAAAGAATGACGGTTGCACCTGTTTCCTTGCAGAAAGCGTGTATCGTTTTGGCGATGTTGATTTGAGATGAGGGGTCAAGATAATTGAAAGGCTCGTCTAAAATGAGTATCTGTGGATTGATAAGCATGGCACCAATGATGCCGATCTTTTGTCGGTTGCCCTCTGAAAAGTCGCGGATATACTTCTTGGTACCGAGGATTTCATCGTGCATCAGGGGTGCATAACGGGACAACCGCTCGTCGATTATCTCTTTTGACAAGCCATATACGGTGCCGATAAAAGTGAAGTATTCCTCCGGAGTGTAGAAATCTATCAGGAAACGACCGTCAATAAACGAGCCTGTATATTGTTTCCAAGCCTCGCTTTCGTTTACTTTAATCCCATTACTCATCACAAAACCCTCGTCGGCTTTAATCAAATCGAGGATCAATCGCATGAGCGTAGTCTTGCCGGCACCGTTGTTTCCCACGAGTCCGATAAGCTCTCCGGCGTGTATAGTCAGTTCTTTGATGTCGACAACCGTCTGAGTTCCATACACCTTTTTAAGGTCTTTAATTTCTATATCCATGTTGTTTAATTCATATTTTGTAGTTTATAATTGCCTGATATCGTACAAACGTTTCAGCATCATGTTAAGTTCTTCAGTTCTGTCTCCTCTCCCTTGAAAGGTCATCATACGCTTCTCCCCTTCTTGGGAGGGGTCGGGGGAGGTTTTTATTCCATGAAATCCTCCATTCGTTTGTATTTTATTGCCATGAGACGGTTGGCAACGCGTCGGATAATCGGACGCGAAAGACTTAGCATGATTAGTCCAAGAATAGCCGTAATTCCGTCTATGAGGAGAGGATTTTCAATGAAGAAGATTATGCAAAGGTAGATAGCGATCGGGATTAATATCACGAAACCATAGACATTGACGCTCAAGCTGGCCCCTTGATAATTGAAGAAAGCCGAAGAGAAAAGGTCTATTCGTTTCGAGAAAAGACATGTGGGCATGTACAATATGTTTATTCCCGCACAGAAAATGAATATGGAAAGCAATCTCGTAAAGTGCCAGTTGCCCAAGAATATGCCGGGGACAAGCAAGAGCATTGCTGTCATGTTTAGGAGAAGGAAGAAGCAAAACTTGCGCCAGAGCATGTCGAAAACCGAAATAGGTTTCGTCATCAGGCCATGGAAGAAGTTGCCTTCAATGCCGAAGATCCATTGTCCAAGCATCATGGAAGAGAACATGATAGCCATGAAAAGAAATATTCCGGAGCTGCTGTTCAAGTCGTCATCCCCTTTCATGTTCATGCCCTGGGAGTAAGCTTGCAGTACCATTATCGTCAGAATAAACAGCTCTCCCGTGCGCAGACGCTTCGAACGGAGCAGTGAGATATATTCCATGCTGAAGAGCGATGTGCCTCCAATGCGGCCCACTCTCGTCTGTTGACCCTGCTGTTCATTGTAATGTCTGACATAACAGAGGTAGGCATAGACGGTTACTCCAAAGCCCAAAGTGGCCAAGAACCATGTAATGGCACTGCCGACAGGCCCTAACCAACTCATGAAAAAGACCATGAAGGGCACAGAAAGGCAATAATAGAAGAGCAACATCAACCATAATGGCAGCTTATATTCCCATCCTTGGGCCTTTCGAAGACCTGTAATCATCAGGCCGTCTGCAATGTTCAAGGTCAGCGAAAGCCCGAAAACCAGCAGTGCATAGCCCATAGGCATGAGCATACAAGCAATGATGAAGGCCATAATTGGAATGAACCAATTGAGGTAGTCGATGAGATTGAGCACAAGGAGAAAGCGATGCCACGTGGCTTGTGGTATGGGTTTGGTGCGCAGATAGTCGTCCATTCCGGCAGCATCTGTCTTCAACAGAAACTTCATCAGAAGCTCCATGGGAGAAAACATCATGACAAGTGGAACGATGATAATCTCCATTCCACCCCTCGTGAAGAGCTTACCCAGCTCGCCTCCTGCCTGCCAATAGCCTGCACCCATACCTACAATGATGCACAGCACCATGTAGATGAAGATGCCCATGCGCTTCCAATCAAACGTTCTCTGCTTCTGTATCCACCACAGTTTGAGAAGAATTTTCAGCATATATGATAGCTTTTAATGTTTCAATATCGTGTACTTTCTACATTCCTCTTGCCTTCAAGAGTGCCGAAGTGTCGGGAGATTTCAGACCGGTGAAGTCAGTAAAGGTCTGCATAAGGTCTTTGGTATTGCCTTTACTGAGTACTTTGTCGCGGAAATCCTGGCCTACTTCGGGCTTCAGAGCACCGCGTTGAGCGAAGCAAGAGGCTATGTTGTCGGCCAAAACTTCAGTCCAAAGGTAGCTGTAATAGCCCGCGGCATAGCCTCCTCCCCATACATGATTGAAGTAGGATGTGGCATAACGTGGTGGAATCTGTGTGTCCAAAAGACCTACTTCCTTAAGAGCTTGCTGCTCGAAAGCTGCAGCTTTGTCGGCTGTGGGTATGTCCTTGGAGGATAACATCGCCCAAGCCATGTCAATACATGTGGCACCAAGGTTCTCACCTAAGGCGTAAGCAGGTTGGAAATTGATGCTGCTGAGCATCTTTTCCTTGAGTTCTTCGGGCATCGGTGCACCCGTTTCAGTGTGTCGTGCATAGTGGTTGAAGATCTCCGGAATGCTGGCAAAGCTCTCATTAAACTGTGAAGGCATCTCTACAAAGTCGCGGGCAACGGCGGTTCCACTAAGAGAATTATACTCGCAATCCGACAGAATACCGTGCAAGGCGTGGCCAAACTCATGGAACATTGTCGTTACTTCGTCCCATGTCAGGAGTGTAGGTTGGCCCTCGGGTGCTTTGGCATAGTTGCACACATTATAGATAATAGGCTGCTGTTTGCGGTATTTGCTCTGCTTGGCAAAGCTGCTCATCCACGCACCTCCACGTTTGGTTGGGCGGCGGAAGTAGTCACAATACCACAGTGCGAGTGGCTTCCCGTCCTTGTCAATGACTTCATACACGCGCATATCCTTATGATATGTCGGTACATCCCAAGCCCTTTTGAAAGTCAATCCGTAGGCTCTTTGGGCAGCATAAAACACACCCTTGATGAGCACACTGTCGATATTGAAGTAAGGTTTGACGTCATCTTCGGAGAAATTATACTTGGCTTTCTTCATCTTTGCCGAGTAGTAGAAGCGGTCGTAGGGTTGAAGTTTGAAGTCGTTTCCTTCGATTTTGCGGGCAAACTTCTCAATTTCGCGGGTCTCTTCCTTTGCTTTTGGCTTGTAAGAAGCGATGAGTTGTTTCAAAAAGGCATACACATTCTCCGGTGTTTTGGCCATGGTGTTCTCCAAAGAATAGGCAGCATAGTTCTTATACCCCATGAGTTCGGCTTTCTCTGCGCGCAACTTTGCCATCTCAACTACGATAGGATAGGTGTTGAAACCACCTGTTCCGTCGCTTCTATGCACTGAAGCTTCGAACACGCGACGGCGTAAATCGCGGTTATCAAGATGAGTAAGAATGGCTTGTTGTGTGGTGTTGACAATCACTATGCAGTAAGGAGCCTTACCACCACGGCTTACTGCATCCTTCTTGCATTGGGCAATATCGGCCTCACTCAGTCCTTTCAGCTCGTCTTTACTGTTCACCCACACTGCAGCCTGATTGGTTGCATCGGTCAACATGGTGCCCCATTGCTGCTGTAGTTCGGCAATTCGTCTGTTGATTTGCTCCATCCGCGCTTTCTTCTCGGCTGAAAGAAGAGCGCCGGAGCGTACAAACTGCTTGTAGGTCTCGTCTAAAAGCTTGAGATCTTCACCTTTCAGCGTGTTTCGTTCGTGGTCATAGACATACTTGATGCGGGCAAATAGTTTCTCATTAAAGGTTATCTTGTTTTGCCAGTCGGTTAAAACAGGCGTGATTTCTTTCTCTGTTTGGGCTATGATTGGCGTTTTGTGAGCACTTGTCAAGCAATAGAATACGCTTAAAACGCGGTCAAGCATCACGCCACTTCGCTCATAAGCTTGGATTGTATTGGCGAAAGTGGGAGTTTCCTCGTTGCTGACGATGTGATTGATAAAGTCGCGTTGATCATGAATAGCCTTATACAAGGCCGGCTTATAGTCGGTTTCTGAAATACAACTGAAGTCAGGTGCCGTAAAAGGCAGTGCGCTATAGATGAGCAACGGATTGCGTCTTTTGTCTTCGTGAGCCTGTTGTGCCGAGGCTGAAAGCGCCACGGTAGAGGCTAAACCGGCTGCCAATAGCGAGCGCTTAAGGGTTGCATGGAGTTTCTTCATCGTTTTATTCGTTTGGTTTTCAATTCATATTGTAGGCTACAAAAATAGCGATTTTAATTCATAATGCATCATTTATGATGTATAAATTACTGTGTTCAGTGAGGCGTTGCATGTGGAGTTTCATCATCCATTCAGTCTTGGAGACAGTCAAAGAAAATGAATAGGTTGGATGAAGAACTTGAAGTTTAAGTGTGATATTGTAATAAAAATTGGCTAAAAAAACGCTCGTTGAAAGTTGACCTTTTAGAAAATAAAGAACGTTTTCTTAGCCATTTTTTGCCCATTTCATCGTAGTTATTTCCTTTCCTCTTTGGTTTTGTTGTTCAATATGCGTCATTTCGCATTGCGTTTTGGTGCAGAAGGCATGCTGATATGCTGCAGATTACGTGATGAAATGACTCAAATCAGCGGTTAAAAAGCGTCATGTCAGTTTGCTTTCTGATTGAAAAAGGAACGAAATTCCATATTCTTTTTCTTAATAGCTTGATAGTCAACAGATTGCTTGGAGGCCTCAAAACTCGCGTATTTACGACCTGATTACTTTTATTTTTCAGCGAGGCGCTTCCTGAAAGGGGTATTGTAAAGGATTTTACTCATAGGAAGTGGTGGGGAAAGTCATTGCAGATGAGGCTACGAAACATAGGGAAGCACGGTGCATGCTTCCCTGTATTCTGTATTGTAAGCTATCCTGGAAAGATGGTTTTCGTGGCTTTATGTTCGATGAAATCGGTTTAATGATGAATAAACCGATAGTATTCACAGGCAGCAAGGAGAAAGGCTCCGACGCCGAAGTTGGCTTCGGAATGGGCATCAACCACCTGTCCCGGGATTGCTTTCTCCCCGATAGGCTGCACATAGCCCACGCGACCATCGGGCTGAAGAGCCTTTGTGTTCAGATAGTTCCAGGCGCGATGAACGATCTTTTCATACGGTTTCATCGGGAGAAAACCGTTGTTTATGCCCCAAAGCAGACCGTAGGTGAAGAATGCCGTGCCGCTGGTTTCAGGCCCAGGGGCCTGTTGTGGATCCATCATCGAGCGTGTCCAATAGCCGTCACGCTGCTGCAATTTGGCCACAGCTTTGGCTAAACGGCGGTATTTCTCAACAAAGAACGTGTAGTGACGATAGTCTTTCGGCAGGTCTTGCAGCACCTTGGCAAGCCCTGCAAGCACCCAACCGTTGCCCCTTGCCCAGAGGTCTTTGCGCCCGCGAAGCGTCTTGTGTTTCGGATAAACATATTTACCATCGCGGAAATAAAGCCCTGTTTCCTTGTCAAGCATAATGCTGTCGGCATAGCTGATGCAGCTGTAGAGCTTGTCAAGATACTTTTCCTGGCCCGTCATTTTCGCAAATCAGTACGGCAGTTAGCCAGTTCGAACAAATCCATGGCGTCCAGTTCATACGACTATGTTTCCACCAATAGTTGGTCTTCAGGGCTGGTTGAAGCAGCCGTCTGCGGATTTCTTGGTCGAGTTTCTGCTGCATGTCATGGCCTAAAGCGTCGTTTAACATGTAGCGTATCCATGTCACCAAACCTGCTGTTTCAGCATTGAAAAGGTCTACGGTTTGGTCTTTTTCCTTTGGTTGGGCTGGGCCATAGTGAGCGGGAATGCCCCACCAAGGTTCGGCAAGCAGGTTGTCTAATCCTGCTTTGAGGTCGGGTATGAAGCGTCCTTTGCCTTCTATAATCTCGGCCATAGCTACGGCTGCGAGTTGAGTTCGTTTCTGAAAGCAAAGCTGTTCGTAATGCGTTCGGTTACCATTGCGTCTGAATTCACCGAAGATAGAGTCGGGAATTGTTGCCCAAGGTTGGCCGATATACTGTGCACCATAGGAGATATAACTCTGTCGCATGGCTTCGGGAACGGAGTCTCTCCAATAGGTTGAGGTTGCGCGAGGCATTGTAAGTTGTGCATGTGTCAGTGTACATGTTAGCCAGAACCAGGCAAATAGTATGTTTTTAGGTTTTATCATTGTAGGTTGTTTTAGGTTTATAGTAGATGAAGGTGTGGGATGTGATAGCCCAATCTTGAGAGATAAGTAGAAAAATCTTTATGTGAATAGGTGTTGTTTAAGCTTTAATTGGTTCCTTTTTATTTTAATCTTTACGTTTATAAACGGTTGTTGAGAAGTGTAATTAGTCCTTTATTAAGGCTTCCCCTCCATAGAAGGGGAAGCGAAAAGTCTTTATCTTCCAAGCCAAGCTTCAGGATTAAGTTTGGTTGTTTCTTTGCGCAATTGAAACTGAAGAATATTATCTGTGCCGACAGTGCCAAGTGCTTGACGTGTGCTTACTTTCTGCCCACGGCTTACACTGACTGAACGCAGATTGCAATACACAGAGATAAAGGCACCATGACGCACCATAACTACCATGCTTCCGGCATATCCGAAGACTGCACTCACTTCTCCATCATAGATAGAGCGAGCCACACAACCTGGATTTCCCTTAATGTTGATGCCCTTATTATCAAGCGTCACGCCTTTCAAGCCCGATACATTGTACTGTCCGAAGTGGCTTACAATCTTGTAGTTGCCCGAGATTGGCATTGGCAGCCGACCGCGGTTGGCTTCAAAACCACCGCTAATCATGCGGTCTACAGTCGATAACCGTTCGGCAGCATCAGCCTCTTTCTTGGCTTCTGCAAGTTCTTGTTTCTGGCGTTCGGCCTCAACTTTAGCCTTACGTTCCGCTGCTTGGCGCTGTGCTTCGGCCTCCCTTGCAGCCTGTTCTGCCCGTTCCCGTTTCTCTGCAGCAGCTTTTGCAGTTGCTTCCGCAGCTGCTTTTTTCTTGGCTTCTGCAGCTGATTGCTGTGCAATTCGGGCTTCTTCTGCAGCTCGGGCAGCTGCTTCTGCTTCAGCTTTCAAGCGGGCTTCACGTTCTTTAGCCTCTACTATACGACGTGCATTCTCGCGGGCTGCAGCCTCTGCAGCGGCTTTCTGGCGGGCTAATTCTGCAGCGCGGCGTTGTGCGGCGGCCTTAGCTGCAGCCTGACGTTTGGCTTCTGCAGCTGCACGTGCACGTGCCTTGGCCACTTCTTGAGCTACCAATCGGTCGATTTGTGCATTGAGGGCAGCATCTTTCTGCTTTTGTTCTGTGATGATCTTCTGAATGGTTTTCTGCTGATTTTGCAGCGAAGCAACCATCTTTTTCTGTTCATTCTGCTGACCTTCAAGGGCTTCTTTCTCTTTCTTTCCTTGGTAGAGAAGATTGCTCTTCTGCCCTTTCACCTGCTCTAATTGCTTGTGTTTTCCATCAACCTGAGCCTGTTTGTTCTTCACCATCTCTCCCTGTGCCTTCTGAAAGTCGGCATATTCGCGCACGAAACGTAGGCGACGGTACATCTGAGTGAAGTTGTTTGCCGAAAAAATAAACATCAATTTGTCTTGAACTGTGCGGTGATGAGCCATGTAGCGCATAGACTTGATATATTTACTCTTGTGGTCTGCCAGTTGTTGTTCAAGTGTCTGGAGCTGTGCTTTGAGTATATCAATGTTGCCATTGATATGGTGAATGTCTTTCTCTATGCCGTTGATATTCTTCTGCCGCTCATCAATCTGACTGTTAAGAGTCAGCAGATTGTTGAGTCTTTCTTTTACATCAGCTTGGTTCTTGCGTAGAGCTTGCTCCTGTTCCTTAATCTTTTTCTGTATCTGTGAACGCTGTCCTTGCAGTCCGCGAATAGAAGCATTGGTATAGATTGCGGTCTTTTGGACAGTTTTACCCTTGGGCTTAACTGCCTTTTTTATTGTTTTTGCTTTCTTTTGTGTCTTTACATACTGCTTGTTCGGCACTTTCTTTTGTGCCGAAATACTGAGCGTCAGCAGCAGGGTAAATAGGATGAATGCAATTCTTTTCATTTATAGCGTCATGATTTTAGCTAAGATGTCCTTGGTTTCTATCTTCTTATATTTACTTGAAATGGTAGAGTTGACCTCCCAGTTGTCTTTTGTTGTCACCTCATCCATGTCGAGAGTCACCTGAACAGTCTGTTTTTGACGTGTTGCCGTGGTAGTAAAAGTAAAGCTTTGCTTGGCAGGAAAGCTTTTCACTCCTACGGTCATGAAGTTGGAATAAAGCCAAGTGAGCGTGGAGTTACCATGTTGTTGACTACGATAAGATACGGTTGTCTGGCCTATTGTGCCGTTTTGTTTGTCGGCATTCCAAACGAAATCCATGTTTCCTTGATGCAGACTGACAGGTGTTGTCGTGCCGGAAGACTGCAAATTGACATTAAACTGGCGCAGTGAAGACTCGTTCAGACGATCTTTCCCAGGCAGAAACAACTGGTTCCAGAACAGGGATTGCAGGCTGTAGAAATTCAGACCGTTGTTTTTCAAGAAGTCCAATTGTGAATAATCGGCCTTGATGTATTCCTTGTGCAGACGGTCGATGACGAGCACATAATCGGGAGTGAACTCCAAACGGCCCACTTCTGTGCCCAACAAAGGAATGAAAAGCTGAATGCGGATGACTTGGTTCTTGCGCATATGAAGTGCCCCTGACGTAGTGATATTCCTGTTGCCAACCTGCAAATTGAACTTCATGTCGCCGACAATGTTAGTGGCATAAACTGCATTGTCAGCCACTTTCTGCATGAAAGCAAGTTTTTGCAGCTCACTGTTACCGGTAGCTTTTGATGTCGTCACCGTCGTGTTGGAAGTTGTCGCTGTGGATCTTACTATATTTTTCTTTGTTCCACAGGCAGTGAGGAGCAGGGAAAATGCCAACAGGATGAGCCGGCTATACTTTGTTTTTGTTTTCATTTACTATTTGATATATTTCTTTAAACGAATCTTTTTCTCAAGAATAGCAGTGTTTCCACTGCCGAGTTTTAGGGCCTTATGCCAATAGTAGAGGGCTGTCTTTGTGTCGCCAAGCTGTGCATGGATATCCCCAGCGTGTTCTAAAATGACTGAATTCATCACAGAATCAGTATCATTTTTGATAGCTTGGTCAACATATATCTTGGCCTCGGTAAATCTCTTTTGCATGAAAAGTATCCATGCATAAGTGTCAAGATAGGTGGCATTCTTGGGTTCAGCCTGTACCGTTTTGAAGCTCATTTGCTCGGCTTTCTTCAGGTCACCACCATTAATACTGAGGTAGTAAGCATAGTTGTTCATGCAATAGATGTTATCATTTTTATATTGCAAACAGCTGTCGTAAGCGGCATACGACTCCTTATAACGATTCTGTTTCTGCAGATAATCACCCATGATTGCATAGAGTTCAGCCACCATGTCCTTGTTGGTTTTATCGTTCACATGCATCATTCCTTTGCGTATGGTCTCAATAACAAGATTGGTTTTATCAAGCTGAATGTAAGCCATACTCATGAAATAATAAAAGCCCATTTCATCGGGATTGAAAGCCAATCCCGTATTGCAGAGGTCGATAATTCGTAGCCAGTCCTTCGATGCCCAAACGTCTTGCAACAGTTGAATTCGTGCTCCCTTATTGTCTGGGTCGATGTTAAGTAGATTGACAATCGCACTGTCGATAGCTATTGTCGGCATTTTCTTCAGCGACATATAAGCTACTTTCAGTTCAGCAATGGCAGCGTCCTTGGGAGATGTTTTCATGACCTCATCAAACATTTTCAACACTTTTATACTGTCACCACCACTTTGTTCATTGGTTTGAATGAACTGTCTAATCATGCTTTGCTTCATCTTAGAGTCGCTTTTATCACTCAATAAAATGCGTTCCATGATGCTTTTTGCCTGCAGACTGTCTTGAGTTGCCATGTAATAATCATACATGGAAGCAAGGGCCATAGCGTTGTTTGGTTCTTCTTTCAGCACGCTTTGATAGAGTTCATAGGCTTCTTTCTTACGGTCGTTCTGCATGAGCCAGTTGCCTGTCATGACGCGATAATTAGGGTCGTTGGGATAGGTTTCACAGAGCGTTTGAAGTGCTTTGTAAGCCTGTTTCCTGTCACCTTTCAGTTCATAAACGTGCACCTTTGACATCGTAAGGGCTTCACTGTTGCCGTCGTTCTGCTCAAGTCGGGCGAGTGTTCGCAGCATGTTGTCGTAGTCTTTCTGCTGGTTGTAGAGCTGAAGAAGCACTTGAAGCACATCGGTGCGGTCGCTATGATGAGTCACCAAAGCTTCGAAAACGTCGATAGCCTTGGCATATTGCTGTGCATTGATGTAGTATTCGGCCAATCGTTCCTGATAGTCGTCGTTGTCGGGAGAGAGAGCACAGGCTTTCGTAAGATAGGAAATAGCTAATGTGTCATTCTTCTTGTCCGACTCAAATGGAGCGAGGAAATAATAAGCTTCGGCCGCATTCGGATTGAGTTCGATGCATTGTTTCAGCAATGCATAGGCAGAATCATTCTTGTCGGCAGCCTCGGCGAGGATTGCATCAAGGAACATTGTGTTGTAGCGCACGCTGTCTTCATAGCTCATCATGGGCACATTGGCCGATGAAACCGTCTGTTTCAGTTTCTTATCACGTTTGGCAAACGATGGGGAAACCGCTGTTGCAGCCATCATGGTGATAGCCAAAGCAAATGGAATATGTTTGAAGTACTGTCTCAAAGCCGTGTTATATTGATTTTATTTCACTCCTGTGTGACCATAACCACCCGTACCACGCTCCGTATCATCAAGTGTTTCCACCACCTCAAATATGCCTTGCTCGTGGCGTGCAATAACCATTTGGGCAATGCGTTCGCCGTCGTTGATGATGAAATCAGAGTCGGAAAAGTTCACGAGCAACACCATGAGTTCACCGCGGTAGTCGGCATCTATCGTTCCCGGAGTGTTGAGAACGGTGATGCCATGCTTCAAAGCAAGTCCGCTGCGAGGGCGAATCTGTGCTTCATACCCTATAGGAAGTGCTATATATAGACCTGTTGGAATAAGTCTGCGCTCCATGGGTTTCAGCGTGATTGGTGCTTCGATATTAGCCCGAAGATCCATGCCTGCACTCTGTGGTGTGGCATATTCAGGCAGGGGTTGATGTCCTTTGTTTACTACTTTAATCTCCATTATCATTATTTATAAGGTACAAAAATACGCAATTCTATGCAGATAACTTCATTTTTCGGCTTAAAAAGACAGAAAATCCACTAATTTACACTATATTTGTCCCATGAACTGGCAACAACTTATAAGTAACAAGAGACTCGGTCAAGAGCATCGTCATGCTGAAAGACATGATGACCGATCAGAGTTCAAGCGTGATTATGACCGCTTAATCTATTCAGCTCCGTTCAGAAGACTACAGAACAAGACACAGGTTTTCCCTCTTCCGGGCAGTGTCTTCGTGCATAATCGACTGACACATAGCCTCGAAGTGTCAAGCCTTGGGCAGTCGTTGGGCAACGATGTCTGTACGCGTTTGAAGCAGAAGCATCCCGAATTGGCCAACACTTTGTTTGAGGAAATTGACACGATTGTAAGTGCAGCCTGCCTCGCTCACGATATGGGGAACCCTCCTTTCGGTCATTCGGGCGAGAAAGCCATACAGACTTTCTTCACAGAAGGGGAAGGGAAGCAGCTGAAATCGACGGTTTCATCGCAGTTTTGGGATGATATTACACATTTTGAAGGCAATGCCAATGCCTTCCGACTACTTACTCATCGTTTCTTCGGGCGACGTCAGGGAGGCTTTGTCATGACTTATTCGATGTTGGCAAGTATCGTGAAATATCCGTTCTCAAGCAGTTTGGCTGGCCGTCATGGAAAGTTTGGTTTCTTTCAGACAGAAGCCGAAGATTATCGCAAAATAGCCGATGAATTGGGCCTTATTTGCAAGTCTAAGCCAGGAGAACCATTGAAATACGCGCGTCATCCGTTGGTTTATCTTGTGGAAGCTGCCGATGATATCTGCTATGAAATCATGGATATTGAAGATGCCCACAAACTGAAGATCCTGTCATTTGAAGAGACAACCCGTCTGTTGTTAGGCTTTTTTGATGAGGATATGCGTCGGGAAATCACAGAACGCATTCGTGAAGAGGGTGTAACTGATAACAATGAACAAATCGTTTACATGCGGGCAAGTGTCATTGGAAAACTTGAGAACGAGTGTGTCAGAACTTTTGTAGAGCACGAAGAAGAAATCCTTAACGGCACTTTTAACGGCAGTATCATAGATCATATCGCCCCGCTTCAGCGTGAAGCTTACCGTCGTTGTACCGAAATATCATATCAAAAGATTTATCATAGTAAGCCAGTGCTCGACATAGAACTCTCGGGTTACAAGATTATGGAGACACTGATGAGCGTGTTTGTCGAGGCTGCCGTCAATCCCAAGCGCTTTTATTCGCAGCAGCTTATCCGTCGGGTCAGCAGTCAGTATGACATTCACAGTGATGATGTAGAGACGCGTATCATGGCAGTTATTGACTATATCAGCGGCATGACCGATGTCTATGCATTGGATATTTATCAGAAAATAAAGGGCGTAGCATTACCTATTGTATAAGAATTGAAAAGGAAACGGGCAAGAAAGTCTTGGCTTTCTTGCCCGTTTCCCTCTCGATATGATGATTTTGTTTTTATCATTTAGGGAGTGCATAAAATAGAAGGTAACTTCCTTAATACATCACACCCATGCTTATTCCCACTTGATATTTGTGTAGTTTCTCGCCCTGATACTTCTTTGTTTCCAGGAGGTCACACCAGCCTTTAGCATAGCAATTGGTCTTGGTTTGCTTGATTTTCAAGGGCAAGTCGTAAGTGATATCGAAATGACCAAAGAAATAATTGAGTTCATAATACTTCATGTCAGGCTGTAACAAGTGTTCTTGTCAATTCCTTTTACAATTGCTCTCAAATGCTTCGCGTATTCAAAACGAAACACACTCTCGCTCCAAATACGCGCCGTTTTCAAGCACTTTGCAACTCTTTAATAATCAACAGATTGTGAATTCAGAGGCAAATAACGACTTAAAATCACGCTGAAAAACCTTGTAACTTGTATCAAATCACCGTGCATTATGCCCCATTTCATCGCGCATTCTGATGCAAATGGCAGCGTAATCTGCGTCAAGTTACATGCTCATCTGCATCAGAATTCATCATGAGGTCTGCGAAATCATGAAATATTCTCTGTTTTCTCGTTTCTTTTTTTCTAAAAGGTGGAGTCTTGAAGTGTTAAAAACAGGGTGGTTTTCTTTACAAAAAGAGGAATACATCTATTGTGACTTATGCCCTCCAACTTGCCATGTTCTCCTCAGATGATAGGCTCCTCATGATGATGCACGAAGCATCATGCATGACGAATTCATAGAACCGGTTTCAGAAATCAAGCCCATTGACCTTTCCCAATACGGCAAAAAGCTTTAGAATTCAACATAAGGGCGCAGACGTTCTATGGTCTCTGGCGTGAAACTTTTCAGTAGGCTGAGGTCGTCAAGGCTTTTCAATGGCCCTCTTAAACGACGGTAATCCACGATGTCACGCGCCTGATAGAAGCCGATATAAGGGTGATGTCGCAACTGGGCAAGCGTCAGTCGGTTTACATTCAGCTTTGTAATATGGGCACGATTAACGGTGAAATATTTTAGTGCTGCAGTCGGGAAGCCATCTATTTCCATGAGTTGTCGGGTGTCGGCAAAGCCTCCGAGTCGCTTGTTATAATTCAAAATCTGCCGTGCATAGTAAGGCCCTATGCCGGGAACATGCTGCAATTGCGTGGTGTCGGCAGTGTTGAGGTCGAGTGTTTCGCCTTCTTTCATCTTGGGAGTATAGTGTGCTACGATACTGTCATGACGGACTTTGCGCTCTTGGGCTTCGGGTAATAGGGCTGCAGGAAGGTAAGCTTGGCCGATGCGGATATAGGGTTTGAGTTGCAAGTAACGCTGTTGGGTGAGTCCATATAGGCGTGCAAAGTCGGCAGAATGACGATAGACGCCACCTTTTGCGCGGTATTTGTAGATGTTTCTCACCTGCCATGGCTGCAGTCCGAGACGCAGAAAAGTGGTACTGTCGGCTGTGTTGGGGTCGAAAGGAAACAGTTCGGGCACTCTTTCTTCTGTTTTATAATAAAGGGTGGGCTTGTTTCCTGCAGACTTGTTATTTGTATATTGAACTGTTCCTTGGTAGCCTTCGCCCACAGAAATCTCATCATTGCCGAGGAAAAACAAGGCGGTGAGAGAGGCAACGGCTATCGCCAGCAGGACAAGGATGACGTTGCGGTCGGATTTGTTGTAATAGAAGAAATCATGGAATTTCATGGGTATGAGATGATTTTTAGCTGTTAGAGGAACTCTCCTCTGTTGTTCCACAGGCGATTAAATCACATGGAATTGATGCAGCACTATGGCGAGAATGCACAGCGGACAGACGAAGCGCATGGCGAAGATGAACAGCGTATAGAAACTATAACGCAGCGTTCCCCAGTTTGAAAGTTCGTCTTTCACAATCTGTTTCGGTACGAACCAGCCCACGAAAAGACACATCAGCATGCCGCATAACGGTAGCATCAGCTGGCCGGTAACAAAGTCAAAGAGGTCGAAAAGGTCCATTCCAAAGACTGACATGTGGGCTTTCTGCCCGATAGATACCGAACAAACGGCACCAATAAGACCGCAGGAAAGGGTTACAATCCATGCTCCTGCCTTGCGAGAGATGTGCATTTCCTCGTAGAAGAAAGCTGTGTTGACCTCGTGGAGGGATATTAAAGAGGTCAATGCAGCTAAGGAAAGCAGTGCATAGAACATCAAAGAGACTATCCAACCAATGAGAGGAACACTTGAAAAGGCTTGATTGAAGACGTTGGGAAGCGTGATAAAGATGAGCGAAGGGCCGCTGTCAGGACTTATTCCGACAGAGAATGCAGCAGGAAATATCATCAATCCCGCCAAGATTGCTACTAAAAGATCTATCAATCCGATTTGAATGGCAGAGGTCTTGATATTGGTATGTCGGCTGAAATAGCTGGCATAGGTACACAAACAGCCCATACCGATGCTCATAGAATAGAAACATTGGCCCAAAGCTCCAAGGAAAACGTCGCCCGTTACCTTTGAGAAGTCGGGCTTCAAAAGGAAGTCTATGCCCTTGGATGCACCGGGAAGCAGGCAGGCGGCTACCACAATGACAAGTAAGAGGATGAAGAGTGTGGGCATCATCAGCTTGGATGCCTTCTCAATACCATTGCGAACACCATGCACAATGATGAAATGTGTGGCTGCAAAGATAGCGATTGTCCAGAAAACCGGACGTATAGGATCATTGGAAAATGCTGTGAAATAATCGGTAATGAAAGCAGGGTCACCTTTCAATTCGCCCATAATGGAGGCGTAAATATAGTTGAGACACCAGCCTGAAACGACTGCGTAATAGCCTGTAATCAAGAAACCTGTGAGCACTTCTAAATAGCCCACCCACTTCCATGTGCTTCCTTTTGCAAGGCGGGTATAGGCTCTTGCCGTGTTGGAAGCACCGTGGCGACCGATGATGAACTCGCTGATCATGCAGGGAATTCCCAACACTATGACGCATAATATATAGATGAATATGAAAGCAGCTCCACCATTTTCACCTGCCATATAGGGGAAACGCCAGATGTTTCCAAGGCCAACGGCAGAGCCGGCTGTGGCTAAAATGACGCCAATCTTACTTCCGAAGTTAACTCTTTCCTCTGACATTGTATCACTGTTTAGTTTGAAATCGGCGACAAAATTATATAAAACATTTCAATATTCGTATCAAACAGAAAGAAAACTTGCTGTTTTTCTTGTTATTTATTGATTTTGACGGGCTGATTTTATTGCATATTAATACTTGATGAAGCAATTCAGATTATCGGGTCAGAGCAAGTGAAGCGCGATACTTTTTCGGCAGTTTTGCAATGATGTTTTCATAGGATTGGGTGATGAGTTGCTTGATTAAGCCGTTGTCAAGGCGTTCGACGAAGAGGTCGCTCCAATGTTCTTTATTCATATGATAAGCCGGACGGATGGCATCATAGCGTTCTATCAGTTCACGAGCCACATCGGGTTGCATGTTAACGGCTATGTTCGGCTCGTCCGTTTCGAGTCGGATGAGCACGAACCATTTGCCATGTATGCGGATGGAAAGTGCGGTTTCGGTAAACAAATCCTCGGTAACTTCAGCGTGAAGTGACAGCGCAAATGTACGTATTTCTTCGATGTTCATAGGCTTATCGGTATTCTTCGGGCAGCGTGTTACGCCATAATTTGAAGGGAAACCGCAGCATATGAGAGTTGTAGAAACGCTTGTCGCCTGTTACTTCCATACCGATGAAATCGGGTTTTTCGTAAGGTTCAGCCTCATTTTGCAGCTCCACTTCGGCCATAACGAGTCCATCGTTGTCGCCATGGAACTCATCTACTTCGAAAGTATGACTGCCGCTCTTCACCAAATAGCGGTGTTTGTCGATGACACCACCCTTGCAAAGCGCCATGAGATGTTCCGCTTCATCGGGCGTTATCTCCTTTTCGAACTCATAACGTGACAGTCCATGGTTCGTAGAACGCCCCTTGATAGTAAGAAAAGCACGGTCATCGCGAAGCCGAATACGCACAGTTGCCCCTTCAGCGGGAATGTACCCCTGCTTGATATGCGTGCAGTTAAAGGCGGCATCTCTATAATTACCGCCCTTTTTCACAAGGAACTTGCGTTCTATTTCTAGTCCGCTGCTCATTGCATGACTACCATGAAGACAAGGTATAAGACAGCAAGGATAATCAAACCGATAAAGATATAGTTGACAATACTCTTGCCTTCGGCTTCCTGTTTCTTTTGATAGGCTTCATGCTTTGCCTTTCTCAATGCTTTGTTACTGCTCATAGTGTTGATCTTTTAGATTATTTATGATGTTTATTTCCTTATGCTTGATGTTCCTTTTCAGCATCAGTGGCGGCGAATTCCATGAGATAAGCCTTGATGAAACCGTCGAGTTTACCGTCCATGACAGCATCAACATCGGAAGTTTGGAAGCCTGTTCGATGGTCTTTTACACGGCGGTCATCGAATACATAGCTTCGAATTTGGCTGCCCCATTCAATCTTTTTCTTCCCCGCTTCTATCTTTGCTTGCTCTGCCTGCCTCTTCTTTAATGCACGATCATAGAGTTGTGACTTCAAAAGAAGCATGGCCTTAGCGCGGTTCTTGGGTTGATCGCGTGTCTCAGTATTCTCAATAAGGATCTCTTCATGCTCTCCGGTATCGGGGTCTTCGTATTGATAACGCAGGCGAACTCCCGATTCCACCTTGTTCACATTCTGTCCTCCTGCACCGCTTGAACGGAATGTATCCCAGCTCACTTTGGCCGGATCAACATACACTTCGATAGTATCGTCAACCAAAGGCGTAACGAATACACTTGCAAAACTGGTCATTCGCTTGCCTTGAGCATTGTAGGGTGAGACCCTCACAAGACGATGAACTCCATTCTCACTCTTTAGATACCCGTAGGCATAATCGCCTCCTTCAATCGTCATCGTGACGCTTTTGATGCCGGCTTCATCGCCATCTTGGATGTCAGTTACTTTCACTGTATAGCCGTGAGACTCGCTCCAACGCTGATACATACGCATCAACATCTGTGCCCAGTCTTGGCTTTCAGTGCCTCCCGCGCCTGAATTGATCTTTAAAACTGCATCCATGGAGTCCTCTTCCTGGCGCAACATGTTCTTCAGTTCCAAGTCTTCAATGGCTTTGATAGCCTTTGTATAGTCGGCATCTACTTCCTCTTCGGAGACCATTTCGTCTTTATAGAAATCGAAAGCTAACTGCAGTTCGTCGGTCAACTGACGGCAGGTATCATAGCCCTTGAGCCATTTCTCAATGCCTTTCACCTTTCTCATCTGCGCTTCGGCACGTTTGGGGTCGTCCCAAAAGTCGGGTGCCTGTGTGCGCAACTGCTCTTCTTCAAATTCTATTTTCTTTTGGTCGATGCCGAGATATCTATGTAATGCGTCGGTACGCTCCGTGATATCTTTCAACTGGTCTGCTGTAATCATATTATTCTTCGTACATTTTATCGATATATTCACGGTAGTTTTTATAGATTACAGGACGTTTCATTTTCAACGTATTCGTTAGTTCTCCGCTCTCCATTGAGAAGTGATGAGGCAGCAGTGTGAAGCATTTTATCTGCTCATAGACTGCAAGTTGCTGTTGCAAAGTCTCGATACGCTCTTTCATCATAGCATAGATTTCCTTGCTGTTGCATAGGTCTTCACGGCTTGAGAACGGCACATCATGCTTGCGTGCCCAGTCTTCAAGCAGTCGGAATTCAGGCACAATGAGTGCTGAAACGTATTTTCTCTGATCGGCAATAACTGCAACTTGATCGATGAATTTATCCACTAAGAGCAGAGATTCCACCATCTGCGGGGCCACATACTTACCATTTGACGTCTTAAAAAGGTCTTTGATACGCTCTTTTAAGAACAGTTCGCCGTCCTTAAGATAGCCTGCATCACCTGTGTGGAAGAAGCCGTCAGCATCAAAAGCCTCTGCATTCGCCTGGTCACGATGGTAATATCCCTGCGTAATCGTTGGGCCTTTGAGCAATACTTCATCGTTTTCTCCAATCTTTATCTGAATGCCTTCAATCGGTCTTCCCACAGAACCTATGGTGTAAGGCTCACCTAAATGGTCGCATGAAACCGTGGCCATGCTCTCTGTAAGGCCATAACCTACAATCATGTTTATGCCAATGGAATGGACGAATTCTTCCACTTCGGGTGACACATAGGCACCTGCGGTCGGGAAGATATGTGGATTTTCAAGTCCAATCTGTTTGCGAACAAGACTCAACACCGTTTTGTTGATGAGCTTATATTCAAGTTCAACGTGCAGCGGTACACGCTTTCCACGACTCAGGTATTCGATGTTTCGCTTTCTTCCAACGGCTAATGCGTGTTTGAAAAGCTTGTGTTGAATGGGATTAGCCTCGTCCATTTTCGACTTTACTGCAATATAAACCTTCTCCCAGAAGCGCGGAACAGCACTCATACTCGTTGGATGTGTCTCGCGCATGCTTTGTTGAATCTCCTTCGGATAGGTGTTGATAATCATCTGTGCGCCTTCAGTCAGGGCTAAATATGCCCATCCACGCTCGAAAACATGCGTGAAAGGAAGGAAGTTTATGATGCGGTCTTTCTCGCCAAGAGGCACACATCTGTCGTTGGCATCCATGGCCGAACGGTATTGTCCGTAAGTAAGGATGACGCCTTTACTGTCACCAGTCGTTCCACTGGTATAGAGAATGTTGCAGATATCATTATCGTTGGCCTGTTCCCATAGCTTTTCAACCTCGCTCTGTCGGGGCAGTTTCTCTCCCAAAGCAATGAAATCTTCGAAATAAAGTGCATTGGGATCGTGCGAACTTATGCGCACACTGGGATCGAAAATGATGATACGTTCGAGCGAAGGACATAGGGGAAAGATGCGATGAGCCTTGTTGTACTGGTCTTGTTCGCCTACAAACAGGAAGCGAACCTGGGCATCATTGACCATATATTGTATCTGCTGTTCACTCGTCGTGGCATAGAAAGGAATTGAAACTACGCGTACTCCGTATGCACCAAAGTCTGTATAGAGGTATTGAATGCAGTTCTGTGAGAAGACAGCTATGTTCTCTTGCGGTTTGGCACCAAGGTTCAAGAGTGCGTTGCTGACCTGCTTTACACGCAAGGAAAACTGATTCCATGAAATCGTCTTCCACTCAAGACTGCCGAACTTGCGAAAGGTGAGCACGTCACGCTCACCATATTTCTCGGCCTGCTTATGAATTAATACCGAAAGATGACATTTTGTTTGCATAGCTTTTTCTTTATAGATAGTTGCAAAGATAGTGGAAATGGGCGAAACTGCAAAGGAAAACAAGAACTGATTTTATGTTTGAATTCATTTTCAGACAATTCACTTCTGCTTGTTTTCTTCTCTTTTTTACAGAACATCATAGTTGTCTTATATCCTCTCCCAACAATACTTCCGCTGCTGATTACAGGCAAAGGCGTATATGTCTGGAAGGAAAGTTGAGTGGTGGTTCATGTTTATTGGGGCATGAAGTCTTGGTTAAAGTTGATGTCTTTAGCTCAAGTAGAGAGCAACTAAAGGCTATAAAGGAATATGTTTGAAAGGGCCATGATAGCCTCTTGCCCGTAATTCTTGCTCCAGACGAACACGTTCTAATCTGGCATTATGTTTGATAGTAAAGATCGCTGAGCCTCCATTTGCCAGTTTTATAAAGAAACTATAGGCTCCCCAGGAACGCCACATCACCCGATATTTGATTTCAACGATATCGGCAATGGGTATGACTTTATGACTGGAGTGGCTGTGGGGACATAGATAACCGGGTTCAGTATGGAACTCTTTAGGATAAGAATTGCCCCTGAGAAATGTTCTTAACAACAATACAAATATAATGTATATGATGACGAAAATGCCCAACAGAAAAAGAATTGATTGCATGCGAAACATGATTTTTTATCTTTATAGGTGGTGAGTGATATTATGTTTGTTTATCTTTTACAGTTCTAACATTCAAGAGTTTCGCTGCATGGACTCAAAAGGGCCCTCATATCCAATTTCTCTTAGCTCTTTTTGAAGTCGTAATCGCTCTGAAAATGCGTGATAACGGAAGATAAAATGAACTACTCCTCCATTCGAAGTCGTGACAAAAAACCTATAAGAACCGCCTGTACGTGGGAGCAACTCAAACTTAATGTCAGTGATATCGGCAATCAGAATCGGTGGAATCTTCAGGATAGAATGTGGACAAAGATAGCCGTGTGTAATGTGGAACTCTCCGTATTTACGGCTCAGTAGACGCCGATAGATGATGAATGAACTGATGCCCACAATGATACTACAGACCAAAATCTCTTTGGTGTAATCGAATAGAATTGTGTATGGATGCATTTCTTTTGTCTCAAATATAAATTAACTGTTACCTACTACATATATTCAATAGGCCCATCATATCCCTGTACTCGTAATTCTCGCTCCAAACGGTCGCGTTGTGAACTGAAATTATGACTGATAGTGAAGGTTGTTTTCCCTCCATTTGCCATCTTGATAAAGAATATATAGGAGTTCCAAGAACGTATAGAGCTAGTGTACTTGATTTCAACAATGTCGCCAATTGGTATGGGTGGATGACCAAAGAATGTGTGGGGACAAAGAAATCCAGGCTCAGTATGGAACTCATCTTTCCATGTCTTCATCAGATAAACAATTCTCCAGACGAGAATAGTAACAATGAAGGCAAATAAAAGTATGACTATTGACACAAGAAACACTAAGTAATAATCCATGAGCCTATACGTGTTGTGTAAACAAAGTTGTTGAAGTTATGACTCGTTTGCTTTATTTCCTGCGGATATTCCATACCGGAGTTTCTCCTCCACCGACAAGAACATCGATGTTTGCACCATGCTTTTTCTCAATAACATCCCATGCCCGAAGCTGTATGAACTGTGCGGGAGAGAGATTAAGCTCGGTCATATAGGCTTTGTCGGCAACGGCTTTGTTGCGTTCGGCCTTAGCTCTTGCCAGCTCCATCTCGGCCCGTTTCTCCTGAGTTTGCTTGGCCTGAATGCTTGCAGCGGTCTTGTTCATCTCCTCTAACTGCTCTTTATTGGGCATCACTCGGTCGGTAATGACCTGCTGGATGTCTATGGGGAAGTTGGCTTTTCGCGAAAGTGAAGCCACATACTGACGCATAGACTGCTTGATTTTGTTGTCGAAAGCAGACAGAACCTCGCGATTACTCATCAGATCGAAAGGCGAACAGGACGACACATACTCACGAACTTTGTTGCGGAAATAAGGTTCTATGAAGTTCTCGAACCATTCTTCACCGTAGTTTCTCAGCAGAGAAGGCGTCTGACCTTTCCTTACTTGGATAATCATATACATGTTGACATCAAGCGGAGTGTTATCATTTGAGAGCAGATCATCAAACTGAAACTGCTTCTTCTGGGGCAGAATATTGAAGTAAACAGCCGTAGTGGTGGGAGCAATCAACGTGATAGAGTTCACAGGTTCATCGTCTACACGCGTGTTGCCAAAGAAAATGGGCTTCATTTTCAATGCAGCTTCCTCATCATAAGAGGGGTTTACAAACTTGAAGAAGATTAAGCATGCGGCACAGACAGCAATGACTGCAGCCACGATGAACCACAGTTTCTGACCGAAGTTGACGTTGAGTAAGTTGTTTTCTGTAGCGTTCAATTTGCGCTGATTGTAGTTGTTGGTGGGCATATTTATGTCAATTTGTTTAATATTCTTATGGTTTTTATCTTTATTTATGCTGTTTTTTCATCTGCATCTTATCTGCAAATATAGAGTTTTTCATGTGAATATGCAAGATTTTTCTTTTTTCTTTATGTTTTCCCTTCCCTCTTTTTGCGAGGTAGGAAAAGGGGAAGCGCAAAATAGGTTAATTCTTTTCAAAGATATTTACAATTGCTTTTCCATAGCTTGCGAATTCAGAAAAAGATTTATTGTGGTTCAGAATACGCGAGTTTTGAGGGTGTTTTGCAAGGTGTTGGATATCAATATGTTAGCTCTCTTGATTGAAATGAATGCGCTTTTTGATGTCAAAGTATGTTGTCATTTGCATCAAATTACAATGTCATCTGCGTCAAAAGACGTAGTAATTCCATTCACTTTACGCAGTGAACTAAGGCAGTTTGCACCATAATGTGGCTGAAATGGCATGAGAAGAGGGTGAAAACGGGGGTGTCAAAGCAATAAAATGGCTTTGCATGAGTATGGAAGACGCGTTTTCATTTCTATTTGGTGGACTCCTGAAATGTTAAAAACTGATGGTTTTTATTTACAGAGAAGCAGGCTTTTCTTTTGCATATGGTTTCGGCTTGATGTGTGAATAGGAGACTGTTCTTGGCGGTTTAGCGATCTATTCTGCCCCCTTGGGCGCTCATGTTGGCAATGATTTCAGCCTCACTTGCAAGGTTCTGGTCGCCGATAATGGTGTTTTTCAAGGCCGAAGCTGACAGGGCAAAGTCGAGACAATGCTGGTCGTCGTCGGGCCATTTCATGCGGGCATGGATGAAACCGGCCACGAATGCGTCGCCACATCCCATGGGGTCAACTACCGGGTTGATGTCGTAGATGCGGGTTGTATAGAGTTTTCCTTCGGCAAAGAGCACTCCGGTAAGGGTGTGATGCGTTGAAGCTATCTGGTTGCGGAGGGCTATCAGCATGCGTTTGCAATGCGGGAACTGGCGTTGCAACTGATGAAAATAGTCGAGATAAGCTGCTTTATCAATCTGATAAGAGGCGTCTTCAGCCTCGAAAGGAATATGTTTCAGTCCGCTTCCTACCTCCCATTCGTTCTGATCTCCAAAGATAAATGAACTGTATTCCATGAGTCTGTGCAGCGTCTTCGGTGCATCTGCCCCGGGATATCGCCACAGATTCTTGCGGTAGTTGATGTCGCAAGTGATTTCAACTCCCATGCTCTTGGCCAATTCCAAGGCATCGAAAGTGGTGTTGAGTGCGTCTTGACTCATCGCACATGTAATGCCCGAACAATGAAACAAAACGGCATCTTGAAAGATAGGTTCCCATTGGATGTCGCCATGTTTGAGCGTATAGAAAGAACTGTTTTCGCGATCATACACCACCATTGAATTGCGCATGGCCGCTGCCGACTCGAAGAAATAGCTGCCAAGTCGGTCACCTCCCAGCACAACATGCTTCACATCAAGTCCGAACTCACGGAGATGCATCAGCGAAGCATGCCCTATGGCGTTGTCGGGAACGCGGGTAACATACTCCACTTGGTCGCCCATGACCGCTAAAGAAACGGCAACATTCGCCTCTGAACCGCCGAAATCGCCATTGAAAACATGTCCCTGGGGCAGTCGGAAGTAGTTTTCTTTCGACAGACGGAAAAGGATTTCTCCGAAAGTTACTATCTTCTTGTTCATTGGATTGCTGTATTTTACATGTACATTACGGTCTGGGAACAGCCTGTTCTGCAGGATGAAAGGAAAGGTCCCCTCCTCAAACAGGAGAGGACTTTACGCATATGGTTACGTTATAAAGGCTCTGTTTACTTGACTTTCTCAACGAGTTCTTTCGTATCTCGGGCGATAACGATTTCCTCATCCGTGGGAACGACAACGACTTTCACCTTACTTTCGGGTGTAGAGATAATGGCCTCTTCGCCTCGAATGGTGGCATTCTTGGCCACATCAATCTTGATTCCAAGGAATTCAAGACCTTCACAAGCCTTTTCTCTCGTGCCGGTTTGGTTCTCACCAACGCCTGCTGTGAAGACAATAGCATCCACTCCGCCGAGTGCAGCAGCATAAGCACCGATGTATTTCTTTATGCGATAGTCATACATTTTCAGTGCCAATTGTGCGCGTTCGTTGCCTTCTGAGGCTGCATTCTCAATGTCGCGCATATCGCTTGAGATGCCCGTGATGCCGACAACACCGCTCTTTTTGTTGAGATAGTCAGCCATTTCCTGTGGCTTCTTGCCGAGTTTCTCCATCAGATAAGTAACTGCCGAGGGGTCAATATCACCGCAGCGAGTACCCATCATGAGGCCTGCAAGCGGAGTAAGTCCCATGGAAGTGTCGATGACTTTGCCGTTCAATACGGCTGCAACACTGGCACCATTGCCGATATGACAGGTGATAATCTTCGAGTTGTTGACATCAAGACCGAGAATTTCACACACGCGTTTGGAGACATAACGATGACTTGTGCCGTGGAAACCATAGCGACGCACGTGGTATTTCTCATAGAGTTCGTAGGGAACGGCATAGAGATAAGCATAGTCGGGCATGGTGCTGTGGAATGCATTGTCAAAGACACAAACCTGCGGAGTGGTAGGCATGAGGGCATCAACTGCACGGATGCCCTTCAGATGTCCTGCGTTATGAACAGGTGCAAGGTCGCAAAGTTCTTCGATACCTTCCTCTACTTGCTTTGTAAGGATAACGCTTTTGTTAAACTTGTCGCCGCCCTGCACGATGCGATGTCCTACGGCATCAATCTCGTCGAGGCTCTTGATAGCACCGAATTCGGGGTCGAGCAGGCACTGAAACACCAGAGAAACACCCTCCTTATGCGTGGGGAGGTCGGCCATGATTTGTTTCTTCTCACCATTTGGTAACTTCACTTTGATGAACGCATTGTCTATTCCTATGCGCTCAACACCGCCTTGTGCCAATACAGACTCATCGTCCATATTGTAGAGTTTATACTTAATGGAACTGCTTCCGCAGTTTAATACTAATACTTTCATGATAATATTGTTGAATGATTAATGTTGAAATCCTCACTTCTCATTGCTCATTAGCTTTAGCTTCCTGTGCTTGACAGGCGGTGATAGCTACCATATAGTAGATGTCATCGACAGAACAACCGCGGCTAAGATCGTTGACAGGACGGGCAATTCCCTGGAGGATAGGGCCTATAGCGATAGCATCTCCGAGACGTTGAACAAGCTTATAACCGATGTTTCCTACTTCGAGGTTGGGCACAATGAGTACGTTTGCATGGCCTGCAATCTTACTGTCGGGTGCTTTCTTTGCCGCAACAGCTGGAACAAGGGCTGCATCGGCCTGGAGTTCTCCGTCAATCTGCAGTTCGGGAGCAAGCTCATGGGCCAACTTCGTGGCTTCAACCACCTTGTCAACTACTTCATGAGAGGCACTGCCTTTGGTCGAAAAACTCAGCATGGCCACGCGTGGTTCAGCAAAACCTGCTACGCTTTTGGCGGTCTCTGCAGTACAAACGGCAATCTGAGCTAACTGTCCTGCATCGGGAACGGGAGTCACTGCAACGTCTCCAATGACTACAACGCCATTCTCACCATATTCTTTTTCTTTCGTAATGAGCAGCAGTCCACCACTCACACAGGTAATACCGGGAGCGCATTTAATAATCTGAAGCGCAGGACGGAGCGTGTCTCCGGTAGTGCTCAAGGCTCCACTGATCTGTCCATCTGCCCCTTCTGTCTTGATAATCATACAGCCCAAATAGAGGTTGTTCTTGGTAACTAACTCGCGAGCTTGCTCTATTGTCATGCCTTTCTTCTTACGAAGTTCGGCGAGTTTTTCGGCATATTCCTCGCTCTTCGGATTGTTTTGAGGGTCGATAATCGTAGCCTTGTCGATGTTCTTAAGGTTCCACTGTGTGGCCAGTTCCTTGATATGGGTAGGATTACCAATCAAGATGAGGTCAGCAATATCGTCAGACAATACTTTGTCAGCAGCCTTCAGAGTGCGCTCCTCCTCTGCTTCCGGGAGCACGATACGCTGCTTATGCGCCTTCGCACGTACAATAATTTGCTGTAATAAATCCATAGTTTACTGTATTTTCAATAGGTGTTTTGAGTTATTTCAATTCATTAAATTGTCATTTCTACTTTGCAAAAATAGCAAAAATTATTGAAATAATGCGGGTTAGTAGGCTAAAAAACGCTAAAAGATCAGTCTATTTCGCTCGTAAGTATGCTTTCGAGTTCTTCTGCCGAGAGTCGAAGGTGGAACTGCCCCCTAATGGCAACGCTGATACGTCCGGTCTCTTCGCTCACTACAATGGCTACGGCATCGCTATCTTGACTGATACCCATGGCCGCACGATGACGCAAACCAAGTTCCTTGGGGATATCAAGATTGTGGCTTACTGGCAGGATACAGCCCGCAGCTTTAATGCGTTTGCGGGATATTATCATTGCTCCGTCGTGCAAAGGAGAGTTTTTGAAGAAGATGTTTTCAATGAGACGCTGGTTGATGTTGGCATCAATGGTGTCTCCGGTTTCCACGATATCATCGAGTGGGGCACTGCGTTCGATGACGATCAATGCACCGACTTTTGCCTTCGCCATACTCATACAGGCCAATACAATGGGCATAATCATCTGGCGAGTAGCCTCGCGGTTCTTCTCATCCCGACGCTGGCCGAAGAACCTGCTGAACTGTTTGATGCGCTGATGTGCACCAAGAGAATAGAGAAAACGACGGATTTCTTCCTGAAAAAGCACAATCAAGGCTATGGCTCCAACGCCAACCAACTTGTCAAGAATAGAGCCTAAGAGTCGCATTTCAAGTACCTGGCTCACAAAAAGCCATACAAGAACAAATACCATCACACCGATAAAGATGTTGAGCGAGCGGCTCTCTTTCATTAAACGATAGAGATAATAGAGGATAAGAGCAACCAGAAAGATGTCGATTACATCTTTTATTCCGAAGTCAAAAGGCATCATATGAATGTTGAATGAGAAGTGTTGAATGTGGAATTATATTTTATATGGAGCATCGGTTAAGGCTTTTCAGCAACCGAGCCCGATTGAATGGCCGAGACAATCTGCACGGCTTCCACTGCTTCGCGCACATCATGAACGCGCAGAATGCCTGCACCTTTGAACAAAGCGGCAGTGTTCAGCACGGTCGTTCCGTTCAAGGCTGTCGACGGATCGCCTCCCACGAGCTTGTAGATCATGGTCTTTCGTGAGATACCTACTAACAAGGGAAGATGCAAAGCGGCTAATTGTTCCATGCCATTGTATATCTCATAGTTCTGTTCAAGCGTCTTTCCGAAGCCGAAACCAGGGTCAAGGATGATGTCTTTTGCACCGCGGTCGCGCAGTTGTTGCACCTCATCAGCAAAGGCAATCATCATGTCGTGAAGATTGGATTTCACTGACATCAGTATGTAAGGCACCTTCAGTTCTCCCACCACATCAAACATATTCTCGGCTTCATGGATAGGCGTGTTGACGATACCAGTAATACCTCCCTCGCTCACATCATTGATGATATCGGCTCCCCAGTCTTCAATACAACGGCGGGCCACGGCAGGTCGGTAGGTGTCGACAGAGACAATGGCATCGGGTTGCACGCTTCTCACCGTTTTCAATGCAGCTTTCAACCGTGTCATTTCCTCTTCTTCACTCACTTCCTGGGCACCGGGACGCGTTGAGAAAGCACCAACATCAATCATCGTTCCGCCCTCACTGATAATCTGATTGGCCCGTTCTGCAATCTCATGTTCGGTTTGTTTGCGGCTGCCTGCATAGAAACTGTCGGGCGTACAGTTGAGGATTCCCATGACTTTCGGGCTGCCGAGGTCTATCAGTCTGCCTCTTACATTGATGGTATAATCTATCGGTTTCATACTCTGCAAAGTTATTATATTTTGCTTGATAATGCAAATTAAATCACGGTCTAACCGCAAAACGTTAACATTATATATTAGGTCATAACAGAAAAAAATGTAACTTTGCAACACAACATTCATCAATTCTATGGATATAAAACAACTTTATGACCTCTACCAGCAGCATCCCTGCATCACTACTGATAGTCGAAACTGTCCCAAAGACAGTATTTTTCTGGCACTGAAAGGTGCTTCGTTTGACGGTAACAAGTTTGCCAAGACTGCGTTAGATAAGGGCTGTGCCTACGCCATTATTGACGAACCTGCATTTGCCGAGGCTGACAATGACCGCTTGATACTTGTAGACGACTGCTTGACAACATTCAAGAAACTCGCCCGAGAGCATCGCCGTCGGTTCAATATCCCTGTCATTGGCATCACGGGGACCAATGGAAAGACCACCACCAAGGAGCTTGTTTCGGCTGTTCTTGCCGAGCGTTACAATGTGATGCATACTGAGGGAAACTTCAACAACGATGTGGGTGTGCCCAAAACGCTGTTCCGGCTCAATGCAACGCATGAGATAGCAGTGGTCGAAATGGGTGCAAGTCATCCCGGAGATATAGAGAAACTCGTCACTTATGCAGAGCCGACGTGTGGCCTGATAACGAATGTTGGCCGTGCACATCTGCTGGGTTTCGGCAGTTTTGAAGGCGTAAAGCAAACCAAAGGTGAACTTTACGACTATCTGAAAGCCCATGATTGCCTGCTGTTTCTCAACGAAAGCAATGCCGACCTTGTGGATATGGCACGCCAACGTGAGATGAATCGTATCATCACTTACGGTCAGAGTGATGATGCCAACGTGCGGGGTGAGGTCATAGATAGTGCTCCTTTCCTTCATTTCTCATGGACAGACCTCTCTACAACAGAGTCCAAAGCACGCACGTATGAGGTGGAAAGCCACTTGATTGGAGCCTACAACATCGACAATATGCTTGCAGCCATTACCATAGGTCTGCATTTTGGCGTGACACCCGAACAGATAAACCATGCGCTCGAAAGCTATGTGCCGGCCAACAACCGCAGTCAATTGGAGGTGACGGCCAAGAACAAGTTGATTGTCGACGCCTATAATGCAAACCCATCGAGCATGGCTGCCGCCATTGAAAACTTCAAGTTGATGAATGTGGAGCATAAAATGGCCATTCTTGGAGACATGCGTGAATTAGGCGAAGTGTCTGAGTTGGAGCATCAGAAATTAGTGGATAAGCTTCAAGCCGACGGTTTTCAAGAGGTGTGGCTTGTCGGAGAAGAGTTTGGAAAGACTCATACCAACTTCCGAAAGTTCAGGAATGTGGATGAAGTTAAGGCTGAAATCGCTGCCCATTGCCCCGAAAACTGCTATATATTAATAAAAGGTAGTAACGGCATCAAGCTGTATGAGCTGCCCGAACTGCTTTAAGTTAATTCATAATTCACAATTCATAATGCATAGTTTTTAATGTGGAATGTGCAGTGTTGAGTTGTATTTAATTCATAATGCACAATTCATAATTCATAATTACGAAGCGAGTTATAACTAATTTCCTTGCAAGTTCGGGCTCCCCTCCTTGGGAGGGGTAGGGGGAGGTTCCGCAAGTTAGCACTCCCCTCCTTGGGAGGGGCTGGGGGAGGTTATAGGAGGGGTTGGGGGAGGTTATAGGAGGGGTTGGGGGAGGTAATTCA
>ERZ772807.117-NODE-117-length-51923-cov-6.169719_pt1 | contig 51923 bp, 41 predicted proteins | sample MGYA00511472_ERZ772807 | MGnify/ENA primary metagenome ERZ772807 (study PRJEB29015, sample SAMEA2737947) | human oral metagenome | biome: human oral; feature: human-associated habitat; material: dental | place: China | collected 2039 ... | reverse complement strand
CCGCTGCCTACTCGAGACCGGCGGCTTCAGAACCCACCCTGCATTGGGATGAGCCCGTCTATCGTGCTCGAGTTTGACCCGCCGACCCGCCACCGATTCACTCGGCCCTCAATCCAGGCCCATAGACGCGATCGAAGGGCCCGTATTCAACAGTGGAGTCGCCACGTCACGATGATACTCCGGTGTAAAACGACGACAAGGCCCATAACAGGCAGCTCACTGGCCGCGGCCAACACACCTGCTTCACGACTGTCAACAACACAGGCCTACGCCCGCTTGGGATGTGAATGTAACACTTGGCGGTACCTCCATTGGCCACATACAATGACAGTATGGTCAGGAAGCAGGTTGCCCGAAATCTATTCTGTTCGCTTGATGACCTTGACAACGAGGCCTCTGTCGAGCAGTTTTTTGTCTCGCGTCTTCTGGAGGATATGGGGTTCAGGGATTCGCAGATTGCTCCTAAGGCTTCCTTGGAGGAGCTGGCGGTCAGCCAGGGGAGGCGCAAGTCTAAGTATCGGCCTGACTATGCCATCAAGTACCGCGGCAAAGTGCGCTGGATTCTTGACGCCAAGGCTGTCGGTGAAGATTTGGCCGAGTGGATTGGCCAGTGTGCCAGCTACTGTTTGGAGTTGAACAGCAGAGTTGACGATAATCCAGTCGGCTACTACGTGCTCTCCAATGGGGTGTCGACTGAGGTGTATCGGTGGGACAGTGCGCAGCCGGTCTTGCAGCTTGACTTCGCTGACTTCCAGTCCTCAAGTGTGAAGTATCGTGAGCTGAAGGTCCTGCTTGGCCCTGACAGCTTTTTGGAAGAGAAGCACAAGCCTGGAACCCCCATGATGACACTACGCCACAGGTCGGTCTCTGAAATTAACGCTGACTTCACATGGGCCCACCGTTTCATTTATCGCTCGGAGAACCTCAGCTATGGGTCCGCCTTCATGGAATTCGTGAAGGTCATTTTCCTGAAACTCCTATCTGATCGTGAGATACGTCGGAACCCCATGAGCGTCATAGGTGCCGACGGCTCAGTGACTGTACCTGCCTCCGAGGTTCACTTTTCAAAAGCTTGGATCCAGTCGTTGGAGAAGAGTCACCCGAATCCTATGGATGCTATACAATTCGCCAATCTTCTCCGCAGACTTGAAACAGCAATTCAACAGGGGAAGAAGAAACGTATTTTCGCTACCGATGAGCACATTCGCCTCTCCAATGAGACGTTGAAGGAGCTTGCGGCCCGGTTCGAGACGACGGACCTCTACGGCATCGACGCGGACCTCAATGGTCGAATGTTCGAGACATTCTTGAACGCCACCTTACGCGGCAAGGACCTTGGCCAGTACTTCACACCCCGCAGTGTTGCCAAGCTTGCGACGCAAATGGCTGGCTTGCGTGCTACGCCCGACCACACTGACGTTGTGCTGGATGCTTGCTGCGGGACAGGGGGGTTCCTTATTGAAGCGCTCACCGAGATGTGGCGCATGATTGATTTGAACCCAGCTCTCTCGGACAGTGAACGCAAGGAGCAGAAACGTATCGTTGCTGAAGAATCGCTATTTGGCATCGACATTGCTCGTGACCCGGCCTTGTCGCGGATTGCCCGTATCAATATGTTCCTTCATGGCGATGGTGGGAGCCGCATCTACCAGCTCGATACACTTGATAAGCAGGTATCGGACCTGGATAGTGATGATGCTGAGCTGCGCCGTGAGAAGGCTGAGTTCAGGCAAACTGTGACCTCTCATGCCGACGGTTTCGCTGACGTTGTGCTAACCAATCCTCCATTCGCGAAAGAGTACAGCAGGAAGCAAGCCAGCGACGCAGCGCTTCTTGACGAGTACGCCCTTGGTTTCGAGACGGTTCGTGGTCGACGTCGTCCGGTCATGACACTACGCTCTAGCGTTATGTTCTTGGAACGCTACCACGACCTCCTAGTCGAGGGCGGGACGCTTGTCTCGGTAGTCGACGATGGGATCCTCGGGGGCGACTCTTATCGGAGAGTACGTGACTGGTTGCGCGAGCACTATCTCTTGCGTGCAGTGATCTCGCTGCCTGGAGACGCCTTCCAGCGATCTCAAGCTCGTGTCAAGACCTCCATTGTTGTCCTTGAGAAGCGCAAGACCGGCCAGTTCCAAGACCAGCCACCCGTCTTCATGTATCCATGCACCGCGGTTGGAGTGGACGATTCTCCCAGGCAACGTGTCCTTCCTATTGATCGGGTGGTCCGTGAGGCGGCTAGCCGGGAGATCAATGAGGTTGCAGATCTTTATAAGCGCTTTAGAGCGGGTGATCCCGATGCAGCACGATGGAGTGTGCCAGGCTCTATGGTTCAGGATCGGATGGACGTTAAGGCGGTCTTTACGAAGCCGGGAAATCAGGTACCTGCCTGGGAGGCTGCTGGCCTAGACGTTGTTCGGTTTGGAGATATCGCAGAGCCGCTCGGGTGGGAACGCGTCCTCAACTGTGATGACCCTGAGTACGATGACTTGGTGCCCCGAGTCCGGGTACGGTACGACGGTTTCGCCGAAGCCGGCGACAAAGTCGATCCGACCGATCTGAAGGGGACACATTACGTGGTGTCCGAGGGGGACATTGTTTTCAGTCACATCAATGCGATCCACGGTGCAGTAGCGGTGATTCCTCCTGAACTCGACGGCGCGATCGTCACGAACGAATATACGATCTGCCGCCCGAAGGGTGACCTTGATCCGCGTGTCTTGTGGGCTCTCGTTCGATCAGTCGTGGCTAGGGCCGACCTTATGATCCTTAGTACTGGTATCGGACGTACTCGTATTGACTGGGACCAGGTAGCGGAACTACAGGTTCCACTACCATCATTGGCTCAGCAGAGGAAGGTCATCAAAGCATGTGAAAGTGCGGAGGCAGCGGAGCGGCAGGCTCGGTTGCTGCGTTCAAAGGCTAAGGATGTTGTGGAGCAGGACTGGCTCATGAATAGTCCTGAGGCGGAGAGAACGCTAGCTGCCTTCAAGCCGCCGCGATGAGGAACCACAAGACCTTTAGGTTCTGGTGTTGGTTGCAAATGGATTTTGGTCAAGGAGTTTGGTGTAGCCAGTCGTGGCTGTGTTTCTCAAGGGATGTGCGTCATCACCGCGCTTGCGTTAGGGAATCTGAAAGGCCGCTCGATCTTTCTGAGAGCGTTTGAGTGCTTGCTGATCGTTTGCAATGTCGATGATCAAGGGGTGTAGTACCTCGTCGAGGAGCATGTGCGTCAGGCTGCACGCGAGCTGGGTGTGTTGGCGGACATTGAGTAAGTCGTGTGAACTCCAACGAGGTTGCGGTCGGGTTCGGGTGGATTGGCTTGGTTTTGCCGTGGCTGAGTGTGGATGAGGCGCGTGTCGTCGGTCACCCGATGGTAGTGTGTGGCCATGACGACGGATAGCCAGTACTCATGGCCACGCTTTTTTATGGAACTAGCGGACAAACTGCTCGCCTTCAAGGATGATCGGCAGGCTCTCATTGCGACGTTGCAGCATGTCTACAACGAACTCGGTATGGACCTGCCGACGCTTGACTCAGGCGGCATTCCGACCGATATTGATCCTTTCACGGTCTACGGCCTCTTCAATCGAGGCCTCACAGACAATAAGCGCCGGGCGGTTGCCCTCGGAATTGGTGGCGCTCTCGGCGTGCAGGCCCCTCTGCATCATGATCTTGTCGGGGTCCCCGTCCTGCTCAACATCAACGCGACCTTCTACGACCAGGTGCGTCGGGACGATGGGGATATCGAAAGGCTGTGGGACTTGTTTGCGGTTGCGCTGGCCTATGCGGATCAGCCGACTGAACAGACAGAAGCAGTGTTCCGTCACGCCTACGATGCAGTTCTTCAACAGCGCCATGCTAGCTGGAACGTCACGATGGGACTCTTCTGGATTCGCCCATACGCCTACGTCAATTTGAGCTCGCGAGACCGATGGTTCCTCGCGCTGCCCGACCGGATGCCTTCATCGGTTCGTTCTGTGCTGGCGTCGATAAAGAAAGTGCCCGGATCTGCTGAATACCTGCGGATTCGTGACAGCATTCTGTCGGTGTTGAAATCCGGAACCTACGAGTACGCATCCTTCCCCGAGGTTTCGGCATACGCGTGGCGCGTTTCCGAACAGGTCAACCGTGAGAACAAAGACTCTGACAAAGAGAAGGAAGAAGTTACCCAGGAGGCTGCCCTGGGGGACGCCGACGTGGAGACCGTGCGCTATTGGCTCTACGCCCCCGGCCGGGGCGCCTGCATGTGGGACGAGTTCTACTCGCGCGGAATCATGGGACTGGCATGGGGCGAGATAGGGGATCTGACTGCCTACGCACATAAGGAAGATCTGAAGGCGCAGATGCTCCAGACCTATCCCAAAAACGGTACCCAGAAGAACGACATTCACGCCCTGTGGCAGTTTGCGAACGAGATGAAGCCGGGCGATGTCGTTTTCGTGAAGAAGGGACGTTCAGAGATTCTCGGGCGAGGAATTGTTGCGGGTGACTACGTCTTTGATCCGGAGGGCGGCCACTACCCGAACTGTCGGGAGGTCCGCTGGACGTCCGCAGGAAACTGGCCAATCGACGAACGACTGGCAATGAAGACCCTCACTGAGATCACCGACTACCCTGAACTCCTTTCTCGCATTGAGACGTTCTTCGAGGACAGTGACGACGACGTTGAGAGTGAGGAACCGCTAGTAATCTTCCCGGAGTACTCCGCCCGGCAATTCCTCAACGAGGTCTACATGTCCGAGGAACGCTACGACGCGATCGTGGGGCTGCTGCGTACGAAGAAGAACATCATTCTGCAGGGAGCACCTGGCGTAGGAAAGACCTACGCCGCCAAGCGCCTCGCTTACTCGATGATGGGCGTTAAGGATGCCTCGCGCGTCATGATGGTCCAGTTCCATCAGAGTTACTCCTACGAGGACTTCATTGAGGGGTACCGTCCCTCCGGCGCGGGATTCGAGCTGGTCAAGGGGGCCTTTTACTCGTTCTGCAAGAAGGCTGCCGACGATGAGGAGAACGACTACTTTTTCATCATCGATGAGATCAACCGCGGCAACCTCTCCAAGATTTTCGGTGAACTCTTTATGCTGATTGAAAATGATAAGCGGGGGATCAAGCTTCAGTTGCTATATTCCCGCGAGTATTTCTATGTGCCTCGCAATGTCCACATTATCGGCATGATGAACACGGCGGACCGTAGCCTCGCGATGCTCGACTACGCGCTGCGCCGCCGCTTCGCCTTCGTGGAACTGAGCCCCGCGTTCGACTCCGAGGGCTTCCGTGACTACCGCGCCAGCCTCGACAATCCGAGGTTCAAGGCGCTCGTGCGCGAGGTGGAATCCCTTAACCGTGCGATCGCCGAGGACGAGTCTCTCGGCGAGGGCTTCTGCATCGGCCACAGCTACTTCTGCAACATGAAACCTGAGACGTGCACGGACGCGGCCCTGGCCTCGATCGTGGACTACGAGCTCATCCCGATGCTCAAAGAATACTGGTTCGACGAGCCTGGCAAGGTCCGCGAATGGAGCGACAGGCTGCGCAGGTTGCTGCGGTGATTCGCGTCCGCAACGTCTTTCACATGCTCGCCTACGCCTTCTCGGCGCTCACCGAGCAGGGCTACCGCGCCGTGGCCACGGAGGAATTCGACAACGCGGCCGAGCTGTGCGCCGCCATCCTCGAGCGGGGCGTGTCCCTGCAACTCAAACGAGGCCTCGGCCAGGAGTACGTGAGCCGGTCCGAGGCGCGCTCCTCCCTGCGCGGCAAAATCGAGGTTACGGAGTCAGTGAAATCGCAGGCGTTGCTGCGCCGGCAGCTGGTGTGCTCCTATGACGAGTTCTCTGTTGACACGACGATGAACCGAGTCATCAAGGCGACGGTCGCGCTGCTCGTGCGCTCGGACATTACTAGGGCACGCAAGAAGAGCCTGAAGAAGCTCATGGTCTTCTTCGCGGACGTGCGCGACATCGACCTGCACATGGTCGACTGGAATATGCGCTTTGAACGTAACAATCGCACGTACCGCATGCTGATGGCGGTGTGCTGGCTCGTCGTCAAGGGGCTGCTTCAAACCCAGAGCGACGGCAGCGTGCGCCTGATGGATTTCTTCGACGAGCAGCGCATGAGCCGTCTGTATGAGAAGTTCATCCTCGAGTACTACCGTAAGGAACACCCGCACCTGCATGCCAGCGCCTCGTTCATCGACTGGGCGCTTGATGACGGGATTTCGGATGGCCTACCCGCCATGCGCAGTGACATCACCCTGAGCGCTCGCGGTCGCGTGCTCATCATTGACGCGAAGTACTACGCGTCCACGATGCAGAGCAACTTCGAGAAAAGGACGGTGCATTCGGGGAACCTTTACCAGATCTTCGCGTACGTGAAGAACAAGCAAGTGGCCCTCGAGCGCTTGGGGGAGGGCACCGAGGTTGCGGGCATGCTCCTCTACGCCGCCACCGACGAAGAGATTCAGCCCGACTTCACCTACCGCATGAGTGGCAACCGCATCGGCGCGACGACGCTCGACCTTGACCTCCCCTTCGAGCAGACTCGCGCCCAGCTAGACGGGATCGCCGAGGAGTACTTCCCTGAGTGAGGGGTTCTCTGCCGGATCCGGCGATGAGAAACAATTGATTGCGATCGCTGGTCCACGGGAATCCGCGTAGGCGATGGAGATCGTAGAGCGTGCACACGGTTAGGAGGAGCGGGAGATGCGGAAGCAATAGCCGCGTCGTCTTGAAATAGCCTACTGTCCCGTCAACTCCGGCTTCGTGAAGGAGCGGACCTGTGCGGCGTCCGGGGAGATTTCGGCGGCGGTCATCGGCTTCTTCGAGGCCGTTTCGAGGGCACCCACGGAACGTGCCCGGGACAGCAGGCGATTCTCCATCGAGGACACGGCCTTGTTGTAGAAGTCCACGCTCCTGGCCAGGGCCTTGCCCAGGTTCTCCATGTGGCCAGCGACGACGCCGAGGCGCTCGTACAGCTCGCGTCCCAGCGTGATGATGTCCTCGGCTTGGTCGTTGATGGTGGTGCGCGCCCACGCACTCGCGCACGTGCGCGCCACCGCCAGCAGGGTCACGGGAGAACAGAGGGCCACGCCGCGGGCCATTGCGTCGTCCAACAGCGCCGCATCCGCGCGCAGCGCCGCCGACAGGGCCGCCTCGGAGGGGACGAACAGGATGACCAGCTCCGGCGAGGACCCCAGCGCCCGGGCGTAGTCGCGCGAGGCCAGGGCATCGACGTGAGCGCGGAGTGCCTTCGCGTGTGTAGCCAGTTCGCCGCGCCGCCGCTCCTCGGCTTGCTCGCCGCTGCCCTCAACGCCGCACGCCCGCAGGTAGGCGTCCATCGGTGCCTTCGCGTCGAGAGCGAGGAAACCCTGCCCGGGCAGGTGAATTGTCACGTCGGGTCGCCCGCGCTCACCTCGCGCACCCTCCGCGCTGAGGCCTCGTCCCTGAGTGAGCGCGCCGATCGAGCGCTGCTGGGCGAAATCGACGTGCGGCATCATCCCCGATGCCTCCAGGATTCGGGCAAGCTCGACCTCGCCCCACGAGCCTCGTGCGCTGCGGGAGCGCAGCGCACCCTCCAGGGACGCCGTCGTGCGTGCCAGCTCCGCTTCGCGCTGGGCGGCCTCGCGCAGTTGCTCGGCCAGGGCCCCGTGCTGGCTCGCCCGCTCCTGCTCCATCCGATCGACTCGCTGGCTCATCTGCTCCAGCTGCGAGCGAACCGGCGCGAGCGCGTTGAGGACGGAGTCGTCCCCGGCCGCGCGCGCCTCGGCATGCGCGACCCGGCGGGACAGTTCCTCCGCGCGCGCCTGCCATCCGGCGGCCTGCGCGCGAAGCGCGCCGAGCTCGTCGCCCGGTTGTGATGCGCGACGCGCCACCGCGCCCGCGAACCCGGCTAGCGCTCCCACGACCAAACCAATCACCAAAAACACGAGAGAAGTACCCATGCCGGAACCATACGAGGCACCGTGCTCATCTGTGTCCCGCAGCCTGCCGGTGGGTGTCCAGCAACCTATCGCAGGCATCACCACTGACCTATCCTGGACGTACAACTCATGGGGGAGGGGCATGGAAGCCGTCGATTCAAGGACAATGCACGTACTGATTCGGGACAAGGAAACTCCGAACTGGCAAGACTGCACCTGGAAAGTCGCGAAGACGCGCCGCGATGGGAAGCGTATCGTCATCACCTACACCGACGGCAAGGAGTTTCCGTACGGCGAGGGCAGGGTACGCATTTACGACCAGGTCGAGCGCCGCACCATTGACGCCCTCGATGAGGTACGCGTGTGCGGGAAGCGCTGGACGAACGTCGAGATCATCTGGACGCTCCGACCCAGGCACGACCCTCGCGACGTGCGCTACACGCTCGCATACCGCAAGGCTAATGGGAAGCTCGGGATCAGGAGATACGGCAGCAGCGAGGTCAGTGCGGCGTACGCGACCCCGCAGGATCGTCAGCGCGCCGCCACGCTCGACTACGTGCGCGAGGAGGTTCGCTCGCAAGCCAGGCGAGCGGGGGCGAGCCTGGACACGAGCGGACGCTACGACAAGTGGGTCGGTGAGGGAGACGCGGTTCCGGCGGCGGTCCTGGCAAACGTGTGGGAGTGGATGCGCACGGTACCCCGTGGCTCCGCCCTGGAGGCCTTTCTCTCGGGCCCCTCCAACCGTGCGACCGGCGCCAGAGACCAGGTCATCATGCCGTTTCACTCCAACATTGATCAACGCAATGCCATACGCGCAGCGCTCACACACCAGATCTCGATCATTGATGGACCCCCGGGAACGGGAAAGACGCAGACTATCCTCAACCTGATCGCAACCCTCATTGCCCAGGGGAAGACGGTCGGTGTCGTCGCGGGCGCCAACTCCGCGGTGGACAATGTGGTCGACAAGCTGACGGAGGAGGGCTACGGCTTCCTCATCGCCAACATCGGCAACAGGGAGCGCGTCAAGGAATTCCACCGGCGAGAGGGCATCCTCGAGCAGAGGCGCGAGACCTGGATCCAGAAGGCGCGGCCTGGGGCGTCTCGTGCCCCCTCACGCGTCGAAGACACGGCGCTGAAGGCCGACGAGGAACACCTCGTTTCCCTATGGGAAGATGCGCGCGATATACCGGCGCAGCGAGCGCTCCTGACCGCGACCCAGCGCGAGCGCCTTGTCTTCGAAGAGAAGGTCAAGGAGAGCCGCCGCTTGATCCCTGACATCTCCCGCTTTCCAATCGCGACGCGCGACTCTGCCACCATCGCCGATCTGCTCGCCCTGGCACGTTGCGCGCCGATACCCCCTCGGACCCTGCGAGGCATTGTCGAGCGAGTGCGCCGCTACTTCGCATACGGTTCCCTCAAGGGGCTTGACCTGGTCGACGTGGACGTGCAGTCGGCGCTCCAGGCGGCCTTCTACCAGGCGCGAGAGCGCGAACTCACCCGCCGCATTGAGGAAGCGCAGGCGCGCGCCGACCGCCACGGCCTCGCGAAGGTAAGTGCCGCGTATCGCCTGCGCTCCCGAGAGCGGCTTGACGCGGCCCTCCTATACCGTTTCGATCGTCAGCGGCCTAGCCGCCTGAGCCCCGAGCGAAGACTCGGTGAACAGACGGATATCCTGCTACGTACCTACCCGGTTGTGGCCTCCACCTGTTTCTCAATCCGCGCGAACCTGGCCACGCACGCACTGCTCGACTGGATCATCATTGACGAATCATCCCAGGTCGTGCTCCCAGCCGGCCTGGCCGCGTTGAGCAAAGCGCGTAACGCCGTCATCGTTGGGGACGACAAGCAGATCGGCCCGATCTTCGATGGGTGGGACAAGAGCACTCGTCAACCGCCCGACAATCGATTCGACGTGCGCGCCGTGTCGCTGCTGGATTCCGCCAAGATGTTGGCCGCCAGCGCGCCGGTGCCCAGCACGCTACTCAAAGAGCACTACCGCTGCCACCCGGCGATCATCGAATTCTGCAACCGCATGTACTACGACGGCGAGCTGATCCCGATGCGAGTCCCGGTGCCGGACGCCCCGAAACCACTCGGGATCGTCTACGCGGCGCCCGGAAACCACGCGCGTTGCACGACAAGTGGCAGTCGCTTCTCCCAGCGAGAGATCGACATCATCGCTCAACTTGAGGAAATGCAGGTTATTCGCGAGGGGATCGGGGCCGACGAGAAGGACCCTTCCGGAGACTTTGTCGTGGGATTGGTGACCCCCTTCCGTGCGCAGGCGAAGAGTCTCGGGAAGCGTATTCGTGCCGACCTTAACGGTGGCGGACATGCGCGTTGGCTGGCGGAGACTGCACACAAGTTCCAGGGCAGGGGCGCGGACACCGTTATCCTGTCCACGGTCCTCAACGCAGATGATTCGAGCGCAGCGCGCGAATTCTACGACTGTGATGCCATGGCAAACGTCATCGTTTCGCGAGCGAAGAACCGTCTCATAGTGGTGACCGCTCACGGGGGTGTTCACCATAGCCGCAATATCAGGTCCCTCCTCGAATACATCACGATGTACGACCCGGCCAGCATCGTCGACTCGGATATCGTGTCGATCTTTGACGTCCTCTACGACGCGTACAGTGATTCCCTTAAGCGCTACGCGCGCGTCAAGTGGGCCAACCGCAATCGCTCTCCAGCCGAGAATGCTGCGGAGCTCTGCCTCCAAGAGGTGCTCGCGGAGCAGCGGTACTCGAGGTGTGGCTATCGGATGGAAGTTCCCCTGAAGGACGCGCTTCCCAACACGCGACGCCTCAACGAAGTACAGCGTGCGTTCGTCTACAGTGCCAGCGCACTGGACTTTGGCGTCTACTCGCGAGTGACGGGAAAGCTGATTCTCGCGATCGAGGTTGACGGGTGGGAGTTTCACGGAAACAACGAGGAACAGCTCAGGCGCGACGCGCTGAAAGACTCGATCATGACAGCGTACGGCGTGCCCGTGCTACGCCTTCCAACGAACGGTTCGGGCGAGCCCGAGCTGATTCGGGACGCGCTCGGTAGGGTGCTTTAGGAGCGGGCTATGCCCGCGCGACAGGGCCACCTGGGGACCGAGTCGGGCGGGGGAGAACCGAACCCCGCCCCTACAGCACCACCATGGCTGCCGTCCCCGCACACAGGAGCCCCAGGCCAACCACGTAGCGCCGCGTGAAACGCTCGTGAAACACCAACGCGGAGACGCCGACGGTGACCAGAATCGAGAGCTTATCGATGGGAACCACGATCGAGGCGGGCCCGCCTCGAAGCGCATGATAGTACGCCAGCCAGGACGCGCAGGTTGCCGCTCCCGACGCGACGATGAAAGCGAGCTCCCGTAAGGGGATTGCCACAACCTCGCCCGCGTGTCCCTGGAGGACGACGATACCCCACGCCATCACCAGCACGACAATCGTGCGCACCGCCGTCCCCAGGGTGGCGTCCACCCCGCTGACACCGACCTTCCCGAGGATCGAGGTCAGCGCCGCAAAAAACGCCGACGCGAGCGCGTAGACCAGCCAGCTGCCTCCCCGACGCAGCGCTCGCGGCAGCGCCGCGAGATCAGCCGGCTCGACTATGAGGAGCGTCCCCGCCGTGATGACGACGATCCCGACGCCTCCCCACGGACTCACTGGCTCACCCAAGAAAACCAGTGCCAGGAGGATCGCCACAACCGTTGACAGCTTGTCGATGGGGGCCACACGGGATACGTCACCCCGCGTCAGGGCCGCGAAGTAGCAGAGCCACGACGCCCCTGTCGCCAGCCCCGAGAGAACGAGGAAGAGCAGCGATCGTCCGTCAATGGAGGAAACGCCCGAGACAACGCCGGTGAGCGCGGCCATCGCCCACGCCCCCACGGCCACGACGATCGTGCGCACGGCCGTCGCCACCGTCGAGGCCGTGGATGCGACCCCGGCCTTGGCCAGGACGGCAGTCAGCCCCGCGAAGAGGGCAGACAGGGCGGCGAAGACGATCCACATGGAATCAACTCTAGATCCGCTGGCCCCACACTCAATACCTGGACCGCAGTTGTCCACGCAAACCAGCCCCGGCCTCGTGTCTACCCTGCCACTGTTTACGGTTCTCACCCGCGGAGACAGGCACGAACCTGCCACCATACTCGGGTGAGTGAGACAAGGAACCCGGCCCTGGCCTCGTCGATGAATGAGGCCGGCCCGCTGATCCTGCAGGCCTTCGCCTGGGACATGCGAGCCGACGCAAGCCACTGGCGCTACCTCGCCGACCACGCCTCGGCAATCGCCGACCTCGGCGTCAGCGTCGTCTGGCTCCCGCCCGCCTACAAGGGGAAGGGAGGAATCCACGACGTCGGCTACGGCGTCTACGACCTGTACGACCTGGGCGAGTTCGATCAGAAAGGGACCGTGCCCACCAAGTACGGCACGAAGGACGAATACCTCGCGGCGATCGATGCCCTCCACGCCGAGGGCGTCGGAGTCGCGGCCGACATCGTCCTCAATCACCGAATGGGCGCGGACGCGTCGGAGAAGGTGCTCGCCACGCCGATCGACCCCGAGGATAGGCGCAAGGAAACCGGCCCTCCCGAAGTCATCGAGGCATGGACGCGCTTCACCTTCCCGGGCCGCGCCGGCGCCTACTCGGACTTCACGTGGGACTGGACGTGCTTCCACGGGATCGACTGGGACGCGGCCACGGGGCGCAAGGGACTGTGGCTCTTCGACGGCAAGCAGTGGAACGACAACGTCACCGCCGAACTGGGCAACTACGACTACCTGATGGGCTGCGACGTGCACGTCACAGATCCCGCGGTGAGCGCCGAGCTCGACCGGTGGGGACGCTGGTACGTGGAGACCACCGGAGTGGACGCCCTGCGCCTGGACGCCGTCAAGCACGTCGGATCCGACTTCTACGCCCGCTGGCTCGCCGAGCTTCGAGCCTCGACCGGACGCGCACTCCCGGCCGTCGGCGAGTACTGGAACGGGGACGTGACGGAGCTGGAGCGCTACCTTGCGGCGGTCCCCGACGTCATGCTCTTCGACGTGCCCCTGCACTACCGGCTCCACGAGGCCTCCACCTGCGACGGGAACGTTGACCTGTCGCGCCTGTGGGAGGGCACGCTCACCAAGTCCGATCCGTCTCGCTCGGTGACCTTCGTGGAGAACCACGACACCCAGCCCGGCCAGTCGTTGGCCTCCACTGTCGCCCCCTGGTTCAAGGCCGCCGCCTACGCGCTCATCCTCCTGACCGAGGCCGGGATCCCCTGCGTGTTCTGGGGCGACCTCCTGGGAACGCCCGAGACCGGAGACCTGCCCGCCGTGCGAGAACTGCCCACCCTCATGGCGATCCGCTCCCGCGCCGCCACGGGACCCCAACACGATGCCTTCGACGACCCCGATGTGGTGGGCTTCGCCCGCGAGGGCAGGGAAGAACTACCCGGCTCCGGGTGCGCCGTCATCGTCTCCGACCGCCGCGGCGCCAACAAGACCCTCTACGTCGGTCGTCACCACGCCGGCCAGGAATGGCAGTGCATCATCGGAGGCCACCCCGCCGTGCGCATCGGCGAGGATGGAACGCTTGCCGGCGTCGTCAGCGACGGCGGACTCAGCGTCTACGTGCCGCGCGTGCGCGAATAGGATCCTCGGCCTCGTCCCTCACGAGGCCGAGGATCCTCCCATTGCCGCGCTCTACTCCTGCGTGCCGCCGAGGGCGGGAATCCGCTCGATCTGCTCCTTGAAGAACGCCTCGGCCGCGGCGATGAATCGGTCCACGTTCATCGAGACCTGTGCGTCGGTGAGGCCGTAGCGCGCCGAGATGAACTGCTCGGCGCACACCCGCTGCGTTCCGTCATCAAGGGAGGCGACGTAGACCTTGGGCCACTTGGCCGCAGCGTTCCAGTCGTTGCACGCCTGGATGAGGCGAGGCCGCAGCTCCATCGACACATCCTCGCGGATCGCACCCCACAGGCTCAGGTCGCTCGCATCGTCGATAACGGCGAACACGTAGTATCCCTGCGAGAAACCCGTCCGCAGGCGATTGTCCTCCACCTCGTACTTGTAGTCGTTGCGATCAAAGAAGTCCGAGATCGCCTTGATGGTGAGGGGACGGACGACCGTGCGGCGCTCGAGGGCGCGCTTGCATTCGGCGATGATCTGGGGGGCGTCCTCGTTGGTCGGGTCCATGGCGACGCACTGCTCCAGGTAGGTCAGGGCGTTCTCCTCTTCGTCCTGCCAGTACAGGGCGGTTCCGATCCTGTAGTACCACTGGGGGTCCGCCATGCCTTCCGCCTCGACGCTGCGCAGCAGCTCGATCGCGTGCTTGATGTGCTCGCGGAAGGAATCCATGTAGGGCTGCGCGTAGTTGATGTAGGCGCGGGCCAAGAGGCTCGTGAGCTCGTAGTCCAAGGACGAGGGGGGCTGACCTTCGATGAGGGCGATGATCTTCTGATGTTCCTTCTCATCGTGCAGGGCGTTGATCTGGGCGATGAGTGACGAACGCGAATCCACGGCAGCTCCTTCGTATCGAGGCGAGAATCTGAGTACCTGGTCACAAGCATAACAGGGTGCGCGTACGTGCCGACACCGCTCGTGCCCTTCGGCAAGACCGTGTTCGGCGCGCGCGAGATCCCCGGAGGCGACGCAGTGATCCGGACGGTGTCCTTGGCGGACGGAGGGGGAGCGGCGAGCGGAGTCTTCGCCTCCGGAGGCTCTATCGCGGCGTTCCTAGGCAATGGGGGTGGCGTCAGCCCCCGGCGTGGGCGTGACGACCACCGCGATTGCCCTGGATATCACCTCGTTCCCTGCCTCGGCGACGCGGCTCGTCGCGCACACCGCCGCCTACGACGGTTACGACTCAGAGGACCCCGCCGAGAGGCGCCCCACAGGGCGGCCCCTCGACCCTTCGAGCTAGCTTCTCGAGTTCCAGTTCTGCCAGTCGTTCCAGTCGTCATCCTGGGCGTCGATGGCGATGATCGGAATGCGATCGGACGGCGTCTGCTCGTCGACATCGGGCGTGGTTGGCTCGGGTGCGGCCTGCTTCTTCTTGCGCCTGCCCCAACCCCAACGCCGACGGCGCTTGGATTCGCCTTCCTGCTCGCGCTTGGCTTCCTCGTTCCAGGAGAACTCCGCGTTCCAGTCCTCCTGAACGGGGGCGGGCGACGCGGGGACCTGAGCGGGCGGCGGAGTCCGTGGCGCGGCCGGGGTCTGCGGTACGACCGGGGTCTGGGGTGCGGCCGGAGCGAACGGCTCTGCTGCGGGGCGCGCGACGGGCGCGGAAGTCTGCTGGATCGGAGCAAACGAAGCGCCGGAGGTGGGCGTCTCCTCGTGTGCGCGAGGGGTCACGGGCGGCTCCTCCACGAATGAAGGAGTCTGCTCGTGCGACTCCGGGGCGGGGGAGCCCGCCTCGGAGGACGACCAATCGAACGTCGTGTTTCGGCGGACGCGAGGCAGCTGAGCCGTGGGCATTTCCGCGGCATCGTCAAACGGCATCGACGAGGCGTTGGTTGGCTCCGGCTCCACTTCCGGCGTGGGGGAAGGAGCCAGGGGAGGCTCGGCCGCGGGTGCCGACTCGGGTTCGAGGAAGGGGGCGGGTTCGACCACCGGCTCGGGTTCGAGGAAGGGCTCGGGTTGGTAGACCGGAGTGGGTTCGTAGACCGGCGCGGGCGACGGCGGAGGTGCCAGCGGTGGCTCGGCCGCGGGCGTCGACTCGGGTTCGAGGAAGAGGGTGGGTTCGGCCACCGGTTCGGGTTCGGCCACCGGCTCGGGTTCGACGACCGGCTCGGGTTCGACCATCGGCTCGGGTTCGAGGAAGGGGGCGGGTTCGGCCACAGGTTCGGGCTCGACCACCGGCTCGGGTTGGACCACCGGCTCGGGTTCGGCCATCGGCTCGGGTTCGAGGAAGGGGGCCGGTTCGGGTTCGGCGATCGGTTCGGGCTCGGGTTCGGCGACCGGCTCGGGTTCGAGGAAGGGCTCGGGTTGGTAGACAGGAGTGGGCTCGTAGACCGGCGCGGGCGACGGCGGAGGTGCCAGCGGTGGCTCGGCCGCGGGTGCCGGCTCGGGTTCGAAGGTGTCACCGTGTTCCGGCGCGGCTTCAGGTTCGGGGGCCGGTTCGGGTTCGACCACCGGTTCGGGCTCGGCGATCGGCTCGGGTTCGACCACCGGCTCGGGTTCGAGGAAGGGCTCAGGCTCAGCCACGGGCTCGACCACAGGTGCAGGCTCGGCGAACGCTTCGGGCGCTCCTGCCGGGGCGGGGGTAGGAACCGTCGGAGGAATGACTCCGCCCTCAGCGAAGTTGTCCCTGCGGATCGTGGGGAGCAGCGTCGTCTCCGTCTCCGCATCCGGAATTGCCGGTGGGGGAACGGGGGACGCCGGACGCGAGGCAGAGCCGTCAGCCTCCGTGCGCGCGCCACCCTCGGACCCGATCTGCGGATCCCCGTCATGCGGCGAAAGGACCGCCTGCTCCACGGCGCGGCGGGAGGAACGCGACCTGCGTGGAAGCGGCGCAGCCGGAGGGAGGGCCGCCTGCGTCGATTCTCCCGCGCCCGAGTCAACCTGCCCGCTGTCGGGAGCAGAGGAAGTCGGAGGTTGCGGGACTGGACGCGCGGGACGCTCCGGGAAGACAGCGGGCCGGTGGCCACCGCGCGGACGAATCCTCATGGGAGGCATGGGCACCCGTATCGGGGCAGGCGTTGCCTCAGACGACGTCTCAGCGGGGGTCGGCTCAGGCTTCGGCTGGGGGGCCGCATCCTCGATGAGCGAAAGGTCAGGCTCGGGAGCGGGAATTGGCGCGGGTTCCGGTATCGGAGCCGGTATCGCGTCGTGGGCGGGTCCGGGGACTGCGGTGGCGTCGGGCGCCGCCGGAGCCTCGGGCACAGCAATGGGAGCCTGCCCGTCCGAGGGCGCAGGGACACTCGTGGACGCGGGCACCGGCGGGGGGACATCTGTCGGCAGGGGAGGCGTCGGCTCGGGCACCGGAGCGGGTATCGCGTCGCGGGCCGGCCCGGGGACTGCCGTGGCCGCGGGTGGGGTCGGCGGCTCGGGGATCGGAACGGGCGTCACGCCCCCTCGGGGCGCGGGCACCGGTGGTGGAACATCGCCGGGAGCGCTAGGCGCGGGCGGAGCCGGGGGCTTGGGGATCGGAACGGGCGTCGTCTCACGGGCGGGTTCCGGAACGACGGTGGGCGCGGATGGATCCTCGTGCGCGGGCCAGGGGAGCGCCGCGGACACGGCCGGATCCTCGTGCGCGGGCTCGGGGACTGCTGCGGGCGCGGGTTCCGGGACAGGCTGGCGTGAGGGAGGGGCCGGATTCGGATAGGACGACGGAACCGGTGCGGGCGCGTAGCCCCGCTCCGGATACTTGGGAGTGGCCGATGCCGTGGCACGAGAATCTCCCGGTGCTGCGGAACCGGAGGCGGAACGGGACGGAGGAGCAAAGGCTACGGCTGGGGCAACAGCTGAGGAGGCTGCCGCCTCGCTCCTATTCGAGGAGGACGAACGGCGGACATGAGACGCAGGCAACGAGTCCTTCGCGCCGGAGGAAGCGCCCGTCGACCTGCGTGCGCGCAACGCATAGAAGGAGATGACCCCGATGAGGACAACAAGGATCAAACCGACAATCAAAGCAACCAGCAGGACGACAGAAGGGCCGGCAGAATCCGACGAAGCGGATGCGGTCGAACCTGGGGAAGCCGCGGGATCAGCGGAAGCCGCTCCTCCGGGGAGGGGAGTAGCACCCCACGGGTCCTTCAGGCCGCTGGCACCCGAGACGGCGGCGGGATTGCCTCCGGCGCTCAGGGACCCGTTGACAGTAATCACCTGAGGAACCGGATCAGACCAGGTCGAGACGGACAACGACCTGTTCTCGTAGGTCGTTGCCGAGGTTGCAGCCCCGGATGTCGCCGACTTCACCTGTCCCTCGATGCTCAGGGAGACCGAGGCAAGGGCAAGGGAGGAACCGAAGATCTTGCGATACTCAGACAGGGTCTGGTCCGTTCGGGCGGTCAGTACAAACTCGCCCGAGTCATGGACCACAAATTCCGACTCGTCCTGGGCGCGGCTGTACATCAGCTGCATGTGACAGACTGACGCGTCATCGCGAGTCACGAACTTGACGTGGTGCGCCGCCGAGCTGCCGACGTGAGGCTCACAGATGGACTCGCTCATTGTGCGTGAAGGATCGACCACGGTCAGCGTATCAACGAGCTGCCCATCCTTGGTCACGACATACGCCTCGGAGAGGGTAGGAACGTCGGCAGCGCGTGTGGTTGTCGGCGCCACCAACACGATGAGCCATGCCCCGAGCGCGGCGCACAGGGCGCGAGAGAATCGCATGCAGTCCTCCTGATATGAGTCACTCGATTATCGTCCGTTCGTGGATACAAAGCAACGAGGGATCTCAACGCGAGATTCACTGACCGACTGTCAAGGAATGTGTGAGCCGCTGGCAAAGAGAAAGACGCTCTTCTGACAAGGTGAGATCCGACTGTGTCGCGTACTATGACTGATGTCTACCCACGGTCAGGAATTAAAAGACGACTGACGTTGTCGCCAGCAGTCCACTCAGGAGGTGCCCCATGAGGTGTCGCCCCGCCACGCGCGAGGATATCCCCGAGATAACACGAATTGTCACAGAGGGATTTCTGGACTACCCGCTGCACATCATGCTCAAACCGTACCTCTACCACCCGGAGCAATACCCGCAGTGCCTGACCGCGCTCAACCGCATGCTCGCCTGCGCCTACCAACGCTCGCGCAACGCCTTCGTCGTTGAGACGGGCGGGCGAATCGTCGCGACAGCGCTCATGCATGATCGCAAGGTTGGATTTGCCAGCAACATCACAAGCGGGGGATACGAGCTCTTTCGCTACGCCACCCCGCGACTCATCGCCGACTTCGCGAACGTGACCAACTGGGCCGACCAGATCGCCATCGACAACGGGGACTTCGACTGGTACCTCGAGATTCTCTCGGTGGACAAGACGATGCGTGGGCGCGGAGTCGGACGGTGGCTTGTTTCTCAGGTTCTCCCCGACTTTGTTGCGAGGAAGGGGGGCCATGCATACGGCTTCGTGACCTCGACCGAGTCGAATGCTCGCTTCTACCTCAACGGCGGATGTGAGCTTCTTGATCGCGTGGACGTCACGATGCGGGAGCACAGCTGCCCGATCTGGGCGTTTCAGCGGAAAGCCGAGAGGCTCTGACGAATCCCGTCCCCGCGGCGGATCCCGTTCCCGCGTCCGGCCGGGTAGGCGTGGTTGAGTCCTCCGATTCTCCGCGTGAAGCGGCCGCGGCGTGAGCCTCGGTGGGGCGCTCGTGCGTCGGCGCGTTCACGTGCGCTGAGCGAACCAGCGGGGAATCGCTCGCTCAAGATAGGCGGCGTTGGCCTCAATGAGGGGAGCCAATTGCTCCCAGGTGAGCGCCTGATCCCCGTGCCAGGCGATCTCCGCTGCGACAAGAAGCTGAGGAATCAGCTGCGTCATGAGCTTGTCGGCGCTTGCCGTTGTTGCGGGGCGCGCCACCACCTCGCATCCTGCCAGGGTGCGGCCCCGCATCGCTTCCGGAAGCCGCTCGTAGAGATGGCGAGCCTCCCCAATCGCGCGAGCGGCTCTAGCCGGAGCAGTGGACATCGATGGAGCGAGGAGGCGCTCGTCGGCGAGGACCCAGCATCCGCCCGCGGCTGCGGCCGCGTCGATGGTCGCCGCCGATGCGCGCCGCGACAGCAGCGCTGTGCCGTCGGGCGGAGTTGGGAAGGATCGAGTGAGCGACTCCCACGCGGCGGCACGCCTCCCATGGAAGCGAAGCGTGCGCAGGGCTCGCTCCACGAAGACGCGCTCGACGTCACTGCCGAGAGGAAACCCCGCACGCATGAGGGCGGAGTCGGCCTCCCACTCTCCCCAGTCGCACGGCCCGGCGCCGATGTGTATGAAGGGTGAGGGGAAGAGATCACACGCGCGATGCAACGCTGCCTCGACGAAGCTCAAGGAGGATGCGCTCGGCCATAGGGAGGTGGCGTTGCGCGTATCGCCGCAGCGAACGAGGCGGGGGTTTCCCAGGTGCGGATACGAACGGATAGCGGCCCCTGCCCCGGAAGGGATGCAGACCTCGGGAACGATGCGGATTCCTCGGTCGGCGGCGTAGGAGACGAGGTGTCGGATGTTCGAATCGGAGTAGAAACCGTGTCGCGCGCCGGCCTGCGCGCGACGCAGCGGAGCGACGCCGTCCGAGCTGGGAGCCGAGTCGCCCGCGCTGTGGTGCGTGCGCGGCAGCTGAGCCCCGACGCTCGTGAGGTGAGGGAAACCCGGGACGGGTATGCGCCACCCCTGGTCGTCCGTGAGGCGCCAGTGCAGCACGTTGAAGCGATATCGAGCCATGAGGGAGAGGAAGAGCTCCATTGCGGGCACGGGCCAGAAGGTATGGGCGGAGTCGACGAGAAGCCCGCGCCACGAGAACGCGGGTTGTTTGCTGGGATCGTGCGGGAGGGGAGGGGGGATCGCCGTCATTGGGGCTCCTTACAACTAACAGCCAAGAGTGTAACAAGGGTCACTAATCGGTGGGGTGTGTTTCGGCAGCCAGTTGCCCGCAGATAGCAGATTCCGAATTTGTGTCTGCTAGCGCCCGCCGCGCTCACCCGGCGTGTGTCACAATCGTGTGAAGCCAATCATGCTCAACGAGGAGTGATCCATGCTGTCGAATGACAACCTTTCCCTCAACCCCAATCCCCTTGTCCAAGCTCTCGGAAAACAGGCCAAGGAGTTTACGAAAGCCGACATCATTGGCTATATCGAGGACAACAACATCCCGATGCTCAACCTGAGGTACGTCGGTGGAGACGGACGCCTTAAGACCCTCAACTTTGCGATCCAATCGAAGGCCCACCTCGATCGCCTTCTCACCCTTGGCGAGCGCGTCGACGGGTCTTCTCTCTTCACCTTCGTCGACGCAACCTCCTCAGACCTGTACGTCGTGCCGCGCCTGTCGACCGCGTTCCTGAACCCCTTCGCACCGATCCCCACCCTCGACATCCTGTGCGGGTTCTACGACGTCGACGGGGCTCCCCTCGCCTCGGCTCCACAGGAGATCCTGCGCAAGGCTCAACGCGCGCTCAAGGAGGATACCGGCTGCGAGCTGCAAGCCCTGGGGGAGCTTGAGTACTACCTCTTTTCCGCCCAGGAGGAGCTTTTCCCCGTGGAACCCCAGAGGGGATATCACGAATCGGGGCCCTTCTCGAAGTGGGAGGATGTGCGAACGGAAACCCTCCTGCATCTCGTTCGCATGGGCTGCTCGGTCAAGTACGCGCACTCGGAGGTCGGTAACTTCGTTGCGGACGGGCGTCAGATGATCCAGCAGGAGATCGAGTTCCTCCCGGTCGACGCCTGCGATGCGGCAGATCAGATGGTTCTCGCCAAGTGGGTGCTCCGCGAGGTCGCCCACTCCTACGGCATCGAGGTCTCCTTCTCGCCGAAGATCGCCGTCGGACAAGCGGGATCCGGCATGCACTTCCACACCCGCCTCGTTCGGGACGGCGTCAACCAGTTTTCGACGGGATCGGGATTGACGGAGGAAGCCCTCAAGGTCATCGGCGGATACCTCTCGCACGCGGCGTCGCTGACCGCCTTCGGCAACACGGCCCCCACCTCCTTCCTGCGTTTGGTCCCCCACCAGGAGGCGCCGACCGCGATCTGCTGGGGAGACCGCAATCGCTCCGTCCTCGTGCGCGTCCCGCTCGGGTGGCAAAACATTGACGACTCCATGTTCCGTGATGCCAACCCGGGTGAAGGCCCGCTCAGCGATCTGCCCAATGACTCCCAGACCGTCGAGTTGCGCAGTCCCGACGGCTCCGCCGCCGTTCATCTCCTCCTCGCGGGCATCACCGTCGCCGCGCGTCTGGGGCTCACCGTGCCCGGAATGGCAGACTATGCGCGAGCGCGCAAGGTTGACGGAGACGCCTCCCAGACTCCCGGCCTCGATCAGCTGCCCGCCTCCTGCTTCGAAGCAGCGGGTCGGCTCCTCGCCCAGCGCGGCGATTATGAGGCGCGCGGTGTCTTCCCCGCTGGGCTCATCGATTCGTGGGCGTCGCGTCTCATTGCCCTCGGCGACGAGCATCTGCGCGAGGACCTGGCGGATTCGCGCCTCAGCGTCGAGGAACTCGTCGAACGGTACTTCCACATCGGCTGATCAGTGGGCGTCCCCCATCTGCGGGTAGGGACGGCGAGTCGGTGTCACATCGTCGATCGGGACGTGGGCCAGCCCCCGTCCGCGGGCGGGCGCGGGACCCGACTGCCGACCTAGTCGCGCTCCGGCGGCGCAAATCGCGTCGCCGGGGCCGAGTCCGCGAGGCTTCTTCCCTGCGCCGGGCCGCCTCGCGTTTCCCGTGTGCGAGGCGGGGGCAAGGCGGCCTCGCGCAGTGCGGCCCGCAGCCTCCGGTCGCGGTCGAAACGTGCGTCGGCAGCCGCGCGGCGTGCACCGGCAACCGAGCGGGCCACCGCCGCGGTCACGCCGAGGCCGAGTGCGACCACCGCGAGAGCAAAGAACGGCCATAGCGGCCACCGCGGGGCGGAGTCGCCTTCGGGTGCCGAGGGGCTGGCCGGCGACGATGAGCCGGTCGAGCGTGCGGCGGCATCGGCCGCGACGCTCGGGGTCACCGTGCCCGTCGCGCTGACGGTACCGGAGACGTTCTCCCAGGTCACGGTCGTCGCGTCCTTCTTCGTCGAACCAGCGTAAGAGATGATCGTTGCGCCCGCGGACGCTTCTTCGACCTGCGAGCTGTGAGCGATCAGGGTCACCCGAGTAATCGTCGCAGAGGCCTCGGGAGAGGAATACCCCTCCAGGAGCCTGGACGAGGCAGACTCAAAGTGGAAGACTCCGCCGGTATCGACAGAGATGACCTCGGCGCCCGCATCGGCGAGCTGCCACGTGAAGCGGCACCCCGAGATGCCGTCGACCGAGACCGACAGCGAGGACAAAGCCCCCGTCGCACTCCCCATCGCCTCGCACTGGTCCGCGCTGAGGGGCTCGTCGGCGGAGAGGGTGACCTCGTGCGTCGCGCTCACTCCCGGCGTGATGTCGTACTCCTCAACGAGTCGGATTGACGTCGGCTCCTGTGCGAACGCCGCTCCGCCGACAGCGGTCAGCGCGAAGGCTCCCAGCGTGGCGAGGAGGGGGCGCTTCACCCTCATTCGCTGTCGTCCTCGCTGCGCAGGCGGGGCACCGACGTCAACTCCGGGCGCGCGCCGACCTTGTCGGCATAGAAGGCGCGGATCACGTCCATGTCTGCCCGAACGTCGCCCGTGAGCCGATACGTGGGACCCCAGCCGAACGTGTGGGTGGCGCGATCGACGAAACCGAACTGAATCGGGACGTCCGCCTCCATCGCTATGCGGTAGAAACCCGACTTCCAGAACTCACGCGGCGACCGCGTTCCCTTCGGGGTGATGCACAGAGTAAAGCTATCGGAACGCGCGATACGCGCCGCAACCTGCTCCACGAGGCCATGAGCCGCGCCGCGCTCCACCGGGACCGCTCCGATCTTCTTGACGAACCAGCCCAACACCGGGGCCTTCACAACGGAGTCCTTGACGAGGAACGAAAAGCGACGTCCCGCCTTCCACATCGCCACAGCCATGAAAACGCCATCCCAGTTCGACGTGTGCGGTGCGCCGATCACGATGACCTTGTCGGGGAGCGGCTGAATCGACAGCTTCCAGCGTGAGACCCCAAGGTAGGCGGATGCGAGTGCGCGGGTGAGAGCCATGGCGGCCTTTCTGTTCGTAGCTGGAGCCAATCCTACTCGCGTCGCGATCACTCCAGCGTCTCCACCGCCAGTGTCTGCGTCATGATGTGCGGATGGCCCGGCCGCAGCGTGAGGGCGCGTTCGCGCACGGCTGCGGTTTCGACGCACACGAAATGCTGCCACTCGCCCTCGCCGACGTCCGTCATGGACGCCGCCGCCTGTGCCCACGGGTTCCACACGATGGTTGAGCCAGATCCGCTCTTGTCGACGATGATGCGCCTACCCAGCCTCGGGTCCACGACGTGGACCGGTTGCGTGGTCGTGTAGATGCGATCGAGGGGGCCGACGGCTGCCAGATCGCCGCATTGAGTCCCGCGGCGCTCCTTGATCTTGTCGTAGTAGGGCGCCCCGTCAAGCCCCTCGATCGAGAGGTCTTTGACATCGCCGACGCGCAGGTAGGTATGCATGGCTGCCTCGATTGTGAAGGGGTGGTCGTCCTCGTTGATCAGGGTCAGGTTCAGGTGCAGCTCGGCGCCGACCACCACGTCGAGGCGAGCGCAGAAGGAGTGCGGGTAGAGGAGGGACGTTTCCCCCGTGTGGTGGCGCTCGAACGAGACGGTGGCGGGGGAGGCATCCGCCGGCGTCGTCTGGGCTAGGAGCGACCACCGCGAGGTCCGCGCGAAGCCGTGGGCGCCGGCTCCGGCGCCCGGTGCGGCCGGGGAATCCGCGGGGCTGCCAAACCAGGGCAGGCACAGGGGGATGCCGCCGCGGATCGCGCGGGTTCCGTCCATCACGGCGCGCGAGGAGAGCCAGAGAATGTCGGAGTACCCGGCGGGACGCCATGACAGCAGGTGGGCTCCGAAGGGGGTGACAAGGGCCGAACCCGAGGGAATATCTACGCTGAGCGTGGCGATGTCTGTCATGGTCATCAGTTAACGATACCTGTAGTTGTTCAGCAAGTAGACCGCTTGGTTCGCTCCATCTTCTCCGCAGCGTGGTGGAAGTCGCAGGAAGGTGCCCGCATCGGCCCTGGGTAAGCCGATATTCTTGGGGGGAATGTGCGTGGAATCGGTCAGACGATCGAACGGTGGCGCGGCTACTGTGCCCTATCACACGCAATAATACGTATCCATGTTTGAGGAGTCCACATATGTCCACGCGTCCTGACCTGCGAAATGTCGCCATCGTCGCACACGTCGATCATGGGAAGACCACGCTGGTTGACGCGATGCTCTGGCAGTCCGGCGCCTTCTCCGAACGTGACACCGTCGAAAAGACGGGTGAGCGCGTCATGGATTCCGGAGACCTTGAGCGGGAGAAGGGCATCACCATCCTGGCCAAGAACACAGCCGTGCACTACCGGGGTCCCGCGGCTCAGGCCCTCGGCCTCACGGACGGTGTGACGGTCAACGTCATCGACACGCCCGGCCACGCCGACTTCGGTGGCGAGGTCGAGCGCGGCCTGTCCATGGTCGACGGCGTCGTCCTCATGGTCGACGCATCCGAGGGACCCCTCCCGCAAACGCGCTTCGTGCTGCGCAAGGCGCTCCAGGCGCATCTGCCCGTCATCGTGGTCGTCAACAAGGTCGACCGACCCGACTCCCGCATTGAAGAGGTCGTCTCGGAGACGACGGATCTCCTCCTCTCCCTGGGTGAGGACCTCATGAACGAGGGCGTTGACATCGACGTGGACTCGCTGATGGACGTGCCGGTCGTCTACGCCTCAGCCAAGGCGGGCAAATCCTCCCTGACCAACCCCGGCGATGGACAGGTGCCCGCCGAGGACCTCGAGCCCCTGTTCGAAACCATCCTGAACCGCATCCCCGGTCCCTCCTTCGATCCGGACATGCCGCTGCAGGCGCACGTGACGAACCTGGATGCCTCCCCCTTCCTGGGACGCCTCGCGCTGCTTCGAGTGCACAACGGAACCCTGAAGAAGGGGGCGGATGTGGGCCTGGCGCGTCACGACGGCTCCATCCAGCGCGTTCACATCTCGGAACTCCTGGCCACCGAGGGGCTCGAACGCATCTCCACGGACCACGCCGACCCCGGCGATATCGTGGCCGTCGCCGGTATCGAGGACATCATGATCGGCGAGTCGTTGGTCGACCTCGAGGACCCGCGTCCGCTGCCCCTGATCACCGTCGACGATCCCGCGATCTCCATGACCATCGGTATCAACACCTCGCCCATGGCCGGTCGGGTCAAGGGGGCCAAGGTCACGGCTCGCCAGGTGAAGGACCGCCTCGACCGCGAACTGGTCGGCAACGTCTCCCTCAAGGTGCTGCCGACCGAACGCCCTGACGCATGGGAGGTCCAGGGACGAGGCGAACTTGCCCTGGCGATCCTCGTCGAACAGATGCGACGCGAGGGCTTTGAACTCACGGTCGGCAAGCCTCAGGTCGTCACCAAGGAGATCGACGGTACCCTCAGCGAACCGATGGAACGCATGACCATCGACATTCCCGAGGAGTTCCTCGGAGCGGTCACCCAGCTGATGGCCGCCCGCAAGGGCCGCATGGAGACCATGGCGAACCACGGATCCGGATGGATTCGACTGGAGTTCGTGGTCCCCGCCCGAGGCCTCATCGGCTTCCGTACGCGCTTCCTGACGGAAACGCGAGGCACCGGAATCGCCTCGTCCATCTCCGAGGGCTACGCCCCCTGGCAGGGAACCATCGAGCAGCGCCTCACGGGCTCCCTCGTCGCGGACCGCGCCGGACAGGCCACGCCTTACGCGATGACGAATCTGCAGGAACGCGGAACCTTCATCATCGAGCCCTCCTCCGAGGTCTACGAGGGACAGGTCGTGGGCGAAAACCCGCGCGGCGAGGACATGGACGTGAACATCTGCCGCGAGAAGAAGCAGACCAACACGCGTAGCGCCACCGCGGACGTGTATGAATCCCTGACGCCCTCCCGCAAGCTCACCCTCGAGGAATCCCTCGAGTTTGCTGCAAACGACGAGTGCGTCGAGGTCACGCCCGAGGCGGTGCGCGTGCGCAAGGTCGTCCTGGACGCCCAGGAGCGCTTCAAGATCGCCGCTCGCGAGCGCCGCGCTAACCGCTGACGCGCCGCCGTTAGGGCTGCCGCGTCGGCGGGGGCGGAACGCGCTTGCCCGTCACCATCGTGCGCGCGTCCACCCGCACCACTCCGCGCCTCGTCGCGACGCTCACGTGCGTGGGTGCCACCTCCGTGGCCTCGCCCAGGGCGTCGTGCAAGCCGTCGGCCAGGCGATATCGGATGACGACCCTCTCGCCCACCCTGAATTGCATCCACGGCAGCGCGGGAATTGCGCCAGGGGAGCGTGCGGAAAATTGCGTGCCTGCCCCCGGCGCGTCACTGACGCGATTCGGCTCGATATCGCCGCTTTCGGGCAAGCGGCGGACGCTGGGTGACTCGGGAGTGCTCATACGTGAATAATAGGATCAACGAGTCTTTGGAACTGACCAGGAGGAACGTCACATGACCTACGTCATCGCGCAGCCGTGCGTCGACGTCAAGGATCGCGCATGCGTGGACGAATGCCCCGTTGACTGCATCTACGAGGGTGAGCGCACGCTCTACATCCACCCCGAGGAATGCGTCGACTGCGGCGCCTGCGAACCCGTGTGTCCGACCGAGGCGATCTTCTACGAGGACGACCTTCCCGACGAGTGGTCCGACTACCTGCGCGCCAACGCGGACTTCTTCAACCAGCTCGGCAGCCCGGGAGGCGCCCAGAAGACCGGCGTTCAGGACTACGACGATCCCATGATCGCCGAGCTTCCTCCTCAGAATGAGGAATGGAAAGCCGAGAACATGTGACGGTCGGATAGGGTGGAGGCATGAGCCTGTTGCTACCCCGCCCCCTGGACCTACCCGAGTTCCCCTGGGATCAACTGGCCCCCGCCAAAGCGCGCGCGGCCGAGCATCCCGGGGGGCTGTGCGATTTGAGCGTCGGCACGCCCGTTGACGACACACCCGACTTCATCCGCGAGGCCCTCGCCGACGCGGGGAACGCGCACGGCTACCCGACGGTCGCGGGCACGGACGAGGTGCGCGAGGCGATTGGCGCGTGGGCAGCTCGGCGCGGGATGGTCGACGTCGGCCCAGCCGGAGTGATTCCGACGATCGGTTCCAAGGAAGCGGTCGCGTGGATCCCCACCCTGCTCGGCGTGCGCGCCGGGGACACGGTCCTGGTTCCCGAGGTCGCATACCCCACCTACGACATCGGCGCGCGCCTGGCGGGGGCAACGCCCGTGCCCGTGGACCCCACTCGCCCAGGCACCTGGCCCGACGCCGCCCTCGTCTACCTCAACTCCCCGGGCAACCCCGACGGGCACGTCATGAGCAAGGAGCAGCTGCGCAACGCCATCGAGTGGGCGCGCGGCAGGGGAGCCGTCATCGTCTCGGACGAATGCTATGCGGCGCTGCCGTGGAGCGAACCCTACGTGAGCGAGGGAGTGCCCTCACTGCTCGACGCGAACGTGTGCGACTGTGACCCCCGTGGCCTCCTGGTCCTCTACTCCCTGTCCAAGCAGTCGAATCTCGCGGGCTACCGCGGCGCGCTCATCTACGGCGACCCCGCGCTGGTTGCCCCCATCGTCACGGCCCGCAAGCACTCGGGACTGATGGTCCCCGCCCCCGTTCAGCACGCGATGGCTGTTGCCCTTCACGACATCGAGCACGTGAGTGCCCAAAGGAGGGTGTACGAGGCCCGCCGCGCCCTCCTCCTGGAGGCGCTGACCCGCGCGGGGCTAGACGTCGACCCCGCTAGCGCCGCGGGACTGTACCTGTGGGTCGCCGATCCGGGCGCGCCGCAAGACTCCTGGGCGCTCGTCGACCGATTCGCGCGGCTCGGAATCCTGGTTGCGCCCGGAGACTTCTATGGCGCGGCCGCCCGCGGCCGCGTGCGCGTGGCGCTCACGGCCACGGACGAACGGATAGCCGCCGCAGCGAAGCGCATCGCCAGCGGATGGGAGGGGCGCTAGCCGCCCCTCGACGGCGGCCGGGGACGCGGGCAGCGCCCGCGTCCCCGGCTTTCTTCGCGGCGAAGAAGCTCAGTTGGATGCGTGCAGCGCGTCGTTGAGTTCGATGCCCACGACGCCCGCGCGGGCGATCGCCTCGATCCGCCCGGTCTGGGAATTGCGCCGGAAGAGGATGTTGGACGCGCCCGACAGCTCACGCGCGGCCACGGTGCGCGGCTTCGAGGCCCCCGAGGAGTCGATGAGGGTGACCTTGGCGCCGGCGGTCACGTACAGGCCAGCTTCGACGACGCAGTCGTCGCCCAGGGCGATTCCCAGGCCCGAGTTCGCGCCCAACAGGCAACGCTCGCCCAGGCGGACCCGCTGCTTGCCGCCGCCGGAGAGCGTGCCCATCGTGGAGGCGCCGCCGCCCACGTCCGAGCCATCGCCGATGACGACGCCCTGCGAGACGCGGCCCTCGACCATGGAACGGCCGAGCGTTCCGGCGTTGAAGTTGACGAACCCGGCGTGCATGACGGTCGTGCCCTCGGACAGGTAGGCGCCCAGGCGCACGCGGGTCGCGTCGGCGATGCGCACGCCGGAGGGGAGGACGTAGTTGACCATCGGGGGAAACTTGTCGATCCCGAGGACCGTCACGGGGCGCCCGTCGCGGGCGCGCAGCCGCATGCGCGTGGCCTCGAAGTCCGCCACGGCGCAGGGGCCGGCGTCCGTCCAGACCACGTTGGGGAGCACCGCGAAGATCCCGTCGAGGTTGATCGAGTTGGGCTGCACCAGGCGGTGTGACAGCAGGTGAAGCCGCAGGTAGGCGTCCTCGGTGGTGGCGGGGGCCTCGTCCAGCCTGATGGTCGTCGTGCGCACGACGGTGCGCACGCGGCGGGCCTCGTCGACGCGCTCGAAGGCGGACAGGGAGGCGGCCGCCCCCTCGTCGGATCCGGGTTCGCCCAGCTGCGGGGCGGGATACCACGTGTCCAGTGTCGTGCCGTCCAGGGTGATCGTTGCGAGGCCGACGCCCCATGCTGTGCTCGTGTCCATGGCATCTACACTACGGGGCGGGGGCGTCGGCGGTGAGGCTCAGGGGCGCGGGGTATCCCACAGGTCGGGCCAGAAGACGCCCATCTCCGTGGCCATCGAGCGCAGCAGCGGCAAGGAGATGCCGACCACGGAATGGTAGTCGCCGGTGACCCCGTCGATAAACGGGCCGCCCAGGCCGTCGACCGTGAAGGAGCCGGCGACGTGCAGCGGCTCACCCGTGGCCACGTACGCGTCGATCTCCGCGTCGCTGATCTGCCCGAAGTGGACCTGGGTCGAGGCGCTGCGCGTCAGGCGGGCGGCAACGGAGCGGGAGTCGCTTCCCGCTCGGTCCGACGAGGAGCGAGGGGTGAGCAGGGCGGCCGAGTGCCCTGTCCACAGCGTGGCCGTCGTGCCCCGCATGGCGCGGATGCGCTCGCGCGCGACCTCGGGGGTGTGCGGTTTGCCCTGCATCGCTCCGTTGATCTCCAGCATGGAGTCGCAGCCGACAACGAGGAGCGCGCCCGGGTCGGCATCGAAGGAGTCGGAATTGGGCGTACACAACGCGTCGCACACGTCCGCGCACTTGGCCTCGGCCAGGGCGCCCACCTCGTCCGCGGGAGTCGTGGCGGTGCCCGAGAAGGCGCGCCCGCCGGGAAGAGCCGCGAGGACAGCGTCCTCGTCAACCTGGGAGACTCTCACGATCGGAGTGATTCCCGCGGCGATGAGAGTCGCGCGGCGGGCGGGGGAGGCGGAGGCGAGAATGAGGCGCATAGAGACATTGTGGACCACGGCGCGTCGGGCGTGCAGGAGGGGTGAAAAATAGTGCAGGAATCCGGATAATCGCAGGTAAACGTGCAAATGCCTGGTGGAAAATACACGAGCCTACTACAATTGTCAGTGCATGAGGTCGCATTGACGATGTGACTTTGAAAAGTGATCTGATATACCGTTTATCCGCTGATGTGGTGTTGAGTCAGCCCAGCGAGGAGGGATTTGCGATGGATGAGCGCGCGTCTTGGTCCCCTGCAACTCCTGATGACCTGACCGCAACAAGCTACGTTCCTCAGCTGCTCGGTGGTCATCTCACGTATTCCGCCCGCGACCTGTCGCAGGCGACGGATACGCCGATCGAACGTGTCTTCCAGTTCTGGATCGCCCTGGGCTTTCAGGCTCCCAGCGCCGACGATCCCGTCTTTTCCGCCCGGGATCTTGACGTCTTTAGCCAGTGGCACGACCTCGTCGAATCCGGTGGCATCGACACCGCGACGTCCCGTTCGCTGCTTCGCGCTAACTCTCACCTGGCGGACCGGCTGGCCCTGTGGCAGTTCGAGGCCCTCGTCGAGGACTCGATGCGCCGCCTCAACCTCGATGACACGACGGCGCGCATGTACGTCCTGGACCACATGCGAGAGTACATTGACGTCTTCCAGGAGATGTTCACCTACTCGTGGCGGCGCCAGCTCGAGGCAACCCTGTCGCGCTTCGACCGGGAGGTCTCCCAGCGTGGCCACGAGGAGCGCCACGATCGTTTCCCCCTCAATCGCTGTCTCGGATTCGTCGACATGGTGTCCTTCACCTCCTCCTCCACGATCCTCGGCGACGCGCTGGTCGGACTGATCGAACGCTTCGAAGAGGAGAGCCGCACTGCGGTCATCGAAGAGGGGGGCCGGGTCGTCAAGATGATCGGCGACGCCATCTTGTACATCGCGGATGACCTCTCGACCGGTCTGCGCGTCGTCACGGCTCTCATCGAGAGACTCAACGCTGACGACGAGATGCTTCCCGTGCGCGCCTCCTTCGTGCGCGGGGACGTCTTCTCGCGTTCCGGCGACGTGTTCGGCCCCACCGTCAATCTCGCGTCTCGCCTCGTGGACATTGCGCCCGTCGGCAAGATCCTCACCGATCCGGCGACCGCGGCGGCGGTCGCTGCGGGTAAGGGCGGGGACGGCTACGAGCTCGAGGAGTTTCCCACCGCGGACTTGCGCGGTTTCGGTCCGGTCTCGCCCTACTTGCTGTCAAGCGTGCCGAACTAGGGGAAGACCCCCACGTCGCAGCCCCATCCGATCAGGCAGCACATTCGGTCAAGAAACGTGAAAGTTTTGGTTCGGAATTGCTAAGATGTTCGCGTGACTACAGTTCTCCTCGTTGAAGACGATCCGGCCATCTCCGAGCCCCTCGCACGGGCGCTGGGCAGGGAAGGCTACGACGTGCGCGCCCACGCGACGGGTGGCCAGGCCCTGGCCGACGCGCGCGGCGTCGACCTGGTCGTCCTGGACCTCGGGCTGCCCGACATCGACGGCTTGGACGTCGCGCGCGAGCTTCGCGCCTCCGGAAACCGCGTCCCGATCCTGATCCTGACCGCACGCACGGACGAAGTCGACATGGTCGTCGGCCTCGACGCGGGCGCCGATGACTACGTGACGAAGCCTTTCCGCCTGGCCGAGCTTCTCGCCCGCGTGCGCGCCCTCCTGCGACGTCAAGCATCTGAACCCGCCGAGGGTGAGCTGCGCGCACAGGACATCCGCATGGACGTCGCCGCGCATCGAGCCTTCGCCGGGGACACGGAGCTCAGCCTGACGGCCAAGGAATTCGACCTGCTGCGCGTCCTCCTGCGCGAGGCCGGCTCGGTCGTCGCCAGGGAGACCCTCATGCGAGAGGTGTGGGGATCGGACCCGACCGGCTCGACCAAGACCCTCGACATGCACGTGTCCTGGCTGCGGCGCAAGCTCGGCGACGACGCCACCGACCCGCACTACATCACGACCGTGCGCGGGATGGGATTCCGCTTCGAGAGCGCGCGCTAAGGGAGGCCCGCCATGCGCGCACGCGCGGTGAGGATGATCGTCTCCGTCGTCGCCGTCGTGTGCGTGCTGATGGGTCTGCCCGGAGCGTTCTTCGCCTCGGCCTCGGTGTGGGCCTCCGAGCAGCGGAGCCTGGAGGTTCAATCGCAGCTGATCGTCCACAGCATCGACCGGCGCAGGGCCGCCGGAGAAGACACCGATGCGACGGTCCTGGCCTCGCTCGTCTCGGAGCAGGCCAAGAGCCGCGGCGGCGCGCTCGCCTATCGGATCAAGATACCCGATACGAACCTGGTGACGGGCGGGAGTGCGATCTCGGGGCGAACCGTGACGGCCGTTGCCTCCTCGCCCAGCGGCGTCTCCGTCCAGCTGACCTCCTCCGCCTCGGGTGCCCTTCGTCGAATCGCGTGGGTGTGTGCCCTCTTCGGTGGTGGAATGGCGCTGTCAATGGCGATTGGCTGGCTGATGGCGCGCTCGCTCTCGCGCGACCTCTCCGCCCCCCTCATCTACCTGGCGGCCCAGGCCGAACAGATCGGCTCCGGCGGCGTTCGGGCTCGGATGGAAAGCTCGGGCATTGAAGAGATCGATCTCGTCTCCGAGGAACTGGCGCGCACCGGTGAACGCATGGCCGGACGCCTGGCCGCCGAACGCCAAGCGGCTGCCGACGCCTCCCACCAGCTGCGGACCCCCCTCACCGCCCTGTCGATGCGCCTGGAGGAGATCGAGTTGATCTCCTCGGAGGAGGACGTGCGCGCGGAAGCCCGCACGTGCCTGGAACAGGTTGAGCGCATGACCAACGTCGTCACCGAGCTCCTGGACGTGTCCAAGCGCAGCAGCGGACAGACCGAGGCGATCCATATCCTCGAGGTCTTCAACACCGCCCGCGAGGAGTGGGAGGATCAATTCGAGGCTGCGGGCAGGTCCCTCATCTTCCTCGACGAGGCCGAGCGGCCGATCCTGGCCGACGCGGGCAAGCTCGGACAGGTTCTGGCGACCCTCATCGAGAACTCCCTGAGATACGGCGACGGCGCGACCCGCGTGTGGGCGCACGCCGGATCATCCAAGCGCGGCGTCGTCATCGAGGTGAGCGACGAGGGAGAAGGCATCGACGAGAGCCTCGCCCCCGACATCTTCGAAAAAGGCGTGTCCGGCCACGGGTCGACGGGCATCGGCCTGGCCCTCGCGCACGACCTGGCTCAGGCGATGGGCGGACGCCTGGAGCTCAAGACACGCCGTCCCCCCGTCTTCACGGTCTCCGTCGCCGCCATCCCCGCCTCCCTGGATCCCGACCGCGTCATGCCCGAGGGCCCCCTCATGTCGATGGGACGCAGGTCGCGCCGCTTCTAGCTCAGCGGTAGATTGGTCCCGTGACACGCGCGATTTCGACACCCGTGACCGTCGCCGTCATCGGCGGGGGACAGCTGGCACGTATGATGCAGGAGAGCGCGATAGCGCTCGGAATAAACCTGAGGGCACTCGTTGAGGCTGAGGATGGGTCGACCGGCCAGGTCACCGTCGACAAGTCCGTCGGTGAGCCCGGCTCGTGGGAGGACGTCGCCGCCCTCATCGAGGGGGCCGACGTCCTCACCTTCGAGCACGAGCACGTCCCGGACCCTGTCCTTCGTCAGGCGTCCAGTCGCGTGAGCGTCCAACCGCCCGCCGACGCGCTCCGCTACGCCCAGGACAAGCTCGCGATGCGCGAGCGCCTGGGTGCGATGGGCGTGCCCTGTCCCGCGTGGGCCCGCGTCGACGACGAGGCGGCGCTTGAGGAATTCGGCGCGAGAGTCGGCTGGCCGCTCGTCGTCAAGACCCCCAGGGGCGGGTACGACGGGCACGGAGTTGCCGTCGCCCACGCCAGCTCGGACGTGGCCTCCTGGTGGGGACACGGCCCCCTCCTGGCCGAGGCCTGGGTGCCGTTCCGCTGCGAGGTCGCGGCCCTGCTTGCCCGAACGCCCTCGGGGAGAATCGAATCCTGGCCCGTGGCTTCGACGGTCCAACGAGGCGGAGTGTGCTCGGAGGTCACCGCCCCCGCCGTGGGAATCCGCCCGGAGACCGCCCGCGAGGCGCGCCGCATCGGAGAAACGATCGCCTCGGAACTGGGAGTCACGGGCGTGCTCGCCGTCGAGATGTTCGTCGTTGGCGAGGGCGCCGACGAGCGTATCTTCGTCAACGAGCTGGCAATGCGTCCCCACAACACGGGCCACTGGACGATCGACGGAGCGGTCACCAGCCAGTTTGAACAGCACCTGCGCGCGGTGCTCGACCTGCCCCTGGGATCCGGTGAGATGCGCGACCCGGCTACCCACGCGGTCATGGTGAACCTGCTCGGTTCGCGCTACGACCAGCCCACGCGTGCCCTCGCCGACGCCCTGCGCGCCGGAGGAGAACGAGCCAAGGTGCACCTGTACGGCAAGGAGGTGCGTCCGGGGCGCAAGCTCGGCCACGTGACGGTCGTCGACGCAGACCCGGCGATCGCACTCGCACGCGCCCGCGCCTGCGTCGAGGCGCTGCGCGGCAGTCCGGATTCCATCGACCTGCCGTAGCGCGCGGCCCGCAGGCTCCCCACAACCAGGAAAGGATCACGCATGAACGCCACCCTCGATATTCAGCTGACCGCGACGGGGGACAGTCCCCTCGTCGGGGTCGTCATGGGCTCTGATTCGGACTGGCCGACGATGGAAGCGGCGGTGAGCGCGCTCGCCGAGTTCGGCATCGCCTGCGAGGTTGGAGTCGTGTCGGCCCACCGCATGCCCGAGGACATGGTCGCCTACGGCAGGAGCGCCGCCCAGCGCGGCCTGCGCGTCATCATCGCGGGCGCCGGAGGCGCGGCGCACCTGCCCGGAATGCTCGCCGCGCTCACCGAGCTACCCGTGATCGGCGTGCCCGTTCCCCTCGCGCATCTTGACGGAGTCGACTCCCTGCACTCCATCGTTCAGATGCCCGCGGGCGTGCCCGTCGCAACGGTGTCGATCGCGGGCGCCAGAAACGCTGGCCTGCTGGCCGCGCGTATCCTCGGCGCGGGTGAGGGCGCGGAGGCCGAGAGGCTGCGCGCCGCCATGCGCCGTTTCCAGTCGCGCCTGCGCGAGGTTGCCGCCGAGAAGGGCGCCGCCTTGGCCGAACGGGTCGCCGAATAGAACCAGCGGACCTCGGGGACGCTCCTTGGCGGGGTAGCAGCGGGTGGGACGCGCGGCGTATCCTGATGGCATGAGTATTCTCGTTTGTGGCGGCGCCGGCTACATCGGCGCACACGTTGTCCGCCTCCTGCGTCAGCGCGGGGACCATGTCGTCGTCGTCGATGACCTGTCCAGCGGTAAGGCCTCGCGTGTCGGCGACGCGACGCTGGTCCGCCTCGACGTCACGACCGACGAGGCGCGCTCGGCGCTGTCCACCCTCATGGTGGACGAGGACGTCACGGCAGTCATTCATTTCTCCGCACGTAAGCAGGTCGGAGAATCCGTGCAACGCCCGGCCTGGTACTACCAGCAGAACGTCGGCGGAATGGCCAACGTCCTGCTTGCCATGGAAGACGCGGGCGTCGACCAGATGATCTTCTCCTCCTCCGCGGCGGTCTACGGAACGCCCGACGTGCCGTTTGTCACCGAAGACATGGGCGGGCACCCCATCAACCCCTACGGCGAAACGAAACTGATCGGCGAGTGGATGATGGCCGACTGCGAACGGGCGTGGGACCTGAAGTGGATCGGCCTGCGCTACTTCAACGTTGCCGGCGCCGGCTGGCCCGACCTGGCCGACGACGCGATCATGAATCTGATCCCGATGGTCCTCGACCGGATCGAGCGCGGGGACAGCGCGAAGATCTTCGGCGACGACTATGACACCGACGACGGCACCTGCGTGCGCGACTACATCCACGTCCTGGACCTGGCGGAGGCGCACATCGCTGCCCTCGATGTTCTCGCGGAAGGACGCCAGCCCGACCACCACACCTACAACGTGGGCACCGGTCTGGGGACCTCCGTCCGAGAGATTATCGATGGTCTGCGCCGCGTGATCGGATGGGAGTTCCCCGTTGAGGTCCTCCAGCGGCGCGCCGGGGATCCCCCGACGCTCATCGGCGACCCCCTTTCCATCGGTGTCGACCTGGGGTGGAAGGCCAACAACGGGGTTGATGAGATCCTCGCCTCCGCGTGGGAAGGCTGGCAGGCGGGACCCCGCCCCATCACCGTCCCCGGCGCCTGAGACGCTCCTCGACACGCGACCAGGCCCCGGCCTCGGCCCGACACGGGTAGCGAGGCCGGGATCCGCGTCTGTGGGCGGGTGCGGAGGCTCTTAGTAGCCGTCCACCTGGTTCAGGTCGGAGGAGGTCAGGGTCCCCGAGCGCAGCTTGGCGAAGAATTCGTCGGCGGTCGTGTCGCGTAGGAGCACCGCGGAGGCGCCCGCGCTCGTCGTGTAGTCGAGGGACTCGATCGGAGGCACCCCCATCATCTGATCGGAGGAAGCCGAGCGCAGGGCCATCACCAGGGAAGCAACGGTCAGGACGGAGGAGTCCTCGTCAACCGTGAACGATGAGGAACCCGCACGCTCCACGCGCAGGGTCTTCGCGGGATTGACGAGGGTCGAGGGGGAGACGGCGGAGGCAATGACCTTCGAGATCACCTGACGCTGACGCTTGGTGCGGCCGATGTCGCCCTCCGGATCCTGGTAGCGCATGCGCGAGAACTGCAGGGCAGTCTTTCCGTCAGCGTTGTGGCATCCGGCCCTCCAGTTGAGCCCCGAGTACGGGTCGTTCGCGTCGTTGTCGTAGCACAGCTCCACGCCGCCGACGGCGTCCACCATGCCGGGCACCGCGGCCATGCCGATCTGCACGAAGTGGTCGACGGTTAGGCCCGTCAGTTTCTCCACCGTCTCGACGAGTAGCTGAGGCCCGCCGTAGGCGTAGGAGGCGTTGATCTTATCCCACCCCACGCCCGGGATCTGCGCGTAGGTGTCCCTGGGGATCGACAGGGCGACGGCCTGGCCGTTCGGGGCCACGTTGACGAGCATGATCGAGTCGGCACGCTCGGACTCGTTGAACCCATCCTGAACGGCGCCGTCGGCCCGCGAGTCGGATCCGGCTAGAAGGTAAGTCGTTCCCGCCGTGTCCGCAGCGCCCGACAGGGCGCTCACCCGCCCCATGTTCGCGTTGGCGTCCCACAGGAGGAATCCGCCCCACCCCAGGAGAACCACCAGGAAGAAGCACAGGGTCTTCAGGATCGGGTGACGGCGCTTGCGGCGAGGTGCCGCCGGGGCGGGCGGTGCGACCGCGGGGGCAGTCGGGGCGATGCGAATCTGGCGCTGTCCGCCCTGCGAGGGCGCGTACGTCCCCGACCCCGTTCCCGGCGCGTAGGAGGGGGGATTCGACGCCGCCGGGCGGAAGGACGGGGGTGCCTGCTCGGGCGCCGGGCGGCGCGGGAAGATCGACGCGGCCCCGCGCGTGGGCTGGTCCAGGGTGCGGGGCATCAGCGGGCGCGAGGCGTCGGCCTCCTCCTCGGAGATTCTCCACATCTGGGGTGCGATCGCCTCGGGTGGGGGAGTGGGCGCGCCCCCGCGCGCCTGTTCCCCGACGACGTGAGCGTCATCGGATCCGGGGCGGCGCCGCTTCGGGTCGGGCGTGAACGAGGGGGGAGTGCTCATTTGTCCTTCGGCGGGCAGGAAGCCACGGTCTGCTGGGCCGCAGCCTCGTTCGCCGCGTTGTTGTCGACGGAGACGGACTGCTCGGTGTTGTCCGTGCTTCCCTCCTCGGTGCCCGGGGTCGAGGGATCGTTGTCCTGCCCGGAGGGGGCAGCAGAACTCTGCGGGGCAGCGTTCGGATCCGGAACGACGAGCTGTGCGCCGTTTCCGTCCGTGTACGTGGTGCCCACGGGGAGGGCCTGATCGCGCTGCAGGGCGTTCCACACGTTGCGGGCCATCGGCTCCGATGCGATGCGCCGATTCGGATCCCACGAGGGCTCCTCGACGGGCATGGTCACGAACTGGATGTTCGCGCGGTCGGCCTTGGACAAGACGTTGACGAGCAGCGCGGCGTCGGCGGTCGCATCGCCCAGGTTGGGGGAGACCTTCACCGCCCTGATCGCCGCCTGCAGGAAGTTGATGAGCGCGCCGGGGTCGGTCACGTAGTTCTTGGACTGCAGCTCACGCACCATCGCGGAAATCAGCTGCTGCTGACGCCCGATGCGCGAGATGTCCGACCCATCCCCCTGGCCCTTGCGCGAACGCATGTAGGCCAGCGAGTGCGTTCCGTCCAGCTTGTAGCAGCCGGCGTCGATGTAGAGCTGAGCCTCCTCGTCATCGATGCGGTGAGGGATATTGAACCACACGCCTCCCAGCGCGTCGATCATGTCGATGAAGCCCGCGAAGTTGACGATCATGAACGCGTCGATCGTCATCCCCGACATGTTCTCCACCGTCGACTTCACGCACGCGATTCCGGGAACCAGGTCCTCCTCGGAGTTGCCGCCGTTCGCGCCGTAGAACATGGCGTTGTTGAACATCTCGCCGCTGACTGCGTCGCTGAGGGAGCCGTCGCGGTGCTTACATTCGGGGATGTCGACCAGGGTGTCGCGGGGAATGGAAACGATCTGCACGCGGGAGCGGTCGGCGCTGACGTGAATGACCATCGTCGAGTCGTTACGCACGCCCGGGACATCGTCCTGGTCGCCCGCGCCCACGTCGCCGCTGGCGCCGTAGCGAGAGTCCGTTCCCACCACGAGGATGTTGACGGCGCGACCCTCAAAGGAGTCGGGGGTCTGCTTCTGCGTGCCGGTCGTGTACGCGTCGATGTCGACGACCTGCTCGGCGAATTGCGAGCTGAGGTTAGCGTAGACGAAACCGGCCGTGGACACGACGAAGAGCACGCCGCTCAGCAGGACGGCGAGTGCGCTGCGCAGGAGGCCGAAGCGCCCGTAGTTGATGGCCGAGTGCTGGATCGGCCGCAGAATCACGTTACTCATTGGTTGTAACCATATCGTTATCTGGCTTGTTTGTCGGGGAAGCGGGGCCGGAAGCGGCGCGTCCCACTTCCTGCGTGCCGTCGTTCGACGGGGGTGCCGGGGCCTCGTGCGCCCCGTCATCCCGGGGAGGAAGCACGTGCGCGAGGGCCAAGGCGCGAGCGAGGCGCGCCATGCGTGCTTCGGCCCGAGCCTCGCGTCGGTAGGCGGTGATCATCTGGGCGATCGCGGCGAGGACGAGACCGTAGACGATCAGGTTGACGCCTCGCTCAACGCCTATCGCGTGGGCAACCGTGTTCGCCAGCGACGGAACGAGAATCGCGACGATGGCGGCGGTGACCAGCAGGCCGATGCCCAGGCGACGCAGCGCCAGCGACGATGCCGAGGTCACGGGGCGCATGAGCCACCACGCGCTCGCTGCGAGGGCCAGGAGCAGGAGGACACGAATAGCCAGGTATGCGCTCACTGTCCCCCCAGTGCCAGGTCGACGACGATGTTGATCGAGTTCAACAGAGGCTGGCCCTTGCCCCGCGAATACTCGGTGTACGAAATCGTCACCGGATGCTCGGCGCCGGGAAGCCCACTGGCCGCCAGCTGCGAGATGATCTGAGACGCGTGCGCCATGCGCGCGTGCGTCAGGTGGACGTGCCCCAGGGCATCGGCGCGAATCACGCGAAGGCCGTTGTGCGTGTCGGTGAGGGCCAAGCCCGTGCGCGCTCGGGCAATGAACGCTCCGAGACGCAGCATCGCCCGCTTCGCCGCGCCGACGCGGGCGCGTTCCCCGTCCAGGAAACGCGAGCCCAGCACGAAAGCCAGGTCCTCCTCGCGTGCCCGGTCCACCATGGCCGCGGCGTCGGCGGGATCGTGCTGGCCGTCCGCGTCGAAGGTCACCACGTAACGCGCACCGCGAGCGAGCGTCGCCTCGAAGCCGGTCTGCAGGGCGGCTCCCTGCCCCAGATTCACCGGGTGCGACGCCGTGAAGGCCCCCGCTTCCCTGGCGAGCGCCGCAGTATCGTCGCTCGAGGCGTCGTCCACGACGAGAACGTGAGGGAAAAAAGCGCGCACGGCCGCAACGACGCCCCCGATGACGGGCGCCTCGTTGAACGCGGGGATCACGACCCACGTGTCGGAGCGATGCTGCATTCGACCAGTGTCGCACATCGGGACGAACGCGCGCCTATAGTGTTGCTCAGCGGGCGGCCAACGCGCGCCGGGGGCACGCCGGTGCTCCAGCGAAACCCAGGGGGAAACCGTGATCGAAGCCAGTGCCGACGTCTCGCCGAGCGCGCAGATCGCCGGCAGTGCCCGCGTGTGGCACCTCGCCCAGGTGCGCGAGGGAGCCCAGATCGGGGAGGAAACCATCGTCGGGCGCGGCGCCTACGTTGGCGAGGGGGTGCGCGTCGGCGCGCGCTGCAAGATCCAGAACTACGCGCTCATCTACGAGCCCGCCTCGCTGGCCGACGGCGTTTTTGTGGGACCCGCAGCGGTCTTCACGAATGATCACAGCCCCCGCGCGGTCACGCCGCAGGGCGCCCTGAAGACGAGCGCGGACTGGGAACCCGTCGGCGTGAGCGTCGGGCGCGGAGCGTCGATCGGCGCGCGCGCCGTGTGCGTGGCCCCGGTGCGCATCGGAGCCTGGGCAATGGTCGGCGCCGGAGCGGTCGTCACCGGTGACGTCGCGCCCTATGCCCTCGTCGTGGGAGTGCCCGCCCGCCGCGTCGGCTGGGTCGGGGAGGCAGGCGTGCCCCTCGTGCGCCCCACCCGCGCCACAGGAGGCCGAGGGCACGACGAGGCCGCCGGCGAGGAGTGGGTGTGCCCAGTGACACGAGCGCGCTACGTCGAGCGCGGGGGAAAGCTCACCCCCCTGGGTGAGGCGGCCACGGCGCCGACCGGCCGGGGGGACGAGCGGGACAAGGAGAAGCAGTGACACGACCTTTCATTCCGCCGGCCCGCCCCCTCATCGGGGAGGAGGAGATCAGCGCGGTCGCACGCGTCATGCGCACCGGGATGATCGCGCAGGGACCCCAGGTCGAGGCGTTCGAGGAGGAATTCGCCCGCCAGATCGTGCCGGGAACGCGAGCGATCGCCCTCAACTCCGGGACCTCCGCCCTGCACCTGGGGCTGCTGGCGGCCGGGATCGGCCCGGGAGACGAAGTGATCGTCCCCTCCTTCACGTTCGCAGCGACGGCCAACGCGGTTGCCATCACGGGGGCAACCCCCGTGTTCGCGGACATCGATCCGCTCACCTTCACGCTCTCGCCCGCCTCGGTCTCCTCCGCCGTCAGCGCCCGCACCAGGGCCATCATGCCGGTTCACCTCTACGGTCACCCCGCGCCCCTCGACACCCTCGACGCGATCGCCCGCGAGCGAGGCCTCATGCTCTTCGAGGACGCCGCGCAGGCCCACGGGGCGAGCCTGCACGGGCGGCCGGTCGGCTCCTTCGGTACCTTCGCCGCCTTCTCCTTCTACCCGACCAAGAACATGACCAGCGGCGAGGGAGGGATGGTCACCAGCCGCGACCCCGCCCTCGTCCGGTGGGTGCGCCTGGCGCGCAACCAGGGGATGGAGAAGCGCTACGAGAACGAGATCGTCGGCCTCAACAACCGCATGACCGACATTCACGCCGCCATCGGTCGCGTCCAGCTGACCAAGATTGACGCCTGGACCGCCGAACGCCAGAGCAACGCCGCCTACCTCAGCGCCCACCTGCGCGGGGTCACCGTCCCGCACGTGGCACCCGGCGCCACCCACGTCTTCCACCAGTACACGATCCGCGTCCCGCAGGACCGGGATGGATTCGCGCGTGCCCTGCGTGAGGAATATGGAATCGGCTCCGGCGTCTACTACCCGATCCCCGCCCACGAGCTCGCCTCCCTGGCGCGCTTCGCCCCCGACACGGACCTTCCCGCCACGCGAGCGGCCGCCGCCGAGGTTCTCTCCCTCCCCGTCTACCCCTCGCTCACCCGCGGCGACCTGGACCGCATCGTCGAGGCCGTCAACGCGCTCGCGGAAGCGGGTGCCTGACGTGGGGGGTATTCGCCTGGGGATCCTGGGCCTGGGTTCGATGGGGCGCCACCACGTGCGCAACGCCCGAGCGACCGACGGCGTCGATCTGGTGGCGCTCGCCGACCCGGGTGGCGACCGTTTCGGCGTCGCCGGGGACCTTCCCGTCAGAAGGGGCGTGCGCGAGCTGATCGACGCGGGCATCGACGCCGCGATCGTGGCGACGCCGACCGCGCTCCACGAGGAGGCCGCCCTCGCCCTCGCCGAGGCCGGGGTGCATGCCCTCATCGAGAAACCGCTCGCCGCGAGCGTGGAGGAAGGAACACGCATCCGCGACGCATTCGCGGCCGCGTCGCTGGTTGGCGCGGTGGGCTACGTGGAGCGCTGCAATCCGGCGCTCATCGACATGCGCGCCAGGATCGCCTCGGGCCAGCTCGGCGAGATCGAACAGATTGTGACCCGCCGACAGTCCCCCTTCCCCGCGCGCATCAGCGACGTGGGCGTCGTCAAGGACCTCGCCACCCACGACGTCGACCTCGCCGCCTGGGTTGCCGACGCCTCCTACGAGAGCATCTACGCGCGCACCTCAAGGCGATCGGGTCGCCCCCACGAGGACATGATGGTCGCCTCCGGGGTGCTCACCGGCGGGATCCTCGTCAATCACCTGGTTAACTGGCTGACCCCCTACAAGGACCGCACGACGATCGTGACGGGTGAGCGAGGCGCGCTCGTTGCGGACACGGCGATGGGGGACCTGACCTTCTACGAGAACGGTCACGCCCCCCTGCAGTGGGACGCGATCGCGGCCTTCCGGGGGGTGAGCGAAGGGCAGGTCGTGCGCTACGCGCTGACGAAACGCGAGCCCCTCGCCCTCGAACACGAGCGATTCCGCGACGCGATCACCGGCGCCGGAGGCGAACACGTCACCATGGACGAGGCCCTCGACAATCTGCGCGTCATCGAGGCAATCCTGGCCTCGGCGGCCAGCGGGCGAGCAATCGACATGACAGGCCGGCCCTGACCCCTAGCGCGAAACCTCCCGGTAGACGGCCCGCAGCTGGTCGACGGAAGTCGCCAGCGAGCGGTTCTCCTCGACCCAGCGGCGACAGGCCAAGCCGCGCTCCGCTCGCTCCGCGTCACCCCAGGTCAGCGCCTCGCCCAACGTGCGGGCGAGGTGCGTGCTCGTTCGTCCCGGCGTGAGCATCGACGCGCCCGGGGCAACCATCTCGGGCGTCCCTCCCGTGGCGTAGGCGAGCGCAGGAACCCCGCACGCCTGCGCTTCGAGGAGCACGAGCCCGGCCGCCTCGGCGCGCCCCCGAGTCGGCTTCGTCGGCAGAACGAGGACGTGGGAGCGGCGCATCCAATCGCGCACCTCCTCGCGGCTCAGCTGCCCGGTCACCGTCACGTGGGCCGGAGCGCGAGAGGCCAGGGTGGGAGAAAGTGGCCCCTCGCCCACCAGGACGAGAGAGTGCGGGTGGGCGTCGTGCAGGCGCACCGAGGCCTCGACCAGGTCGTCAACGCCCTTGAGGTGGCTGAGCGCCCCGACGAAGAGAACGATGGGAACCCCAGGGGCGCCGCCCGCGCCCCGGTCGCAAGCACCGGCGCCCGGATGCCACCACGCGGTGTCGACCCCCTGATAGTGCACGCGCAGGCGCCGCCTCTGCGCCCCCGACGCCAGCGCCACGTCCGCCAGATAGCGCGACACGGCCAGAAGTCGATGCGCACCGCCGAAGGCTGCCCGGCGGTTGAGGTCATTCCACGCCGCCCCCGGGCCCCGCCCAAGCCTGCGGTAGGCGTCTGCCCCGTGCACGGTCACCACGAGAGGGGCACCCGTGTCGCGGGCAGCTCCCACGGCCGGAAGCGACCACGTCGCCTGATGCTGGTGGATCACCTCGGGCTCCCACTGCGTGATTGCCCGGCGCATCGCGCCCAGCCCCCTCGCCTCGGAGACCAAGCGAATCGCCCGCGAGGAGCTGAGCGCCCCCGGGGAGGCTTCCCGGATCGGGACAACGACGCGGGGATCTCTCACGCGAGCAGCCAGCGTGAACGCCTGCCACGACAGATCGGGCATCGCGGCCGCGTGTGCGAGCGCAAAGTAGGTGGGGGGGACGAGCAGCGTTCCCTTCGTCAGGGCAACCCTCACGGGAGACCCCACGGCGGAGGATGCGGCGCGGGCACGGGAATGGGCATGCACCCATCCTAGGGGCTTGCACACGCCCTCAGGTGATTAAATGAGGGCATGACGAACGCCCCCGAGCTAGATGCGCGCCCCGGTGCCCTGCGTCAGGTGCTCGCGCTCCTGGGCGGGACCCTCCTCGCCCAGATCATTGCGTTCGTCGCCCAGATGGGTGTTGCCCGCCTCTATACCGACACCGACCTGGGCTACCTCGGTGTCTTCACCTCGGCCGCAACCCTGGGGGCAGCTGTGGCCGGTGCTCGCTTCGACCTCAGCATCGTGCTTCCCTCCCCCGGGGACGAGGCCTCCGCCCGCTCCCTTGCGCGCCTGGCGTCTCGCTGTGTTCTGGCCGCATCGTCGCTGGCCACGCTCGTCGCGGTGCTCGCCCGGCCGTGGCTGGAGGAACGCTACGGACGCGAACTCGCGGCCTGGATGCTGGCAGTGGGAGTCTCCATCCTCTTTCTCGCCCAGGGGCAGGTGTGTTCCTACTGGCTGACCCGGCACCGCCGCTTCCGTCACATCGCCGCCTCCTCCGTGGTCCGCTCCGGTGCGATCGCTGCGCTGCAGCTCCTGTGTGGCTTCCTCGCCTCGGGTGGGCTGGGGGCGGCGATCGGCGCGACGGTAGCCGGGCAGGGGATCGCCGTGGCCTACCTGTCGTGGCGCTCGCGGGATGCGAGTGCCCGCAGCGCCGAGGACCCGCCGGTGCGAGAGGTCGCGCGCCGCTACCGCAAGATGGCCCTGGTGGGGGTTCCCAACGTCGTCGTCGATGCGGTGCGCACAAGCGCGATCCCGCTGCTGATCGCCGGGTATGGCGTGGCGTCCCTCGGCCAGTTCAACCTCGCGTGGATGGCCATGCAGGCCCCCGTCGCCCTGATCGCCGGGGCCCTGTCCCAGGTGTACCTGCCTCGCCTGTCCGACACGCCACCGGGTCAGATGACGCGGATCGTGGTGCGGGTGGGGGCGACCGCGCTGGCGCTCTCTCTTCCAGCGTTCGCCCTGCTCGCGTGGGTGGGCCCCGCGCTCTTCCCGTTCCTGTTCGGTCAGCGCTGGGAGGCGGCCGGCTACTTCGCGCGCTCGCTCGCTCCCTGGTTGGCCCTCACCGTCGCCTCCTCGCCTCTGTCCAACGTATTCGTCGCCACCTACCACCAGCGCCGCATGCTGGCCTTCGCGTGCGTGTACTGCGTCGTTCCTCTCGCGTGGCTCGCGCTCAGCCCCTACGGGATCGAGGCCACGGTCGGCGTGCTCGGCGTCGTGATGGCATCCCTCCTGGCGGGAATGCTCGCCATGGTGCTCGTCACCGCCCGCGAGTACGACCGCGGGGGGAAGAACCGGAGCACGTGGGCGGGAGAAGGCGCCGCCTGACCGGCAGGCCCGCGCCTATCCGGCGCTCTGCTCCCCGCCTGCACGCTTGGCGGCGAGAGCACGCTCGTAGGCCTCCCGCAGGCGAGCAGCCCCCTCCTCCCAGGTCGGGATCGCAGGCGGGGTGAAGGCCGCGATGTCCTCTCTCGTGAGCTCCCTCAGCGCCCGAGAAAGGTCGCGCTCGGGATCCTCCAACACCCAGCGCCGCGCCTGCTCGCCCAGGTAGCGGCGCGCCTCGGCCAGGGGCGAGCACAGGACCGGAACCCCGGCCGCGAAGGCTTCCATCATCTTGTTGGGTGTGGAGAGGCGGTGCGAGAGGCAACCGGACTCGATGAGGCACAGCGCCACGTCCGCTCCGCGCGTCAGCGCAAGTACGCGGTCGGGGTGCACGGGGGGCAGGTGGTGGATGTTGGCGTGGGTCGCCGCGCAGCGCCTGACCTGTTCGGCCAGTGCGCCCGTGCCGACGAAGACCACGTGGGCGCCGGGCACCTCCTCGAAAGTGCGAAGGATCAACGAAATGTTGCGCCCAGGGGCGAGATACCCCGAATGGAGGAACAGGAGGGCATCGGCGGGCACCCCGAGCTGGGAACGCAGGTCGATGACGCCGGGCTGACCCGTCGGCGCGTTCGTGACGACGATCGGCTCCACGCCCGGGTAGGTGTCGCGATACCACCGGGCGATCGACTCGTTGACCACCGACACGACGTCCGCTCGAGAGATGTACCGGCGCTCGATGGCCCGCTGGAGGCGGCGGCGAAGGCCCGTCGATCCCACGGTCTCGGTCTCGAGCTCGTGCGCGTTGTACGCCAGGATGGCCCCCGTGCGCCGAGACAGGGCGTGAGCCAGCGGAAGCAGGAAGAGGTTTTGCGCGGAGACGGCCGCCACGTCCTGGCGGGCAAAGCGCCGGTATACGCGCCTCCCCCACGCGGCCACGACACGGATCCCGCCCAGGGGCGCTCCCACCCGCGCGCCCCGGATGCGTTCCAGGTGGATGGAGGGCGCCACGGCCTCGACCGCGGGGAGGGGGGAGTGGTCGATGCCGACGATGCGCGTGCGAGTGAACAGCGGGGAGAGGGAACGCGCTATCTTGACGAGCCTGCCGGGCGAGGCCAGGTCCGACGGATACAGCAGGAGGTTCAGGGCGCTTTCCACGCCGCCATTGTAGGACCCGTGGGGCACTACACTGGGTGGGATGAACGAGGCCGGAGACGGAAAGAGGGACCACATGCGCATCGCGGTCGTCGGTTTGGGCAAGATCGGTTTGCCGCTGGCAACGCACTACGCGCGCGCAGGGCACTCGGTTGTCGGCGTGGACATCAACCCCACGGTGGTTGCCCAGGTCAACAGGGGAGAAGAGCCGTTCCCGGGGGAGGCCCACCTGGCCGACTACCTGCCTGCGCTGACCGCGTCGGGTGCACTGCGCGCCACCACCGACTACGCCGAGGCCATCCCAAGCGCCGACACCATCATCATGGTGGTCCCCCTCGTCGTGGATGGGCAGGGCAGGCCCGACTTTTCGACCATGGACGCCGCGACGCGCTCCGTGGCCGCTCACCTCGGGCCGGGAACTCTCGTCTCCTACGAGACGACCCTGCCGGTGGGGACAACCAGGGGACGCTATCGCCCCCTTATCGAGGAGCTCTCCGGTCTGCGCGAGGGGCGCGACTTCGACGTTGTTTTCTCCCCCGAGCGGGTTCTCACGGGCCGCGTGTTCGCCGACCTCGCTCGCTATCCGAAGCTGGTGGGAGGCATGAGCGAGGCCGGGGAGGAACGCGGCGTGCGCTTCTACGAGGAGGTCCTGTCCTTCGATGAGAGGGAAGACTTGCCGCGCCCCAACGGCGTGTGGCCCATGGGCGGGGCGGAGGCCGCCGAGATGGCCAAGCTCGCCGAGACCACCTACCGTGACGTCAACATCGGCCTGGCCAATCAGTTTGCCCGCTACGCCGACCGCGTCGGCATCGACATCGCGCGCGTCATCGACGCCTGCAATTCCCAGCCCTACTCCCACATCCACCGTCCCGGAATCGCGGTGGGCGGCCACTGCATCCCCGTCTATCCGCGCCTGTACCTGGCCGGCGACCCCGACGCGACCATCGTAAAGGCCGCGCGCCGCGCTAACGCCGACATGCCCGCATACGCCGTGGCACGCGCGCGCGAACTGCTCGGATCCCTGTCGGGCCTGCGCGTCGCTATCCTGGGGGCCGCCTACCGGGGAGGCGTGAAGGAAACAGCGTTCTCGGGGGTCTTCGGCCTCGTCGAGGCCGCGCGCGCCGACGGAGCCCGCGTCGCCGTCCACGATCCGCTCTTCGGTGATGCGGAGCTGGCTTCCTTCGGCTGGGAGCCCTACCACCTGGGTGAGGACGTGGACGTGGCGTTCATCCAGGCCGATCACGCGGCCTACGCGGCCCTTCGCCCCACCGACCTGCCCGGCGTGCGCCTCCTCGTCGATGGTCGTTCCCTCACGGACCCGTGCCTGTGGGTGGGCACGCCGCGGATCACCATCGGCGGGGGAGCGGATGCGCGATGCTAGTCACTCTCGCGACGCGCACCTTCACGCCCGAGCCGACCGCGGCTGCACTGCGCCTCGGTGCCCTCGTCCGCTCTCTTGTCTCTTCGGGCGCGAGCGTGCGCGTCCTCACCTCGCGCCTGGCGCCCTCGGTTGCCCGCGACGGCGCCCGCGCGGCCTCCCGCACCCTCGGCTCCTCGCAGAGCACCCGCCGAGGGAACGCAGCTGTCCCGGGGAGGAGGCCGACGGCGGGCGGGGAGGGGGCCGACCTCGTCGAGGTCAGGCGTGCTCCCGTGCTGCGTGATCGCACGGGAGCCGTGCGCGGCTACGCCTCCTACCTCTCCTTCGATCTGCCCCTGGTGGCGCGCCTGCTCACCGGGGCGAGGCCGGATGTCGTAGTGTGCGAGCCTCCTCCGACGACGGGCGCGGCCGTACGCGTGGCGTGCGCGCTGCGCCGCGTGCCCTACGTCTACTACTGCGCGGACGTCGTCTCGGACGCGGCATCCGCCGCGGGAGTGCCGGGCGTTGTCGTGCGCGGCGTCGCCGCCTTGGAATCCTTCGCGCTCAGGGGTGCTCGCCGCGTGATCGCGGTCTCGGCGGGGGTGAGCCGCCGCGCGCGCGAGCTGGGGGCGCGGGATGTGACGGTTGTTCCCAACGGCGTGCGTGTCCCGGGCGAGATCGTAGCCGGGTATCCGGATTCCTTCCCCCGGTGTTCGGGGCCGGTCTTCGTCTACGCGGGCACGGTCGCCCCCTGGCTCGCTCCCGAGGTGTTTGTGGAGGCCTTCGAACGCGCGCGAGGTCGCCTGGGGGACGCTCGCCTCGTGTTCGTCGGGCAGGGGAGCGGATGGGAGGACCTTGCTGGGCGCGCCCGCGCGGTGGCGGGGGTGCAGATGATTCCAGCGGTCAGCGCGAACGAGGCCGACCGGTGGATGGCTCGGGCGACCGCAACGCTGGCGTCGCTGCGGCCTGGCGGCTACGACTACGCCTATCCCACCAAGATCCTGGCCTCGCTGGCACAGGGGACGCCGGTGATCTACGCGGGGCCGGGGCGCGCCGCCCGCGATGTCGAGGAGGCCGGCCTGGGGGTGGCGTGCGGCCTGGATGCCGACGAGGTCGCCGAGGCGATGGTGGCCTGTGCCCGTGGCACCGTGTCCTGGGTGGGGGAGGTGCGCTCGCGCGCGTGGGTGCGGGAGAATCGTTCCGTTGAGGCGTCTTCGCGCGCTGCCGCCGCCGTTGTTCTCTCCGCCGTCTGAGCGTTGCGCCGAGGCCGGCGGCGGGTACGTGCCTGTCCCGTCGGGTGCGGTATCACACTCGATCACACGATGGTGTGAGTTCATGCTTGTTCATTTGTGTAACTATTTTCATGTTTACAGTTACAACATAAGTACCTAGAATCACGAGTGACACATTAGCAACATGAAGGATGATCATGCGTTCCCCCTGGAGGACACTCGTCGCCGGGCTCACCCTGGCCCTGGCCACCGCCGCCGCAGCCATCGTCCCGTCGGCTCAGGCAGCAGGCATCACGATCGCCATTGACCCCGGACACGGGGGCTCCGACTCCGGAGCTGTGGCTAACGGCCTGAAAGAGAAGGACCTGACCCTCGCGGTGTCTCTGGCGCTCAAGGAAGAGTTGGAAAGCTACGACGGCGTGCGGGTCGTCATGACCCGGACAACGGACACCAGGCCCTCGGAGAACACGAGTGCAGACCTGGCGGCGCGCGTGCAGATGGCCGCCGATGCCAAGGCCGACGCCCTCGTGTCGATTCACTTCAACTCGGGCTCACCCGTGGCCAAGGGTGCCGAGGTCTGGTACCCCAACGCCTCGTCGTACAACTACTCCACCCACACCCAGGGGCGCGCCCTGTCCAGCGCCATCCAGCAGGAACTGACGAGCCTGGGGCTGGCCGACCGAGGAATCAAGACGCGAGACAACCCCTACTACGACTACCCCGACGGCTCCACGGGCGACTACTACGCGATCAACCGCCAGGCGCGCGAGGAAGGTATCCCCGGGATCATCGTCGAGCACGCCTTCCTGACCTCCTCCTCCGACGCGGCTCTGCTGCGCGACTCGGCCTTCGTGCGCTCCCTCGGGATCGCCGATGCGACGGGCATCGCCAATACCTACGGGCTGAGCAAGGGGACGTGGGAGAAGTCTGGCGACAGCTGGCGCTTCATCAGCAACGGAGCGGCTAAGACGGGCTGGTTCCAGGTTGGCGGGCGCTGGTATTGGGCCGGATCCGACGGGCGCACGATCCGAGGATGGGCCACGCTCAATGGACGTCTCTACCTCTTCGACGAGAGCACCGCGATGGTCACGGGCTGGAAGCAAGAGAAGGGCACCTGGTACTACCTGCGCCCGGCCGGCGACATGGCGACCGGATGGGAACAGGTGGGAGGCACCTGGTACTACCTGGACTCCTCCGGCGCGATGGCGACGGGCTGGCTCGCGTACCGTGGTAACTGGTACTGGCTGGGTAGCTCCGGCGGTGCGGCCGTCGGCTGGACCAAGATCGGCGACGCGTGGTACCTCTTCGAGGACGATGCGCGCATGCTCACCGGCTGGCAGCTCACCGACGACGACAAGCAGTGGTACTACATGCACCCCAGCGGTGTCATGGCAACCGGATGGCTGAAAGACCGGGACTCCTGGTACTACCTCGATTCCGAGGGTGCGATGAAGACCGGCTGGCTGTCCGTGGGCGGCACCTGGTACCACATGCAGCCCTCGGGCGCGATGAGCACCGGCTGGCTCCAGCAGGGATCGACCTGGTACTGGCTCGATCAGAGCTCGGGCGCGATGGCGACGGGAACCGTGGTCGTTCAGGGGCGCGCGTCAAACTTCTCGTCCTCGGGAGCCTGGCTGGGCTACCAGGACGCGGGTTCCGCTGCCTCGGCCGACGCCTCCGTCCTCGACGCGAACGGCCAGCGTCTCATCATGAGTGACCCCATGGCCTCGCGCTCGCAGACCATTGAAGCGATGGTGAGCGCGTGGCAGAACGCGGGCCGCTCTTACCCAAGTGAACTGGCTGCAGGTGGGGCCTCCTCCATCCGTGACTTCGCCGAGATCGTCTACGACGAAGCCGTGGCCGAGGGCGTGTCCCCCGAGCTCGTATTCGTCCAGTCCATGAAGGAGACCGGCTGGCTGGGCTTCGGCGGTGACGTGAGCATCGGCCAGTTCAACTTCGCTGGCATCGGCGCGGTTGGCGGAGGCGCGCAGGGGGCGAGTTTCCCGGATGTGCGCACGGGAATTCGCGCCCAGGTCCAGCACCTGCGCGCCTACGCGGATGCTTCTGTGACCGCGCAGTCCCTGGCCAACCCGGTGGTCGATCCGCGCTTTGCCTACGTGCGTAAGGGCGGCGCCCCCGTGGTTGAGCACCTGGGAATCCAGGAGAACCCGAATCACACCGGTTGGGCGGCAGCCAAGAACTACGGCCATGACCTGGTGTCGATGATGGCGGCCTACTTCTAGGAGTTCTTCTTGCCGAGCGGGGGCG
>ERZ772807.116-NODE-116-length-52102-cov-4.470575_pt1 | contig 52102 bp, 50 predicted proteins | sample MGYA00511472_ERZ772807 | MGnify/ENA primary metagenome ERZ772807 (study PRJEB29015, sample SAMEA2737947) | human oral metagenome | biome: human oral; feature: human-associated habitat; material: dental | place: China | collected 2039 ... | reverse complement strand
TTCGTTCATCCCTTTTCGGTTGCTGAAGGGGGGTGGTTCCGATGTCCTGCGGGCTTTGTGTTGCCATAGGGAGCCTGACGCTTGGCGGGCTGTTTGCGTCGCCGCTGGTGGCGCTGTAAGGAGGTGATAGGATGCTGATAACGGATGCTTTTAGCGCCGTGCTGGTTTCTTGCCTTTCGGCTGCTGCTAGTGGTATGGCGGGCTGTGCGATTTACTATGCACGGCATGCGATCCGGGCAAACCGAAAGGAGACGGACGCCATCCGCACGGGACTTCAAGCAATGCTGCGCAATCGGCTGATCTGTTCGATGCTGACGGCAGAAGAGCACGGCTGGTCGTCGCTGCGGGAGGTGGAAAATGTCGCCTTGATGCTAAAGGCATATGAGGAGCTGGGCGGTAATGGCTTGGTCGAAGGGCTGTATGAACGGTTTCGGAAATTGCCGCATGTAGCGCCGGGCAGAAGAGGTGAAGAATGAAAGCGTCGGTAGATATGGTGATCGGTGCGGGGCTGGTCGCTGCACTGATTTTAACGGTACTGCTCCCCGTAGTCGGCGTGGCAGGCAGTTATGAGCGCCTGCAAGATACGATTGCAGTGGGGCTGGTTGGCTTTATGGGCAAGGCTGCTGTGACGCAGCACAAGGAATAGGAGTGGTTATGGCAGAATATCGAAATCCACAAAAACTAAAGCACGGGAACAATTTGACCATCGTGACGACGGGGGATTCTTCGGCGGCGGCAAACCCGGCATATGGGCATTACGCGGATACAGACGATGGCAGAATGACGCCATGGCCGGAGCTTTTGGCGCAGCGCTATACCAGCCATAAGTTCTACAATCGCGCGGTGAACGGGAATACCTTCGAGATGATGCGCGACCGCTTTTATCGCGATGTGCTGAGCCTCGACCCGGACATTGTGATCATTGCAGGCGGAGGGAATAACTGTTGGGATACGTCAAAGCCGGTGACGGGGGTTGCAGGTATCGACATGGCGAATCAGTGCATGGCAAACGGGGTATATGTACTAGACGTTATGTATATGCCGATTTCGCGTGAATGGGTGGAGCGTATGTCTCATACAGCGGCCGCGTCGCCGGAGCAGAAAGTTAAGATATGGCAGAACGCCTATACCATGCAGGCGGCAGTTGTCGAGTGGTGCAGGGAGCATGAGATTCCGACGGTGAATGCCTCGGGGGTGTTTGCTGACCGGCAGCGGCTCCATACGGAATGGCTTAGGCGGGATATCATGCACCCAAACCAGGCAGGGTATTGTGTAATTTGTGATTTGGTAGCTAAGGAGCTTTCAAAAGTGCTCCGAGAGCGGCGAAAACGCTGAAAGGAAGGTGTAAAAAATGAAAATATTTTTGAACCCAGGACATGCGCCAAACGGCAACCCCGATCCGGGCGCGTGTGGTTGCGGACTTGAAGAGCATGCAGTCGCGAAAGCAATCGCTGACCGCGTCGAAGGATACCTAGAGGCGGCCGGGGTTAGCGTCGTTGGAAACCTGCAAAGTGACAGCCTCGGCGAGATTGCACAGACGGCAAATGCCAGCGGGGCAGACTTCTTCATTTCGATTCATTGCAATGCCTTTAACGGCGATGCACACGGTACAGAGGTCGAGATATTCCCGGGAAGCCGGGCAGGTGGACGCCTTGCCACCTATGTACTATCGCAAATCGTCGATGGCCTAGGAACGCTGGACAGGGGTCTGAAAGACCGCCCAAATCTCTATGTGCTGAAACATACGGACATGCCGGCGATCCTAGTTGAAACAGCGTTCATTGACAACGAGAGCGATGCCGCCCTTTTGCGTGATAGACTTGATGATTTCGCGAGGGCTATTGCACGCGGGGTTACGGATTACGAAGTCAAGGAAGGGGTATGATCATGAGTAAATGGACAGAGCTACGAGATTCTTTGCTGGAAAGCATGAGAGGCGGTGTGCTTGATGTAAACGAGCAGTCGAAACAGGATTTCTTAACACAATTTATAGAGGCGGGCTTTCCTGTCATTGAACAATATGCAGAAAAGTTTTCTGAGGCTGTGAAAGAACAGGCAGAAAACGAAACCGGCTGGATTCGTGTCCGCGATTCTGTCGTTATTCCGTTCGGGGTGAATGTCATTCTATTCGTCATGAAGCAGATCATGAGTAAGACAATTAAGGCTACAACTAATTGACAAACAAAAAGCCCCGCAGGCTCAAAGCAGTAATGCGGGGCTTTCTAAAATTGTCTACATTTTGTCTACCAATACCATGATTGACCATCGGTGTATATACAAAATGATTCTTCAAAAATGTAGCATTTTTTTTCGCTATAGCCAGCTTTTTAGGATAAAAGAGAGAAAGGCACGGGGCAGGTAAAAATTTTTATCAAAATTCTCTAATTCTGCCTTTGTTGCACATAGACGGTAAAGAGCGTTTCAACTATGAAAGGCTTCTTCTTCCTATGAAGTATCTTATCTCTTAGCATCGTCCCGTTCACAATAGGTGTTTATTATATACGAAGCAATCAAACCTGCTGCTTCCGGCTTTGCTGCCCTTTTCGCTGCACATGCCATTTTATCAAGCACATCGCCGGAAAAAAGATATTTGACGGCATTGGCAAGAGATTCTTTTGGATGCAGCCAGACTGCTGCACCATGACGTGTAGCATAAATCGCATTGTCTGTTTCTGGACCAGGAATGGGGTCATGAAGAAGCATTGGCAGCCCGAGAGAAAATGCCTCGCTCATCGTAAGAGCACCAGGTTTTGTGATAAGGAGATCCGACGCTTTCATCAATTGGTGTACACAGTCGGTGTAGCCAAAGACAAGGATTGTATGATGTGATTCGCTCGCAAAGTCAAGTATCTTCTCCTTTAACCTATCATTATGTCCTGCAACGACGATTAACAATAGGCCTTCTTCGATGCTTTCCAACATTTTCAAACTTTTTTCAATGCCGCCGATGCCAAGTCCGCCGCCCATAAGAAGGAGGGTCTTCGCGTCTCTCGGAATGGCGAATGCATTTCGTACCTCCTCCTTTTCCGGTAAGCTGAACAGTGTGTTAGCAATAGGGATGCCAACCGCAAACAATTTCTCTTTTGAAAAACCCTCCGCAATCATACGCATTTTCATCGCATGGGTCGCCATAAAGTAACAATCGACATGATGTGAAAGCCAGATTTGATGAAGTGAGTAGTCTGTCATGACCGTTGCTAGGAAGAAGTTCTTCTTAACATGCAGCAGTGATGCCGCACCCTCTGGAAAAGGATGTGTACAGACAACGATGTCCGGTTGATAACGTGCATAAAGCCGCTTCATGGCAGGCAGCATGATGTATGAAAGAAAGATGCGTGTCCCCTTTCCAGTTTCGTTTGCCCCTGCAAAGTGATAGACGATATCGTAAAGATTTGGCACTATGGCGAGCATCGCCAGATAAATCCATTTCATAAAAGCGTGGATGATAGAGATTCTGCGTGCCATAAAATCAACCGTTATAATCTCTGCGTCGGGAAGAAGACGCCGCAGCTCCATCGTAATCGCTTCTGCCGCCTTGCTGTGACCGGAGCCAATCGAAGCGGTAAGTACCAAAATACGTTTCATTATGCCGTCAGCCCTCCGTCGATAGCGTAAACGGATCCTGTGATGAACGCCGCGCGCGATGATGCAAGAAAGACAATCAGATCTGCCACCTCTTTTGCTTTTCCAATGCGTGCCAAGGGATAGACAGATGCCATCTCACGCAGTGCTTCTTCGTGAGAAAGTGAGGAAGCGGACAGCTGCTCTTCCGTCATTTCTGTTAAAATATCACCCGGTGCAACCGCATTGACCCGAACTTTCTTTGCAGCGAGCTCAAGTGCAAGGGCGCGTGTAAAAAGAACGACGGCTCCCTTTGAAGCACAATAGACGGATGCAAAGTAATTCCCATGGAGACCTGCATCCGATGCTATATTGACAATCGTACCTTTCCGTTTGATGAGTGCAGGGATTGCCGCTTTAGAAAGAAGCATCGTTCCCATCACATTCGTTTCAAGGATCGCTCGAAGCTTTGCTTCTTTCATATCTGTCAATGCCCCTTCGGCGTAGATGCCGGCACTGTTTATAAGAATGTCGAGTCCGCCGAAACAGTCACATGCAGCTTTGACAGCCCTTCGGCAATCCTCTTCGTTTCGAACGTCTGCAGCAATGAAGCGCATGCGCTGTTTTGGAAACTCTGCCAGTCTGTCTATCGCCTGTGCACCGCGCGATTCCTGTCTTCCCAGCAACGTGACAGAAGCATGTTCTGCAAGAAATTCCCTTGCTGCCGCAAAACCAATTCCCGACGTACCACCGGAAATGAGAACAGATTTACCGCCAAGTCCGAAATCCAAGAAACTGCCTCCCATGGTCATAACATAAAAAATAGCCGCCCTATGCAACCGTGAATCTTACGCCATGCATATAGCAGCCATCTCTTGAGAATTCCCTTACCTATTCACAGCATCCTTAAGTGCCTTACCTGCTTTGAAAACAGGGTTCTTCGACGCTGGAATCTGGATCTCTTCATTTGTGCGAGGGTTACGGCCAGTACGAGCAGCGCGTTCTTTAACCTCGAATGTACCGAAGCCGATCATTTGGATCTTGTTTCCTTCGACAAGAGATTGCTGAACGGTCTCAACAAAAGCATTGACCGCCTTTTCAGCGTCTTTCTTCGTCAGTCCAGCTTTTTCTGCAACACTAGCTACCAATTCATTCTTGTTCACTACTGTAGCCTCCTTATAGAATAAATACTTGACACTCCCTACGACTAAGGCCGAAGGGTTCCTAGTGACAGTTCTCTAATGAAAACTCATTTCCTAGGCTATCCCCGCAGTTCCTACGGTTTTATTCGCCTAACTCATGACAAAAGTCGCGAGTGTGCGGCTCACTTTCTATCAAAATTTAACAGATACGCCTTGAAAAATCAAGGGTTTCTGGAAAATTTTATAAAATTTAGGATGTTTAGCCTACTCTAACCGCACTGCAGGAACAAATAGCGATGTCAGATGGTCGACGTCTTTTTGACGATCGAGCGCATAAAGTGGAATCTGACGAATGTCTTCATCAGACAGTGCCAGATGATAGATATATGTGACAATCATATCATCTGGATATCGTTCCATCAGCGAAAGCTTGAGATTTGAAGCAATGAAAGAATCATAAACCTGCGTCACAAGAATCCCGTGCGGCAGATTCCCCGATCCCATGAATAAAAAGTCTTCAATATCCGTTGCATCTAAAATGGTCAAACCTTCGACAGGGTCGATGCCAAGCTCGGTATAAAGCACTTCGACAAAGCTCATCGCAGGGAGAATACACAGTTCAATCATCGGATACTCTACTGCCATATTTCGTAAGAGCACGACAGTACGCTCTGCAACGAGCGGACTTCCGGGGACGGCATAGACGAGATCTTCTGTCACTGCTTTTTCAAGAATATCGCGTGCAATGTGCTTATAGAGTGATTCAAAATTCTCTGCATCCCTGTAAAAGCTATCGTATGAGGTAAAGCGGATCCCTTCTTTTTGCAAGGTTTCTACGGTCGGATGAACGCTCGTCCGAAGGATGATACGCGTCTTTCCCGTCAAAAGGTTCCAGACCTCGCGCGTAATGAGTCCTGCCCTGCCTGGTCCTAGACCTACGACTGTCAGTTTAGACATTTACGTTCACCTTATCTTTCCTGCTGTACTTTTTTCTGTATCCTGCGTCTCCATCGCGATATTTTCTCCAGATGCCAGCAGCAAGATGCGCGTTACGACGTTTAATATATCTTTCTTCCACGTTTCTGTAAGTAAGATATAAAATCCTTTTCCCTCGGGAAGCATCTTGAGCCGCTGCTTAAAAAAGCGATTTAAGCAAAGCAGACCTTTGGCGGGAAGTTTTTTTTCAGGAAGCATATAGAACTCAATGGCAAGCGGCGTTTCTTTTACCATGCGCATGTGAAGCATACGTGCATAGTTCTTAATGCGCGCAATGGCCAGCAGCCGCATGACGGGTTTCGTCGGCTCGCCAAAGCGGTCAATCAATTCATCGATAAAGGCAGGGATTTCTTCATTCTTACGGATAGCGGCAATATGCTGATAAATCTCAATTTTATGCATGGCATCGTCGATATAGCTGCCGTCGATATAGGCATCTGTTTCGATGTCGATGACAGGCTCTGGCGGCAGTTCGATTTCCTGTCTGCCGCTTTGCAAGTGGTCGACCGCTTCTTCCAAGAGCTTTACATACATCTCGAAGCCAACGGAAGCAATATGGCCGTGCTGCTGTGCGCCAAGGAGGTTACCGGCGCCACGGATCTCGAGATCGCGCATAGCTATTTTGAAGCCTGCGCCTAGCTCTGCAAAGTCCTTCATCGTCTGCAGGCGCTTTTCCGCCATCTCCGTTAGAATCTTATCCCCTTGGTAGATAAAATAGGCAAATGCCATATGATGTGCGCGGCCGACGCGCCCCCGCATCTGATAAAGCTGCGATAAACCGAAATGGTCGGCATTATAGATGAGGATCGTATTGGCATTTGCAACGTCAAGCCCATTTTCTATGATACTTGTTGCCAGAAGAATATCGTATGTGCCTTCGTAAAAGTCCATCATGACGTGCTCGAGCTGCTTTTCCGGCATCTGTCCATGCGCGACCGTGATACGTGCTTCCGGTACCAGCGACTTCAGTCGGCGGCACATATGTTCGATGGTATCGACGCGGTTGTAAATGAAGTAGATTTGTCCGCCGCGGCATATCTCACGCTTGATGACACTGGCAATGATGGCATCGCTGTTTTCCACGACATAGGTCTGTACAGGAAAGCGCTCAGCAGGCGGCGTTTCGATAACGCTCATATCACGTGCGCCGACCAGGGACATATGAAGTGTCCGCGGAATTGGCGTTGCAGAAAGTGTCAGGACATCGATTCCTTCCGCCAGGCTTTTAATTTTTTCTTTCTGCTTGACACCGAAGCGCTGTTCCTCATCGACAATGAGCAGGCCGAGATCTTTCCAAATGACCTTCTTCTGATTAAGTATCGCATGCGTGCCGATGAGAATGTCGACCTGACCTAAAGCAAGTTTTTCCAACGTTGCCTTCTGCTGCTTTGCTGTGCGAAAACGGCAGATAACATCGACGGTCGGTTCAAAATCCTGAAAACGTGCAGAAAAGGTCTGATAGTGCTGTTGGGCAAGAACTGTTGTCGGCACTAGGACAGCAACTTGCTTGCCGCCCAGTGCCGCTTTATATGCTGCGCGGATAGCAACTTCTGTTTTACCAAAACCGACGTCGCCGCAAAGAAGACGCTCCATCGGCTTTTCGCGTTCCATATCTGCCTTAATTTCAGCAATTGCCCTAAGCTGGTCGTCGGTTTCTTGATACGGAAAGGCTTCTTCAAAGTCATGCTGACTGCTGTCGTCCGGAGAGAAAGCGTAACCTCTGGCATTCTTTCGCTTCGCATAGATCGCAATGAGTTTCTTTGCGATATCTTCAACAGATTTGCGCACGCGCGCCTTCGCCTTGACCCACTCCGTACCGCCCATGCGATGAAGACGCGGCGTATCACCTTCAGAACCAATGTATTTCTGCAATAGACCGACTTGATCTGTCGGCACAAATAATTTATCGTCTCCGCCGTATTTGATGTGCAGATAGTCGCGATGCACACCGCCGACTTCCAATGTTTCGACACCGAGATACTTGCCGATGCCGTGTGCCTCATGCACGACATAATCGCCGGGTTTGATGTCGCGGAAATGCATGATGCGCTCGCTGGGGACGGCAGAACTCTTCGTGCGCATATGGCGCTTGCTGCGTCCAAAAATATCACGCTCTGTAATGACAACAAGATGCGCAGCTGCTATCTCCAACCCCGCCACAAGATTTCCCATGCGGATATTGACGGCACGCTCGCTGAGCGCCTCATCCTCACCGCCTAAAACAGCAGGAATCTTCCGCTTGACAAGAAGCTCACGCATGGCGTTTGCCTTCTCCTTTGATGGCATGAAGACAATGATGCTCTGCTTTTGACTAAGCCAGCGTGAAAGCTCACTTTCCAAAAGATCCATTTGACGCTGAAATGGCGTCATCGGCATTCCCTGCAGACTTATCGTCTCCGCAGGCGATGCCTCTGCAATCTTCTGCAGCATCAGTGCTGAGTAAAGGACGGTCTTCCCCCTTGCCGCGCTGACAAGTTTCTCCCAAGTAAAGATCGTATCTTTAATCTCAGGCGTCTCCTGGATCATACGGCGCAGCGTCTCACGAAAACGCATGGGTTCATCGAAAACGACCATCGGCGCATGAAACTTTTCTTCGTTTGTCTCGCTTTTTGCAGACACGTCACTGAGATAGGTAAGGAAGACATCACTTGCCGCATCCTGTACGTTACCACATGAAAGCGGAAGTATGGAAACGCATTCGATATTTTCTTGTGACCGCTTCGTATCAATATCGAACCTACGCATCGAATCAATTGCATCGCCGAAGAACTCAATGCGTACAGGCATCGTCGCATTGACAGGAAAGACATCGATGATACCGCCGCGCGTGCTAAAATTTCCAACAAACTCGACTTCATCACTGTGCACATAACCTAACTTGACAAGCCTATTTAAGAAGCCCTCCATGGAAAGCGTATCACCAGTATGAAAGGAAAGACTTGCGCGCTCGAAATACTCCCGTGAAAAATCCTTTTGTACAGCAGCGGCCACATCCGTTAAAACGACGATAGGATCCCCTGCACGCATGCGGGAGAGAATGTTCATGCGCGTTGCCATGCGCTCCATACTCTTTGCATCTGCCTCAATGTGCAGAGCATCCATTTCCGGCAAAACGAGAATATCGATATTTGGCAATAGAGAAAGAAGTGATTCCCGCCAATCAGCCAGTATCTCGCGTCCATGAACCAAGATCACCATCGTGCGCGGTATGGCAGCAAAACTAGCGGCAATCGCTGCAAACTTCACAGAGCCTCCCAGCCCGTAAGCAAGCAGTTCTTTGGGGTTTCCCGTTGAAAGCGCCACTAAGCGGCGAATCGCAGGGTCTCTTTCCATCGCAGCGAAAAGTTGCTTCATCAAGGTTACCTCACGCAGACCATTATGAACCATCAAAGCATCCATCCGAAGACGGAGACAAGAAACGAACCGATACTAAATCCCTCTTCTACACGCTCGGAATGAAGTGCAACAGATCCCACTGGTTTGTCGTCGTATTTAATAATGACCTTTCCGACATCCTTGCCCGACACAGGAGCCGTCACAATACGCGGAGCATCGTATGCAATCGAGCAATGGGATGGATCTTCTCCATCCATCAGCGGGTACTCGACATCTTCTATGGGACGCGCAACGGTCGTCCCCATGCGTCCATCGACGATGAAAATACGACGGCTGAGTTCTTCCTTAGAAAAGCCGTGTACCATATGCACATGCTGGAAGCCATAATCCAAGATCTTGCGCATATCGCTAAACCGATCCTCTTCCGTTTTGCTGTGCATGACGACGGCGATAAGTTTCAAACCATTTCGTTTTGCCGATGCGGTAAGGCAGCCACCCGCTGCATTTGTCCAACCGGTTTTCACACCTGTGATGCCTTCATAGTTTCCCAGAAGCTCATTCGTGTTTATCACATTCTTAAAGCGACCATTCGGATACGACCAGTAGATGGTTTCCTTTTCTCGTTCGACAATCTGTCGAAAATCGTCATTTCCCATGGCATAGCGCGCCAAACGTGCTATATCATGTGGCGTTGAATAATGATTGGGATCGGTAAGACCATTTGGATTTACAAAGTTCGTATTCTCCATGCCGATTTCTTTCGCCTTAGCGTTCATGCGCTTGGCAAAAGTTGCAGTGTCACCATCCATAGCTTCGGCAATGGCAACGGCAGCACCGTTATCCGAGACCATCATCATGCCAGTCGTCAGTTCTTTTGCCGTCAAGCGCTCTCCTGCCTTAATGCCGAGTGATGTATTTTCTGTCATTGCCGCTTGTGGTGATATGAAAATTTCCTCTGCCGGATCGATGTTTTCCAGCAGCAAGATCGTCGTCATCATCTTTGTCATACTGGCAGGATAATGACGAGCCTCACCCTCCTTTTCCCAAAGGACACGCCCTGTCGTCGCTTCGATAAGGATAGCAGCGTCTGCTGTGATTATCGGCTCTTCTGCTCGTACGACAGAAGGCAGCAGTGCCATAAATAAGATAAGGATGAAAAAAAGACGGATAACGCGCAAAAAGATGCCTCCCTCGAGCATAAAATAACGGATAGATACATCACTTTTCAAAGGCACGGGCAATGCGAATTCTTCCCGCAGGGTCAATAATGACGCGAATCTTCTCATCGGTATGTGCTCTGCTAAAAAGCTCAAAAGTATAACCAGAGGCACTGCCGCTTGGCTTTCCGTCCTCATAAAAGCGAATAACGGCACTTGGCTGACTGGTCACAGCATTCGACTGCCAACGGATGACGATATCTCCGTGAAGTCGATATACATTTTTTTGAACCCGCCCCGCCGTCCCAACGCCTATCGCCATGACCGCATAAGCAGTGCCGTGATCAATAATGTCGATTTCCGGCGAGCCCGTCACTTCATCTACAATAGAGCGGCCATCATCATCGCGGGCTGTTGTCGAACGAGAAAGGCGCTGCAGATAGCGGAGGTCACTGAAAAAATGCTCGGCCTCGTACTCGAGAACAGCCGTGCGATAAAGTTTTGCTGCATGTGGCAGAATAAAGCTGGCAAAGATAGCGAGAACAGCAGTAATCAAAACGATTTCAAGCAGCAGCGAGCCCCTCTCTTCGCCGCTTGTTTTTACCTTCATTTCACTCACCTTTTCGCATATCTTTATACATGACGTGCCGCTGTGCTAACCATGCCGATATAAAATGTGTTAAAAAGACTGCATGAAGCCATGCAGTCTTCTCATTCTTTTGCATATCATCCTAACATCATAACAATGCCTTATGACTGACATTAATACGACCCTTATCGTCGATTTCGACGACCTTGACCTCTAACTCGTCACCGACTTTCACGACATCCTCCACCTTTTCTATACGCTGCCGTGCAAGCTGTGAGATATGACAGAGACCTTCTTTCCCGGGCAAGAGCTCAACAAATGCGCCGAACTTCAAAAGGCGCGTAACGCGACCTTTATAGACCTCGCCGACTTCAACATCACGAACGATATCCTCAATCCTCTGCCTTGCCTTTTTCATACCATCCGCATCCGTCGAGAAGATATAGATATTGCCGTCCTCGTGAATGTCGATCTGGACGCCGGTCTCTTCGATAATGCCTTTGACCACCTTACCGCCTGTACCGATGACATCGCGAATCTTGTCAACCTTGACCTTTATCGTCTCGACACGCGGCGCATGCGGTGAAAGATCCTCCGCCGGTTTATCGATGACTTCCATCATTTTCCCGAGGATAAAGGCACGGCCGCGCTTTGCCTGCTGAAGTGCAGAAGAAAGGATTTCACGAGAAAGACCGTCGACTTTGATATCCATCTGGATAGCGGTGATGCCCTTTTCTGTACCTGCGACCTTGAAATCCATATCGCCGAGGGCATCTTCCATTCCCTGAATATCCGTCAGAATCGTATAGGCGTCTCCCTCTTTGACAAGTCCCATAGCGACGCCCGAGACAGGACGCTTAATGGGAACGCCTGCCTGCATCAAGGAAAGCGTACTGCCACAAACAGAGCCCATGGAGCTCGAGCCATTGGATTCTAAGACTTCAGAGACAACGCGGACGGTGTATGGAAATTTCTCAATCGAAGGAAGCACCGGGAGCAATGCGCGCTCAGCAAGTGCGCCATGGCCGATCTCACGGCGGCCTGGACTGCGCATCGGACGAGCTTCACCGACACTGTAGCCCGGGAAATTATAATGGTGCATATAATGCTTTGTCCACTCAGGAGCAAGTCCGTCGATAATTTGCTCATCGCTGAGAGTCCCCAATGTCGTCACGGAGAGAATCTGTGTCTGACCGCGCGTAAAAAGCCCCGAACCGTGCGCGCGCGGCAATAAGCCCACTTCACACGATATCGGACGAACTTCCTCAACTTCACGTCCATCCGGGCGAATTTTCTCATGTGTAATCATATAGCGAACGACCGACTTTTCCAGGTCATGAAACGCCATGCCGATTTCCTTTTCCATCTCCGGATAAGGCTCGAGAAAGTGTTCCATCGTATCGGCAGAAATATCTGCAACATCGGCATCACGTGAAAGTTTATCGGGGTTGCGGACAGCCACATCAATGCGCTCCCGTGCGAACGCTTCGATTTCCTTTTCCATTGCTTCCGGCACGGTAAACAGCTTAGCAATGTGTTTTTCTTTGCCGCACCTTTTCTGAATTTCCTCTTGAAATGCTACGATGCGCTGAATTTCCTTATGGCCGAAGAGAATCGCATCGAGAATGACGTCTTCAGGAAGCTCATTTGCCCCTGCTTCAACCATCATAACAGCATCATATGAGCCCGCGACCGTAAGGTTTAGCGTCGACTTTTCGCGCTCTTCCTTCGTCGGATTGATGATGAAATCATCGCCGATACGACCAACGCGGACACCTGCAATCGGACCTTCAAATGGAATATCAGAGACAGAAAGTGCGGCAGACGCACCGATCATCGCGGGGATTTCCGGCACATTATCTTGCTCGACAGAAAGAACGGTAGCGACGATCTGAACATCGTTACGGTAACCTTTTGGGAACAGCGGACGGATTGGTCGATCGATGAGGCGGGCACAGAGAACAGCATCACTGGACGGACGACCTTCGCGCTTGATGAAACCGCCCGGAATTTTACCTGCCGCATACATCTTTTCTTCATAGTCCACCGTCAGTGGAAAGAAATCAATGCCTTCGCGCGGTTCGGCAGAAGCCGTTGCCGTCACCAGAACGACCGTATCGCCATAACGAACGAGAACAGCACCATTCGCCTGCTTTGCCATCTTGCCGTTTTCGACAATGAGCTTGCGCCCACCCATTTCCATTTCAAACTGTTCCATGTATTCCTCCATATGTTTCTTTCTTATATCATTAAATATATTCGCCGCAAAAATAGAAAATCCTTTTCAAGGCATCGATTTTGTTGATTTTCAAAGAAGAATCCCTTATCAAAACCAAAAGAGCACAGCTTTCACTGTGCTCTCCTTTTAGCAAATATCTTCGTGTCAGTTTTCAACCGTAGAACGAATGCCGAGCTTTGCGATGATAGAACGATAACGCTCGATATCCTTCTTATAGAGATAAGAAAGGAAACGACGGCGATGACCAACCATCTTCAAGAGACCGCGACGGGAATGAAAGTCCTTCTTATGAACTTTCAGATGATCCGTAAGATACTGAATGCGAGCCGTGAGAACGGCAATCTGCACTTCCGGCGAACCTGTGTCGCCCTCGTGCATCGCATACTTCTTCATGATTTCCTGTTTTGCTTCCTGTGTAAGCATTTGTATTCCTCCTATACATAAAAATCGCCATGAGCTAAGAGAACGTCGGAGCATCGCTATCCGAGCCCAAGCCAGTGCACAATCTCCTAGATTATGTAGTTTTCAGTATATCATAACCCTTATGACCGTGTCCATATCTTTTTCGCCTTTTCACGATCGCGCTTCATCTGCCGTACAAGCTCGTCCACCGATGCAAATTTCTTTTCATCACGAAGATTTCCAAGAAAGCGCACTTCAAGAAGGCGATCGTAGATATCGCCCGTAAAATCCTGTAAATTGACCTCCAAACGACGATTGCACCCCGTAAATGTCGGATTTGTGCCGATGTTAGCCAATGCGTTATAGTGCACCTGACCCAGCACAGCCTCCGCAGCATAAACGCCGTTTGGCAGCATGACGCGTTCGTCTGGAATGGCAAGGTTTGCCGTCGGAAATCCGAGAAGCCGGCCGCGCCGATCACCGTGAATCACACGGCCGAGTACCGTGAAAGGATAACCGAGAAAGTTGTTGGCAAGCGCCAAGTTCCCCGCGGCAAGAAGGCTGCGAATACGCGTACTGCTGACAGGTGCGCCGTCTTCCATGACCACAGGGCAGATCTCTGCTCGAAAACCATAGTCTTCAGCGACACGCATCAACATGCGGTGCGTGCCTTTTCCCTTGCTGCCAAAAGTGAAATTTGGTCCTGTCACGACGTAGCTTGGCGCAAAATACTGCTTAAGATGTAAAAGAAAGTCTTCTGGTTTCTCACGCGCAAGTTTCTTTGTAAAGGGAAGACAGAGAAAGATATCGACACCGAGACGTCCAAGCAAAAGCTCCTTAAGCTTCGTATCGCCAATTTGCGGCGGCAGTGAAGCCGGAGCAAGGACAGAAAGCGGATGATTGCTAAACGAAAAAACCGCACTCTTCTTCCCTGTCTTCTTTGCAAGCTCCACCGCACGACGGATAATGCTCTGATGTCCGCGATGAACGCCGTCGAACATGCCGAGTGCCACCGCCATACCACTCGCTTCGTTCCGAAGGTCGATCCATTTCGTGCAGATCTTCATCGTCTCTCCTCCTCACGAAAGACTTTGACCGGTCGGATTGCAGCTTCTTCCCTGCTGAATATTCCGATGCCGAGAAAGTGTTCATCTGCATAGACAACATGCAGCCCTGTGCCGGAATATTTTCTGTCGTTTGTAGGAAGCCCATTTAGAAACGCCTTTTCACGCTTTGGTTCCAGTGCATAGCGCGGCAGATGCCCAAGAAATTTTTCCGGCGACAAGAGTGCTGCTTCTCTTTTCTTTGCAAGCTCCTCTATCGTCATTGCATCGGAAAGTGAAAAATCACCGACCTGTGTCCGAAGCAGAAAGCCCATCGTCGATGGAATACCAAGATGCTCACCAATGGATTCTGCCAGGCTTCGGATATACGTACCCTTGTGACAAGTAACGTCGATGAGAATCGATGATTTACGGTAGTCCTGCATCGTCAATGAAAAAATCTTCGTTCGCCGCTTGGGAAGTTCAATCTCTTTCCCCTTTCGTGTAAGGTCGTAAGCGCGTTTACCATCGATTTTAACGGCGGAATATGCAGGAAGCGTCTGCTCGATTTCACCGACAAAGTGTGCCAGCACTGCCATTACAGCTTCTTTTTCCGGAAGTTCTGCCGTTAAAATCTCCTTCACAATTGTTCCCGTATCATCGCCGGTATCCGTTGCGCGACCAAACAAGATTTCAGCACGATAGGATTTTCTGGCTAGTGCAAGATACTCAAGCAGCCTTGCTGCCTGCCCCACAGCGACGGGAAGAACGCCTGCGGCAGCGGGATCCAATGTCCCCGCATGGCCGATACGCTTTACGCCCAATATACGCCGAGCAGCACCGATGACATCATGAGAGGACATGCCGGGCGGCTTCAAGATATTTAAAAAACCGCCGATCATGCGCGAGCCTCTAAAGACTTTGTGATCGCTGCTGCAATCTCTTTTTTTGCTTCATCAAAACGCTCCTCAATAGAGCAGCCTGCAGCACAGGTATGTCCGCCGCCCCCAAACTTAGATGCGATAGCGGCGACATCGACTCCCTTCGAGCGCATACTGACGCGGGCGAATGTCTCGCTCTTCATCTTCATAAGACAGGCAATTTCAACGCCCTGGATGATGCGCACATAATCGATGAATCCTTCTGTCGTCTCCATCTTCGATGCCATTTCATAGTCAAGGAATATACCTGCCGCACGACCGTCGGCAAATCGTTCGATATGCGTTAGGGACTGCGCGATATCGAGAATTGTCTGATACGGCTTTTCGTCAAGAGATTCTGCTATCTTATTCGGTACAGCACCGCACGCCATGAGGTCAGCTGCTGCGCGCATGGTCAAAGGGCTGGTATTGGCGTAGCGGAAAAAGCCCGTATCTGTAGCAAGCCCTGTATAAATACAGGTCGCGGCTTCTTTGGTAAAGGGTGTATGTAGCTCTTTTTGCAGCTTGTAGACGATTTCACACGTTGCCGCAGCGTCTGGCTCTATATAATGGTCAAACACCTCGCCCGCATTCGTCTTATGGTGATCGATATTTATCAAGTGCTTTGCATGCACCTTCTCCAGCGTCTTGCCAATGCGATCCGTCTGCGTATCGAGTACGAGAAGAATGTCTGCTTCCGTCTCCGCTGGACGCGTGATTTCATCAAAGCCTGGCAAATATGAGAGAAAAAAAGGTAACGTATCGTCAAAGACGACAGACGCATCCTTTCCCATGGCACAAAGGAGATGCATCAAACCAAGGGTCGAACCGACGGCATCCCCATCCGGATTTTCATGCCCTGTCAGAATGATTTTTCCTGCACCTTTCAGTTCCTCAGCGATCTCTTTTAGTGACAGGCTTTTCTCAGACATCCTCATCCACCTCCTTTTCCTTATGTTTCATGCTCTCCATCTCCACCTTTAAGAGGAGCTCTTGAATATGCGCGCTGTAGTCCAGTGACTTATCAAGTGCAAGAGAAATTTCCGGCGTAAAACGCAGACGAATACGCCTGCCGATCTCGCGGCGGATGAATCCCATGGAACTCTTTAGTCCAGCAAGGGTATTCTTAACTTGGTCATCGCTTCCCATAACACTGACATAGATTTTCGCTTCCCGCAAGTCTGCTGTGCACTTGACTTCCGTCACTGTCACAAAGCCGATACGGGGATCCTTAAGCTCCCGCAGGACAATTTCAGAAACTTCCTGCTTCATAAGCTCCTGTACTTTTTCAACACGCGTCTGACTCATGCCTTACACCTCCTAAATATCTTGTTGTCTTTTCCTGATTTCATCTCTACTTTTTTAGAGCGTCTTATGCCATGCAAAAGGCAAAAGCGCGAGCAAGCTCGCGCCATAAAGAAATTACTTTTCCTGATTTTCGGCTTCTGCAGCTTCCATTGCCTTCTTAGCAGCAGCTTCTGCTTTCGCCTTTGCCTCTTCTTCGTGCTTTTTAGCAGCTTCCTTATTGACCTGATTAATGTCGGTTTTAATCTCTTCCATGATGTAAGGCTCGATGATATCGCCTTCCTGGAACTCGGTGAAATCGATGATGGAGATACCACATTCATAACCTGCGGCAACTTCTTTGACCTCATCCTTAAAGCGACGGAGCGAATCAAGCTCACCGTCGAAAATCTCCTTATCATCACGCAAGATACGAATCTTGGCGTTGTTCGTAATCTTGCCGTCGAGGACATAAGAGCCTGCAACAAGTGCCTTTGAGAACTTCATGACTTGACGAATTTCGACGCGGCCGATGACGACTTCCTTGTACTTTGGTGCGAGAAGACCGCTCATGGCATCCTTGACATCATTCAGCGCATCGTAGATAACGCTGTAGGTACGGATGTCAATTTTCTCGCTGTCCGCCAGGCGACGCACATTTGCGGCAGGGCGAACATTAAACGCAATGATGAGTGCGTTCGATGCTGAAGCGAGCATGACGTCAGATTCAGAGACGTTGCCGACGCCCGAATGAACGATAGCAACGCGAACTTCGTCATTCTTATTAAGATTGATAAGTGCACTGCTGAGTGCTTCGACCGATCCCTGCACATCGGCTTTGACAACGATGTTGAGCTCCTTGATGTCGTTTTCTTGAATCTGATGGAAGAGGTCATCGAGAGACACCTTCTTCGACTTGATAAGTTTCGAACGCTGGCGCTCAATACGTGCTTCTGCAATAGAGCGTGCCTGTTTCTCATCCAGTGCTGCGAGAATATCACCTGCGGACGGCACGTCGCTAAGGCCAAGGATCTCAACTGGCATGGAAGGACCTGCCTTCTTCACAGCTTCGCCGCGATCATTGATCATCGCACGAACCTTGCCATAGGTTATGCCAACGACGATACTTTCACCGATGCGAAGCGTGCCATCCTGCATGAGAACCGTTGCGACAGGACCGCGGCCTTTGTCGAGCTTTGCTTCGATGATAACACCGCGTGCATCTGTATTCGGATTTGCCTTGAGTTCCTTGACTTCCGCAACGAGGAGAACCATCTCAAGCAGATCGTCAATGCCCATCTGCTTCTTTGCCGAGACGGGAACCATGATCGTATCTCCGCCGTATTCTTCCGGTACAAGCCCTTGTTCCATCAATTCCTGCTTGACGCGTTCGGGGTTCGCACCTGGCTTGTCGATCTTATTGATGGCAACGATGATGGGAACTTTTGCACTCTTTGCATGATGAATGGCTTCGATCGTCTGCGGCATGACGCCGTCATCTGCGGCAACGACGAGAATCGCGATATCGGTAATCTGTGCACCGCGCGCACGCATTGCCGTGAAAGCCTCATGTCCCGGCGTATCAAGGAAGACGATCTTCTTGCCATTGGCCATGACCTGATAAGCACCGATGTGCTGCGTGATACCGCCTGCTTCATGTGTCGAGACGCTTGTATTGCGAATGCAGTCGAGAAGGCTGGTCTTGCCGTGGTCGACATGTCCCATGACAGTGACGACAGGCGGGCGAAGCCTGAGCATTTTCGGATCGTATGCAACTTCTGGAATTTCCGTCGGATCGACTTCCGGCGGCAGCTCTTCGCAGGTGACATCAAATTCAGAGGCAACGAGCACTGCCGTGTCATAGTCGATCTCCTGGTTAATGGTTGCCATAACCCCCATGAGGAAGAGCTTTTTAATAACTTCTGCCGCCGTATAGCTCATCTTCGATGCGAGATCCTTGACGGCAATCGTCTCCGGCAGCTTGATGTGTTTCGGACGAGCGATCTCGACCTTTGGCTGCGGCGGCGCTGCCTTACGTCCCTTGCGATTCTTACGATCTATACGTTCAAGACGCATACGCGAACGATAGTTATTGCGGCCGCGTTCATTTCTGCGTTCGCCGCGACCGCTGTTCTTACGGTCGCCGCCGCGTTCTGTGCGGCGCCCGCTGCCCTGCCCGCCATCACGGGGCGGCATCGGTGCCGCCGGTGCTGCGGCAACAATACGACCGCCGCCGCGTGATTTCCGCTCACCAGAGACTTGTGCACTGCGCATATTGCCGCGAGAAGCACCCCGTTCGTTAGACTTATCTGCCTGACGGACGATGACGAGTCGCGGTGCGTCGCTGGCACGAAGGACTTTCCTCTTTGACTTTTCGGTCTCTTTTGCAGCCGACTTCAGCGCCCCTGCTGGTTTATTCTTCGTCTCCTTTACGCCTTTAGTCTGCTTCCCTTCCTTTGGTGTCTTCGAAGCCTTTTGCGTGTCTGTCGTCTTTTCTTTTACAGGCCTTACCTCCGCTTCCGGCTTTTTCGGCTCGGCTGTACTTGCCTTGACTGTCTTCTTTTCTGCAGTTAACTTCTTTTTTTCGCTCGCTTTATGCGGCACACGCTCATGTGTAGCTCGACCGTCGGCTACTGCAAAGCGCATCGGGTCGTCGTCTGACTTCTTTTCTTTTTTTTCCGTCGCTTTCTTCACCTCATGCGCTTTTTTTACGGCTTCATAGCCAGCATCATCGACTGCTGAAAAATTATTCTTTACGTCAAAGCCTGCTTTTTTCAAAATGGCAACCGCTTCTTTTCCGCTCATATGAAATTCTTTTGCCACTTCGATAACTCTATGTTGTTTTGACATGAATCCACCCCCGCTTATTCTTTCATGACTTCCTCCGTGATTTTCAAGAGACTCTTTTTAAAGCCTTCATCTAATATTGCCGCCGCGCTTCGAAGCCCTTTGCCAAGAGCACCGCCAAGCGACGCACGGCTCATACATATCACGTTGGGAACATGATTCTTCTCTGCAAGTATCTGAAACCTATCTCTTGAATCTGCCGCTGCATCCTCTGCAATGAGAAGGAGCTTTACAGCATTTTCTTGGAATGCTTTTTCCACAGCAAACGCACCGGAAGCTATTTTACCAGCCCGCTGCGCCATGCTGACAGTATTTTTAATACGTTCTTCCAAGGTCATGGTGTTTTTCCCTCAATAACGCCCTGCTTTCTATCAGCTGCAAAAAGCTGGTCGCCAAGCGTATCGTAAAGCAAAGGCGCAACCTTCGTCTTAAACGACCGCTCAATTCCATGGCTCTTTCGCGCCTTTGCAAAACATTCCCTATTCGCGCAGATATATGCGCCGCGCCCTGCTGCCTTCCCTGTCTTATCGATGAAAAACACACCTTCTGAGTTGCGCACGATGCGCACAAGGTCGCGCTTTGGCTTGCTTTCACCACAGCCAAGACAACGACGCATAGGAATTTTTTTTGTCTTCATACTTCTTCCTCAGACGTGAATGACTCGTCCGTCGTAACCTCGACTTCCTGCATCGAATCGTCGAGGATTTCATTCTCTGCCTGCGATTCGCTCTTGATATCGATTTTCCACCCTGTAAGTTTTGCGGCGAGGCGCGCGTTCTGTCCTTCCTTGCCGATAGCAAGCGAAAGCTGATAATCCGGAACTACGACACGCGAGATCTTCTCATCTTCGTTGACGGCAACGGAAACGACCTTTGCCGGAGAAAGTGCATTGGCAATGAATTTTGCCGAGTTTTCATTCCACTTTACGATATCGACCTTCTCTTCGCCAAGCTCATCGACAACTGCCTGCGCACGGAGACCGTGATGACCTACACAGGAACCGACCGGGTCAACATTCGGGTCATTTGAACTCACTGCAATCTTTGAGCGGCTGCCCGGTTCACGTGCAACGAACTTGATCTCCACCGTGCCGTCTTGAATTTCAGGAACCTCAAGTTCAAAGAGACGCTTTAATAACCCTGGATGCGTGCGCGAGACAACAACCTGCGGTCCCTTATTCGTCCTGCGGACTTCAACGACATACGCCTTTAATTTTTCACCAAAACGATATGTCTCGCCCGGAATCTGTTCGGACGGCGTCAATACTGCCTCTGTCTTGCCAAGGTCAAGAATGACATTGCGGCCTTCGGCACGCTGTACCTCACCCGTGATGATGTCGCTCTCACGACTCATGTATTCCTGGTAGATGATGCCGCGCTCTGCCTCGCGGATGCGCTGTACAACGACCTGCTTTGCTGTCTGTGCCGCAATGCGCCCAAAGTTCGCCGGCGTGACCTCAATCTCTACCTTATCCCCGACCGAATAATCCGGATGAATCGTCCGTGCCTGTGCAAGTGAAATCTCTGTGACATCATCTTCAATCTCTTCCACGACTTCTTTAATGGCATAGACGTGATACTCTCCCGTCTCACGCGAGAGCATGATATGCACGTGCTCAGAACCAAAGTTTCGGCGATAGGCCGAACTGAGTGCAGCTTCAATCGCTTCGAATATGACTTCTTCGTCGATGCCCTTTTCTCGTCCCAGTTCTTTGAGCGTTGCCAAAAACTCCTGCCCGCTGTCCTTTTCCTTCGTCTTTTTCTTTGCCAAAGTTCTGTCCTCCCTATGTAAAACCTCTCTTGCTTTTTACGAAAGCAAGGGAAGAAACCAGAACCACCGATAACTCACCTGTCTATCTCCCTGTATCTAAGCTAACCTGGACAGACTTATTTACTCAGTGCTTCCTTAAAAATCAATATGCAGACGCACTTGTGCTGCATCTTTTCGCGCAATTTCCATCTCGCCGTCAAGCGTAAATGTATCTCCATTAAAATCTGTCAGTGTTCCTGAAAATTCCTTCTTTCCATCCTTTGGCGCATAAAGTGTCACATCAACAGTCTTCCCGATTTCACGAGTAAAGTCGCGTGGTTTTCGCAGCACACGATCGATTCCTGGCGAAGACACCTCCAATATATAGCTTTCCTTAATAAAATCCCTTGCATCAAGCTCGTTTTCGAGCTGTTCGCTAAGTGCCTGGCAATCTTCAATGTCAATGCCGCCTACCTTGTCGATATAGACACGCAGATACCAATCGTACTCTTTGATATACTCCACGTCGACAAGCTCAATATCCGGCGTTTCTTTCAAGAGGCGGAGCGCAATCTCTTCCACTGCATCTTCTATATCCTGTCGCGCCATATTACTTCCCCAATTCTCCATCTCAACATAATATGAAAGAGTGGGCGAACCCACTCTTTCATATTATCACAATAAAATTCTCTTTTATATAGTATCATGGAAGATATACTTTGTAAATGATTTCTAGAAAAAACATGAGGAATGCCTCATGTTTTCATTCATCTTTGCTCCTATGACACTAAGACAGTGATCAGCGATTTTTATACATCCGCTCATAATAATCAGCATAGTCGCCGCTGACAATATCTTCCCACCATTTCCTATGCTTCAGATACCAATCTATCGTTATCTTAATGCCCTCGTCAAAAGGTGTTTCCGGCTCCCATCCAAGTTCGCGTTTAATCTTCGCTGGATCAATAGCGTATCGGCGGTCATGCCCCTTGCGATCGGTGACGTATTCAATCGCATCTTCGCCTTTGCCCAATACTTTGAGAATCGCCTTTACAACATCAATATTCGCGCGCTCATTATGACCACCGACGTTATAAATCTCGCCTTCTTGACCATTTCGGATGATGCGGTCAATCGCACTGGCATGATCTCTGACATACAGCCAATCACGGACATTTAGCCCATCGCCATAGACGGGAAGTTTTTTGCCATGAAGGACGTTGATGATCATGAGCGGAATCAACTTCTCGGGAAAATGAAAAGGGCCATAGTTGTTCGAGCAGCGAGAAATCGTCGTTGGGAGATGATAGGTTCGATGGTATGCCATGACGAGAAGATCCGCCGACGACTTTGATGCCGAATAGGGGCTTGATGGCTTCAGTGGCGTATCTTCAACAAAGAAGAGATCTGGCCGATCGAGTGGAAGATCGCCATAGACTTCATCTGTCGACACCTGATGATAACGCTTGACACCGTATTTTCTGCAGGCGTCCATAAGAACGCCCGTACCTATGATGTTTGTCTGTAAGAAAATCTCAGGATTTTCAATCGAGCGGTCAACATGTGATTCCGCCGCAAAATTCACAACGATATCCGGTTTTTCTTCTTCAAATACCTTGTAAACATCTGCCCGATTTACAATATCCACACGACAGAAGCGGAAGTTTGCATGCTTCATTGCCTCATCCAGCGTTGCCATATTCCCTGCATATGTCAGCTTGTCTATGCAGATAATTCGGTCTTCCGGGTGCTTTTTCAATTCATAATAAATGAAATTTGCCCCAATAAATCCGGCGCCGCCTGTTACGATAATATTCAATGAAATTCTTCCTTTCCCTTAACGTTTTTCTTTCACAATCTGCTGCAGATACTTTCCGTATTCATTCTTTATAAGCGGCGCGGCGAGATTTAAGAGCTGCGCATCGTCGATATATCCCATGCGCCATGCAATCTCTTCCGGCGAGGCAATCTTCAAGCCCTGACGTGCCTGTATCGTCTGCACAAAAGTTGCTGCCGAGAGCAGCGATTCATGCGTCCCCGTGTCCAGCCAAGCATAGCCGCGGCGCATCTTTTGCACGCGCAGTGTTCCACGCTCGAGATAAGCTCTGTTGATATCTGTGATTTCGAGCTCTCCCCGCGGCGACGGTTTCACATCCTTTGCAATAGAGACAATGTCCCTATCATAGAAATACAGCCCTGTCACCGCATAATTTGAGCGCGGATGTTCCGGCTTTTCCGCAAGGCTCAATGCTTTTCCCGCTCGATCGAATTCAACAACACCGTAACGCTCTGGATCGCGCACATAGTAAGCAAAGACCGTCGCACCGTCTTCGTTTCTTACCGCTTTCTGCAGGGACTGTGCAAGATCCGAACCATAGAAGATATTGTCGCCAAGAATCAGTGCACAGCCATCGCCTGCAATAAAGTCCTCACCGATAAGAAACGCTTGTGCAAGCCCTTCGGGTTTTGGCTGAATCGCATAGGAAATCGAAATGCCGAACTGACTGCCATCGCCCAAAAGGCGCGAAAAAAGCGCATTGTCTTCCGGCGTCGTGATGATTAAAATATCCTTAATGCCGGAAAGCATGAGTGTCGAAAGCGGATAATAGATCATCGGCTTATCGTAAATCGGCATGAGCTGTTTTGAAACAACGCGCGTCAGTGGATAGAGACGTGTGCCCGAGCCACCAGCTAAGATGATACCTTTCGTTATCATAAAAACTCCTTCTCATTTTTAGAATGTTCTAAACGCACTTTATTATTTCAGTTTCAATCTCTTTCGACAAACACAGCAGGAAATCCTTCTTTCTCTTGACATTCCTTCTTTCCAATGATACTTTATCTTCTATAGAGAATACATACGGGAGGATATTTATGATAAAGGACGCCATTAAAAAAGTTGTAGGAAAAGAAGATCTTTCCTATGATGAAGCCTATACCGTCATGCATGAAATTATGAACGGAGAAACCTCACAAATACAAAATGCTGCCTACCTTTCGGCTCTATCGACAAAAAACGCTAAGGCAGAGACGATCGATGAGATCACAGGCTCTGCTGTTGCCATGCGCGACCATGCACTGAAGATCGAACATACGATGGATGTCCTTGATATCGTCGGCACAGGCGGTGACCACTCCCATTCCATCAATATTTCGACGACGGCTTCCATGATTATCGCTGCTGCCGGCGTCAAAGTGGCAAAGCACGGCAACCGTGCAGCCTCTTCAAAGTGCGGCGCAGCGGACTGTCTTGAAGCACTTGGCGTCAATCTCGACCAACCGCCCGAAAAAGCAAAAAAACTTCTTGAAGAAGTCGGTCTTTGCTTCCTCTTTGCACAGAAATACCACGCTTCTATGAAACATGTCGGTGCGATTCGAAAAGAACTCGGCTTCCGCACGGTCTTTAATATACTAGGACCTCTTACAAACCCTGCACACCCTAAGCGTATGGTACTCGGTGTATACGATGAATGTCTCCTGTCCTTAATGGCAGAAGTTCTCATTCAAATGGGTGTCGAACGCGGCATGGTCATCTACGGACAAGACTGCCTGGATGAGTTTTCTATTTCTGCTCCAACCTCCGTCGGCGAATTCAAAGACGGCTGGTTCCGCCGCTACGATGTGACACCGGAAGATTTCGGTATCTCACGTGCAACAAAAGATGATATTCTTGGCGGAATGCCGGAAGAAAACGCAAAGATCACGGTGGATATTCTGACTGGAGCCCAGGGACCGAAAACCGACATTGTTCTTTTAAATGCCGGCGCCGCCATCTACGTTGGCGGAAAGGCTGATTCCATAGCGGAGGGCATCCACATAGCCCGTGAATGTATCACAAGCGGTGAAGCAAAAAAAATACTCGACAAATTCGTAAAGATGTCCAATGCATAATCTATCGCACGAACAACATAAGCCCCCAGAAAGTTACAAGCTTTCTGGGGGCTTATGTTGTTTAAGTATTTAACGAGAGCTATGAGCCTAGGCTTCGATACCTGACAGGATATTTTCGATTTTAGAAATTGTCTTAGCTTCGCTCTGCATACACGCCTTAGCAGCATCCAGCTGGCGCTTTACCTGCTCGTAACTCGTACCGCCAAGACTGTTGCGATTTTTTACGCAGTTCTCCGGGCGGATAGCTTCTTTGATATCCGCCTCGAAAAGCAGCGAGAGTTTTCGAAAGTCCTTTAAGCTCATGTCTTCGAGATAGATGCCCTTTTCAATGCACGTATGCACTGCTGTACCGGAAACAGCATGTGCCTTGCGGAACGGCATCCCCTTCTTGACGAGATAGTCGGCAAGGTCTGTGGCATTGGAGAAATCTTCGGTCACAGCACGCTTCATGACGTCCTTCCTGACCTTCATGCCGCGGATGAGCTGCGCGTAAACAGCAAGGCTGAACTTGATGGTATCGATCGCATCGAAGATTCCCTCTTTGTCTTCCTGCATATCCTTGTTGTAGGCAAGCGGAAGTCCCTTGACCGTCGTGAGCATCGCCATGAGATGACCGATGACACGGCCGGTTTTGCCGCGGACGAGCTCAGAAACATCCGGATTTTTCTTCTGCGGCATCATCGAAGAGCCTGTACAGTGCGCGTCGTCCAGCTCAACAAAGGAGAATTCACGGCTGCACCAAAGGATTGTCTCCTCGGAAAGACGCGAGAGATGCACCATGAGAATGGAAGCAGCAGAAAGAAATTCCATGATGTAATCGCGATCGCTGACAGCATCTAGGCTGTTCGTGTAGATATGTTTAAAGCCAAGCTGCGCCTGCACATACGGGCGATCAATGGAAAACGTCGTCCCTGCCAAAGCACCTGCGCCGAGCGGCATGATATCCGCACGTTCATAAACGCCCGTAAAGCGTGAAAAATCTCTTGCGAGCATTGCAACATATGCCATGAGATGATGTGAGAATAGAATGGGCTGCGCACGCTGTAGATGCGTATATCCTGGCATGATGACATCTTGATACTTTTCTGCTGTATCAACCAATGCGTGCTGGAGGTTTTTAATTTCCTTCTGTACGGCGATAGTTTCACGGCGTATGTACATGTGCGTGTCAAGTGCTACTTGATCATTGCGGCTGCGAGCCGTATGAAGGCGCCCGCCAGCCTCGCCGATAGCATCGGTCAGGCGCTTTTCTATATTCATGTGGATATCTTCAAGATCTATGGAAAAATCAAATTTTCCCGCTTCGATATCCGCAAGAATCTTTTTGAGCCCTGCAAGAATGTCATCGCGATCTTTCTCTGAGATGATGCCGCATTTGGCGAGCATCTTGGCATGCGCGATGGAACCGGCAATATCCTCATGATACATGCGCTTGTCGAAACCTATCGACGCTTGGAACTCGTTGATCATCTCATCGGTGGATTTGGCGAACCTGCCGCCCCACATCGCCTCACTCACTTTGTCTTCTCCTGCATGAGCGCACGAACCTTCAAGGGAAGGCCAAAGAGATTGATGAAGCCCGTAGCATCGGATTGGTTGTAAACATCATCATGCTCAAACGTGACAAATTCCTGGCTGTAAAGGCTGTGCGGACTCTTCGAACCTGCCGAAATGATATTGCCCTTGTAAAGTTTGAGTTTGACTTCACCTGTAACCGTCTGCTGCGTGCTGTCAACGAAGGCAGAAAGTGCTTCTCTAAGCTGGCAGAACCACATGCCGTCATAGACAAGCTCGCCGAAACGAATAGCTGCGGACTGCTTGTAATGATACGTCATACGGTCAAGGCAAAGGTACTCGAGCTCGCGATGCGCATAGTAAAGAAGGGAGCCGCCCGGATTTTCATAAACCCCACGGGATTTCATACCGACAAGGCGGTTCTCACAGATATCGACGATACCGACGCCGTTGCGCGCGCCGATTTCGTTAAGCTCGGTCAGGAGCTCGACAGCCTTAAGCTTCTTGCCATTGACAGAAATCGGTTCGCCTTTTTCAAAGCCTATCGTGACATACTCCGGTTTATCGGCAGCATCCTCCGGTGCCTTAGAAATCAAGAACATGCTGTTCTTCGGCTCATTTGCCGGATCCTCGAGATCGGCACCTTCGTGTGAAAGATGCCAAATATTGCGATCCATCGAGTAGACCTTTGCCCCTGAAGAAATGGGAATATTGTGTTTCTTTGCATATTCGATTTCAGAAGTACGGGAATCGAGATCCCACTCACGCCACGGTGCAATGATCTTCATATTTGGAGCAAGTGCCTTGACGGTAAGTTCAAAGCGAACCTGATCGTTGCCCTTGCCCGTCGCACCGTGAGCAATGGCATCCGCACCTTCTTTTTTTGCAATTTCAACGAGCTTTTTTGCAATGACCGGACGGGCAAAACTCGTGCCAAGAAGATATTTATCCTCATAAACGGCGCCGGCCTTTAGCGTCGGCCAGACGTATTCCGTAAGAAACTCTTCCTTAAGATCTGCAATGTAAACTTTAGACGCGCCAGATGCAAGAGCCTTGTCATGAACGACGTCGAGTTCATCGCCCTGCCCAACATCTGCGCAGCAAGCGATGACTTCACAGCCATTATAATGCTCTTTGAGCCAAGGAATGATGACGGAGGTGTCCAAACCGCCGGAGTACGCCAGTACGACTTTCTTAATGTTTTCCATGATTTCTCCTTCTTTTTAAGTAAATACACCCCAATGGGAAAATATTTTCCTACCTCACCGGAAATACTTTTCTATGTACGAAAGCATGTTGCTTTACGCAATTAATCTCCCATCGTCAATGCCATGATCGCCTTTTGCGTATGGAGACGGTTTTCGGCTTCGTCAAAGATAACATCGGCGTTTTCTTCAAAAACGTCCTCTGTAATTTCCTCACCCCGATATGCTGGCAGGCAGTGCATGACGATGACACGTTTATCGGCCTTGGTAAGAAGTTCTTTATTGACTTGATACGGCGCAAAAATCTTCTTTCTCGCGTCGTGCTCCGCCTCCTGCCCCATGCTCGCCCATGTGTCCGTAACGACGATATCCGCATCTTTCACAGCTTCTATCGGATTCGCCATCAGAGAGATATCTGCGCCTGTTTCTTTTGCGTCCTCAAGTGCGTTTTTATAGACCTCTGCATCGGGGCGATAGTCCTCTGGGGTTGCTGCAACAAAAGTCATACCCGCCTTTGCTGCACCATAGAGAAAGGAATTTGTCATATTATTGCCATCGCCGACATAGACCATCTTGAGGTCTTTTAAGTTTTTCCCCTTATGCTCGCGAATGGTAAGCATATCCGTCAGCACTTGGCATGGATGCAGCAGATCGGTCAGTGCGTTGATGACGGGAATCTCCGCCCACTGAGCAAGCTCCTGCGCACGATCGTGACCGTACGTACGAATCATAATGCCGTCGAGATAACGCGAAAGCACCCGTGCCGTATCTTTAATCGGCTCGCCGCGCCCTAGCTGAAGATCTCGGTTCGATAGGAAGAGTGCCTGCCCGCCCAGCTGGTACATGCCCGTTTCAAAGGAGACACGTGTGCGGGTTGAAGATTTTTCAAAAATCATACCCAGGGTCTTGCCCTCGAGAATGTGATGTTCGACGCCAGCTTTCTGCATGGCTTTTAGTTCCGCCGCAAGGGCTAGGATCTCCTCAAAATCATCCACGGAGAGATCGTGGATGGAAAGCATATCCTTTCCTTTCAGCAAATGAAATCCCCCTATAAAATAAACACCATATTTCCAAAACGATACGAATTCATTATACAACAGACCCCTTAGATTGAAAAGACGCCCGTAACTATATACTTAAGCTTTTCTTTTACTTATGCATATTTCTTTAAGACTTCTGTAAGGCAGACGATGGCGTCATCCACCTCTTTTTCCGTGATAATGAGCGGCGGAAGAAAGCGCAGAACTCGCCCAGCTGTGCAGTTAATGATGAACCCTTTTACCATCATATCATTGACGATATCATGGCCGTGCGTGGCTTCCTTAAGCTCTGCACCGAGAATCAGACCTTCACCGCGAACATCTGTGATATAGTTTGGATACTTTTTCTGAAGTTCTTCAAGCTGCGCTTTAAAGTATTTACCAACCCTCGTGACGTTTGCGAGAAATTCCTTTTGTGGAATTGTGTCAAGCACGACATTTGCTGCAGCGCAGGCCAGCGGATTCCCGCCGAACGTCGTGCCATGATCTCCTGCCTGAAAGGCTTTTGCCACTTTGTTTGTCACGACGAAAGCACCGATAGGAACGCCGCCTGCGAGTCCCTTTGCAAGGGTCACAACATCAGGCTTTACGCCGTACTTGTCATAAGCAAAAAATGCACCGCTGCGACCGATGCCCGTTTGAATTTCATCAAAAATCAAAAGCGCATTGTGTTTGTCACAAATGGCACGAACCTTTTTCAGATAATCATCTTCCGGCGTATGTACGCCGCCCTCTCCCTGGATAGGTTCTAGCATGACGGCTGCTGTCTTATCCGTAACCATCTTTTCCAGTTCTTCATAAGTGTTGTAATGGACATAAGAAAAACCATCCGGCAATGGACCAAAACCCTCATGATATTTTGGCTGTCCCGTTGCCGTCAATGTCGCAATCGTACGGCCATGAAAGCTATCCCATGCAGTGATAATCTGAGATTTATCCGAAGCTATGCTATGCGCGTACTTGCGTGCGATCTTGATCGCGCCTTCATTTGCCTCTGCACCGGAGTTGCAGAAGAACGCCTTACCAAGTCCGCTGAGTGCGACGAGTTTTGTCGCAGCATCTGCCTGCGGCTGCGTATAGTAAAGATTGGATACATGGATGAGCTTCCCCGCCTGCTCGCTAATCGCATCGATGAGCGGCTTGTAATTATGACCGAGGACATTGACCGCTATACCGCCGAGTAAGTCAAGATATTTCTTTCCATTATTGTCCCAAACATAGGCGCCTTCGCCATGATCCAGGACGATCTTATAACGGTTGAAGACACCCAGATAATCCTTGGCATCCTTTTCAAAAATTTGCTTGTCCGTTTCTTTCATATAAAATTCTCCTTCGAGATGACACACATCATCTGACGACCTGCGTTCCAATACCGGTCGAAGTAAATAGCTCCAAGATGATCGAATGTGGAATGCGCCCGTCGATGATGTGTGTCTTTCCTGCACCACCGTCGAGCGCCGCAAGACAGGCCTCGACTTTCGGAATCATACCGCCGGCGATTGTACCATCTTTGATGTAGTTTCGTGCTTCAGGCTGATGCAGCGTCGAGATAAAGGAACTCTTATCGTCAAAATCCTTGTAGATGCCTTCAATATCCGTAAGCAGTAAAAGCTTCTCTGCTTTTAGAGCGCCTGCCAACTCGGCCGCGACATAGTCTGCATTGATGTTATAGCTCTCGCCGTCTTCCCCGACACCAATAGGGGCGATGACGGGTACATAACCGCCGTCTAGCAGATCTTCGATAATCGTGGTATGCACCTTGCTCACTTCGCCGACGTAACCGATATCAACCTGTTTTTTTGCATCGCCTTCATAGACAGTTGCGAGCTTCTTCCCAGCGACAATGAGTTCTGCATCTTTTCCCGATAAGCCAACGGCATGGACGCCGCTCTTATTCAGCTTTGTCACAATTTCAGAGTTGATTTTTCCATCGAGCACCATTTCAGCAATCCCGACGGTCTCTTCGTCTGTTACGCGAAGACCAGCGACAAAGTTCGTATCCTTGCCAACTTTCTTCAAAAAAAACGTAATCTCAGGACCGCCGCCATGCACAATGACAGGACGAATGCCCACATACTTCATCAAAGCGATGTCCTGCATGACCTTCTCTTTGAGTTCGTCATTGATCATCGCATTGCCGCCATACTTAATAACGACGGTCTTTTCGTAAAATTCCTGAATATAGGGCAGAGCCTCAACAAGGATTTCCGCCTTGTTCTCTGCTTCAAACTTTGCCATAACGTCTCCCCTTAGGTATGGTATTCACCGTTGATCTTAACGTATTCATAGGAGAAATCGCAGGTCCAAACCGTAGCTTCCGCATGCCCCATGCCAAGGTCAATATCGATAAGGATATCGTGTTCCGCCATGACTTTTTTCATTGCTTCTTCGTCGAATGAGACAGGAATGCCGTGCGCATAGATGGGAATACCGCCAAACTTTACAACGGTCTTTTCGCCTTCCATAGGAATGCCAGAATAGCCGACAGCGCAAATGACACGTCCCCAGTTCGGGTCTTCACCAAAGAATGCTGTTTTAACCAACGGGCTATTGGCAACTGCCATACCGACCTGTTTGGCATCTGCAAAATCTTTTGCACTCGTCACATGAATCGTCAGGAACTTTGTCGCACCTTCGCCGTCAGAAGCAATGTGCTTGGCAAGTCCGCGGCAAACATCATGAAGCACAGCTTTAAAGGCTTCGTAATCTGCGCCCTCCTCCTCGATCTTCACATTTCCTGCTTCGCCATTGGCGAGGACAATAGCCATGTCATTCGTTGACATATCACCGTCAACGGAAATCATATTAAATGTCTTTTCAACAACTTCGGAAAGCGCCTTTTGAAGTAGTTTTTGATCAATCGCTGCGTCTGTCGTAAGGAAAGCCAGCATCGTCGCCATATTCGGACGAATCATGCCCGAACCCTTTGCAATGGCACCAAAGCGAACTTCCCTACCGCCGATCTTGGCGGAGACTGCACATGCCTTTGAATACGTATCTGTCGTAATGATTGCATTGCCGGCATTTACACTGCCTTCCGCCGAAAGCTCAGCAATCGCCGTCTTGATGCCCATTTCGATTTTATCCATCGGAAGCGTAACGCCGATAACGCCTGTCGAGCCAACGATGACTTCCTTTTCTTTGCATCCGAGAGCCTCTGCTGCAAGGCACTGCATCCTATGGGCGTCCTTATCGCCCTGCTCGCCTGTACAGGCATTGGCGCAGCCTGCATTGGCAACAATAGCATGTGCCTTGCCATTTGCCACCACTTCCTTCGATGCGAAGACCGGTGCTGCCGCAACACGATTTTGTGTAAAAGTACCGGCTACAGCCGCTTCTTTTTCCGTGTAAATGACAGCAAGGTCAAGGTTGCCGCTCTTCTTAATACCTGCCTTCACGCCCGCGGCCTTGAAGCCTTTTGGAAACGTAACGCCAAGCTTTGCATTCTTTTCTCTAAACATCGTTATTATCTTCTTTCTATATAAGTTTAAGGATACATGGGAACTACATCGAGCCCTAACTTTTCATCAAAACCACAGGCAATATTAAAATTCTGCACAGCCTGCCCTGCCGCTCCCTTTACGAGATTGTCTATGGCAGAGATGACAATGACGCGATTCGTGCGCGCATCGATGTGCCAAGCAATGTCACAGAAGTTCGAACCACGCACCTCTTTTGTCGAGGGATACGCGCCGCGACCCAGGAGGCGAATAAAGTATTCCTTGTCATAAAGCTTTTCAAAAGCCGCATCGACGAGTTCTGACGCAGCTTCTTTTAATGTTGCATAGCTTGTCGCAAGGATACCGCGTGAATTCGGAATAAGATGCGGCGTGAAATTGATGATTGTCTTTTCGCCAGAGATATCCGTAATGGCCTGCTCGATCTCTGGCGTATGCCGATGGTGAGCAACATTGTACGCGCGGAAATTATCGTAAAGCTCAGGGAAATGGTTGCCCTGCTTCGGCGATCGCCCCGCACCGCTTACACCAGACTTCGCATCGACGATAATCGTGTTGACATCAATCAGATGCTCACGAGCCAGTGGCGCAAGCGCGAGGATACTCGCCGTCGTGAAACACCCAGCATTGCCGATAATCTTCGCATCGCGGATACGCTCGCGATAAAGCTCTGCAAGCCCGTAGACACGTGACGCATCCTTATGCGTGTGCTTTACATGATACCACGTTTCGTAAACCGAGGTATCTGTAAAGCGATAATCCGCGCCAAGGTCGATGATGCGTGTAGGAAGATCAGACAGAGCCTTTCCGACTTTCATGGCATGCCCGTGCGGCAAGCCGATGAAAACGAAGTCGCTATCCGCACCGATCGCTTGGATATCTTTCATGCTCTCAAGCATCATATCGTATCGCCCGCGCAGATGGGGGAAAAGACTTGCAATCGTTTCACCCGTATGGCTTTCCGATGTGATATGACGCACCTCTGCCTTTGGATGATTGTAAAGGATGCGAAGAAGTTCTACCCCCGCATATCCTGTAGCACCAAGTACACTGACTTTCATAATACTCCTCCCTAAAATGAGGCTTTCCTAAATAGGTATTTATAATAATACATCATTTTTGTATTTTTTTGCAACCATATCCGAGAAATTTTCTAAAAAATAGACGCAAACATCTCAAAATGATATGATGATGGCACGCTCTGCTATACTTTTATAAAAGCACAGTAAACATTGCTTCACATCCTCTGCCATCTACTAGTAGCCCTAAGATACTTCCACCGAATTCTCATTAAGGTATTTTTATGAAAAAAATCAAAAAGCGACGCAGTTTTCGCCGATTCTTCCGATTGATCGGTACGCTCCTGCTCATCTGCTTTCTTTCCTTCCTTTTGAAGGGCAGTTCTTCCTTATTCTCTCCGCAAGATACAGCAAATGTCAACGAGAACCCTCTTGCAAATGAACAGACCTCTTCTACAGAAAATAAAACGGACAGCATGCTCAGCCGCATGAAACGTATCATCTTTCTAAAACGTGCCGTACGCGCACATATTAACCGTGAAAACTATACACCTATCGACAAGATCCCAAAAGAGATGCAGTATGCAATCGTCGCCGTAGAGGATCGAAAATTCTACACACACTATGGCTTTGATCTCAACGGCATCGCCCGTGCCTCCCTCGTCAATTTCCAACATGGGAAAATTGAAGAAGGTGCAAGCACAATCACACAGCAGCTGGTCAAGAATCTCTTTCTTTCACACAAGCAATCCTTTGGACGCAAAGCAGAAGAGCTGATTCTAGCGCTCGACATGGAAGTGAACTACTCAAAAGATGAAATTCTAGAACTTTATCTCAACACCATTTACTATGGGTCGAATTTCTATGGCATCGGCAATGCTTCCAAAGGCTACTTTGGAAAAAAACCGAGCGAACTCGCACTTCCGGAGGAAGCCATGCTCGCCGGACTTCCCAATGCACCCTCTCTTTACTCCCCCTACGTCGACTTCATAATGGCTAAGAAGCGACAATTTATTGTACTAGACGCTATGGTCTCCGCAGGTTATATCGATAATGCCATGGCAGAAGATGCAAAGATCAAGCCGATTACACTGAAAAACTAAAGCATAAGCAATAAAAAAGAGGCGGCTCCAATAAGCTCCGCCTCTTTTTTATTGCTTATGACGCAACACTTATTTCTGTGTCTTCTTTTTCGTTATCTTCCTTCTTGCTCTTCTTCCCTTTCTTTACCTTATCCATACCCTTGACCTGTTCCGTAACAGCACGGTCAAAGTGTTTGTAGAACTGTTCGCAAAGCGTCTTAAAGACAGGATCGCTGTCCTTTTCGTTACGGTTTGTAGAGATTTCATAGGTATAGAGAAGTTCATTCGTGCCGCTCTTATAAACGTCAAAGAAGAATGTCGTGCGGCTGTTGTTCGCTACCGTCAAGATGACATAGGCATCTGCAAAATCCGCGACATTTTCCTTATACACCTTGGCGGCCGTGCGGCGATCAAGTGCCAGAATGTCTACATTTTTCGTACTATTGATATTGTCTGCAATCGTATTGTAAGAAACAATGTTTGCATGGGAAACCTTTGTTGCATCATCAAAAACCTTTTCAAGGTTTGCCTTGGTCGGGGCTTCCTTATCGCGCGGAATATACAGGGATGCGCCAAGAGCCAGACGGTGAATCTGCGTGAGATCCGCCCCTTTCTGAATCGTTTCCTCATCGGAATTTGCAAAAGCCGCCTGTGTGCCCATGACAAAAATCATAGCGATGACAAATAGCTGGATGAGCTTTTTCATTACGTACCTCCAAGTTTTTAAAAGTATTCATTTCAAAAGGCCGTGATTCTTCAGCGCTGCTTTCAACTGGGCAAGATGCTCCGGCTCCATTTCGGACAATGGCATACGAAGCGGACCCGCCGCATAGCCCAAAAGACGCATTGCCGTCTTAACAGGAATTGGATTGACCTCACAGAAAAGCGCATCGATAAGATCGGAGTAGCTGACCTGGAGCATCTCAGCCTTTTTCACATCGCCCTTAAAATACGCTTCGCACATATCGTGGGTATCCTGCGGCGCGACATTTGACAGAACGGAGATAACGCCCAAGCCACCAACCGAAAGAATGGGAACGATCTGGTCGTCATTGCCTGAGTAGATGGCAAGGTCATCGCCACAAGCTGCACGAAGATGCAGGACATGGGAAAGATCTCCATTTGCCTCTTTAACAGCAACGATATTTGGAATCTTGGCAAGCTCCTTAAAGGTATCGATTGCAATTTGAACACCTGTACGCGATGGAATGTCATAGACGATAATCGGCAAGCTCACACTTTCTGCAATCGCCCGATAATGCGCAATAAGCCCCTTCTGCGTGCACTTGTTATAGTATGGTGTGACAACCAAAAGACCGTCGGCGCCGACTTTTTCTGCATACTTTGAAAGTTCGACGGCGTAGCGCGTTTCATTTGAACCTGTACCCGCGATAACAGGGATGCGCCCCTTAACGTATTCCACCGCATATTTGATGGCCGCGCGATGCTCTTCATCCGTCATCGTAGCCGATTCACCTGTCGTTCCCGTGATGATGATAGCATCCGTGCCGCCCTTGATCTGATCGTCCAAGATGCGCCCGAGTTCATCAAAATTGATACCATCTTCAGTAAACGGCGTGATAATTGCAATGCCAGCACCCCGGAAGATTTCCTTCTTCATGAAAAAAGCCTCCTACTCCGCCGCCTTGTCTGCGGCAATATATGTTAAATCTTGGGTTTCCAGTCTATGTCATGCTTTTTGCAAACTTCATGACGGCGTCTTCCATCGTTTCGCGGTCAACAGCGTCCTGATGAAGTACTTTCTTAGCCTTTAGCGATGAAAGACCTATCGGCGCTTTTGTCCCAGTCTTTTTCTCAAGTTCAGACAGAAGTGCAAAGGGCTCTGTCGGTGCCGTTTCGTCCCCAAGGGCTGCAAGGACGCTTCCCGAAAATTTATATGGACTTGCCGTCGATACAATGACCATGGGACGCACATCGCCCGTCTTTTTCCGGTACTTTTCTGCCACAGACCAAGCGACAGACGTATGCGTATCGAGAAGGTAATGTTTTTCTTTGAAAACCTCATCGATGCACACCTTTGTTCCTTCATCTTTCGTAAAATCTGCCCAAAACGTCTCTTGCATCTTTTTTAAGACATCTGAACCAACGTCGTACCTGCCATTTTCTGCCAGTTCCTTCATCCATCCAGAAACTTTATCCGCATCCCGCGTCACATGATAGAGCAGTCGCTCGAGATTGCTCGAGATCAGGATGTCCATCGACGGCGTAATCGTCTTGAAAAATTCACGCTTGCGGTTATAAATGCCCGTACGAAGGAAGTCCGTAAGGACATTGTTTGCATTTGACGCACAGACAAGCTTGCCAACGGGAAGCCCCATGCACTTTGCATAAAAGCCGGCGAGAATGTTGCCGAAGTTGCCAGTTGGAACGGTGAAATTCACCTTATCTTCCGACTGGATCTTTCCTGCAGAAAGAAGGTCAGCATACGCACTGAAGTAATAGACAATCTGTGGAACAAGGCGTCCCCAATTGATGGAATTTGCACTGGAAAGGCGGACACCTTCCCTTTCGAGCTGCGCGTTAAATGCCTTGTCGCCAAATATCTTCTTGACGCCCGACTGCGCATCGTCAAAATTACCACGCACGGCCGTAACGTTGACGTTGCTGCCCTTCTGCGTCACCATCTGAAGACGCTGAATGGGACTGACACCGCCCTCCGGATAAAAGACCATAATGGAAATCTGCGGCACGTCCGCAAAACCTTCCAACGCTGCCTTGCCGGTATCGCCCGAAGTCGCGACGAGGATAAGAACCTCCTTCTTTTCTCCCGTCTTCTTAAGAGCTGTTCCCATAAGCTGCGGCAATAGCTGAAGTGCCATGTCCTTAAATGCACTCGTCGGTCCATGGAAAAGCTCCAGTACGCTGAAGTCATCAAATATCTGAAGCGGCGCTCGCTTTTCTGTATCGAACTTGCCGCTTGCATAAGCGCGGTGAACGCAGCCTTCAAGCTCATCTTGTGTATAGTCGGTAAGGAAAAGCCCGAGCACCTTCTTTGCACGTTCATCATAAGAGAGATGCTGCAAGCCCTCAATAAAAGCGAGATCGACTTTCGGCATTTCCTGCGGCACGAAGAGACCACCGTCTGCCGCAATTCCCTTGATGATCGCAGCTGTGGATCCTGCCGTTACGTTATCGCTTCGCGTACTTCTGTATTCCACCGTCATCCAATCCTTTCAAAGACCAAACGTACATAAGCCATTCGTATGTGTGGCTATGCCGGTCATTCCTGAGTGTCACCATTATCATTCCATAAAAAGATGATAACATGAAAAAAGTTTTTCAGCGATTTCTATAATCCGTAAAATTACCAAATCATATCTTATAGAATATCATGAAATTAATGAAAAAGAAAGAACCCAAATGCAATTCCAGCAAGATGGGGCAGAAAGGAAGTGCGCGATGAAAATCGCAATGGCTCAGATGGAGGTTGTTCCCGGCCACCCTGACATCAATACGAAAATAATCCTACGCATGACCGAAGAAGCAAAAGCAGCAGGCGCTGCTATCGTCATCTTTCCAGAAATGGCAGTACCAGGGTACCTCCTAGGCGACACTTGGGAAGAAACAGCATTTCTTCGCGACTGTGAATCTTATGGCAAGGACATCATCCATGCAGCACAGGGCATCGTCATCTTCTTTGGCAACGTCGCGATCGACTGGAAAAAGAAAAATAACGATGGACGCGTTCGAAAGTACAACGCATTCTTTGCGGCAAAGAACGGCACCCTCATCCAGCCCGACAACATGCCGTATCCTTTCACTATCAAGACACTGATGCCAAACTATCGTGAGTTCGATGATACGCGCCACTTTTTCAGTCTCCAAAAGCTCGCCCGCGAACTGCAGACAACACCCGATGCGCTCCTATCCCCGATCACGCTGAAGACAGCGGACAGAACGTACCGCATCGGCTGTCTGCTCTGCGAAGACGGCTGGAGCGACGATTATGAACTTGCACCTCTTAATATACTGCAACATGAGGACGTTGATTTCTTCGTCAATATTTCTGCCTCCCCTTACACGCTGGGAAAGAACGATAAGCGCAACCGCGTCTTTTCTGCGCAGTCGCGAAAGACAAAGACGCCGCTGTTTTATGTCAACTGCATTGGCCTGCAAAACAATGGCAAGACGATCTACACATTTGACGGCTCCAGCACGGCATACGACAGCGAAGGACGCATTGTAGCGCTCGCGGAAGAATACACAGAAAAACTTACCGTCCTCTCACTCGAAGGACTCGGCAGGATGACGGAAGTCCCGCAGATAGATATGCCTGATATCGCGCATATCTATCGTGCATTACACTATGGCATCGCTCATTTTTTGAAGAACATTCGCATGAACAAAGTCGTCATCGGTATCTCAGGCGGTATTGATTCTACCGTCGCCGCAGCATGTTACGAGCGAATCGTCGGAAAAGAAAACTTACTTCTCGTCAATATGCCAAGCGTCTTTAATTCTGAAACAACCAAGGGGCTTTCGGCAAAGCTTGCGGAAAACCTAGGCTGCAACTATATGGTCGTTCCGATTCAGGAATCCGTCGACCACACGATACATCAACTCGAAGACACAGAAGTTACGCTTCTTGCCAGCGGCAAGAAGTCCCATCTTTTCGTCAGCTCCTTCGTACAGGAAAACATCCAGGCACGCGATCGAAGTGCCCGCGTCCTTGCTGGAGCTGCAGCAGCGTTCGGCGGCGGCTTCACTTGCAACGCGAACAAGGCGGAGATCACCGTCGGTTACTCTACGCTCTACGGTGACCAGTCGGGTTTTTTAGCTGCATTTGCCGACCTCTGGAAGCATCAAGTGTATGCACTTGCCAACCACCTGAATGAAAGCATCTACAAACGCGAGGTTATTCCGCAGGGCATCATCGACATCGTGCCGAGTGCCGAACTCTCAAATGCGCAAAATATTGATGAAGGCAAGGGCGACCCTATCAAGTACCCCTATCATGACTATCTCTTCCGCGCCTTTGTCGAACGCTGGCAAAAGGCGACGCCGGAAGATTTACTCATCTGGTACAAGGAAGATACGGTTGAAGAAAATATCGGCTGTGAAAAGGGTTTGGTAAAAAAGCATTTTCCAACCGCTAAAGACTTTATCGAAGACCTAGAGCACTGGTGGAATCAATTCTTCGGCATAGCGATTGCAAAGCGCATTCAATCCCCTCCCATCCTCGCTATCAGCCGCCGTGCTTACGGCTTTGACTATCGCGAGGCACAAAACGGCGCTTACTATACACGCAGGTATCGCGAACTCAAAGAGGCTTTATTAAAGAAATAGGCTATGGCACAGGATACATTTTCCAGAGAGACGGCAGGTGAGCACTTTCACCGCCTCGTACATCGTGCAAGACTTGAAAGTTACACACCGTCTGGTAACCAAAGAGGCGCTTCTGCCGTCGTTCACCTTGCAGACTTCATCATCCGTTACGGCATCCAGAGCGGTGCGAGCGATATTCACATCGAGCCAGGAGACAGAGCTATCCGACTTCGTTACCGGGAAGACGGCATCCTCTATAAATGGCCGGAAGCCATCCCCAGCCTGTTGGGCGCGCAGCTGACCGCACGTTTCAAGGTCATGGGCGGCATGGACAGCACGCAAAAGACCCGACCGCTTGACGGAAGCATCGCTTTTCCGCTCGAGGACGGCGGGCACATTGATATCCGCGTCTCGACAATCCCTTCGGTTTACGGTGAAACTACCGTACTCCGTCTCATGAATATGGAAGAGACTCTACTAACCCTTGAAGAACTCGGCTTTTCCCAAAGAAATCTCCCGTACGTCCGCGAGCTCGTTCACCGTCCGCAGGGACTTCTCATTCTGACAGGACCGATGAACTCGGGAAAGACGACGACGCTCTACGCCGCGCTATCCGAGCTCAATGTGCCGACGACAAGCCTTCTCTCCCTAGAAGACCCCATCGAACGAAAGATCGCGGGTGTCAGCCAGATACAGATCAACGAAAAGGCGGGTCTTGATTATATGGCCGGTCTTCGCGCTGCCCTTCGACAAGATGCAGAAAAAATTCTCCTCGGTGAAATTCGCGATGCAAGAACCGCTGAAATGGCCGTTCGCATTGCTCTTACCGGGCATCTTCTAATGACCAGTCTCCACGCTTCAAATACAATTTCTGCCATCTATCGTATGCTTGAAATGGATATTGAACCGTATCTTCTCGCAGAGACATTGGAAGGCATTATCGCCCAGCGCCTGATTCGGCGACTCTGTCCGCATTGCAAAAGAGAAGTGATGGACATTTCCCACAGTCAGCCTCGCTACGAAGCTGTCGGCTGCAAGCATTGCAGAGGCGGCTATATGGGACGCATCGCCTTGCAGGAAGTCCTCCCCATGACGGACGAGATGCGCGAACTCATCCGCAGCCGCAGTGCACGGCGAGACATTGAAATCGCAGCAAGGCACGCGGGAATGCGAACGCTCTACGAAGACGGCGCAGAAAAAGCAAGGCAGGGGCTTACAGACATGGAAGAAGTAAGGAGAGTGCTCGATGGCAGCAGTTTCAGAGCAGACAGGGCAGACGAAAGTTCTTGAGGGTAAACGAGCCGCTGACAGAGAAGAAACTATTTTTACAGAACTGCTCACCTTGCCAAATGCAGAACAAGCCAGCGACTTCTACCTAATCGAAGGACAGAACATCTATATCCGCATCAATGGGGAACTGAAAAACACGGGGCGTATGGCATCCACCAGGCTGCTTACCTATCTTGTCCAAAAAACCCTGATGGGACACAAACAAAAAGCCTTCCAAGAAAAATCCATAGATATTGATTTTTCTTGGTCATTTGCAGACAGACGGTTTCGCGGAAATGCCTATCATGCCGGCGGGCAGCCCGCCATCGTACTTCGTCAGCTCCCAAATACCATTCCGGAGCTTCGTGCCATACAGCCCTTAGCTGCTTGGCATCGGTTGTTTTCTCTTTCGCACGGTCTCATTCTCGTATGCGGACCGACGGGGTCCGGTAAGAGTACGACCATCGCAGCCTTTATCGAAGAACTTGCGAAGCATACCCCCCGCCACATCCTGACGCTCGAAGACCCTGTCGAATATATCTTCACAAAAGAAACTTCGCTCATCAGCCAGCGAGAATTTGGACGTGACTTCTTTTCCTTCGAGGCTGGACTGCGGAGTGCACTTCGCGAGATGCCCGACATCCTTCTCGTCGGCGAGATCCGCGACAAGGAAACCATGCGCGCAGCACTGATGGCGGCAGAAAGCGGCAGTCTTGTGCTATCGACATTGCACACGATGGGAGCGGCGGAAGCCCTTCTTCGCATGGATGGCTTTTTTGCAGAGAATGAGCGCGATGCCATCCGCTCACAAGCAGCAGCTGTGCTTCAAAGCATCTTTTCACAGGAACTGCTTCCCGCAAAGAGCGGCGGCCGCGTCTCCCTCACCGAGGTGCTCCTTCGGACACCTGCAACGACAAACCTTATCCGACAGGGAAAATACATGCAGCTAACCTCCTCAATGATAAGTGGAAGTGCACTTGGGATGCAGACAAGGGAGATGGCGCTTGATGCACTTTATCGAAGCGGAAAAATTACGGAAGCCGTTTATCGCGAACAGAAACGAGGCGAAACGATTTGAACCATCTGCGAATGTTCTCCTATACAGCGCGGAATAAAAACGGCGCGAAACGATCCGGCACAGTTGAAGCAGCAGATATTCATAGCGCAGCACGAAAGATTCGCGCCATGGCACTCTATATCATAAAACTGAAAGAAGAAAGCCTGCCTGTATTCCTTCAGAAAAATCGCCTGACTTCCAGCTCTATGAATCCGCACCGTACATCCATGTTCCATGCTTTTTCAAATCTTGGACAAAAAGATGCTGTCTTCTTTTTCCAACAGCTTGAAACCCTCTTTGCTGCCGGGGTCCCCATTCACGAGGCACTTGCCGCCATCACCAAAGTGCCGCAGGCCTCTGCATACACGCGCATGATTGAAGGAATCTATCGAAAAGTTCTTCTCGGCGCTCCGCTTTCTGAGGCCTTGCGCACCTATCCCAAGGTCTTTTCTGAGACCTCTGTATACCTTGTGCGCTCCGGTGAACAAAGCGGCTCACTCGATACCATACTGAAAAATCTCGCAGCGTTTCTCGCCCGTGACCACGAAGCCCACGAACGCATGAAATCCATCATGCTTTATCCTATAGCTCTGCTCATCATCACGATGCTTTCCGTCACCTTCATGACGGTCTTCGTTCTGCCGACAATGGCATCGATGCTGCGCGACATGAATGTTCCTCTGCCGCTTCCCACGGAACTCCTTCTCACCGGCTTTGCCTTCATCACCGGACATCTCACATCCGCTGCTTTCCTAGTCGCTGCACTTTTTCTTTTCGCTGTCTCTCTCATGAAAACGCCGCGTACAAGGCAGGAAATCGACCGTCTGCTCCTCCATATCCCTATCTTTGGAAAACTTCGCCTTTATGCAGCTTGGCGCATCATCCTTGAGACACTGTCCGTCCTCATCGCAAGCGGCATGACCTTTGCCGATGCGCTGAATATGGTGCGAAAGGCGACGAAAAATCTCGCCCTTCAATATCTTCTGGATAACGCGTACCATGAAGTTTCAAAGGGCAATCGCCTGAGCCTTGTCCTTGGAAAATCTCCGCTCTTTCCCGCGCTTCTGACTTCGATGATCGCAGCGGGAGAAACGTCCGGCGAAATGGAGCAAATGATGAAGCGAGCAGCAGACTTCTGCGGCGTAACAGCAACGAACCTGTCCACGCGCATTGAAGCTCTCGCTGAACCCATCATGATGCTCTTCATCGGCGGCATCATCTTTTTCTTCATCCTCTCCGTCATCCTGCCGCTCCTCGGTACGATGGATGCTTTAACCTAGCTAGTCTTGAACCACAGAAAGGAATCTCTCCCTATGAAGATTCGCATGCCACAGTCCTATTTCAGCAAACTCATGCGTGCCATCGTTGAATTTGAAATGATCCAAGACGGTGACAAGATTCTAATCGGTGTATCGGGCGGCAAGGACAGTATCTTCCTAACCTATGCGCTTGCCTGTATGCGCGAGCGGCTGAAAAAAGATTTCTCGATTGCCGCACTGACCATCAACCCGATGTTTCCCGATGCCAACTTTGATGTCGAGCGAATTCGCAAGTTCGTAGAAAACCTCGACGTCCCCTTTGATACGATAGACGTCGATATCGCGGGAACGATTGAAGCGCAAGGCGGCAAAAATCCATGCTTCACCTGCGCCTTCTTCCGCCGCGGCGCCATGAACAGACATGCGAGTGAACACGGCTACAACAAGATTGCCTATGCCCATCATAACGATGATGCCGTCGAAACCTTCCTGATGAGCCTCCTCTACTCAGGGCAGATTCAGACTTTTCTGCCCGTCACCTATCTCGACCGCACCGATCTCACAGTCATCCGCCCGCTCGTCTACTTCCGCGAAAGCGATACACGTGCCGCCGTCCAATATCACGGCTTCACACCTGAGCCATCCCCTTGTCCGAATGACGGTCATACCATCCGTCAGACCGTGAAAGAGCTCATTACCAAACTGGGCGAAGAAAATCCCACACTCTATGACCACTTAGCCGCTGGCATGCGCCAAGGTGCACTTGGTGAGCTATGGCCGCGCGCAAAGACAAGGAATGAAATGAAAGAGACCTACCTCAGATACATGGGAAAGAAATGATGCACAACAAGGGATCTGTCTTCAAAAGAAAGCAGATCCCTTGTTCCTTGGTATACATAAGCAGGATAAAATTTATCAAATATTAAACGGTGCAAAAATCCTGCGAATATAATTTCTGCCCTTTGTCATCAGGCGGATGGTCGGCTCCAGCATCTTCGGCTGACGGATGACAAGCCGCAGAATCTTTTGACGGAATTGACGATAATCCGCATCGTAGTCGCGCAGGAAGTCCTCCATCTCCATTTCGACCGAGACCGATGGAATATTCGATGGAACGATGTCGCAGGCGCGTCCCGAAATCTTTATCTCATCACCACGGAAGGGAATGTAGCACGAAAGACCTTCTTCTTTTTGAATGCGGCTTTTTAGTGCCTCTTGTGCCTGCCCTTCGCCGTGTACGATAATGACCTTTGCTGGCCGCGGTGTTTTCAGGGAAGAAATCCAAGATAGAATCTGATTCTGATCGGCATGAGCAGAAAAACCGTCGAGCATCTTGATCTGCGCCTTTACCGCAACTTCTTCGCCGAGGATACGCACGCGTTTGATACCGTCAATCAGCCGACGACCCAAACTGCCTTCTGCTTGGTAGCCAACAAAGAGAATCGTAGACTCCGGACGCCAAAGATTATGTTTCAAATGGTGCAGAATACGCCCGGCATCCGCCATCCCCGATGCCGACAAAATAATAGCAGAGCCCTCTTCGCTATTGAGTGCACGAGATTCTGCCGGTGTTTCTGAGATCTGCAGCTGCGGAAAGCGAATAAGAGAGTGCTCCCTCGTAAAGATAGCAATCGCTTCGTCATCAAAGTCCTGTGAATTTTGCAGGAAAATGCGTGTTGCCTTAATGGCAAGCGGACTGTCGAGAATAATCGGAATATCCTCGTCAAGCTTGCCGGACTTCCACATATTGTAGAAGTAATACAGCAATGTCTGCGTGCGGCCGACGGCAAAGGATGGGATGATGAGATTGCCGCCGCGATCCATCGTATCATTGATCAGTTCAATAAGGGCAGTCTCCTTATCATAAACCTGATGCAGCCGATCGCCATACGTCGATTCGACGAGCAGGAAATCCGCACCATCGATTATCGTTGGATCCTTGATGATCGGTTGATTCGGCTGGCCGAGATCGCCGGAAAAGACGAGCTTCGTTTCTTTACCGCCTTCCCTAACCCGCACTTCAAGAATAGCAGAACCTAGAATATGCCCGGCATCGCGGAAAGTCAATGACAGATTTTCTGATACATCAAACGGCGTATCATAGGCAATCGTTTCAAAATGCTTCAGCGCTTCCATGGCTTCATCAAGCGTGTAGAGCGGCTCGACAGGAGCATCCCCGCGCCGGCGCCCCTTGCGGGTCATCATCACAGCATCTGATTCCTGAATATGCGCCGAATCCGGCAGCATGATCTGAACGAGTTCACACGTCGCCTTTGTTGCATAGATAGTTCCCTGAAAACCTTCTTTGATGAGTTTTGGAATCAATCCACAATGGTCGACATGTGCATGCGTCAGAAAAACGGCACGAATTTCGGCGGGATTAAAGGGAAAGACTTCATAATTCAGCTCTCGAATGCGCTTTGCCCCCTGGAACATACCGCAATCCACCAAAAAGCTGTCATCTCCGATCTGCAGGAGATAACAGGAGCCTGTAACCATATGCGCTGCGCCAATAAATTTAAGCCTCATGATGAACGCTCCTTCCTTATCATCGAATAAAAAAGAGAAGTTTCATCTTCTACCTATATATACTATTCTGACTTTTTAAGAAAAAACCTGCAAAGAGAAAAAAATCTCTCTCAGGCATCCCCGATGACGCGAACCTCTGGATAAATATCGACGCCATGCGCTTCTTTAACGTGCTTTTGTACCTCTTTGATGAGATTCTGCACATCCTCAGCCGTCGCATGATCCGCATTGACAACAAAGCCAGCGTGTTTTGTCGAAACCTGCGCCCCACCAACGGAAAAGCCCTTAAGGCCGGCTTGGTCTATCAAAGTTCCTGCAAAGTATCCAGTGGGGCGCTTGAATGTGCTGCCGGCACTTGGCATATCGAGCGGCTGCTTGCTTTCACGCCGTCTGGTATAGTCCTTCATTTTTTGACGAATATTGGCTCGATCACCCTGTACCAATGTCAACGATACCTCTACGATCGCTTCACCATTTGTCTGGAAGATGCTGTGCCGATAGCCAAGCTTCAGCGCATCTTTTTCATATGCATGAAGATTTCCCTCTGTATCGACGGACAGAGCCTCGGAAACGATATTTTTCATTTCACCGCCATAAGCACCTGCATTCATGAAGACTGCTCCGCCGATACTTCCTGGAATACCGCAGGCAAACTCAAGCCCCGTAAGGCCGTTTTGTGCGGCAACTTCCGAAACATCCTTTAACATCGCGCCCGCTTCCGCACGAATGATGTTTCCCTCTACAAGAATACGTGACATAGGGCGTGCAAACTTAACAATGACACCGCGAATGCCTTTGTCACGGACAAGTATATTCGAACCGTTGCCGAGGATTGTCAGCGGAAGATTCTCAGCCTTAACCAGTGCCAAAACCTTCTCTGCCTCTTCTTTTGATGCCGGAAAGATCAGACAATCTGCCGGACCGCCAATTTCAAACGTCGTATGAAGTTTCATTGGCTCATCCAGTCGCAAACAATTTGGTGCAATAAACGCACGACAGGCATCCACAAATTTCTTAAAACCTTCCGATTCTCTTATCATCAAAATACCCATCCCAATCCATATTCGAATAGTAATTTTTTACATTATAACGGACTTTTAAAAAGATTACAAGTTGCACTTAAGAGAAGGAGGCAAAGGATAACAAAGAAAAAACTCCCGAGTTTCCTCGAGAGTTTGAAAGAAAAGACTTACGCCTTACTCTTATCCAAGACGGGATGACAAGCGCCGCAGGTACCGGAACAATGATCACAGGAGCCTCCGCAGCAATCTTCCCTGCCTAGTTGGAAGTTACGGTAGACATGCCGCAGTGCGTGATAAAGCCCGGCAGCAACGAATGCCCCGCAGATAAAAGTCGCCATTGCAATCCCCTCCTTGCATGAAAACTCATTTCCTAAGCTATCCCCGTAGTTCCTACGGTTCTATTTGCCGAATGTACGATGAAAGTCGCAAGTATGCGGCTCACTTTCAATCAAAAGCCAAGCAGACGTCCCACTTGGTATACGATGAGAGAAACAAACCAAGCGATGACGAACATGTAGACGGCAGAGAAGCCGACCCATTTCCATCCGCCTGCTTCCTTCTTTATGGTGCCCATTGACGTAACACAAGGCGTGTAGAGCTGCGAGAACACCATGAAAGCAAAAGCAGAAAGGCTCGTGAAAGCACTCGCCATTCCCGTACTCATCATTGTAGAAGCGGTATCTGCTGCATCCTCTGCTTCTGTCGAAACATCACCAGCACCATAAAGGATACCGATCGTAGCCACGACTGTCTCCTTTGCCAGGATGCCAGAAAGAACAGCTGCACCGGCTTCCCAAGACTCAAAGCCTTGGAAAATAAAGAGTTTCGAGATATAGTCGCCGAGCGTTGCGAGAATGCTGTCTTCGATTTCACACGGACCACTGAAGTTATAGTTGGAAAGAATCCAGAGCAGAACCGAAGCCGCAAAGATAATCGTACCGGCTTTGATGAGGTAGCCCTTGCCCTTATCCCATGTCTCGAGCATCACGGACTTCATATCCGGCATACGATACGGCGGCAGCTCGAGAAGGAAGGTAGAACCCTTCGATTTGAAAATCGTCGAACCGAGACCTTTTGCCACGATAATTGCCATGACCATACCGATGACATACATCGCAAAGACAACATTTGCCGCATTATCCGGAAAGAACATTGCAGCAAAGAGTGCCATGATCGGCAGCTTTGCACCGCAGGTGAGGAACGGCGTAACGAGAATCGAAATCATGCGATCCTTTTCTGAATCCAGCGCACGCGCACCCATGATGGCAGGAACACCGCAGCCAAAGCCCATCATTAGCGGCATGATGCCCTTACCCGTAAGACCGCAGCGGCGCATGATCGGGTCCATGACAAAGGCGATGCGTGCCATGTATCCTGTACCGTCAAGGAAGGATAGGCAGAAGAACAGAACAAAGATCAGAGGAACGAACGTCAAGACCGCACCGACACCGGAGATGATGCCGTCACAGACAAGCGAGACCATCCAGTCGGCAACGCCGGCATCGGTCAGGAAGTCCTTGCTGAAATCGACAAAATCGGTGTTGATGAGTTCATCGAGTCCATCTGCAATCGGCTGACCAATCCAAGTAAACGTGATTTGAAAAACCAAATATAAGATGGCTAAGAAAATCGGTAATGCTAATATGCCGTTTGCCAGGTAGCGATCGATCTTTTCGGAGCTCGTCTGACCGACGTTGCCCATATCGACTGCATGCTCCATAATCTTACCAATGAGGTCGTAACGCGCTTCGATAATCGCTTCTTCCTTTTGCTCGTCAGACTTTGCAGACTGGCGAATTTCCTGGATTTTATCGATATGCTTCTGTACGGTTGGACTAACTTCATAGTTTGCCATAACCGTGCTCGTGAAGATGTCGAGGAGCTTTGCTCGGCTCTTGCTGCTGCGTCCGATCGTTTCGACCACCGGCATACCAATGATTTCTTCAAGCTTCCGCGTATCGATCTTAATGCCGCGGCGCTCTGCATCATCCTGCATATTGAGGTCAATGAGAAGTGGAATACCTCGCTCCAAAAGCTGAACAGTCAGGAAGAGATTGCGTTCGATATTCGAACTGTCAACAACATCCATGACAAGGTCAAGCTTATTGTTCATCAGGTAATCAATGACAATCTTTTCCTCTGGGCTGCGCGCATTGACACTGTACGTACCAGGAAGGTCGACGATGGAAATCGCACGATCCTTGTAGCGGGTATAGCCGACTTTTTTATCGACCGTAACGCCCGGCCAGTTACCAATCTTCTGGCGCGCCCCCGTCAACTCGTTGAAAATTGTCGACTTGCCGGTATTCGGATTACCGGTAAGTGCAACAGCTAAAGTAGACATGAAAAAAGAACTCCTCTCAAAATCAACCGACCTGCTCAACCTCGATGTACTGTGCATCCATCTTGCGCAACGCAAGGTTATAGGAACGAACACCGATGGCGATCGGGTCGCCGAGCGGTGCAGAGCGAAGAATCGTTACCTTCGTTCCGGGCGTCAGTCCCATGGTCATTAGACGCTCTTTCAAATCTGTGCTGCCAATGTTACGGATTTTTACTGTCATACCCGTTTTGGCCTCTTTCAATGTCATGCGAAGAACCTCCCCTAGATAAAATTATTTCTCCTATGCTCTGAGAATGGCGAGCTTTATCATTCTCGATAATAGACTAAAAAAAACATTCTGTCAAGGATAATCATTTTTATCTCTATTATAAATAAAAAGCAATAGGAATCTGTACAATTTTATCCTACAACAAAAAGCAATGCAGCATGTACCTATCTTGAAAAGACTTTATTTTAGAGAAACTTTATTCAAGCGTTTATCTAAAAGCTGTGCACAGCCTCCCGTGACAAGCCCCGCTGTTATACCAGACAGCAAAAGAACAGGATAGTAGAAAAAGACATCGGTGCTTGAAAGCCAAATCGTTGCGATCAATATCTGCCCTGTATTATGCACGGCTCCCCCCATGGCACCTAAGAACCAGAGCGGCAAATTGGGTAAAAATCGCAGGAGCAAAAGACAGGAAAAGAGAGAAGAAAGCCCCCCCGCCGCACTGAACGGCAGTGCGGATACCGCACCGATCAAGCATGCACCTAAAAAAATGCGTATCAAGAGAACAGCGAGAGCCTCACGAAAGCGAAAATGAACGAGGACGTAGATCGTCACAATGTTTGCCAGCCCGATTTTCACGCCTGGAACAATAGGAAGAATTGGCAGAAAGAATTCTGCCACATAGAGCGAAAGAGACAACGCGACGAAAAAGGACATGAGCAGCAGACGCCTTGTCGATATACGCTGCCGCGTCATGCCTTCATGAAGAAAAGAGGGATAAATGCCCTCTGTCTTTCTATACTTATAGGCATCATTTAGCATTATCTTGCCACTCCATCGAGTTCATCTTCGCTGCCTGCTTTTTTTTGAAAGCGTATCTCAAGGCGATGCGGCAGACAGATGATCGAGCCCTTCTCGGATAGTTCCCCCATGCGGACACAAATCTGATCCGGGCAGTCAGCTTCTTTGATACGAATCTTACCATCTTTTATCTGCACGATGTTATAGTGTTCACCGTAAGAAATTCGAAAGGACGTATCGTGTTCTAACTCGCTTTTTGAAAGCGTCTTTATGATCTTTCCATCCTGCAATATCTCAACAGATCCCTTCTCTGCTTGCCCACGAAACATCAGCAGCAAGACGGCAATGAGAAAAATGACACCGACGATGGCAAATAATTTCCATGATGCGACGTGCCTTAATGGAACAGAATGCTTACTCATGCAACACCTCAACAGTAAAACCCTCGCTTGGCGTAAATGAGGCTTGAACACCCTCAGTTACGTAGATTTTACCATTCATTGCGACTAAAATCATCTCAAAATCCCCTTTTTCCTTCCAGAACGCAAATGCCGAATCTTTCCCCATGACGAAGACTGCGGTGGATAAAGCATCGGCATACCCACAGTCTGGCATAATAATCGTAGCGGAAGCCAACCCACTCTGCGCCGGCTTCCCCGTCGTGGGATCGATGATATGCCAATAGCGATGTCCTGTTTCATCGGTGAAGAAGCGCTGGTCAATCGCCGAGGTCACGACGGCGGCGTCCGCGACCTCGACCGTGCCGAGAAGTGCTCCACCGAAAGGATTCCGAAGCCCCACGCGCCACGGTGTGCCGTCCTCGCGCATGCCGACCGCCTCGATGTTGCCGCCGAGATCGAGGAGCGCCGAGCGCACGCCGCGCGACTTGAGCTCCGCCGCGACAAGCTCGCCCGCATAGCCCTTCGCCACCGCGCCGAGCTCGACGCTGCTGCCCTTTTCGAGCCGCGCCGTCCCCGCCGCCTCGTCGAGCTTGAGCTTTCCCGCTCCCGTCAAGGCACGCGCCGCCTCGATTTCCTCTGCCGTCGGCACGCGATGCACGCCGCCCGAAAATCCCCAGAGCTTGAGGAGCGGCAGAAGCGTCACGTCGAGTGCGCCCTTCGTCTCCTCGCGCACCACCTCGGAGAGGCGCAGAAGCCGCATCGTTTCGGGTGCGAGCGCGACGGCCTCGCCCGCGCTGCTGTTCAAGCGCGCGACGTCGCTTCCCTCGCTCGTCGCGCTCCAAAGCGCATCGAGCGCTTGAAGCCGCTCCTTCGCCTCCCGCGCCGCCTCGGGTGCGCCTTCGCCGTAGACCTTGACCGTCATCTTCGTATCCATCGCGAAGAACTCCTCACTCGCTTCCTCTGCGGTGCGGGAAGCGTCGTCGGAAGCCGCGCTCTTCATCTGCGCGGGCAAGCATCCCGCCGAAAGAGAAGCGGCAAAAAAAACGAGCAAAAGGCACAGGGCAAGATGCCCTGCGCCTTGAGCTGCCAAATTCTGCAAGCGAATCATAGCTACTTCTTCGCTTCATCGAGCGCCTTCGTCGAGGCCTCGATGAACTGCTCGTAAGAAATCGTCGCACCCGAGATGGCATCGACCTTGCCCGGCTGCTGACGCTCGACGAGCTGTGCGCCGTAGGCCGCATTCGCCTTGACGGCGTTCTGCGCCTTCTTGTAGTTCTGCGCATCGCTGACCTGGCCGTTCTTCTTGCCGTAGTCCTCGCCCTTCATCGTGCCGTCCTTGTCGATGCCGAAGTACGTCGCGCTCTCGATCTTGTGATCCTTGATCGTGATGGCGATCTTGCCGTGACCGTACTCGGAGTTCTCGCTGCTCTCAGCATTGTACGTGCCGTCCT
>ERZ772807.115-NODE-115-length-52195-cov-6.724242_pt1 | contig 52195 bp, 45 predicted proteins | sample MGYA00511472_ERZ772807 | MGnify/ENA primary metagenome ERZ772807 (study PRJEB29015, sample SAMEA2737947) | human oral metagenome | biome: human oral; feature: human-associated habitat; material: dental | place: China | collected 2039 ... | reverse complement strand
AGCTCAACAAGGTTTCTGAAGACGTCCTCCTCATGACTCCTCACACTGTGACGATGGACGAGCACGCCGCCGCGGGCGGCGCCCCCGCTTTCTGATGAAAATCGCCATCGGCATACTTCTTCTTTTCATCCAGTTCTACATGGTCCTCCTTCTTGCGAGGGTCGTCATCGACATCGTGTCGATGATCCTGCGGGACTGGAACCCAACTGGCTTCGCCCTCGTCGCCGTCAATGTCGTCTACAAGGCCACGGATCCCCCTTTGCGCTTTATCGGCAAGTACGTTCCGCCCCTGCGGCTGGGGCCCGTGGCCTTCGACATGGCGTTTCTCATCGTCATTTTGGGCCTTGGGATTCTCGGAAGGCTGCTCCAGCAGTTTGTTTAGCCTCCTAGGGTCCGCCCCGGAACAGCCGCCTGCGCAGCCGCCCGGGCGGCTGTCGTGCAACTGAAAGCCCTTTTGCACGGCCGAGAGGCGTCCCCAAGCGCGGCGCGCGTTGCAGCAATTCACTCGGTGTGCTTTGGCCGAAGCAGAGCGCACCGCGCGTTCAACGGTTCGTGTTGCGTCCGTCGCTTCGAGCCTGACCGAACGCGCCGGGGCGGCCTGTCTCTGCCAGCTTCGCCCGACGCTTCGCGCAGAGTGAACATCGACTCGAGCTCGGGCGGCGTGGGGCGTTGATGCTGGCGTCTCTTCGAGCTCGCTGCCCGGCTGCGTCGTTGAGCGCGCACGCGGAATCGATGGCGCCCCGGGGAGGAACGACGTTCGAACGGCGGACCTCGACTCGGCTTGGGGACGCTGGCTCGGCGCTCGCCACCGTCGTCTTCGCTTTGAGAATTTTGGGAGGGATTCCCTACTTCGCTTCGTCGGCAAATATCGACTTTTGCGTGTAATCTCGCGGATTGGTCCGTTGAGGTTTCGCTCGCGGAAAAGGCTTGCAGGGATGCAGCACCATTCACACGGTGAACATTGGCACCATTTCAGGTAACGTATCCCTGTAGGCGGCGTTTTTGCCCGCTGAGGAATACGTACCAAAACACAGAGGTGAATACACACATGGCGCTGCTGACTGAATCCGATGTCCTGAATGCACGCTTCAAGGCACCGAGCTCAATCGAGGAGGGATACGACCTTGACCAGGTCGACTTCTTCCTCGACGAAGTTGCCGAAACAATCGCCCAGCTCACCGCCCAGAAGGCCGAGCTGGAAAACGAGCTGAAGAAGGCTCAAGCTCGGATCGCCGAGCTGGAGAACTCCGGCGCCGCCACTGGGCGTGGCGAGGCCCCGTTCTCCGCGGCGACCACGGCCTCCTTCGCGCCGGTTGGAGGTGGCGCAGCTGGAGGCGGCGACACCAACGCCGTCGCAGGCATGCTCGCCCTGGCCCAACAGCTGCATGACAAGTACATCAGCGATGGAAAGGCCGAGGCCGATCGCATCCTCGCCGAGGCCAATGCCGAGAGCCAGCGGATCATTGCCGAAGCGGAGGAGCAGCACAACCGCACGCTCACCCAGCTGGAGCAGGAGCGCGGGCTTCTCGAGCGCAAGATTTCGGAGCTTCGAGACTTCGAGCGGGATTACCGCACTCGCCTCAAGAGCTACCTCGAGTCGCTCTTGGCCGACGTCGAATCGGGTTCCACGCCCTCGTCGGATCAACGCTGAGCCTGAGCGGGCGAACGGCGGCAGCCCGCGGCTGCCGCCGTTCGGCGTAGGACATATCGAATGAGCACGGCACACAAAGCGGGCCGGCTGACGATGTGGGCAATCGTCGTCGGCCTTCTCACCGTCGCCATCGACCAGGCGACCAAGCAATGGGCTCTCTCATCGTTGGGCGACGGCGCGCGCCGTCGCCTTTTCGGCGACCTTTTGGGCTTTGAGCTGCACTTCAACCCCGGAGCGGCTTTCTCCTTTCTTACCGGTTCGACGTGGGTCTTCACCGTCGTCGCGGCGGTGGTGGTCCTCGCTCTTCCCCTGTGGATCAGACGCACGTCGTCGCTCCCATGGACGATCACGCTGGGGGTCGTATGGGGCGGCGCAGCTGGCAATCTCGTCGACAGGCTCTTCAGGCAGCCGGGCGTCGGCCGCGGCCACGTCGTCGATTTCATCGCCTACGGGCGTTGGTTCATCGGAAACGTGGCGGATGTCGCACTTGTTCTCGGGATCGTCGTCATCGTCGTTCTCACCTGGCTCTCCGTTCCTTTCGACGGGGAGTCAGGGCGTGGAAACGAACAGGTCGGCGAGGCCGATGGCGGAGAGGGCCGCGAAGGCCAATCCGACGGCGCTGCGGAGGCGAGGCGCACGGACGGCGGCGCGGCGAGGGATGCCGGCGTGGGTGACCGCGTCGCGGTCGCGGCCGGAGGCTGTGGCGGCGCAGCGGCGCGCCTGAGCCCGGGCGGAGTGGACGAAGGCGCGATTTCCGACGCCGAAAAGCCCGTCGAACCGGGCAAAAACACCGAGCTCTCAGCTCGTCCGGGCGAGCTCGGCCATGCCTGAAAGGCGCTTTTACCCAGTCCCCGACGGGCTGGCCGGAGACAGGATCGACTCCGTCCTTTCCCGGATGACCGGCCTTTCCCGGAGCGTGTGCGCCGCGGCGGTTCAGAAGGGCGAGGCATGGATAGACGGGGCGGTCGCCTCCAAATCCGACCGGGTCCCCTCGGGCGCAGTCTTGGAGATCCTCGTCCCAGACCCGCCGTCGCTCGAACCGCGCCCTTCGGCAGAGGGAATCGTCAGGCTCTACGAGGACGAGGACGTCGTCGTCGTCGACAAGCCGGCGGGCATGGCGGCCCATCCCTCGCTCAACTTCGAGGGACCGGACGTGCTCGGAACCCTCATGGCCGAAGGTGTGAAACTCACCACACATGGTCCCCAGGAGAGGAAGGGCATCGTCCACAGGCTGGACGTTGGAACGACCGGCTGCATGGTGGTCGCAAAATCGGAAGCCGCCTACTCGGCGCTCAAACGCGCCTTTCGAGACCGGGCCGTCGAGAAGGTTTACCACGCGCTGGTGCAGGGCCATCCCGACCCGATGTCGGGAACGATCGAAGCGCCCATCGGCCGCGACAATCGGCGCCAGTGGAAAATGGCCGTGCGCGCCGACGGGCGCCCGAGCGTCACCCACTACGAGGCACTCGAGGCGATGGCCGGCGCAAGCTTGCTGGAGGTCCGTCTGGAGACGGGCCGGACGCATCAGATTCGGGTCCATATGTCGGCGATGTCGCATCCATGCGTCGGCGACGACATTTACGGAGCAGATCCGACGCTCTCGGCGAGACTCGGCCTCACGCGGCAATGGCTCCACGCCGTCCGCCTGGGATTCGAACATCCGACGTCCGGGGAGTGGGTCGCCTTCGCCGCTCCGTACCCGGAGGATTTGCAAAACTCGCTCGAGGCGATGCGCGAGGGCGTCTTCCGCTGAGAAAGCCCGCCGCCGGGCGCCTTGCCGCAGGAACCTTCGGACGGCGGATTCCGCCTAGAGAGCCTCTTTTGTTGCAAGCGCGTTCGGCCGCCGTTTCTTTTCTCTCGGCGAAGGCGGCTGCGTCCTGAGGCGAGTGACTGACGCTCCGCGTAGACTGGGCCCATGGCCAAAGACTTCGCGCATCTGCACGTCCACACCGAATACTCGATGCTCGACGGGGCCGCGAAGATCAAGAAGCTCGTGGCCCAGGCCAAGGCCCAGAACCAGAAGGCCGTGGCGATCACGGACCACGGGTACTGCTTCGGGGCCTACGAGTTTTACAAAGAGTGCAAGGCCCAGGGGGTCAAGCCGATCATCGGCGTCGAAGCGTACATGACGCCGGGAACCTCCCGTTTCGGCTCGGACCGGGTGCTCTGGGGCGAGGAGGGCCAGAGGGCCGACGACGTCTCCGCGCGCGGCGCCTACACGCACTTGACGCTTCTTGCCTACAACAACAAGGGGCTTCACAACCTTTTCCGCATGGACTCGCGCGCCTCGCTCGAAGGCCAGATGGGCAAATGGCCGCGGATGGACATGGACCTTCTGGAGACGTACCACGAGGGGCTCATCGCCACGGCAGGATGCCCCTCCGGCGAAGTTCAGACCCGGCTGCGCCTCGGGCAGTTCGACGAAGCCTACGAGGCGGCCGGACGCATGCAGGACCTGTTCGGCAAAGAGAACTACTACGTCGAGGTCATGGACCACGACAACTCCATCGAAAAGCGCGTGCGCAACGAGCTTCTCGACCTCGCCCGAAAGATCGACGCCCCGCTGATCGCGACGAACGACTCGCATTACGTCGAGGCAGGCGACGCGCCCATCCAGGACGCGATGCTGTGCATCAACTCCGGTTCGACGCTCCAGGACCCGGACCGCTTCACCTTCGACGGCACGGGCTACCACCTGCGCTCCTCCGAGGAAATGCACGAACTCTTCGGCGATCTTCCCGGGGCGTGCGAGAACACCCTGCTCGTCGCCGAGCGCTGCAACGTCTCCTTCACCACGGCCGACGAGGGCGCGAACTACATGCCGGTCTTTCCAGTCCCCGAAGGCGAGGATCTCACCTCGTGGTTCGTCAAGGAGGTCGACCGCGGCCTGCACGTGCGCTTCGGCGAAAGGATTCCGGCCGACGTGCGCGAGCGCGCCGACTACGAGGTGAGCGTCATCTTGCAGATGGGCTTTCCCGGGTACTTCCTCGTCGTCTCCGATTACATCCTGTGGGCCAAGCGCAACGGGATCAGAGTGGGGCCCGGACGCGGCTCCGGCGCCGGGTCGATGGTGGCCTACGCCCTGCAGATCACTGAGCTCGACCCGATTCGCCACGGCCTGCTCTTCGAGAGGTTCCTCAATCCCGAACGGGTTTCGATGCCCGACATCGACGTCGATTTCGACGAGCGCAGGCGAGGGGAGGTCATTGAGTACGTCGAGAAGAAGTACGGGGCTGAGAAGGTCTCCCAGGTGGTGACTTTCGGAACGATCAAAACCAAGCAGGCGCTCAAGGATTCGGCGCGGGTGCTCGGCTATCCGTTCGAAATGGGGGAGCGGATGACGAAAGCCCTCCCTCCGACCGTCCAGGGAAAGGACATCGCGCTAGCCGACATCCACAACGAAAAGGCCGAGAGGTTCGTCGAGGCGGGGGATTTCCGCCAGCTCGTGGCGGGCGACCAGGACGCCTCCAAGGTCTTCGAACTGGCCCAGGGTCTGGCCGGCCTCACGCGCCAGTGGGGCGTGCACGCCTGCGCCGTGCTCATGTGCTCCGAGCCGCTCATGGACGTCATCCCGATCATGAAACGCCCGTCCGACGGCGCCACGATCACCCAGTTCGAATATCCCCTGTGCGAGGAACTGGGCGTGCTGAAGATGGACTTCCTCGGACTGTCGAATCTGACGACGATCGAGGACGCTCTCGACAACATCGTCTACAACGGCAAGGAGCGGGTGGCGATCGAGGAGATCGAGCTGGACGACCAGCCCACCTTTGAGCTTCTCCAGCGGGCGGACACCCTCGGCGTCTTCCAGCTCGACGGCTCGGGCATGCGGGCTCTGCTCAAACAGATGCGGCCCACGGAGTTCGAGGACATCTCCGCGGTCTCCGCGCTGTATCGGCCCGGTCCCATGGGGATGAACTCACACACGAGCTACGCCCTGCGCAAAAACGGACTCCAAGAGATCGCCCCGATCCACCCCGAACTCGAGGAACCGCTGCGCGAGATTCTGGCGCCGACCTACGGCCTGATCGTCTACCAAGAGCAGGTCATGCAAATCGCGCGGGTGTGCGCAGGCTTCACAATGGGCCAAGCCGACACGCTGCGCAAGGCCATGGGCAAAAAGAAGCTCGATGTGCTGCAAAAGCAGTTCGAGGGATTTTCCGCCGGAATGCTCGCCAACGGATACTCGAAAGAATGCGTCGACAGACTGTGGGAGATCCTCGTTCCCTTCGCCCAGTACGCTTTTAACAAATCGCACTCGGCCTGTTACGGCGTCATTTCGTATTGGACGGCCTTCCTCAAGGCCAACTACCCGGTCGAGTTCATGGCCGCGCTTTTGACGTCGAAGAAGGACAACAAGGACAAGCTCGCCCTCTACCTCGGCGAATGCCGACGCATGGGCATCACGGTGCTCGTTCCCGATGTCAATGATTCTGACTCAGACTTCTCCGCTGTCGGCGAGCAGGTCCGCTTCGGCCTGTCCGCGGTGCGCAACGTGGGCGCGAACGTCGTTGAGGGGATCCTCGGCGCCCGGCGCGAGAAGGGCGCCTTCACGTCGTTCCAGGATTTCCTCGACAAGGTTCCCCTCCAGGTGTGCAACAAGCGCGCCATTGAGTGCCTCGTCAAGGCGGGGGCATTCGATTCCATGGGGTATTCGCGCAAGGCTCTTTTGGCAAAGGTCGAAGAGGCGGTCGACTCCGTCGTCTCGCTGAAGAAGAACGAAGCGGCCGGGCAGTTCGACCTTTTTGGAGGGGCCGACGTCGATCTCGGCGCGGGCGTCGACGTCGTTGTGCCCGACATCCCGGAGTGGGACAAGAAGGTGAAGCTTGACCACGAGCGCGACATGCTGGGGCTTTACGTTTCGGACCACCCCCTTTCGGGAATGGAGCACGTTCTCGATCGCGCCGCCGACACGACGATCGTCAGGCTCATGAACGAGGAGAGCATCCAGGAGGGCTTTGTCAGCCTCGCGGGGCTGATCACGTCCGTGCAGCCGAGGGTGTCGAAGAAGAACGGCAAGCTATGGGCGACGATCATCTTGGAGGACCTGACGGGCAGCGCGGAGATCAACTTTTTCCCTGCCACGTATCAGACGGTTTCGACGATGCTTACGCCGGACACCGTGGCCGTCGTCAAGGTGCGGGTGCAGGATCGCGACGGAACGGTCCAGCTTTCGGCCCAGGAGATGACGCTGCCCTCGGGGGATCTTCTTCCTGATTCGCCGGTCGAGCTGCAGATGCCCGAGCGCATGTGCACGGCGGAGCAGATGGCGTCCTTGGCCCGCGTCCTCTCGAGCTATCCGGGAAGCGCGCCGGTTCGCATGCATATCCACAGGCCGCACGCGACAAGCGTGGTCCAAGTGGACAGAAAGTACTACGTCCAGCCCGGTGCGGGCCTTTTCTCCGACCTTCGCGTGCTGCTGGGCCGCAACTGCCTGAGGTGACGGCGCTGCCTTAGCCTGCGGCCTTCTAGCCTTGCGTCGGTTTTGGCCTTGGGTCCTGCTTTGGGCTCGTGTCGGCGGCGCTGCGCTAGTCTCTCGTCCGTTTGAGTGCTTTTCCGTTTTATCAGCCCTATGACCCATGCTGCTTTATCCGTGTATTCGTCGCTTGTCGGCACGCAGTGGCTGAAAGGAAGCGGCTCGAACGGCGGAAGGGTTGCCGGATGAGCTCGGTTGCGAGCCCATCCGGTCTAGTCAGTTCTCCTCGTTTTCTTCGTCAGCGAGCCCTTTGGACGCTGGCTCTATTTCTTTGGGTGTTGTCTCTTCCTCTTTCGAGGCTGTCTGCTTTTGCTTCGGTTTGGGCAGGGTGACGAAGGCCGTGGCGGCGACGACGGTCAGCAGGATCATGTAGAGCTTCTGATTGTCTCGCGCGAGATTGCATCCTTCGTTGACGTTAGTGCGGACTGTCGCTCTGTCGGCTTTGCCGTCAACGCCGTTCTCAGAAGCGACTCTGTCCATTTCATTGGAGTCTTCTAGGTCAAAGAAACCGTATATGTCGTAGGGGGTCCCTAAAACCGTCCACCCTACGGGTTCACAATCCACGTCGCTCAGACTGACGACTATCGACGGCCTGCTGAAGAAAAGCCAGCCGAGGACGAACAGGGTGAAAGCGACGATGAGGACGCGGAGTGTGACGAATGTTTTCTTTGTCATGGTTTCTCCAATTTTATGAGGTTTAAAAGTTTTTGATGATCGACTTGTCAGTCACGCTTTTGCCAGGGGTCAGGACCTTTCGGGCTATTGATGATGTTTTCCATGGCGTCTAGATCTGATTGTGATTTCATATCTTCGTTTTTTATGTACTCCACTGCGAGCTCGAAGTTCTTAAACGAATTTTCTGTTTCTTCGGATAGTCTTCTGATTAGATCATGAAGAAGCCATTTAAAATGGTGGAAAGTAACTGAAGGACCTCCTTTACCTATTCCAACTCGTTTATCACGATCAATACAATAAGTCATGTCAATGTTTTCCATTTTCTTCCATGCTTTGTCAAGATCTTCTATAATTTTACTCTTCGATAGTCCCAATATGTTATCAATGCGACTTTGATCAATGCGTAGCTTGTCTTTTGTTTGAACTTCGGAAGATTTTGTAGCTTTTAATGCTAAATCATATGAATCTTTCTGAGAATGCATGTTACTCATATTTGCCACAAGATTATTCTTGATCGAGTTTTCAGATTTTCTTATAGTGTTATTTATTGTATCAAAAGACGTTATGAGAGCATTGATTCCCTCCTCATAAGTATTTGCTTTAATCGAAGTGTTATCTTCGTCCTTAAGTCCGTCTAAAATCTCAAGGCTAAGACCCGTGGAATCCAAAGCCAGTTTAGTTGCCGGGTTGCCCACAAATAGTTTGAACCCCTCCATTGCGTACTTGGCAATATTTAAGACGGTGTCAAGTTTTCCTGGCTGACGGTTGGCGACCTTGTTAAAGAGGGTGATACCTTGAGTAACAATACTCACAACGGACTCGCGCGCTTTTGCAAAGATTCCTTGCTCTGATCCCAGTGCAGATCCCCAAAATACCGTAGCGGTTGAAAGGTTGTTTACTATTTTACCTAAATTTTCTATTACTATAGATTTGAAAGTTTCTACTGTGACGCCTCCCATTTCCACAAGTTCTCCATGGATAGACTGGACCTTGGTTTGTATGTTACCGCTTGGAACTATTTTTCCGCCTGTTATACTTGTTTTATCTGCGAGTATAGAGACAATCTCTCTGCACTCGTTCATTTCATACTCAATTCGTTTAGGATTGGGTAGGCCTATCCAAGGTTCGAGAATCTTCTTGATTTCTTCTCGAACTGAATCAAACTCTGAGGTGAAGTCGCCGTCGTCACATTGCGTCTGTCCAAAATTTGTCGTTATTGTCGTCGCTTCACCGCCTCCCTCACCGTCTGAGTTTGGGCGTGTGATTCGTGTCGTTGATCCCCCGCCTGCGCCTGAATTAACAGTTATCAGGTAGTGGTCTTCGGCGAGTGTGAATAACGCCGGAGGAGGCGCTAACTTGTTGCGCACATAGGCGTCGATTGCCGCCCTTTTGAGGCTGCAAATCAACTTCGGGAGGTCTTCGTAGGTCGCGTCGGGAATGTCGAACAGATAGGGGTCGTCGAACCATTTCCTGTAGTCCGACTTGCCATCGTTCTTGTCGTCAGAGGCCATTGTTTTCTCCTTAAGGCTATGGCGTGAATGCGCGGATATGAATGAGTTTCTTTTGGGTGTAAATTTTAGATAAGGCTCTGTTTGACCGACGTATCGTCAAACGAAGCGAGACGATTCAATTATGGGGGCCGCGGACGCTTGGTCGATCGTTGTGATCGAGTGGCGTCGCAGCACTAAGTGAAAGCGTAGCGTGCGACGTTTGCAGTGCCGGGCCGATTGGCTTCAGCAAGCAAAAATTCGCGAGTTTTCAGTTGTGTGAATCGACGTTATGGGTTGCGCCGATACGAACTTGCGACTCCCGTTCGCGGGATCCGTTCGCCCGATGGCCACTAGCCTATGGTGCAGAAAGAAACGACGCAAGTCCTTTCTTTAGTTGTGAGTTGATTCACTTTAGATTGAGGGTCGGTGGCCGTTTGGCGACTGTCCGTTCCTAGGCCCGTGCCTTGGCGCGCATTCGCCTTTAAACGGGCGATGCCTCTTCGGCCAAATGTCGCGGCATCGCAGCCGATTCCGCAGGCGCCAAGGTCGAGCTCTGCTTTTTCGCCAGAGCTGAAGGTTTCTACGGTCAGAGGCCTTAACCGATTGGCTTGCTGTGCCGGACGCACTTTAGCGATGCCAAAAGAGCTTCCGCCTGCCGTCTTTCGCTCGGCCTCAGTCTGCACGCGCTTTAGACTGTTTGCGTGCTGCTTGGCCTTTTGGCGTGCGGGCTAGTTCGCACCCTTCAAATGGAAGCGTTCCGCAATTTGGGCCTGGCCTGTTTGCACGGAGGCTAGTCAATCGCCTCGTTCCGCTCAGCCTTCGGCCGCGACGACGCGGACCTCGATCCGCCTTCCGTTCGGGAGGTCCATCGCCACGACGTCGCCGTCGCTCAGCCTGTGGCCCCGCCGGGTTTCGACGACGCCGTTGACGACGATCTCTCCAGCTCTCACCAGCTCGGCGGCCTCGGCGCCGCTTCCTGCCAGAGAGGCGTACTTGACGAACTGCCCGAGTCTGATCGGCAGATTGACTTCGACGTCTTCCATCGTTCCTCCTGTGTGACGGTGTCAGGCACTCGAAGAGCAGGTTCTCCTCGGCGTCGCGCGGGCGGCTTGGCAGGCGAAAGCCTCCAAGGCCCAAAGGTCAGGTTCCCGCGTCGGCCGGGGCATTCCCGAACCCGGACGGGAGGGCCTCCAACCCGGACGGCAGAATCCCAAGCCCGGTCGGCAGGCTCGTGGGTCTAAAGCGCGGGTTCCCGGACAACGCCCCCAGACCCCGTCGGAGGGTTCTTTCGGACCGGGTCGACTGGCCTTTAAACCTGGGCGGCTGGCGCCACGGGAGGGTCCTCGGGTTCGCAGCCGCGACGTTTTTTCCTTCTGCGGGAAAGGATACAGCCCACGGCCGCGGCCAGCGCGAAAGCGCAGACAACGGCGATTCCCGCGGGGGAGCCCGCCGCTGCGGCCACGGCGGCGTTCCACACGGCAAAGCCGACTGTCGAATAGATGAGAGCCCATGCCAGCCATCCGGGAAACGCAGCCAGATTGTACTTGGGCCACGAAAGCCCGACGACCCCCGCCGCGACGTTGACGACCGTCTGAATCCCGATCGTCAGGTAGGCCAAGGAAATGACGATCCACCCGCGTTTTTTGATCTTGTCCATCGCCCGCTGCGTTCGGGCGGTGTTGGCCCACTGCCACGCTCGGCGCCGAAAGCCGCCCGACGGCTCTCTGCCGGAGATCGTCACCCGTCTGCCGTAGCGTCCGATTCCGTAGACGAGGTTCGATCGCGACGCAACGAGCAGCGTCAGCGTGAGGAAGACGAGAGGGAACGGCCCCGTCGACGTGAATTCGCCGATGCTCTTGAACATATCCAGATTGTAGCCCAAACGTCTTTGCGACACTATCGGAGTCAGGACGAACTAAACGTTGCGGTCGCGGAAGAATCTATGCGACGCCTTAAACGCCCTTCCCTCCGCCCGCGCACGTCGAGCACGTTCCCATGAGCTCGAGGGTGTGCTCGACGTCGATGAAGTCCGCCTCGGCGGCGACCTGCCTTGCCCACGCCTCGATTTGAGGGCCGGCCACTTCGACCGTTCTCCCACATATTCTGCAAACCAGGTGGTGGTGATGCTCGGTGGAATCGCAGGAGCGGTAGAGGAGCTCTGAGTCGGTGCGCAGAACGTCGACTTCCCCCTCGTCCAAGAGGACCTGGAGGGTGCGGTAGACGGTCGCCAAGCCGATCTTGGAGCCCGACTTCGCGAGGTCGTCGTGCAACTGCTGTGCGGAAACGAAAGAGGAAAGCTCCTCCAGGCGTTGTGCTATCGCCTGGCGCTGGGCTGTGTTTCGTGTTCGTCCCATGTGACTGCTTTCTTCGGCCTGCGGCGGATGCAGAACGCGATAACGGCGCGGCTTGTCGCGACAATTGTATATGTTCCGATAAGCAGGGTCACGATCGTCGCTCCGGGCGCGAGCCTGACGAAATAGGTGGTTGCGAGCCCGACGACGCAGGCGAGCACGCCCAACGCCATGGCTATCCCCATCGTTTTGTTGAACGACGAGGAAAGCAGCTGCGCGATGGCGACAGGAACGATCATGATCGCCGAGACCAGGAGCACGCCGACCACCCGCATGGCCACCGAAACCGTCAAAGCCGCGACCACGGCAACGAGGATATTGAGCGTTCTCACGCGCAGGCCGCAGGCCTTCGCAAAGTCTTCGTCGTGCGAAAGGGAGAAAAGGGGGCCGCGCAGGCCCAGCCCGAAAAGCAGGACGAAGGCCGAGAGAACAGCGGTGTAGAAGACCTCGTCTGGGGAGACGGTCGCGATCGAGCCGAAAAGGTAGCTCGTCAGCTTCTCGGTATTCCCGCCGGCCAGCGAGATGATGATGACGCCCAGGGCGATTCCCCCGTAAAAGAGCATCGCGAGGGCGACGTCGCCGCCCGTGCGACCCTGGGCGCGCACAACCTCGATGAGAACGGCGCCGATGACCGACGCTGCGATCGCCCCCGGTATCGCCAAGGAGTCTTTCGGGTCGAGGCCGAAGACGCTCGCCGCCAGCCAGCCGGCGGCCACCCCCGTCAAAGCGACGTGCCCGATCCCGTCGCCCATGAGGGCCATTCCGCGCTGAACGAGGTAGGTGCCGACCACAGGCGCGGAGACCCCCACCAGTATGGCGACGACGAAGGCCCGCTGCATGAACGGCGCCTCGAGCATCTCTCGGATCGTTTCAAACGTCACGATGGATCCATCCTCAGAGTCGGTGCGTGGTGTGCCTGCCAATCGGCGGAGTCGTGCGGGTGGACGTGGTCGTGCTCAGGGTGGTCGTGGCCTGGCGGCGGCGGGGGAGGCGCGCCGTCGTGAACGACGCGCCCGCCCTCCAACACGACGGCCCGCTCGACGATCGGTTCCAATTCGCCCATCTCGTGAAGCACGGTGACCAACGTCGTGCCGCGCTCGCGAAGCTCGGAGAGGATCGAGGCGAGTGCCCGCCTCGAATCGCGGTCGATTCCCGCGAGGGGCTCGTCCAGAAACAGCAGATCGGGCTCGCGCACGAGCGCTCTGGCGATGAGCACCCTTTGCGCCTGGCCCCCGGAGAAAACCTGGACGTGGTCGCGGGCTCTGTCCTCCAGGCCGACGGCGGAGAGGGCCGCCAACGCCTTGCGCTTGGCCCTCGGGCCGACGTCGGCCCACAGGCGGCCCCGCCCGAGCAGGCCCGAGCGGACGACCTCGAGCGCCGTCGCCGGCACGCCCGATGAGGCGGTCACCCGTTGAGGGACGTACCCGATCCGAGACCAGGGGACGGACCTTCTGGCGGCGACGCTTTCCCCGAAAAGCTCGACGCTTCCGGCGGAGGCCGGAACGATGCCGAGAATGGCGCGCACCAGCGTCGACTTGCCCGAGCCGTTGGCGCCGAGGAAGGCGACGGATTCGCCTGAGGAGACGCTCAGAGCCACGTCGTCAAGGATGCGCGAGCCGCCCAAATGGACGGCGAGGCCCTCCACGGCCACGGGAAGAATGGCGTTCATCGTTCTCCTGTCTGCGTTCTCCTGTCTGCGCGCCGATCATGCGTCCGTCGGCACGGCGATCCTATGCCCTGCGGGCACGGCAATCATATGTCCATCCGCATGTCCGTCGGCTGCATGTCCGTCGGCGCCCCGGTCACATGCCCGCCTGCGTGCCGACCGTGCGCCGCCGGCCTCACTTGGTCACTTGCAGGCGAGGGCCTTCTTGAGCGCCGTCAGGTTGTCCGTCATGGCCGCCTCGTAGTCGCCCTTCTCGGGCTTGGACTCGAGCGGGCTGAGAACGGCGGTGACGGTTTTCGTTTCCTTCGCGAGAGTCTCCGCGGGCTTGCCGCTGACGAGCTCCTCGGTGAAGATCGTCGTGGTCCCGTTCTCTTGAACGTACTTCTTGACCTTGGCCAGCGTGGCCGGGCTCGGCTCGGACTCCGGGTCGATTCCGGACAGGCCCACTTGAGAGAGCTTGTAACGGTCCGCCAAGTAGCCGAAAGCGGTGTGCGTCGTGACGATCGAGCGGCGTTCGCAGGTGGCCAGGCCGGTCTGGAAGGACTTGTCGAGCCCGTCGAGCTTCTTCTGAAGAGCCTCGTTGTTCTTCTTGTAGGCGTCGGCGTGGCCGGGGTCCTTTTTCGAAAGCTCGGCCACGATCGCATCGGCGGCGCGCTTCATCCGAGCGGGGTCGAGCCAGAAATGAGGGTCGGCGTCGTCGTCGCCGTGGTCGTGGCCCTCCGCGTGGTCGTGTTCTTTCCCGTCTTCGTGGCCCTTTTCTCCGTCGTCCTTCTTGGCTTCGCCGTCTTTCTTGTCGCCATGGTCCTTGTCGCCATGGTCGTGGTCGTGCTCTAGGAGGCCTTCATGGTGGACCAGATTGACGTTCTTCGTCAGGTCGACCGCCGATACGTCGCTCAGGGAGCCGACGGCGTCGTCAAGAGACGGCTGGAATCCCTTGACGTAAAAGAGCGCCTTTGTTTTGTTCAGCTCGGCGATCTGCTTCGTGCCGATTTCGAACTCGTGCGGCTCGGTGCCCGCGGGGGTGACGGAAGAGACGTCGACGTGGTCGCCGCCGATCTGTTGCGTGAGCCACTGGATCGGGTAGAAAGAGGCGGCCACTTTCAGTTTCCCGGAGGATCCGCCCTTCGAATTGTCGGAAGAATCCGAGCAGGAGGCAAGCCCGAGGGCGAGGGTCAGCGCGGACATGGCCGCGACGATGCGTGTACGATGTCTATTAAACATGAGAACCATTATCATCCTTGTCTCGAAATGCTGTCAAAAGATGCCTCTTGTTTGCCGACGGCTCGCGTTTTGCTTGCCGGAGGCTCGCGTAGTCTGAAGTGAATTTCTAATTGCGCGAGCAGTATTCCGGCCGATGGAACGGCGGTTTGCCCTTGGGCGTTTTCCGATCGACAGATCCTCCGCATCAACGGGCTTTTGGGCTGTGTGGAAAACCCCATCCTCGGCCGACGCCGCCAGGGCGATCGCCGGTAGAATCGAGAGGACTCCGCGTCATCCAGGCGCGGCAACGAAAGGAGCGCAGCTCTATGGCCAAGCAGGCCCCCTCGAAGCTCGACAGCGTCATCGCCCTGGCGAAGCGGCGCGGCTTCGTCTTCCCTTGCGGCGAGATATACGGCGGCACGAGATCCGCGTGGGACTACGGCCCGCTGGGCGTCGAGCTGAAGGAGAACATCAAACGGCAGTGGTGGCGGCACATGGTCACGTCGCGCGACGACGTCGTCGGCCTCGACTCGTCGATCATCCTTCCTCGCGAGGTGTGGGTCGCTTCGGGCCACGTCGGCGTCTTCAACGATCCGCTCACCGAGTGCCTTTCGTGCCACAAGCGCTTTCGCGTCGACCAGATCCAGGAGGAATTCGCGGCTAAGAAAGGGATCGAAGACCCCGATTCGGTCGAGCTCGCCGAGATCGCCTGCGGGAATTGCGGGACGCGCGGCCAATGGACGGAGCCCCGCGACTTCAACATGATGCTCAAGACCTACCTGGGGCCGGTCGAGGACGAATCGGGCCTCCACTACCTTCGACCCGAGACGGCGCAGGGCATTTTCGTCGATTTCCAGAACGTCATGACGTCGGCCCGCAAGCGCCCCCCGTTTGGAATCGGGCAGATTGGAAAGTCCTTCCGCAACGAGATCACACCTGGAAATTTTATTTTCCGCACGCGCGAGTTCGAGCAAATGGAAATGGAATTCTTCGTCAAGCCCGGAACCGACGAAGAATGGCACCAGTATTGGATCGACGAGCGGCGCAACTGGTACGTCGGCCTGGGAATCAACCCGGAGAATCTTCGGCTGTACGAGCATCCGCAGGAGAAACTCTCCCATTACTCCAAGCGGACGGTCGACATTGAGTACCGTTTCGGCTTCCGCGGATCCGATTGGGGCGAGCTCGAAGGGATCGCCAATCGCACGGACTTCGATCTGTCGACGCACACAAAGCATTCCGGCAAAGACCTGTCCTATTTCGATCAAGCCAGCGGCGAACGCTGGATTCCCTACGTCATTGAGCCCGCGGCGGGTCTGACTCGCTCCCTCATGGCCTTCCTCGTCGAGGCCTACGCGGAGGACGAGGCCCCCAACGCCAAGGGCGGGGTCGACAAGCGCGTCGTGCTCCGGCTCGACCCGCGCCTCTCGCCAGTGAAGGCGGCCGTGCTCCCGCTCTCGCGCGACGAGCGGCTCTCGCCGTTGGCACGCGAGCTGGCGGCTGAGCTCCGCAAGAACTGGAACGTCGATTTTGACGACGCCGGCGCCGTCGGCCGCCGCTATCGCCGCCAGGACGAGATCGGCACGCCTTTCTGCATCACCGTTGATTTCGACTCTCTCGAAGACCGCGCCGTGACCATTCGCGACCGCGACACGATGGAGCAAGTCCGCATTCCGATCTCCGACGTCGAGGGATGCCTCGCCGGTAAGCTGGTTGGGTGTTGACGGGCCACGGCCATTCGCATTCGGGCCCCCTGGACATCGCCCCGGGGGCTCGCAGGCGCGTTTCGGCGATTCTGGCCGCCGTCGTCCTGCCGTTGGCTATAGCCACAGCCGTTCTGCTCGTGGCCCTGTGGCCGAAGGGGGAGACCCCCGTCGGCTCGCGACCCCTGTACTCCAACGGCGCACAAGCCGTGACGGGCAAGGTCACGTCGGTCGGCAAGGTCGATTCCTCGGGCCAGACGCCCGTGAAGATGAAGGTCGACGGTGTGGACGTGCCCGTTCACGTTCCGCCGGAGATCATCGCAAACGGGCTTGACGTCGGCGACGAGATTCGGGCGATCTTCAATCCCGCCGCCCTCGAAAGCGGCACGGCCTACGTTTTCACCGATTTCGTCCGCACCCATCAGATGCTGTGGCTGTTGGCCGTGTATGTCGCAGTGGTTTTGGCGGTGGCGCGGTGGAAAGGCGCCATGGCCCTCGCGGGCCTCGGCGTGTCCCTCGCCGTCGTCGGGGCGTTCATGGTGCCCGCGTTGACCGTCAGCGGGCATCCGGTTCTCGTCATACTGGTCGGCGCCGCGGCGATGATGTTCGCCTCGATCTACCTGGCCCACGGGATTTCGATTCGAACGACGACGGCCGTCATCGGCACCTTCGCGGGACTGGTCATCACGACTGGCGTGGCGTGGTGGGCCGTCGGGGCGGCCAATCTCACGGGCGCCCTTTCCGACGACGCGCGCATCCTGGCCGGCGAGCTGCCTGACGTCCAGCTCCAGGCGATTCTGCTCGGCGGGGTCATCCTCGCCGGACTCGGCGCGCTCAATGACGTCACGATCACGCAGGTCTCCACCGTGTGGGAGCTCCACACGGCGAATCCGCGCCTGACGCGCCGAAGGCTCGTGAGCCAAGGGATGGCCGTCGGACGCGATCACATCGCCTCGACCGTCTACACGCTCGCCTTCGCCTATGTCGGCACGGCTCTCACGCTGCTCGTCGCCGCGGCGCTCATGCAGCGGCCCGCCGCCGAACTCGTCCAGCTCGGCGAGATCGCCGAAGAGATCGTGCGGACTTTGGCGGCGTCCATCGGCTTGGTGCTCGCCATTCCGCTGACGACGGCCGTCGCCGCCGTCCTCGCCCCCGTCGCTCCGACCGGTGCCAGGCCAGCCGACGACGATCCCGAAGGCGATTCGGGCGACGGCGACGCGGAGGAAGCCGCCGACGCGCAGGAGGCCTGGAACGATGCCGACGGAATCTGGGACGAGGATGGGGAAGCCTGGAACGGCGAGCCGGCCGGCGGCCTGAAAGCTGGCAGTCCCTATGCGCGCGACCGTCGCGAAGAATTCGAATACGACGGCGCCGAGATAGACAGGGCTACGCGCGGAGACGGCCCATGGCCGCGATGAGGGCCGTGCAGCCTGCGCCGAAAGCCCTTGCGCCGACCGCGACGAAAGCCGCTGCAACGGGCCCGCCCGGCGTGGCTTTCGGGCCCTTGCGCCTTCGAACGCCCGTCATGCTCGCGCCCATGGCAGGCGTGACCAACCCGCCCTTCCGGCAACTTTGCAGAGAACAGGCCCAAGAGGGCCTCGCCCTGGCGGGGGCCGACCGCGCGCCGCGGGGGCTCCTGGGAACCGATGCGCCCGGCGGCTTATGGGTGTGCGAGATGGTCACCTCGCGGGCGCTCGTCGAACGCAACCCCGAGGCGATGAACATGATCAAGCCCGATCCCGGGGATCCGGTCCGCTCGATCCAGCTCTACGGCGTCGAGCCGAAAACCTCCGCGGCCGCCGTGGCGATGCTGGTCGGCGAGAACAGGGCCGACCACATCGACCTCAATTTTGGCTGCCCCGCACCGAAGGTGACCCGCAAAGGCGGGGGATCGGCGCTTCCGTGGAAGCTTGACCTCTTCCGTGAGATCGTTTCGGCCGCCGTCGAGGCCGCCCGGCGCGCAAGCGCGGACCGCGACGTCGAAGTGCCCGTGACTGCCAAGATCCGCGTGGGAATCGACGACGGCCACACCACTTTCCTCGACGCCGTGAGAATCGCCGAGGACGCGGGAATCGCGGGCCTCACGCTGCATGCGCGCACGACGGCACAGCATTATTCGGGCAGCGCCGATTGGGTGCGCATCGCCGAGCTGGCGGAGGCCACGAGCCTGCCGGTGCTGGGAAACGGAGACGTTTTCGAGGTCGAGGACGCGGTGCGCCTCATGGCCGAAACAGGCTGCGCCGGCGTGGCCGTCGGGCGAGGATGCCAGGGCAGGCCGTGGCTGTTTCGCGAGCTCGCGGCGCGCCTGCACGGATGCGGAGAGACAGCCCGGCCGGGGCTGAGCGACGTCGTCGCCATGATCGAAAGGCACGGCCAGCTTTCCTACGAGCACTTCAACGGGGACGAGCACCGGGCCATGAGGGAGCTGCGCAAGCACATCGGCTGGTACCTGCGCGGATTCGCGGTGGGAGGCGAGAGCCGCAGGGAGCTTGCGCTTGTCTCGACCCGCGAGGAACTCCATGACCGCCTGGCGCAGCTTGACCTCGACCAGCCTTACCCGGAGGCGGCCGAAGGCCCACGCGGGCGGGCCGGCGGGCCGAAGCGCCCGCACGTTCCCGACGGGTGGCTCGATTCGCGCGAGCTGAGCCCGGCGGACCGGGCAAGAATCGCACGGGCGGAAATCAACGTCTCGGGAGGTTGAATGAACGCGCGCGAACGCTGGATCGACGAATCGGCCAAAAGGTCGAGCCGCACCGAATTCGAACGCGACCGCGGAAGGGTGCTCCATTCCTCCGCGCTCAGGCGGCTCGGCGCAAAAACTCAGGTGCTCGGGCCCGAATCGGACGATTTCATCCGCACGCGCCTGACCCATTCCCTCGAGGTCGCCCAGATCGGGCGCTCCCTCGCCATCAATCTCGGTTCCGACCCGGACATCGTCGAAACCGCCTGCCTCTCCCATGACCTCGGCCATCCGCCTTACGGGCACAACGGCGAGCGGGCCCTCGCAGAGGTCGCCGCATCGATCGGCGGATTCGAGGGAAACGCCCAGACCTTCAGGATTCTCACGCGACTGGAGCCGAAGATGATCGCGCCCAGCGGGCGGCACGTCGGGCTCAATCTCACTCGGGGCACGCTCGACGCCGTCGTCAAATACCCGTGGGGCGCAGGCGAGGGCCCCCTTCGCGAGGACGGATCGCCCACGCCGAAGTTCAATTTTTACTCCGACGACGCCGATGTCTTCGCCTGGGTGCGCGACGGCGCCGGCGAAGGCAGATGCGTCGAAGCCCAGATGATGGACCTCGCCGACGACATTGCCTACTCGACCCACGACGTCGAAGACGGGATCGTGCGAGGGCTCGTCCGCACGGATCGGCTGCGAGACCCGGCCGAGCAAAATCGGATTGTCGAGGCCACGTGCCGCTGGTACGGCTTTGCCGACGGTGACGCGCTGGGCGCCGCGTTCGAGCGCCTGCTGGGCCAGGAGAACTGGCCGGCCGAATTCGTCGGGACCTATGCGCAATTGGCCCAGGTCAAGGACCTGACGAGCGATCTTATCGGGCGCTTCATATCGGGAGTGTGCGAATCCACCGCCTCGGCCCACGGGACCGGATCCCTCCGCCGGCACTCCGGCGCCCTCGTCGTTCCCGAAGCGGCCCGCGAAGAGATCATGCTGCTCAAGGGGCTGGCCGTTTACTACGTCATGCTGCCGCGCGAGAGCGAGCCCCTCTACTACGAGCAGCGCACGGTCGTCTACGATCTGGTGGACGCGCTCAACGGAAGCCCCGAGCGGCTGGAGCCGCAGTTTCTCGAACAGTGGAACATGGCGGGCGGGGACGCGTCGGGCAGGCTTCGCGCCGTCGTCGACCAGGTTGCGAGCCTGACAGACCAGTCTGCCCGCCAGTGGCACTCGCGCCTGTGCGGCTTCCTGCGGAACTGACGCCGGGCTGCCGTTGTTTTGTTTGTGAGGGCATAACTTTGTTTTTGGACAGGACCTCCGCGAAGGTAGCCCTAGGCGTTAGGCTGGTGTTTGCACGGTTGGCTTGCATAGGTTTGCCTGTCGATTCCGAACGTCTGTTCCTTTCTGGGAGTGGAGGAGATTCAATATGATTGTCCGAACGAGACGCTTCTCCCGTCTTGTTGTCTGTTTGGTGGGCATCATCGCCTTCCTTCTCGCAGGATGCAAGGTCGACGGGACGGTGGAGTTCCATGCCGACGGTCGAGCGAAAATCGATCTGACCTTCGAAGACTCTGACGGCACAATGACTAAAATCCATCAAACATGCCAAGCCTTTCGCGTCATGTTTCTAGGGCGCATAAAACTAAGCAAAGAACCAAAAATCGAGAATCTCACACCTCCAGGCGGACATACTAAATGCAAGGTAACAGCAACCGATACATTTATCGGATCTATCCGCTTCGAAGAGAACAAGAACAGCTACACGTTTACCGTTCCAGATAAGCACGACGACGATGATTACAGTGACTTCAAGACCCGGATTGTGGTGACGATGCCGGGGAAGGTCATCAAGGCCAGCAAGGGCAAGGTCAGCGGCAACAAGGTCATCATCGATACCTTCGACTTCACTAGCCGCGGCATTTCCATTACGGCGCAAAAAGGGCAAGGCAATTCTGCGGATAAGTCTGCCGGTCCTTTGGACAGAAAGCCTGGGGTGTTGTCTTCGGGCTCTGGCGGGTTTCCTGTGTGGGGGTGGTTCGGCGTCGGCGCGGGGGCCGCGGCCGTTGTCGCGGTCGTTGCGTTTGCGGCCGGGCGCAGGAGGCGCACTGACGACTAGGGCTTCTGGGCCGGGCGGCTCTAACGCTGCGTGCCGGCAAGAGTTTGCTCTCAACGTCAAGGGTCACGAGCTGACAGTACGGAACGGGCGGGTGTGGGGAGCCGGTTGGCTTTCCGCACCCGCCCTTGCGTTTATTGTGCCTGGCGATCTTGTTTTATCGGGGTTGAGGGTTGGTTATTCTGCGGTGTCCTGCGGGCAGGAAGGTGACGGTTTTGTCGTCTTCGTAGGGGGCGACCGATTGGGGTGTGTCGTCGTTTCGGCGGCGCGACTTCTTGTCTTTGTCGGGTCTGCCGGTCAGGTTGGACAGGGTCCGTGAGGTCGATCCGCTGCGGACCCCGCCCTGACGGACGCCGGACTGGGAGGACCTGGCACCGGTTGAGGCGCTGCGGGCGGCCGTGCCCCCGCGCGAGTCGGTTCCGCGGGAGGCTCCTGTGGTTTGGGATGTGCCGTCAGTGGTTGGGGTGCGTCCGCCGGTGAGGATGCGCGCCCTCGAACTGGAACCCGTTCCTCGTGTGCGTGCGCCGGGTTGTCCGGCTGAGGCTGCTGTGGTTGTGGGTTTGCGCACGGCGGTGGTTGTGCCTCGCAGGATTCCGGATGCGCGGCCCGAGACTTTCGAGGAGGTGGTTGGCGTGCGGGCCGAGGTGGTGGTTCCGCGCAGGATTCCCGACGAGCGGGTTGCGTTGTTTGCGGGGGTGGGGCGGGCGATTCCGGTGGCCCCTCCCCGCACAGTCCCGCGTCCGCCGAAGGCCGACGTCGTCGGTGTGCGCGTGGCGGTGGTGGTTCCGCGCGCGATGCCGGCCGAACGGGCCGAGGGGGTTGGGGCGGCTCCCGCTGCGCGCACGGCAGACGGACGAGAGGCGGGCGTCTGCACGGGCCGGGCTGTTCGGGCGGCTTGGTAGGCTCTGTAACCAGCGACAGCGGCTCCTCCGCCGATGGCAGCGGCTGAGGCGAGCGGGTTGAACACCGCGGGCGAATGCCCGGCCATGTCGGCAGACGGACCTGCCGAGGGGCGGGGCGCCGTCGGCTGTGAAGGCGGACTGTAGTGCGTGCCCTGCAGCGACACGCCGCTGCCCGCGGGGGTCTCGTGTCCGCCTGCAGAACCGCTGCCGCCTGCGACGAGGCCGTGGCCCCCGGCAAGGGCGTGGTGTCCGGGGCTGCCGAGGGATGTGTCGACGGTTGCGCCCCAGGCGGTCGCCGAGCGCGCCGACCCTGTGTTTGGCGTTGCTGCGGGCCCGTCGCCGGTCCTTTCGCTTCCTGAGTGTTGGTCCCCGGAGCCTGCGTGGGCGGTTGTCTGGCCGGTGTGGCCGTCGGGCGGAAGGGTGTCGATGGCAGCGAGGATGCGGCCGTTGAGCTTGTTCAGCGATTTCTTCGCCAACGCATCGATCTCAGCGTGCGCGGCCTGACGCTGAGCCTCAACCTCGGCCGTCGTCACCCCAGTGCCGGGAATGCCCGGCGCAGACGAACCGCCACTAGCCTGCTGAGAATAGCCCATATTCGCGAAAGACTTGTTGACGCGTTTGAGTTTGGTTTGGATTTCGATGCTTTCGTTTCGAGCGTCGATTCCGGCGTTGAGAGCTTCGGTGGAGGCTTTGACGATCTGTTTGATTCTGTCGGACGCTTGGAGTATGTGTTTGGTATGCCGGTCCAGGCAGGCGCAGGCCGCCCGCGCGGTCGCACCCTCGAGCCCCAGGTCGCCGGCGACTTCCCGGTCGCCGGCGGCGATCTCGACCAGGGCCTGGCTGACGGCGGTCAGGTGCCGGTGGGAGTCTTCCATGGCGCTGGTGCGCCAAGACTCCATCTTGTACAGCCGGTCGGCGTGCGGGGTGGCCATTATTTGCCTCCCCACTGGGAGAGCTTGTCGATGAGGTTGCGGGCCCGGGCGTAGGCCTCGACGTATTCCTTCATTTCCTCAGGGCGCCGGTAGGTGAACTTTCCGTCCACCGCCGCCAAGCGCTCCAAGTACTTGGCCCGCTCGGCCTCGTTGACCCCTTCGATTGAGGAGACGGCTTCCCTTAGTTGGCTGATAAAGTGCTTTTGCCCGCGTGAGACGGTCTTGAGTTCGTTCTCGGAGGCGAACAGCGTTGCGTGCAGCGGAGTGTGGAACTGGTCGAACTCGCCGATGCCGCAGCCGTCTGCGCTTGGGGCAGGGGTTGGGGACAGTGCTCCTGTGGCCGCTTGGGCCCCGAGGGCGAAGTCGCTTTGGGCTTTGTCGAATCGCTGGCCCTCTTGTTCCAGACGGCTGATGGTCTGGTTGAATTTATCCCGGTCGAGACGGAGCTGGGACATGGGCGCCTCCCTTCCTTTCAAGGACGTCGTCTCTGTTCAAAAACACCGTATTCAGGCATATAGGCAAACACGGCGGACGGACTGCAAATCCCTGCGGCTGACCGACGGAACGACAGGGTATGCACGCCCTGTTTGCCACGACGCCAAGGGTTACAGTGCCGTCAAGGACTAACGGTAGCAGCCCCGGCCTCCTGACGCACCCCCTTTTCCATAGTAAACTTCTGACCATTTGTGTCACAATGGTTCGTCATTCGCGTTACTGTGCGGGAAACCCGGCCTTGGTCATCCGGAAATTCCCTTCGACGCAACCAGCCAAACATGGCCATTGCCGCAATGTTAAACACGCTTAAAGTAAAAGCAAAGACGTTCAGTTGAAATAGAAAGGGTGTGTCGTCGCGAGAGACGATTTTACGCTTTCTAGATTTAGAAAGATGTATTAGATAATCTTAAAGAGTTGATAATCAAATGATTATGCTTCTTCGCATCTAATATCACTCATTGCGTGAATTATGGCAATCCACAATGCGAGCCTGAGCGTTCTGCAAGCAGCGTCTGACCAGATTCGTTCCAACTGGCTTCCGGTCTGCTAGCCCGCAGTTGAGGTCTTGCCTCGCTATACGCGGACCGCACGTCAAGTCCGTTTCATCAGCACTCAGTTCCGTTTCGTTGACACGCGGAAACGACTTTTCTCGGCCTTCGGGCACCGGCCTCCACCTTTCGACTGACTTCCGGCCAAGGCCTCCGCGAGGTCGACCAACAGGCCTTGGCGTTGCCTGCAAGTCTCCGCGGCGTCGCCCGAGACTGTCTGTTTGGATGCGCTGTCTGAATGCTCAGATCGATTGGAGCGCCCGGATAGAATGGTGGCATGGCGGGGTTGATCAGGCGAGAGGACATCGACGAGGTTCGTTCGCGCACGCGGATTGAGGACGTCGTCTCCCAATACGTCCAGCTGCGCCCCGACGGCGTCGACTCTCAAAAGGGCCTGTGCCCCTTCCACGATGAGAAAACTCCCTCCTTCCACATCCGGCCGCACATCGGCAGGTGGCATTGTTTCGGATGCGGCGAAGGCGGCGACGTCATTTCCTTCGTCGAACGAATCGAGCACGTGTCGTTCGTCGAAGCTGTGGAAATCCTCGCCCGAAAGGCCGGCGTGGAGCTTCGCTACGAGAACGACGGGCGGCGCGAACGCGGCGACTCCGGGGCCACGCGCCAGCGCCTCATCGACGCCCACCGGGTTGCGGTGGACTTCTACATGGCCCAGCTGGCCTCCCCCCAGGGCGAGGCGGGGCGGCGGATGCTCGACGAGCGCGGCTTCGACGCCGCAGCGATCGAGCGCTTCAAGGTCGGATACTCGCCGAACTCGTGGGACGGCCTGCTCAAAGAGCTGCGGCGCCACGGATTCACCGAGCGTGAAATAGCCGCCTCGGGACTGGCGAGCCAGGGAAACCGCGGCCAGTATGACCGCTTTCGCGGGCGCCTCATGTGGCCGATCATGTCGATCACCGGCGACCCGATCGGCTTCGGCGCGCGCAAGCTCTCCGACGAAGACAACGGCCCGAAGTATCTCAATACGCCGGAGACCGCAATCTACAAGAAATCCCAAGTGCTCTACGGGCTCGACATGGCCAAGCGCGCCATCTCGCAGCAGCGGAGAATCGTCGTCGTCGAGGGGTACACGGACGTCATGGCGGCCCAGCTCGCGGGCGTCGAGACGGCCGTCGCCACGTGCGGCACCGCCTTCGGCTCCGAACACGTCAAGGTCGTCCGCAGGCTCATCGGCGACGGGGCCGATCCGGCTGCGGGGGTGATCCTGGGTTCCGGGGCGGCCTACGGCGGCGAGATCATCTTCACCTTCGACGGCGACGCCGCCGGCCAAAAGGCCGCGCTCAAAGCCTTCCAGGAAGATCAGGCCTTCGCCGCGCAGACCTTCGTCTGCGTCGCACCCGAGGGAATGGATCCGTGCGAGGTGCGCATGAACTACGGCGACGAGGCGGTGCGCGAGATCGTGGCGGCCCGCCGCCCCCTGTTCGAGTTTGCCATTCGCTCGGTGCTGACGGGCCTGCCGTTGAACAGCGCCGAAGGGAGGACCGCCGGGCTCCGCGCCGCCGCGCCAATGGTCGCTTCGATCCGCGACAGGGTGCTTCGCGGCGAGTACACGAGGCAGCTGGCGGGTTGGCTCGGCATGGACGAGGGCACCGTTCGCCGCGCCGTGCTTTCCTCCGGCCGGAGGCCCGCTTCCGGCCGGAGGATGGAGGGCGGACAGAGACGGCCGAACGGCGGCGCTCAGGACGGGCAAGAGCGCCCCGCCCCCGTTCTCGCGCCAAGGGCGACGGTGCGGGACCCCGTAGAGAGGGTCGAGAGGGAGGCTCTTGGGATATACCTTCAACTGCCGGGCCTCGCGGGCCCGGCGCAGATGGACGAACTGCCCTCCCAGACCTTCACCGTGCCCGTTCATCGCCGCGTGCACGAGGCGATCCGGGCCGCCGGGGGAGCCGCCTCCTACGACAAGCGCGTCGCCGAGCTCTCGGCGAAAGGCGTCCCTTTGGAAAAGGCGGAGGAGGCCGCCGCCGGGTGGTACGTCGAGAGGGTCATCGAGAACGCCGACGACGTCGTCGGGCGAGCCGTTGCCCAGCTCGCCGTCGAAACGCTTCCCGAGAGTAGGCCAGACCGAGTCGAGCGGTACGTGTGGGGGATAGCCGTGTCCCTTATCAGGCAGGGAATCACGCGCCAGATCGGCGATCTGCGCTCGCGACTGCAGCGCACGCCTCCCGACGACCCGGAGTATTCCGCGCTGTTCTCGCGGCTCATCGAGCTGGAGGAACAGCGCCGAGCGTGCGACGCTCAAATTGAGTGATCGACGCTGCTGCGAATCGTGGTGACGTGGTCGAAGAAATCCAGCTAAGATATGAGGGCCGGTTTCCGGCGCGCCCCTGTAGCTCAGTTGGTTAGAGCAGTGGACTCATAATCCATCGGTCGCGGGTTCAAGTCCTGCCGGGGGCACACCAGAGAGGCGAAGCCGCAAAGTCGCCTGGAGTTTTCGGTCCTGAAGCGAAGCGGCGTCAGTCGCCGAGAAGCTTTGCCAGAGAATCGTCGGCCACGCGCGAAGGGTGGAATTCGACGATCGCATGCTTGGCCAAGCCGCGAAGGGCAAATGGGTCTTTCGCCACCGCCGCCTCGATTTCTTCACGAGGACGGTTTGCCGCGAGAATCACTCCGCCCGTGCGCGGCTCGCGACGCCCTGACGCAAGGAAACGGCCTGCGGCATAGTTTTCATTGAGCCAGATTCCATGTGCGTCGAGGGCTGAGTCGATGTCTTCCAATTCGGACGTATAGTCGATGAGGATCACGTACATGCCGAGATCTTAAAGCATTTTCGTCTTTGCACGCGACGGCCCTTTCAAGACCCTGCTTGGGGAGAGCAGACCATCGCGAGAGGAATGCACGGCCTCTAGGATGGCAGCATGAAGATGAACAACATAGTTGCTTGTGTGCCCGTGTCCAATATTGAGGAAGCAGTCGCCTGGTATCAGGCAGCCTTCGAGCTCGGCGCTCCGCATTCGATGCCCATGGAAGGGATCGTCGAGTTCAACCTCGGCCGCTTTTGGCTCCAGCTTTTCGAATCGCCCGAGACGGCCGGCGCCGAGGGCATCACGCTTGTTCTGGGAGTCGACGACGCCCGGGCGGAGCAGCAACGCCTCGCAGACCTCGGATTCTCGGTAACCGAGATCGAGACGATCGACGAAGTCGTCGACGTCTTCAATCTCATCGATCCAGACGGCAACGCCTACTCGATCGTGCTCGAGGCCGCGGCGGACTGAGAGCCGCGGGGCGGGCTGAGAGATCCCAGCCCGCCCCGAACCTTCCGACGGGAGACTGCATTCACGCGGCCTTGCGGCCGGGGCGCCCGCCTGCACGAGTCTGCGGATCGCCGACCCGGTCGCTTTGACGCGTCGCCGATCAGCGGGCCGTCGGCTCAGTCAGCCGAGGCCTCGGATCCGCCGTCGTCTTCACGCCGACCCGTCTTCGTTTGACGCGTCGTTTTCGCCTTCGCCGCTCGCGTCTTGGGCGCTTCCGCTTTCGCCTCGTTCCTCGGATCCGCCGTCGCCGTTCGCCTGTTCCTCGGCCCGGCCGCCGCCGGAACTTTGCTCCGGAGCCTCGTCGGCTCCCGCCGACGGATCCTCGTAGGTGGGGGCGTCGGGGTCGGTGGCGTTGATGGCGTCGTACGACGTCGGCAGGTCCTCCTCGACGGCGATGGGAATCTCCTCGGTCCCCGTCTGCGCGGCCAGCACCTCGCTGACCTTGGACTCGTATTCGCGTTTGCGCGCCTGCCGCGAGAGTCGGGTGAAGAACTTGTGCAGGTCGACCGTCGTCTCGATGGGCCGAGGCTTCGCCCTCCGGCTGTGGGTCGTCAGCTCGTCGAAGATCTCCGCCCGGAGGGTCCCCGAAACGTCGGTGACGATCGCCCGAGCGAACTCTTCGCCCCGAAGTCTGCGGCGTATCGCGTGCTCCGCCGCGAGCTGTTTCCAAAGGGCCCAACACATGAGCACCATGACCACGGAGAACGGCAAGGCGGTGAGGATTGACAGCGTTTGCAGCGCCTTCATCCCCTCCTGGGAATCGCCGAATCCCAGCATGACGGCGGCGATGGCGCCGGACAGCGCCGCGAAGGTCAGGCGCGTGGCCAGAGGCGGGTTGGGGTTGCCGCCGGTCGATAGCATCGACATGACGTAGGATCCGGAATCGGAGGAGCTGACAAAGAAGATGATCACCACGATCATCGCCAGAATCGAGAGCACTCCGCCGATGGGCATTCCTTCGAAGACTCGGAAAAGGGCGATGTCGACGTTGACCGTCCCGTCGGGGCCGATGAGGTTCTTAGCACCGAACATCTGCTGATAAAGGCCGTTTCCGCCGAGAATCGCAAACCACACGAACGTGACGAGCGTGGGGACGAGCATGACGCCGAGGACGAATTCGCGGACCGTCCGCCCTTTGGAAATGCGGGCGATGAAAACCCCGACGAAGGGGGACCAGCTGATCCACCAACCCCAGTAGTAAACGGTCCACTGGGAGAGCCATTCGGCGCCCTTGGCGCCGGCATAGGGGTGGGTTTCGAAGGACATCGAGATGAAATTCTGAAAGTAGCTGCCCGAGTCCGTGACGAATCCGTTGAAGAGGAAGACCGTGGGGCCGAGGATCGCGACGAGGACGACGAGCAAAGCGGCCAGAACAAGATTGAGGTTCGAAATGAACTTGATGCCCGCGTCCAGCCCGCTGGCGACCGACAGGGCCGCCATGCCCGAGATGACGACCACCAAAAGAATGAGCATTCCGTTGTCGATGTGCCATCCGGCAAGGAAATCGAAGCCGGCCGCGACCTGCTTGACTCCGAAGCCCAGCGACGTGGCGATTCCCACGAGCGTTCCGATGATCGCTATGACGTCGATGACGTCGCCGAGCTTTCCGTTGACGCGGTCGCCGAAGATCGGACGCAGCGTCGAACGGACGGAGACCGGCAGGCCCCGGCGGTGGACGGCGTAGGCGATGGCCAGGCCGACGATCACGTAAATCCCCCATGCGTGCAAACCCCAGTGGAGGAAGGACTTGGTCATGGCTTCCGACGCCCGGTCCGTCGCATTCGCGGCGTTTGAGCTCGGAGCTGGCTTGCCGAGATGGGAGAGCGGCTCGGCCGCGCCCCAGAACACGAGGCCGATGCCCATGCCGGCGGCGAAAAGCATCGAGAACCAGGATGTTCGAGAGTACTCGGGCTCGGCGTCGTCCGGCCCGAGGACGGTGTCTCCCTTCCTGGAAAAGGCAAGGGCGAAGCCGACGACGACGAACAGGGCGACCGCCAAAATGTAGTACCAGCCCACGTTCGTCACGACGACTTTCGAAATGCGGGCAATGACGTCGTTGACGCTCTTCGGCCAGAGGGCGGCGAGCACAACGAAGGCGAGGGTAATGCCGACCGACGGCCAGAAAACCTGGTAGCGGAGAGCCAGAGAAACGCGGCTCCGGGAAGAGGACGCTTCGAGTTCGGCTTCGTCCTCGGGCCGTGGGGACTCTTCGGCGTCAGGGGACTTCATTCCGATAGATGCGTCGACTGCTTCGTCGTCCGTTGCGACGCCGCCGGCACTCTCTTCACTTGCGCGATGTGGGGGTACGTTATGCGTGGACACAAGGAAACCTTCCTTTCGACCCGGATTTCCTTACCTTCCCATACTCGGTGGACAGCCCGCAATTTCAAGTTTTCATTTCGGTGGAAAAGCCAACGCAATGCAACTCCGATCGCCAGTCAAAAATGCCTTCTATTACGTTACGGACAATTTGATTGCCTAAAGGAGCGGGAGAAAGCTCACGGACGGCCCGCGCTGGCTCCCCTTCGGCCGCTCGCAGGATACCATCGAACTATGCCGCATCGACCTCCAGCGCCTACCGGACGTCACTTCAAAGACGGGCCGGAAAAAGCAGGCGTTCCCGTACGTCCGCAGGTCAGTCAGCCTGAGGAGCTCGATCCGGCCGAGGCCCGGCGTCGAGCGGCCGAACGGGCGGCGAGGGCAGCGGCGGCCTATGCCGCCCACACAGCCAACAGGGCCGCTTTTTTGGGAGAGGCGGAGGACACGGCCGTCATCCCGGTCACTCGGGAAGACGGAAAGCCGGGCGGCGAGGACGTCCGCGAGCGCGGGGCAGAACCTGAAGCGCCGGCGCCCTCCGGCGGGCGCAAGGGCCCGGGCGAGGCCAAGAAACAGGCGGATTCGCCCAAGAGCGTCGCACGCTCGTCCTTCGTCATGTTTCTGGGGAGCTTGGTTTCGCGTTTCCTTGGGCTCGTCCGTTCGCCGATCCTTCTCGGGGCGATCGTCGGCGTCACGACGCCGGCCGCCGACGCATTCGCCGTGGCGAACAAGCTGCCGAACCTCATTTACATGATCATCGTCGGCGGCCTGGTCAACGCGGTTCTGGTGCCCTCGATCGTTCGGGCGACGAAAGAGTCCGAAGACGGCGGGGAGGCCTTCCTCAACAAGCTGCTCACGCTCTCGATCGTCTCCCTCGGCTCGGTGACCTTCCTGCTGACCTTGGGCGCGCCGTTCGTTGCGAAGGTTTTCGCATCCACGATGGAGGGCAAGTGGTTCAACCTCACCGTCGCCTTCGCCTATTGGTGTCTGCCGCAGATTTTCTTTTACGGCATGTACACGGTGCTCGGCCAGATTCTCAACGCTCGGGAGAACTTCGGCCCTTACATGTGGGCGCCCGTGCTCAACAACGTCGTGTCCATTGTGGGATTCCTCGGCGTTCTCAGTGTTTTCGGCGGGGCTGAGCGCGGAGGCGTCGAGGAATGGGATTCGACGCGCGTCATGCTGCTCGGCGGGGTCTCCACCGCGGGCATCGCGGTGCAGGCCCTGGTCCTCGTTTGGCCGATGTACAGGTTGGGCATCCGCTATCGCCCCGACTTCGCCTGGCGGGGCTCGGGTTTGGGGGAGGCCGGGAAGGCGTCGTGGTGGATGCTCCTCATGATGGTCTCCGGCATGGTCCCCACGATGCTTCTGTCGAATGTGGCAGCGGGCGCCCGCAGCCGCGCTGAGAGAATGGGACTCGGCGGCGACGTCGCGGGCAACGCGGCCTATGACAGCGCGTACGCGCTCTATTCCATGCCGACGTCGCTCATCGTCGTCTCGATCGCGACGGCGATGTTCACAAGGCTCACGAAGGCCGCCGTCGACGGCGACATGGCGAGGATGCGCCGGGACGCCTCGAAGACGCTGCGGATGGTCTCCACGCTCATGCTTCTGGCCTCGGCGGGCATGGTGGCCCTGGCGGTCCCCATCACGAGGATCCTCACGTTCACCGTTCCGCCGGACCAGGCCGTGGAGCTGGCGAAGGTCCTCATCGCCATGTGCATCGGGCTGGTCGGAGTGGGCGCGGTGAGCGTGCTCGACCGCGTCTACTACGCCTTCGAGGACACGCGCGGGGCATTCTGGATCAACCTGCCTTTCCTCCTGTTCGGCCTGGTGGGCTACTACCTGTGCAGCTTCATCGATCCGCGCTGGACGGTGGTCGGCATCGGCCTCGTCATGTCGGCGGCCAACATCCTCTCCGTCTTCGCCATGATCTACAAGCTTTCCCAGCGCATGGGAGGCCTTGACGAGGACAGACTGCTTCGCGTCCACGTCAAGCTCCTGTGGATCGCCTCGGCCACGGCCCTGCTGGGCTGGCTCATACACGCCGTCTTCTTCGGCCCCATTTTCGCGCCCGTCGGGTTCATTGGCGCGATCCTCCGCTGCGCCGTGATCGGGCCTGTGCTCGTCGCCTTCTACCTTGGCCTCATGAAGGCTCTGAAGATGGAGGAGCTGAGCGTGCTCATGGGCCCGCTCACCTCGATCGCGCGAAAGTTCGGGATCGGGAAGCGCAGGTGAGCGAAAGGGAGCGCAACGGTTTCGGGGGCGCGGCGATCTCGAGCCAGCTGCCGCCGGGCGGGACGGCCGCACGCAAAGCGACGACGAACCACGCGACGGCGAGGTTGGCGATTGCAGCCAAAACAGGCGAGGCCCAAACAGGCGGGCCTGAACAACAGAACAGGCCAAAACTCCGATGAAGGAAAGGCGCGCAAGCGAATGGGGAATGCCGTGCACAACAGCCGGAACGGCCGGGAAAACGACGGCCCGCAAAGAGGCGCCGAGCGCGAGAGGCCGCGGACCGAAGGCGGGTCGCAGGCGCACCGGGGACGCCGGGGTCGCCTCGGCGATCCGGCGCGTGAGAAGCCGATTCTCCCGGTCGTCTTCGGATACGACATAGCCGCCTACAGCTTCGCCCGCATCTTCCACGAGGCGGCCGGGGTGCGCTCGCTCGTCGTCGCCGACGCCATGCGCGGTCCGATCGACCATTCTTCGATCTTCGATGTGCGGCTCGTGGGCAAGGGATCGCTGGACGACGAGGCGGCTTTCCTCGGCATCCTCGACGGCCTGGCGCGCGAGTTTCCCGACCGCCGCCTGATCCTCCTCGTCAACACGGACGAGGCCGTCGGCTTCGTCGCCCGACATCGAGACTCTCTGAGCCGCGACTGGTTTCTTCCGTACGGAGACCGGAAGGCGGTCGCGACTGCGAATTCCAAAGCTGAGATGGCCGCGATCGTCGCCGGGCTCGGCTTGAGCGCTCCGGCGCGCACGCGAATCGATCTGCGGGAGCCCGCTTCCTGGGAAGGCGCACTGGGGGGCGTGACGTTCCCCGTCGTCGTCAAGCCCGAGGAGGCGAGCGACCTCAGCCGCTACTGGAACCAGGGGCTGCGCAAAGTTTTGCCGCTCGAGACTCGCGAGGCCGCGCTGGCGACCTTCGCGAGATGGCGCGAGGGAGGGGTGGACACGCGCCTCATCGTCCAGGAGCTCGTCCCAGGCGACGACACGACCCAGTGGGTCGTCAACGGATATGTGGACGCCCGGGGGACGGTCACTGCGTGCGGCTCCGGGAGGGTCATCCTCGGCCTGCACCAACCCGAATACCTTGGCAACGCCGGAATCATATTGACCGAACACAATCCCGAGCTGATCGAACAGGCGAAGTCCATCGTCACGCGGACAGGGTTGCGCGGGTTCTTTTCGATGGACGTGAAGGTCGATCCGCGCGACGGCGCAGCCCGCTGGCTCGACCTCAACCCGCGCATCGGCCGCGGCCACTACTACCTCAAGGTCGCCGGCGTCGACCTCGCCAAAGCGATGCTCGCGGACATGGAGGAAAACGGGGCCGACGGCGCCCCGGGGGCCGGACTGGGTCAAGCCGACGCCGCCGGGCGCTTCTGCCAAAGCGATGCGCCCAGCGCAGATCCCGCCCCCGAAGGGGCGGCGTGCGCGACGAATGCGCGCGAGGCGATCTTCTGCATCATTCCGGCGTCGCTGGCCAATCGAAGGTACATTCGCGACGCGGACCTTTACGCGCGCGTGCGGCGAGCGAAGAAAGCCGGCGTCGTCAACCCGTTGGCGTATTCGGCGGACCGCAGCCTCAAGCGGGCCTTCTATCGCTTGGCCAACGGCTTCAACCAGCGGCGGCGGATGCGCGCGTGGTACCCTGAGCCGACCGACTCGGGGTTCTGAGAATTCGACGCCCTTCGGGATTCGAGGCTTCGAACGGGCCGAAGCGCTTCCCCTTCGGCCGAGGGCTCTTCCTCAGTTGAGGGCGCCGGTCGCCTTGGCGAGAAGGGGATGGATCGGCAGAACATATGTGCCGACGAACTCTTCGACGTTTCCTCCGAGCCAGCGCTTGAACTTCAGCACGGGGGCGTCGGGCGCGGTCTCGTCGAAGATCCCAGACACGCCGAAGGTGTTGTAGACCGACAGGCCGTTGTCGCAAGCCCATTTGAACATCGCGCGCTCCACGGGGTAGTCCCTCCCGTAGGCGGCGAAACGCTTGTCCATGCCGCCCAGCAGGAGGATGAGCTCGTCCCCGAAGCGGAAGCTCAGCGCGGCGTTGAACGGAATGTCGTCGCCGTACTCGTCGAGGGTCTTGCGAGCCTGCTCCTCTTGGGAATCGAGCGTCGTCAAACGCTCGTGCAGCTGCTCCAGCTCCCTGTCCCTTGCCTTCGTGGCTTTGCGGCCCTCCAGCAACTCGATGCGCTTGAGCGACTCCTGCCGCTCGTCGGCGATCTGCTCGAGGTAGCGCGAGGGGGAGAGGTAGGCGACGCATAGGAGTGCCCGCTCCGGTCCGAGTTCGCGCATGAGCTCGGTGTAGAACGCCCTGCTCGAACCGGAGATGCCGTGCATCGTCGTCCGATCGGCCGTCGATTCGTGGAGCTTGTCGAAAACGTCAAACTCCTCGGGCCCCAACAGGCGCGTCTCGACGCCGTAGCGCCCCTCGTTGTGAAAGCGCCGCCGCAAGCCCTTTGCCAAGGTCGCGGTCGCTTCGTCGAACGTCTTGCCCGATATGTCCTTCGTGTAGATGTACCGGATCTGTATGTCCGGCTGCTCGTAGAACTCCTTCTTCAGGCGGGTCGCGCCCAACTTGGCGAAGGTCTCCTGCGCCTTCGCCGCCACGGGATTTTCCTCGACGACCTTGATGTCCTCGTAGAAGGCCCGAGGGAGCAGCGGGTTAAAACGCAGGGCGAGGACCCGGGGGTTCTTCCTCAGATGGCGCTTCAAGCCGGTGAAAAACGCCTCGATCGCGGCGGTGCTCTCCCAATCGAGCAGCGGACCGTAGGTCAGTTGCGCCCTCCAGAAGACTTTCTTCCATGGTTGGTAGGCGAGCACGCCCGCACCTACGACTTTGCGTTCGGCGTCGTCGACGATGCCGACGTACTCGACCTTGTACCCTTGCCTTTCGCGAACGCGGGCGAACTCGATGCTCTGGGGGATGAAGACTCGGGGGCGAGATTCCTCGAGGAAACGCGCATATGCCTTGGGGGTCAGTAGGACGAAACGCATGGAGTCCATCCTACCGGGAGCGAGGTCCGCGGAAGAAAGCCGCGGCGCTGCGGGCGGTCCGCCGAGGCGCGGCGCCCGGAGCCCGATTTGCGAAGGAAACCTGGTCGGTCGCTGTGCGAGTTTGCAGAGAATGCTGCGTTCGTTACCGTTCGGCGAGCGGGGTAACCTAGGCCGATCGGCCGTGTTGCAGGGGTGAGCGGCGAATTCGACGTCACAAAGTGCGGGCTTTTCGGCAGCGGCATATGGGCCAGGCAAAATCGCTCCTGTAGTCTTTACGCATGGCTATGAAGCAACCGGACATGTCGTCTCTCACGCCCGAGGAGATCGCGCAGTTGCGCAAAGCGCAGAAGAGGCGCTTCATCCTGGCGCTCGTACTCGGAACGATCATGGCGATTCTCGGTTACTTCGCGGGCCAAAAACTGGCGGGAGGCGACACCAACGGAGCGGGCGCGGTGCACACCGACGCCGCGATCACGGCCGTGATGGGTGAGCGCACGCCTACCGCCGCGGACTTTGAGAGAACGGAATAATTGTGAAACGCAAAAAGTCCGGGGAAAAGCGTCGGACGCCCTCGGCGGTGGCGGCCCTGGGGGGCAAGCCGATTGAGATCGCGAGAATAGACGGAGACGCCGAAGCCTGGCTCGCCGTTTTCGCCGACAGGATCGCGGTGGCGACGGACAAAGAAACCGAAGAGCGGCACTGGTTCGAATTCGAACGGGCGACGTGGAGCGGGAACACATTGACGATGCCCTTCGTCGATTGGAACATTCCGGCTTTCGAGCTCAAGCTCGCCGACGGCGAAGAGAACATTGCACTCGTGGTCCGCGAACGCCTCGAGCGTTCGATCGTCGTTCGCCGCAGTGCCAAGTTGCCGTCGGGCGCCGAAGTTCGGGCGATGGTCAGACGCGACGACAAAGACGACCTGTTCACTCAGGTCATCATCGACGGGCGAGCGAAGGAAGAGGACGAAGAGGCGATCGCCGAGCTCGAAGAGACGCTGCGCGACATCGTCGGACTCGAGCCCGACGGCGACGAAGGGCGGGGTGCCTCCGAAGAGTCCTCGGCGCAGTCCGCTTTGCCGGCAGACGACGCCGACTCGGCTGGCTCTCAGACGCCCCTAGAGGGATCCAAAGAGGCCCAGGCGGAGAAGGAGGCGGCTGAGAAGTCTCAGGCCTCAGCTGAAGCGGACGTCGCCTCGCCGGAGCCGCTCGCCGCGGAGCCCGCTAAATCCGTCGAGGGCGCTGAGGCCGCGGAAGCCCCTGAGGCCGCGGAAGACGCGGAATTTGCCGAGGCCGCAGCCCCTGAAACCGTTGAGGCTGCGGAGGCCGTCGACGATGCGGGAGCAGATGGAACTGTCGGTTCTGCGAGCGAGCCGGTGGTCGGCGTCTCAGCCGCTGCACAGGCTGCCGACGGCGCGGTTTCAAGCGAGGCGTCCGAGTCGGATGCGGGCACCGCAGGCGCATCGGACGCGCCGAGTGCGCCTGCCGTTGCGGAGAGCGCCCCTGCCCTCTCGCAGGAGGCAGCGGCTCCGAAAAGCGAGCCTGAGCCGGAGGTCCTGACGCCGCCGGACGTCGATGCGTCGCCCGGCGCATCCGACGGACTTGCGAACCCGACGGCGGCCGCGAACGAGGAAGGCTCGGCGGACGCTTCCTCGAACTTGCCGAAAGACGGCCTTGAGCAGCCCTCGGCGGCCGATCCAGCGACGAATGCGCGTGCTGAGACGAGTGCAGACGCCGCAGAGGCGACGTCGCCTGCAAGCGCCACCGAAAGCGACGCGGAGAAACCCGCGCCTGCCGCGGGAACTCGTGGATCGGAGTCGAAGGCTTCCGAAAGGGGCAGCGCCTCCTCGTCATGACGGCGTGCCGTTTCCGGCGCGCAAAGCAGCGCGGCGGAGCGCCGCAAGTCTCTGTGATGCAAGGCACCGCAACGAGATTGGCGGCGATCCGCTGCTGCTGCTAAAGTTTTCGTGTTCGCGGTCCCGCGTAGCTCAATGGCAGAGCATTCGACTGTTAATCGAACGGTTGCTGGTTCGAATCCAGCCGCGGGAGCTTGAAGGCAGGGGTGAAGCTATCCGGTTTCGCCCCTGTTTCGCATAGTACCCAGACCCGACCGCTCGGCAGGCGCAGCCGCCGTGTGCGGACATAGGAGCCGGGAACTCGCCTAGGGACGAATGCGGTCGGCCCTTCCGCGGAAGAGTCCTCGGGCACGGCCGACCCCTGCACGATCGTTAGGAGCGCTGTCCATGATATCCGTTGTCCCATACCGCGCAGAGTACCGCGAGGCGCTGATCGAGCTCTCGCTGAGGGCGTGGGAAGCCGTCTTTCCTCTTATGCACCAGTCCGTGCCGAACTTCGTCTACGAGTGCTTCTATCCGGCGGGATGGGAGCGGCGCCAGGCCGACGACGTCGCCTTCGTGCTCGACGCGGAGCCCTCCGGCATCGACGTCGCCCTTGACGGCGAACGTCCCGTCGGATGGGTCTGCACGCGCATGCATCCCGAAGACAGCATGGGCGAGGTGTACATTCTCGCCGTCGATCCGCCGTGGCGGAGGCGGGGAATAGCGCGTCGCCTCATTGAACGGGCGGAGTCGCGCGCCCGGGGGCTGGGAATGCGGATGCTCATGGTGGAAACGGGCGGAGATCCCGGCCACGCACCGGCCCGGGCGACGTACGAAGCGGTGGGATTCGAACGGTGGCCGGTGGCCAGATATTTCAAGGACCTGTCGGGGCGCTCCGACGCCGCTCAGGCACGCCGCCCCTCCGCTCGCGCCGATGTGCCCTAGACTTGATCCATGACTTTTCGACCAATTCGCATCGTGGGCGATCCCGTCCTGCGCACGCCGTGCTCACCCATTGACGAAATCACGCCGGGGGTGAAGGCGCTGGTCGAAGACCTCGTCGAGAACGTCGACATGGACGGACGCGCAGGCCTCGCAGCAAATCAGATCGGTGTCTCTTTGCGTGCGTTCTCCTGGAACATTGAAGGTGAGATCGGTTACATTCTCAACCCGGTTATCGTCGAGCTTTCCGACGACGAATTTCAAGACGGCGAGGAAGGGTGCCTGTCGGTCCCGGATCTGTGGTTCCCGACGAAGCGCTCGTTGTACGCCCGTGCCGAGGGAACCGACCTTGACGGACGGAAGAAGGTCGTCGAAGGCGAAGGTCTCATGGGACGATGCATTCAACACGAAGTCGATCACCTTGACGGGCATTTGTACATCGACAGGCTTGATCGGGAGACTCGGAAGAAGGCGATGAGGGCGATACGGGATCTCTGAGGGCCGGTGCGGGCGCCGGCCCTGCGCCGGCAAAGGGTTTCTTCCGCCTATGGCGTTTTCCCTCGTGATGTGGCACGATAGGAGGGATTCCTCCGGCAGGGTGACAAGGGGAAAGCCACCTAAAGGAGGAACGCCATGAGTGCAAAACACGCCACCCGAGGCGTCATATTCATACACTCGGTATCGCCCGCCGTTCGGCCGCACGTCGAATGGGCGGTGTCTAGTGTGCTCGGATACGACGTGCGGTTCGAATGGACCGCACAGCCAGCGTTGCCTTCGATGAGCCGCGCTGAGGCCTCTTGGGTGGGCGACGTCGGAACCGGCGCGATGCTTGCCTCCGCCCTCGGCGGGTGGGAGCATCTGCGCTTCGAGGTCACTGAGGACGGAACAGCGGTGAGCGAGGGCGGGAGATGGTCAGCCACACCCGGCCTCGGGATCTTCTACGCCCAGACGGACCTCATGGGCAACGTCGTCGTGCCGGAAAATCGAATCCGCGCTGCGATCGACCAGGCGGGAGGAGATGCTCACGAGATGCGTCGCTTGCTCAATCTCGCCCTCGGGCAGGCTTGGGACGACGAGCTCGAGCCTTTCCGCTACGCCGGTGCGGGCGCGCCGGTTCGGTGGCTCCACCGAGTCGGGTGAAGCCCGGTCCGCGGCGCCTGCGATGACTTGCCGTGACAGTCGCCTCAATCGACGAACAGGACCCCGCCGGGGTCCTGTTCGTCCGTTAGGCACTGTCCGTCTAGGTCCGATCCTTCTCCGCCAAATCGAGGAGCTCGCCCAACGTGCCGGCCCCGGCGATGCCGGCGTCGGGAAGCGTCCGCTTGGCCTCCGTCTCGATGGCCCGGGCGACGACCCACCGGGTGACGACGTCGACCGACGCCATGTCGAACGCCTCGTCGGCGCCGCCGACACCTTCCCGTTCGAGGGCCGCCCGCGCGGCCTCGCAGGCTGCTTGACGATCCATGCTTCCCCTTCCTTGGTAGTCTTTTGTGTACCGTGCAATGTGAGTATGCCAGAAGGGAAGGTGCACGCATGGTCCGTTACGTCGAGATTCATCCCGTCGATCCTCAGCCCAGGCTCGTTGACAAAGTGGTCGAGCACATACGGTCGGGCGAGGTCATCGCCTTTCCGACCGATTCGGGCTACGCGCTCGGCTGTTCGCTCGGAAACAAAGAAGGCCTGGAGCGGATCCGCTCGATTCGCCAGGTAGGCGACAAGCACCACTTCACGCTCCTGTGCCACGACTTCGCCCAGCTGGGACAGCTGGCGATCGTCGGCAACTCGGAGTTCCGTCTCATCAAATCCCTCACGCCCGGCCCGTACACGTTCATCCTCAAGGGCACGAAGGACGTCCCGCGCATCTCGGTCAATCCGAAGAAGCACACAGTCGGCGCGAGAATCCCGGACCACCGGATCAGCCAGGCGATCCTCGAAGCCTTGGGGGAGGCCATGCTCACATCCTCGCTCATCCTTCCGGGAGAGGAGGACCCGATGGTCAACGGTTGGGAGGTCAAGGACGACCTCGGGCATCTCGTCGACGTCGTCGTCGAAGGCCCGTGCGGAGAGGGAGGCCCGACGACGGTTCTCGACTTCGTCAAGGGCAAGATCGCCCGCGTCGGAGCCGGAAGCGTCGAGGGAATCGAATTGTGAGCGGAGGCCGCACGCTCCGGCCGGCGCTTTTTGACGTGGACGGCACCCTCGTCGACTCCATGGACGCGGTGGCCGAGACGTTCGACCGAATCATGCGGGAAGAGGCGGGAATCGTCCACCCACGCGAATATTACCGGCGGTTCGTCGGGCCGCCGCTGCCCGAGTCCTTCGCCGAGCTGGGCGTCGACCCCGGCTATTTCGTCGGCGCCTATCGGCGACTCTATTCGGCGAGGGAATTGGAGCTGGGCCTCTTCGACGGAATCGAGGCCATGCTCGAGCGCCTGCACGAGGCGGGCGTGCCCATGGCGATCGCCACGTCGAAAAGGACCGAAGCCGCCGTTGCCCTCGTTGAGCGCCTGGGCATCGCGCGACGCTTCGTCGCGGTCTGCGGGGCAGACGAATCCCGCGGCCGCACGGCCAAGCATTGGATCGTCGGGGACGCATTGGAGGCCCTCGAGGCGGCCGGCGTCGACGCGTCGAACGCCGTCATGGTGGGGGACAGGAAGTACGACGTCGACGGCGCGGCCGCGCACGGCCTGCCGACCGTGCTCGTCCGTTGGGGCGCCGCTCCCGAGGAGGAATACGCGCTGGCCTGGCGAACGGCGGAGACCCCCGACCAACTGGCTGACTTGCTGATCGGCGGAGTCTCCTAGCCCGCCGCCTTGGCTGCGGTCCCCGTCGAGAGGCGCCTACGGCGGAGCCTCTAGGCTCCGAAGCCTTGAGCCTTCCTTCGGGGGCTGCCTTCTATCTTCTATGCCTGGCCTCCGTAAGAGAGCGTCACGGCCGTGCCCGTCACCGAGACCATGAGCATGTCGCCCTGCCCGAGGACCTCGTAGTCGAGGTCTACGCCCACGACGGCGTCGGCCCCAAGCTTCTCAGCGCGCTCGACGAGCTCCTTCTGGGCGCTCTCGCGGGCCGTCTGAAGCTCGTTCTCGTATCCCTGCGAACGGCCGCCGAAGAGGTTGCGCAGGCCCGCGCCGATGTCCTTGAACAGGTTGACGCCCGCGATGACCTCTCCGGTGACCAGACCGATGTATCTGTCGATCTTGAAGCCCTCGATGCTGTTGGTCGTGGTGACGATCATGGTGTTTCCTTTCAGGCCAGATCGTCGGGAACCGGATCCGCCGCGTTGGGGTTGAACAGGTCGTATTTGTCGATGGCCTGCTTGACGATCGACCGGTCGATCTTGCCTTGGTCGGCGAGGCCCTGAAGGGCGCGCACCGCCATGGAGGCGGCGTCGATTTTGAGGAACCGGCGGGCAGCGGGCCTGGTGTCCGAGAAACCGAAGCCGTCGGCGCCGAGCGTGTAGTAATCGCCCGGCACCCACCTTGCGATCGCGTCCTGAACCTGGTGTTCGAAGTCCGACGTCGCCACGAACGGGCCCTCGGCGCCCTGCAGCTTGGCGGTCACGTAGGGCACGCGGCGCTCGTCCTCCGGGTGAAGGAAATTGTGCTCGTCCGCCTGAAGGGCATCCTTGCGCAGCTCGTACCACGAGGTGACGGACCACACGGCGGCCTGCACGCCCCAGTCCTCGGCGAGCATGCGCTTGGCCTCGCGGGCCCACGGAACTCCCACGCCCGAGGCGAGGAGCTGGACGCGCGGCCCATCCCCCTCGGCCGGCTCAAGGAGGTGGATGCCTTTGACAATGCCCTCGACGTCGACGCCGTCAGGCTGGGCCGGCTGATGAATCGGCTCGTTGTACACAGTCAGGTAGTACATGACGTTCTGGTCGCGCCCGTCCGATCCGTCGCCGTACATGCGCACAAAACCGTCCTTCATGATGTGTGCGATCTCATAGGCGTAGGCCGGATCGTACTGGACGATGGCCGGATTGGTCGATGCGAGGACGGGAGAGTGCCCGTCCATGTGCTGCAGGCCCTCGCCGGCCAACGTCGTGCGGCCGGCGGTCGCCCCGACGATGAATCCGCGCGCCATCTGATCGCCCGCTGCCCAGAACTGGTCGCCCGTGCGCTGGAAGCCGAACATCGAGTAGAAGATGTAGAACGGGACCATCGGGACGTTGTGAGTCGCGTAAGAGGTGCCCACAGCCTGGAAGGCGGCCACCGAGCCGGACTCGGAGATGCCCGTGTGCATGAGCTGGCCGCTCTCGGACTCCTTGTAGGAAAGGAGCAGGTCGTGGTCCACGGAGGTGTACTGCTGGCCCAGCGTGTTGAAGATCTTGGCGGTCGGGAACATCGCGTCAAGGCCGAAGGTGCGCGCTTCGTCGGGAATGATCGGCACCAGCCTGAAGCCGAAGGCCTTGTCCTTGGCTATGTCTTTGATGAGGCGTACGAGCGCCATGGTGGTGGCGACCTTCTGCTTGCCGGAGCCGGTGGTGATGGCGTCGTAGTGTTTCTGGGCGGGAAGCTCGACCCCTCCTGAGAACACCCGGCGTTCGGGAAGGTATCCGCCCAGCTGCTTGCGGTGCTCGATCATGTATTCCATCGCCGGCTCGCTCGGATCCGGTTTGAAATACGGCGCGTTGTAGGGATCCTCGAGCTGCGCGTCGGAGATGTCCAGGTGCAGGGTGTCGCGCAGCAGGCGGAGGTCGGCCGAGTTGAGCTTCTTCATCTGGTGCGTCGAGTTGCGCCCGGCGAAGTTCGTCCCGAGGGCGTAGCCCTTGACCGTGTGGGCCAAAATGACGGTCGGCTGGCCCTTGTAGGCCGTCGCGGCGCGGTAGGCGGCATAGACCTTGTGATAGTCGTGTCCGCCGCGTTTGAGCGACCAAATCTGATCGTCGGTCCAGTCCGCGACCATCGCCTTGGTCCGCGGATCGCGGCCGAAGAACGAATCGCGCACGAAAGAGCCGTCGTTGGCCCTGAACCCCTGGTAGTCGCCGTCGCGCACCTCGTTCATGAGATTGACGAGTGCGCCTTCCTTGTCGGCCTGGAACAGCACGTCCCATTCGCGCCCCCAGATGACCTTGATGACGTTCCAGCCTGCGCCCTTGAAGAAGGCCTCGAGCTCCTGGATGATCTTTCCGTTTCCGCGCACGGGCCCGTCGAGGCGCTGGAGGTTGCAGTCGACGACGAAGGTCAGATTGTCAAGCTGCTGGGTCGCCGCGAGCTGGAGGAGGCCGCGCGACTCCGGCTCGTCCATTTCGCCGTCGCCCAAGAAGCACCACACGCGTTGGTCGCTTGTGTCCTTGATCTTCCGGTTGTTCACATACCTGTTGAACCACGCCTGGTAGATCGCCGCGGCTGGGCCGATGCCGAGGGAGACGGTGGGGAACTCCCAAAAGTCGCGCATTTGGCGCGGGTGCGGATAAGACGGAAGGCCGCGGCCGCCTGACTTTCTTGAAACTTGCTGGCGGAAGGAGTCCAGGTCCGCCTCGGTCAGGCGGCCTTCGAGGAAGGCGCGCGCGTAGTTGCCGGGAGAAGAATGCCCCTGGAAGAAGACCTGGTCGCCGCCCCCGGGATGGTCCTTGCCCCGGAAGAAATGGTTGAAGCCGACCTCGTAGAGGGTGGCCAACGCGGCGAAAGAGGAGATGTGGCCGCCCACGGCCAGTCCGGGGCGCTGCTGGCGCGTGACCATGACCGCGGCGTTCCATCGGACCCAGCGGCGGAACTGGCGTTCAAGGGTCTCGTCGCCGGGGTAAAGTGGCTCCTCCTCGACGGGAATCGTGTTGACATAGGGGGTCGTGAGGTTCGGAGGGGTCTCGACGCCCTTGCGCCGGGCGTGCTCCTCCATGGACATGAGGATGTAGCGGGCGCGTTTGGGCCCGCCCGTCTGGATGAGGTCGTCGATCGACTCGAGCCATTCGCTGGTTTCCTCGGCGTCGATGTCGGGTACGTAGTTCGGCTGGCCGTTGATCAACGGTGATGCACCGGGCTGCACGCTCACTTGTTCTTCCTTACGTTTTGGTTTGTGGATCGCGTTGGCAGTGGATCGCACCGACGAGTCGAAGGTGCGGACGAAGGTCCCACAATGTTGCTTCCAGTGTAGCGGCGTTGGGTGTGTTTCGCAGATTCGAAAGTAAACGTTTGTCGTGAAAGCCTTCACCATTTGCCAAATCGGCTGGAATGGGGTGGGCTATTCACATGAGTTCTTTGGGATTCAACGAAGGCAGCATTGTTCAAGAATTCGGATACGACGACGACGTCGCCGAAGAGGTGCGCTCCGCGATCGAGCAGTCCACCGGCGAAGAGCTCGTCGATGAGGACTACGGCGACATCGCCGACGGCGCAATTGCTTGGTGGCGCGACGACGACGGCAACGTCGACGACCTGGCGGACCTCTTCCTCGACATGAAGGCAAACCTGGAATCTGACTCGGCGATGTGCTGGCTCTTGGTGCCGGGCCCGCGCGAACCCGGGTATGTTTCCGCTGCGGTCGTCGAAGAGGCTGCTGAGACGGCCGGTCTCATGGCCACCACGAATGTTGCAGCCAGCAAGAACTGGATCGGAATCCGCCTGACGGCGACCGGTGCCAGGCGCTAAAGTAATCACTTGTGGCGTTGGCCCCTTGCCGTCCAACGCCGAGGGCCTGTAGCTCAGTTGGCAGAGCACTGCGTTTACACCGCAGGCGTCGTCGGTTCGAGTCCGGCCGGGCCCACTATGGTCATCAACGTGCAATCATTGCGCTTCGCCGGCAACATTCCGCCGCTTGCCCTCTCTCGCGGAACGTTGGCCCTGGGCTCCGTCTGCCGGTCCTGCGGCGAAAGCGTCGTCTCCTTTTCTTTCTCTCTGGACTCGCCTTGCGGAAGCGAGCCGCTCGTGCGTGTCGAGCTTCGCGAGAGCATGCCGGAGTACGTCGAAGGCCTCGGTTCGCTGACCGTCGTCGGCGTAGGCGCCTCCCGAGCGGATTCCTCTCGCACCGGCTCGAAGGCCGACGGGGGAGGGGCCTGCTCGGAGGACGACGTCGCGGTCGACGTCGACATCGTTTTCGACCCCGACGTCGAAGTGCTTGACCTCGGCGACGACGCACTTGACCCGAGCGAGAACGAGCTCGAACCCGGCGGCGACTCGGAGGGGCATTCGCGCGGGAAGTGACCGCCTTTGCCGGGCGGCATCCGCATTCGGCGACGGCCGGGCGCGCTGTGGCAGCGAGCCGTCTCGCAATGCGCGGGGCGACGCATACAAGGGCGGCTCGCCCTGCTGGAGATGCCTTCTCTCGCGCATCGCAGATAAGGCGTGCTCCACTGTCTTGGCGCGAAGGGGCTCAACATCCGTGCCGAGTTGGACGCGATCGACAAGGCTGATCGGCCCGAGTTGCGTTGGTGCACGGTTCGCGGTCACGACGCGGAGCGGGGGATGCTGACTTTTGACGTTGTCACGCACGGTGAGAGCGGGTCGGGATCGGTCTGGGCTTTGCATGCGCAAGCGGGCGACGAGGTTGGAATTCGGGCGACGACGTCGACGTGGCGGCGGAAGGCGGGCATCCAGCTGCTTGTTGCCGATTCGACGTCCGCCCCGGCTATGCGAGGGCTTCTCGAAGCGTGCACAGACGCGGAGTTGGCGGCCACCCACGTGCGGATAGCGGCGCCGAGCCCCGACCTGCTGGAGCCTGGGCACGATTCGTTCCGATCGGAACTGGCCTCCTACAAAGAGCACTTCGTTCCCGAAGGCGCAGAAGCGGCGGCCGCAGCCGCCGCATTGAGGCGAGGCGGGAAGCTTGCGCTCGCCTGCGCCTGGCTGTGTGGAGAGGCATCGCTCGCCAAAGAGACACGCAAAGTCGTCAAAGAATGGGGAGTTCCCCGAACGGACGTCTTGTTCTCGGGCTACTACCGGAGGCGATAGTCGTCGCGATCGACATCGAAAGCGGTTCAGCTTGGCGGCCTCGTTTTGCCCTGCGCGATAACGCCGTGCAGGATGAGGTTCCGTGGGATCGATTTGCATTCTTCAGGGAGAAAATGCTGCTTAATGATAGAAGAAATGGAAAATGCGGACGATGGGTAAGATAGAACGGTATATAGGTTCTAAACAACAAATGGATAAGTTTCAATCAACAAAAGCAGGGAATACAGGAATGGGAAAAGAATACGAGCTACGAACGGTGGAAGGAAGAGTCATGAACACAAGGAGCGCAAAAGCGGTGAGTCAAAACGCAAATGGAAAGCCGCGAATAGAAGGGTAATGGAGAGCTGCGAATAGGGCAATGGAGGGCCGTTGAGAAAGAGTCTGACAAAGAAGAGGGGCGCTGGCTCAATGCCAGCGCCCCTCGGTTACGGCAGCAGACCGTTATCGGTGCAGACCGTTAGGGTCACGCGTCCTTGCGACGGCGGCGGACGACGACAGCCGCGACGCCGGCCAGCAGGAGTCCGCCCGCAACCGCGCCGAGTCCGAGGACGGCGGCGCCGGTGTTGGCGAGCTCAGGCTTGTTGGGCTTGGGCGTGGCCTTCGGGGTCGGAGTGGGCGCGGGGGCAGGCGTGGTGGGCTTGCCCGGCTTGCCCGGCTTCTCGACGACCGAGGTCAGCGTTTCGCTGGACTCGCCGCACTTGCCGGCCGACAGAACCTTTCCGTTCTTGTCGTAGGTGGTCTCGACGAATCCGTAGGTCACCTGGGCGTTGGCGTCCGTGGTGTAATAGTCGGTCTTGTACTCGCCGGCCTTGTCGGAGTGCTCAATGCGCTTGGAGGTCCAGATGGCGCTCTCGCACTTGGGAGCCTTGTCCTTGCCCCACGAGTAGAGCTTGACTTCGGTGTAGGCGCCCGAGGGGAAGGATCCTTCGAGCTTCACATTGTCGCGAATCTTGTCGCCCGCGACGAGCTGCTTTCCGCCGTTCTCGGTGCTGGCCACCGTCGTCACCTTGCCGAAGGTCGGCTTGACGTGCTCGTTGGTGTCGAGCTCGGAAGTCCTGATCGCCGAGGAACGGGAATCGCCCTGGTAGGTGGAGACGATGACGTAGGTACCCACGCCGAGGTTCCAATCGACGGCGAACTTGTTCGCGTCGATGGTGTAGGTGCCGTTCTTGGCGGGCGTTTCGACCGTGCCGAGCGGCTTCATGTTCTTCGTGGCGCCCTCGGTGATCTTGGTCCCCTCGGGGAAGAAGTAGATCGAGTGGCTGATCGTCTTGGAATCGGCCTTCCAATCGCCGACTCCTTGGAAGGAGCCGTGGTCCTCGGGGAAGCCGGAGACGTTCACGAGGTCCTGAACGCCGACCTTGCCGCCGCCCAAGTCGACCTGGGAGGCCTTCGTCTTGATGGACGGGGTCCACGGGGCGACTGTCGTCTCAGAGGTCTCGAAGAACGGCGAGGTGTAGTTCTTGACGTACTCCTTGTACTGGCCCTGGGCCGACTTCTCGACGCGCGCCTGGAAGAAGTAGAAGCCTTCGGAGGGCGCCTTCACCGTGTCGGCGGTGTCGAGGGTTCCGGGGCCGTTGAACGTAACATCGTAAGAGCCGATCTTCTTGCCGGCGAATGCCTTGCCGTCGTTCGTCTGAGCGACGGGGGAGTTGAAGGGGCCGTAGACGTCGACCGTGGCCTTGACCGGAACGTACTTGTCCGATCCGGGGATCTTGGCCCAGTTGTCCGCCTTGGCGGTCACCGTGTCGACCAGGCCGGAGCCCTTCGCGACCTTCTTGGCCTTGACCTGCGTGGAGATGGAAGGAGCGAACTCAGTGTTCTCCTTGTTGGCTTTCGCCGTGCCTTCGACCGGGGCCTTCTTGCCGAGAACGACGAGGTTCTGGCCGCGGACCGTCTTGCCGTGCGACGTGACGTTGCCGGTGGTGACCCAAGGCTTGGCGGTCGGAAGGTCCTTGACCACGAGCTTGACCGAGACTTCGCCGGCCCCGGTGGTCTTGATCTTGACGTTCTGGGCGGACTGAGACGTGGTTCCGCTCAGCGACTTGCCCTGGTTGGACTCGAAGACGGCCGGGCCGGAGAGCTGGAGGGTGTAGGAGTATCCCGACATCCACTTGCCGCTCTGGGCGGTCGCGCCGATGTTCGTGATCGAGCCCTCGCTGCCGCTCTTGGCCAGCTCGAGCTTCGGTGCGACGTTGTAGGGGCCCGCCTCCTCAACGGCCCTGGCGAAGACGTTCTTCGACATCTGCACGGCGTTGCCGAGCTGCGCGTTGCCGTCGGACAGCCTGCCCTGCTCCTGCAGCTGGTAGATGCTGTGCTCGAAGGTCCCGGCGACCCGAATGAGGCCGATCTGGTAGGCGGCGGCCCGCACGCCGTCGGACGTCTCAGCGTTCGAGGCGACCCAGGCGATCCTTCCAAGGGTCGTGGCGTCCGTGATTCCGTAGGCCCGGGTTCCGCCGAGCTGCTGGTAGTAGTGTCCCACGAAGGTTGCGGCCCTCAGCGAGTTCACGGGCTTGGCTTCGCTCATGTCCGTCGACGTGACAGACGGAGCCGCGGCCGAAAGGCCGTCGCCGTCAGCCGCGCACATGTACTTCTGGTTGTTGGGGCCCAAGATGACCCCGTGGTTTCCTGTGTATCCGGCGCCGACGCTCGGTCCGTCTGACCAGCCCGGTGCGGAGGCATATGTCGGTACCGCGGCGCCAGCAACGGCTAGCGCGCCGATTCCGGCGACTGCGGTGAGTCTTTTCAATCGCCTAAACAAGTGTGTATTCCTTTCTCGGCAGCCCACGCGTGATGTGTGGGTGGGCCCTTAAGTGTCCACGGGCATTGGCTTGGGGATCCGTGGTGAACGGGACCTCGGCAAACGGTCAGCCCCGTTCGAGAGATTCCGCTTTCAGCAAAACCCCTCACCCGCATGTCTTGTCAGAATCTCGGCGGGCTTGTGTGCCGCTTTGCGTTCTGATTCCGATCATGCGGAGACGTGCTGGCGTGAAAGCACTACACGAGTATACCTCCAATCGTCGGTTTTCACACTTTTCATGGGCATGACTTAGCGTTTTTTGAGTATTTGAAGGCAATGGACGTGGTTTTCGGCGCTTCGGTATTGTAAGGTAAAACACATGGCAGTACTGCAAGTGGGCGACGTCGTCGCTGCAATGGACGGGTTGTTTCCCCCGTCCGCCGCGCAGTCGTGGGATCGCGTCGGCCTGTCGGTCGGCGACGTCGACGCGGCCGTCACGCGGGTCGGTTTCGCCGTCGATCCTTGTGAGGCGACCGTGGCCGAGGCGATCGAGCGAGGCGCGCAGCTGCTCGTCACCCACCATCCTTTGTACCTGCGGGGGACCCACGCGGTGACCAGCGCCACCGGCAAGGGCAGGTGGACGATGGCTCTCGTCCGCGAAGGGGTCAGCCTCTTTTCGGCGCACACGAACGCCGACGTCGCCGCCTCGACGTCGGCCCTCGCGGGCCTCCTCGGCGTAAGGGTCGAGCGGCCGCTCGACGGAGAGACCGGAATCGGGGGAGTGGGCGAGCTTGAAGAGGCCATGACCTTGGCCGCTTTCGCAGCGAAGGTCGGCGAAGTCCTTCCCAAAGTCCCGGCAGGCATTCTGGCCGCAGGTGACCCTGAGCGGGAGGTTCGCAGGGTCGCCCTCTGCTCGGGGGCGGGCGACTCCCTTTTGGAAGAGGCAAATGCCGCCGGGGCCGACGTTTACTTGACGGCGGACCTCAGGCACCACCCTGCCACGGACCACCTGTGGAACTCGGGTTGTGCGCTGGTGTGCGCCACGCACTGGGCGAGCGAGTGGCCGTTGCTCGGGGAGATGGCCCGTCGCCTCGCCGAATTGCTGGGCCCGAGCACACCTGAAATCTATGTGTCGAAAATACCAACAGACCCCTGGAATATCGTCGTAAGGCAGTGATATGGCAAAGGCACCGGCAAAAGAGCAGCTGAAGCTCCTTGACATCGCCGAACTCGATAAAACCATCTCCAAACTCGACAGAAAAAACGAAAAGCATCCTCTCCGGCAAGAACTGGGAACGCTCATCAACGTTTCCGCCGCGCGTGCGCGTGACAAGGAAGCCGCGCAGGAGCGCGCGCAGGCCGCCCGCGAGAAGCTGGAGGCGGCCGAGCGCGCGAGCGCCGCCTTGCGCGGTCAGATTGACGACAAAGAGGCCAAGCTCAACTCCGGCGCCGGACTGACGAGCCGGGACCTGCTCGTGCTGCAGGACGAAATCGCCGGCTTGCGGGGCATGCTCGAGGAAGCCTCCGAAGCGGAATTCGCGGCATTGGACGGCGTCGAGAAGGCCGAGGCGGCCGTTGACGCGCTGTCCGCGGAGATTGAGCGCATCAAGGACGAAGTGCTCCGCGGCCGTTCTGAGCTCGAAGACGACGTCGCTTCGATCCTCGCCGAGCGGGAGAGGGTCCAAGCCGAACGCGACGAGCTGTTCGCTCCGCTTTCCCCGAGCCTCAAAGACGCCTACGAGAGGTCGCGCAGGACGGGAGGCTACGCAGTCATCGGAATGCAGCCCGACGGAGGGACCGACGTGGGGATCTCCCTCTCGCCCGTGGAGGTGGCGCAGATCAAGGCCCTTCCCGAGGACGAGGTCTATCTGTCCGAGGACTACGACTGCGTCATCGTGCGTCTGCGGTAAGCGCGGGCCCTCTCCAATAGCTCCCACTCATGGGTGGGGAACCGGTTCAAACGGCGGGGGCACGCGGGGCTCTGACATAGGCGGCGCCCGCGGATCGACGGCGGGCCTGCGAGGCCGGCTATGTCACTCCACTGTGAGGGTGAGGATTTTGAAGCGCGTTCCCCCGTCCTCGACGCTCACGCGTCCGATTCCTTCGGCGACTGCGACGACGTCGGAAGAGTCCGCATCCAGGAGGGCGCGGGTCAGCAGGCCCCTGTAATGTTTGGCCCGATGGGAGATCGCTCGTCCCGTGGCGTCGGCCACGCGAATTTTCCACCAGTTGTTCGAAGGGCTCCACACCTGGTAGCTGGCCGATCGCATGTCGACGTATACGTCGTCCTCGCCCTCCAGGCTGGCCAGCTCTCGTTTCCAAAAGGCTGAGAGCCGTCCCAGCCGCGGAAGGGTGACCGACATGTTCAGACGATAGGCGGGGATGAGGTCCTCGGCTCGGGTGAGGCCGAACAGAGCGGAAAATATCCATACGTCGTCTTCCGGCTGGAGCTGCGCCGCTTCATAGAGCACGCCCGTGTAGACGGACCTGGCCGGTGCGCACGGCATGTCGTACAGGTTGCGTTGGGCGTGGACTTCGCCGAAGGCTCGTTCGCCGACGCCGAGCGTCGAAAGCGCGTTTTTGCTTCGGGACGCCGCGACGAGTTTGTCGGCCACTGCGCGGCGCGCGTCCGTCAGCTCCGGAAAGGCGAGCGACGGCAGATCGAGTGTCGGCCCCTGCAACGGCGCGGTCTTGCCCTCGGAGGGCGGGAGGAGAATTCGCATGTTCATTCACTCTTTCATGTCTGAATCGGGAGGGCGTGTTTAAATCGTGCGGTGTTTGGCTCTTTGATCAGGCGGCGGCCGGGCCAACGAGGTGGAGGGCGTCCAGGCGTTTGAAATGGCCGCGGGCTCGAGGGATGAGGCCGCCGACGCTTCTGCCGAATCGGCCTCCGAGGCGATTCGAGGTAGGATTCTTCCTGCGAATGAGTCGGCCAGGCGGCCGCGTGGGTCGGCTTCGGCCGCGTCCACGAGGAACGTCCGGGCTCCACAGGGAACGGCGGTGGGTAACACCCACCCGGGGCGACCCGCGGGAAAGCGCCACAGAAAACAAACCGCCGCGCAAGCGGCAAGGGTGAAACGGCGGTGTAAGAGACCACCGCGCTTCGGGCGACCGAAGCGGCAGGGCAAGCCCCGCCGGGAGCAAGGCCAGACAGCGCGCGATGAGGCTTCCCGTCTAGCGCGCGGGTGGGCCGCTTGAGCCGCGCGGCGACGCGCGGCCTAGAGGGATGGCCGCCGCCGGATCCGCAGCGGATCCGGAACAGAACCCGGCGTATCGGCTGACTCATTCGCCCCGCCCTCTCAATGGTCCCGCCTTCCACCGGTTCGGCTGCCTCGGCGGCGCCTTTCATTTGCCTGTGTTTCGCCGTCGCCGCTCGCGGCGTGCAGAGAACGACGTCGATCGCCGCCCCGCCCGACGCGTCACGGGCGCAGGCCGAGCTCGGGGTCGGAAGGAAGAGTGAGGATCTCCGCCCCCTCCTCCGTCACCGCGAGGGTGTGCTCCCACTGGGCAGTTCTGCCGCGGTCCCGGGTCACGACAGTCCATCCGTCGTCCCACTGGTCCCAGGCGATGTCGCCCAAGGTGAGCATCGGCTCGATTGTGAAGACCATGCCGACCTCCATGACGGTCGCATGGGAAGGGGCGGCGTCGTAGTGGGGGACGATGAGTCCGGAATGGAAGGCTTCGCCGACGCCGTGGCCCGTGTAATCCTCGACGACGCCGTAGTCGAACCGTTTGGCGTACGATTCGATGACGCGGCCGATGACGTTGATCTCCCTGCCGGGCTTGACGGCTTTGATGCCTCTGAGCGTAGCGGCGCCCGTGCGTTCGACGAGCAGGCGCGACTCCTCGTCGATCTCGCCGACGGCGAACATGGCGTTCGTGTCTCCATGGACCCCGCCGATGTAGGCAGTCACGTCCAGATTGACGATGTCGCCGTCCTTGAGCACGGTCGAGTCTGGGATCCCGTGGCATATGACCTCGTTGACCGACGTGCAGATCGATTTCGGAAAGCCCATGTATCCAAGGCACGAAGGGTAGGCGCCGTGGTCGCACATGTACTCGTGGGCGATGCGGTCGAGCTCGTCGGTCGTCAC